>OKRX01000031.1_pt1 | contig 82151 bp, 86 predicted proteins | sample 1601241 | NCBI WGS metagenome assembly OKRX01 (sample SAMEA3541500, study PRJEB24748) | human gut metagenome | biome: human gut; feature: human-associated habitat; material: faeces | place: China | collected 2012
CGAACACCTCCTCGCCCAGGTCCCACGGGGCAAGCTCGTCGGACTCGTCGGCGTTCTCGGCCACGTAGGCCTTCGCCTTCGACACCGCCACAGCCGCGTTGGCGCCGTACTCCTCGGCAACCTCCTCGACGATGCGCGTCACGGCGTCGAACACCTCTTTGCTGGACGCCTCCATCGAGCATTGCAGCAGGCCGTCGGGGATGAGCCAGCGGTTCTCGCCCGCGATGGCGCGCTCCTTGTCGCAAAACGACACCGACAGCGTCTTCGACTCGATCACCGCGAACGACGCCACCTTCTGCGACGGGTTCGGCAGGATGGCGTGATGGCGCGCGATGTCCACGCGCTGCGCGCCGCTCTCGCCGTAGCCCACCTCGTGCATGTAGGCCTGCTTGGCCTCCAGCAGCATGAACGCGAAGTAGCGCTTGCCCTCGCCGCGATACGCCGCCTCGGCCTCGTCGTCGGTCATCTCCCGCACCGTGTTGTCGGGATCGTCCTCGAAGTCCATCACCAGAAGGTCGGCCGACTCGGTCTTCTCCATGCGCCCCAGCTCGCCGGCGATGAACTCGGCCACCTGGACGGACAGGTCGACGAACTCGCGCTGACCGCGGAAGTAGCAGCGCAGCTCCTCGGCGAACATGCTGTTCTCGGCGAACTCGCCGCGCTTGCTGTCGATGTTCTTGATCGCGAAGGCGGCCTCCTTGGGCATGTTCGGCGAGATGTTGATGATCCCGAGGGCCACGTCCTTGATCGAATCCACCAGCGCGTCGAACTCGATGTTGCTGCGTTCGGGCACGCTGTCTTTCAGCGGGGCGACGCTCGCTTTGAAATAGGGTTCCGCGGTGAGGTACTCCTTGATCTCGACCTTCTCGAGGCCGTGCAGGATCACCGTCAGGTTGCCGTTGGGCATCTCGAGGATCTTGAGGATACGCGCGGCGGTGCCGACACGGTACAGGTCGTCCGGGCCGGGCTGCTCCACTTCGGGCTCCTTCTGCAATACGGCGCCCATCAGGCCGCCGGCGGCTTCCACGTCGCGGATCAGCTTCATCGAGCGCTGGCGCCCCACGGTGATCGGCGTGATCGAGCCGGGGAACAGCACCGAGCTGCGAAGGGTCAGGATCGGCAGCGTGTCGGGGACTTCCGTGTTTTCGGCCTCCTCCTCGTCCTCGTTCGAGACGATCGGAATCACGTGGTGCTTACCTTCGAGCATGTCCGAAATGCCGGAAAAATCCTCTTCGTTATACTGTTTCTTACTCATTGTTTTCCTCCTTGATAATCTGCAAATATAGTTTTTTTTGTCCAAACCCCTGCATCGGGGCGGTGTTGCTGCCGTTCTGTCCGCTTCCCGACGCGAAGGCAGGTCGGAGCCTGCCATCCTGTCAGGTTTGCGGCGCGGAACCGGGGGTGTCCCGGGGGCTCTCCGCCGGCTGCGGAAACGGCCTGCGATGGCCGCCGCGTTGCCTTTTCGTCCCGGAATGCTTTTCGTTCCGGATGTTGTTTGCTGAGAACTAATGCCTTGCAGCGCTCCGGCCTCCTGCGTCCGGGGCGTTGGCCTGCCTGCTAAAAATTAAACGTTCGGGGCATTTTATTATTGTAAAACACTATCTTTGCAAATTGGATGCAAATCCTGCGCCGCAGCTGCATTTGGCGGAAAATAGCGGGGGGGAACCGCCCCGCCGGCCGGAACCAACTGAATCATCGCCAGTATACTTCCTGCCAGCAGAACGGCTATCCATTTTCTGATTCTATCTCCCATCCGGCTGCTCCGGAATCCCTTTTCAGGAGATTATATGAGAATAAACCTGTTTTCTATGACTTTTTCTTTTTATTTTTCCAGCGGCTCATTCAGCTTCTCCGTCCCCGGCAGCGCAAACCGTCCGCCCGCGATGATCTTTACACTCGTTCCATCTGGATGAATCGCCTCGATCGTATCCAGCTCGGAGTACGGGATTGTAATGTCTGTATGGCAGCCAAAATATGCCTCCTGCGGGTTTTCTTTGCGTTTTGCTGAAATCTCATTCTCACGCGCCACCATCTCGCGTCCATCCGGGTTGAAGACCGGGCAGTCCTCCATCCAGCTGTAGCAGGTATCGCCTACCGCAAAGTGCGGTCCCATCTTCTCGGCAATCAGAATCGGGAATTTGTCGAGAATGCCGTAGCGCAGCGCTACCTCATACGCAGTTGTGTTGGTGCCAATCGCAAACTCGCCCATCGGCAGCGTCTCATGGTTTTTGAGGATCATCTGTTTCACTAACGCCTTATTTTCCTCTTCCGTCTCAAAGTTTTTGCAGGTATAGGAGACAGCGATACCATTTTCAAACCGGATTTCCAGATCTTTGAACTGAAATTCCCCAATATAGACGCTGCCGACATGCAGAAGCCCGTTTGTCCCAGCAAGCTGCGGGGAGGTAAAGACTTCTCCAACCGGAATATTTACATCCGCCACACAGTTTTCGAAATTCGACTGTTTCGTCGGCTCAGCAAGCGTGTGAAGCTGTACGGTCAGATCGGTACGGTTGCCGCCGCGTCCGCTGATGTGGACTTGCGATGCCTGATCCAGTTCGTTGATCATGATCTGCTGGATGTCGCGGTACAGCTCATAGTCCAGCGTATTGATGCGGATCGTCTCCTTAAAAATCGCCTCAAACTCCGCTCCGATCTCCGGAAGCGGGAATGCAATGATTGTGAAGCTCGTCTCCGTTCCCGGAATATACGCGTCCACAATCTGCATCGCCTCATTGCTGTAGGATAACAGCAGTTTCTCCTGTTTTTCACTTAAAGAAAAGGCTGCTGCTGCATTGACCGGCTCAAATCCGGCCTCGCCGAAGGTTTCCACCACTGCCGGACCGGCATATACCGACGCCAGATCCTTGTATGTCTCATATGCCACCTTCAAAATAGACAGTTTCCGCTCACGAAAGGCCTTGTCCAGGTAAACCGCATTGTCGTAGCGGTGATCATACTCGTACTGGCGGTTTGCCGGTGTGCCATAGTAACCGTTCGTGCGCGCCGCCATCCGGTTCACCGTGCCGATGGAGGCGCGGGCAATGATCGGCTCCAGACCGAGTTCGCGGAAATTTTCCACTGCCATCCGGATCATGCGCTCAAATCCGATGTGGTAACGGATCTGCACCGTTTTCTTGCCCTCATAGCTGCGTCCGGTCGCCGCAAATCCCTTGCGGTAGCCTTCTGTGTAGGTATCTGCCATCCGGCGTACCGTCTCCTCCGGCAGCTCATTCATAAAACGTGCCGTCGCAAGCTCTGTCTCCGAGATATATTCGCCAAACCGGTACAGATAACGCAGATCGTTTAAATCACTGTCCATGATGATCGATTTTCCAAAATCCAGCGACGGATCCAGCGTCTCACGCACCCGCCACGGAAGCATCCGGTCACAGTAATCGCTGACAAAATAATAAAGCGGCTCGCGAAGCTCCGCCAGCTCCGGCGTCCCGCCCTCAAACAGATTGTAAACCTCAATAAACAGTTCCTCCAACACCGTCACATCCACCAGACGGCTTTCATAGGCGTAAACGATCGCGCTGCGGATCTCCGTATAGAGAAATGACAGCCACGGACCATAGTTCTCTCCCAGCTCTTTTGCCGCATAGTCCGGGTTCGCAAAGCTCTTCCCATACGCCCCTGGAAGTATATCCGCATAAAGTGTCCGGTTAAATTCTGCCGCCTCTTCCTGGCTCATCGCCGCCAGCGTCCCATCCATCTGTTTCTGGAAGGTTTCTTCTATCAGCTCGATAAACTGGACGGTGCGCTCAAAAAATGCCCGGTATGGCTCGCCAACCGTCGCTTCTTCTTTCATATGGCCGATGCGCTCCATCGCGAGCTCATGGCGCTCCGCAACCGCCTCATTTTCTTCTTTCAAAAGTTCCCAATATTTCATGTTCAGATATTTCCCTCCTTCTGCCATCGCCAAATTTCACTTTCAAACCACGCCCGCCGCAAAGGCTCTTACCGGCGTTCCATTGGTCCGGCATTCCAGGCAAGCCACGCATAAAAACCATTCATTCTTAGCCCCGGATGCCAATCAAAATCGTCACAATCCACCAGATGACCAGAAGCCCCGACAAAATCGTACCAATTTTCGCGAATATATAATTTTTTTCTTCTTCTTTAAAAGATTTCCATCCGTACATCAGCGACGCCACGGAAAATAATATGCTCGAAAAGCACATCGACAGCGCGCCGACCGGCGTATTGCCCTGGCTGCGGACACTGAATGCCATCCCTGCCACGCACAGCAGCAGACCGACTCCCGCCAGTCCCAGACAGAGATAGCCGTGTTCTGCCATCGGCTTGCGGATATAAGAAATCCGGTTATCTGTTTGACGTCCCATGCAGACACCTCCCAATTGCACGTGTAATCCACTGGCAGAGGTAGCCAGCAATTCCACCTAACGTATTTAAAAACATATCATCCACATCAAAACTTCCCACCTTGAATACGAGCTGAATCGTCTCGATGCTCAAAGTCAGAAGGAAGCTCAGAATCAACATCAGGTACCATTTTCCAAATCTCGAACTGATGATCGGCAGGAAAAATCCAAACGGCATGAAGCACACCACGTTGCCAGCCGTATTTAACAGGAACGCTTCCGTCCCCACTATATCACGATAAATATAAAACCGTTTGATTTCCTTAAATAAAACGAGATTATAGGCATACTCCACATGCGGCGCGCGCCCGAATCCGTCCGAAAAAAACATAAAATATATAAGAAGCACCAGGTATGCGACAAAGAATATCCAGCACACCTTCTGATGCGTTTTTGTCCGTTTCCACATAATTCCCCACATAAACTGCCAGAAATGAGAAAAACCGTACACCGTCCCCGGTCATACGGTTTTTCTCTTTCGACTGGGCATATCTGCCCTGTTTCAAATCCAATTTTTAGAATGTAATATCTGATTTGCGTTTCAGTAAAAACGCACCGCTGACGATCGCCATCACACCGGCTGCCAGCCCTACCGTGATGATCACACTTCCAATCACGATATTAATCACACCGGTTCCCTGCATCGTTTTGTAGATCTTTTCCATATCGATCCGCTCCTTCTTACACTCCGTCGCATGGCATTTCCCATTTCAAGCATGCCGCTCCGTGAACCAAATCTCTATTTTGCACCGTACTGCTCATAGTATGCGTCGATCGCTGCTTTCAGTGTATCGTCGATCACGACCTTGCCCTGGCACTCCTTGTTGTACAGGCACTCTACGACATCTGACATCGATACGATCGCTGCGGTCGGGAAGCCGTACAGTTCCTTGATCTCATCCAGCGCACACTTTTCTCCCTTGCCGCGCTCCATACGGTTTAAAGATACCATCAGGCCTTTGATCTCCACATCTGCCTGGGATTTGAGGATCGGGAAGGTCTCCTCGATGGATTTACCGGAAGTGGTTACATCCTCGATGATAACGACGCGGTCGCCGTCCTTTAACTTGCTTCCCAGAAGGATGCCGGTATCGCCGTGATCCTTGACCTCTTTCCGGTTGGAGCAGTAACGTACTTCTTTGCCGTACAGCTCACTGATCGCCATCGAGGTGGCAACTGCCAGCGGGATTCCCTTGTAAGCCGGTCCAAACAGGACATCGAAATCCAGACCATAGTTGTCATGAATCGCCTTTGCGTAATACTCGCCCAGACGGCGCAGCTGCGTACCGGTTACATATGCACCCGCGTTCATGAAGAACGGAGATTTACGTCCGCTCTTTAGGGTAAATTCGCCAAACTTGAGCACTTCGCTCTCTACCATGAAATTGATAAATTCCTGCTTATACTGTTCCATCATACTCTCCTATCTTACCGAACCGCACCAATCAGTTCATGTATATCTTCAATGCCATATTTTTCCATGTAGGCGTCGATGCCCTTCACGATCTCCTCCGTCGCATACGGATTATGGAAATTCGCCGTACCGACTGCCACCGCGCTTGCGCCTGCCAGAATAAATTCGATCGCATCGTCCGCATTCATGATACCGCCCATGCCGATGATCGGAAGCTTGACCGCCTGCGCCACCTGGTAAACCATGCGGACTGCCACTGGTTTCACTGCCGGACCGGACAGACCGCCGGTACGGTTGGCTACCGCAAAGGTTCTCCGGTTAATATCGATCTTCATGCCAGTCAGTGTGTTGATCAGGGACAGCACATCCGCACCGCCTGCCTCGGCTGCCTTCGCCATCTCCGTGATGTCGGTAACATTCGGGCTGAGCTTCATGATAATCGGCTGTTTCGCATGGCGTTTTACCTCGCGGGTGATCGCCTCCACTGCTTTCGGATCCTGTCCAAATGCGATGCCGCCCTCCTTGACGTTCGGGCAGGAAATGTTGATCTCCAGCATATCGACCGGCTGGCTCGCCAGTTTTTCCACTACATCGACGTAATCTTCCGTCGTTTTTCCACATACATTGACGATAATCTTCGTATCATACTGACGTAAAAACGGGATATCCCTCGATGCAAATAAATCATACCCCGGATTCTGTAAGCCGATCGCGTTGATCATGCCGCCGTACACCTCCGCAATACGCGGGGTCGGATTGCCTGGCCACGGCACATTTGCCACACCCTTGGTCACAACCGCGCCGAGCTTGTTCAGATCGACCATCTCGCCGTACTCTGCCCCTGAACCAAAGGTTCCGGATGCCGTCATGACCGGGTTTTTAAGCTCTACACCCGCAAGATTGACTGCCATCTGTCTCATAATTCTACCTCCTCGGCTAAAAATACGGGACCATCCTTGCAGATCCGCTTGTTGTGTACATTGCTGTGGTGGTCTACATCCTTCGACTGGCAGACACATGCCAGACAGGCGCCGATTCCACATGCCATCTTCTCCTCCAGGGAAATATAGCACTTGATTCCCTTTTCTGCCGCATACTCCTTGATGGCGCGCAGCATCGGGGTCGGTCCGCAGGCGTAGATCACATCCGCCGTCAGGTTCTGCTCCCGGATCGCGTCCAGGACATTGCCCTTCGTGCCGACGCTTCCGTCCTCGGTCGCCACAAAGACTTCTCCATATGCCTCAAATTCATCCCGGAGGAAGAGATTTTCATCCCGGTATCCTAAAATGATCTGTTTTTCGCAGTTTAACTGTTTCGCCATCTCAAGCATCGGCGGAACACCGATACCGCCGCCGATCAGAAATACATTTTCGCCCTCCTGCGGGAAACCATTTCCCAGAGGTCCCATGATGTCGATCGAGTCTCCGGAAACATATTTGGAAAATTCATCTGTTCCTTTACCGGCAATCCGATATACGATCCGCAGGCGTCCTTCATCCGGATCTGCCTCGCAGATACTGATCGGGCGCGGAAGAAGTCTGGAACCGTCCTGGCTGTAGACCGAGATAAACTGTCCCGGTCTTGCCTCGTCCGCTATGTCCGTCACGATCCACATACTGAAAATGCCAGGTGCCAGTTCTTCCTGACTATATACAACTGCTGTCTCTTTCTTCTGTGCCATGAGCTCCTCCTTACAGTACGCGTCCAATGTCCGCAATCATATCGATGACAGCCTGTCTCGATGCGTCCGCAAAATGCTCCGGACCGAATTTGGCGTATGCGTCTTTCTTGTATGCCGCGATGATACCGCGGGAAGAATTGACGATCGCGCCCAGTCCATCCTCGTTGAAGCAGTATTTTAAGTCTTCTGCCGTACCGCCCTGTGCGCCATAACCCGGAACCAGAAAGTAAGTCTTCGGCATCAGCTTACGCAGAATCTTGCTCATCTCCGGGTAAGTTGCGCCCACAACTGCGCCTACATTACTGTAGTCGCCATCCATGGAAGCCTCCCCCCACTCAACGACCTTCTCCGCTACCAGCTCATAAAGCGGGCGGCCGTCCACCAGACGATCCTGGAACTCGCCGCTGGATGGGTTAGAAGTCTTTACCAGTACAAAGATACCGCGGTCGGATGCGTTGCACTCGTCCACAAATGGTTTCACGCCGTCGGTTCCCAGATACGGATTGACCGTCACATACTCGGTATTGAACGCGGAACAGGTCGTATTTCCAACCTTCACGCTGCCGAGATGACCGGTTGCGTAGGCAGCCGATGTGGAACCGATGTCGCCGCGCTTGATGTCTCCGATGACAATTAAGCCCTTCTGCTGGCAGTATTTGACAGTCCGGTCATACGCTTTCAGGCCTTCGATGCCAAACTGCTCATACATCGCAATCTGCGGTTTGACCGCCGGAATCAGATCAGCCGTCGCATCCACGATCGCACAGTTAAACTGCCAGATCGCCTCTGCCGCTCCTTCCAGGGTCTCTCCGAACTCCGCAAATGCTTTTTCCTTCACGTGCTCCGGAATATATCCAAGCATCGGATCCAGTCCTACACAGATCGGTGCCTTTGTCTTCTGAATCTTCTCAATCAATTTACTAACCATCACGTTCTCCTCCAGAGTATCTCTCATAAATAATCAACTTATTTTATCATAAGTGGAGGGCGCTTTCAAGGGCACGGAGCAAGGAAAAAAGGGTTTTTGCTTATGCCCTTTTGATTGCCCCGAAAGAAGCGCGCCAGCTGTCACGGCATCGGACGGCTGGCGCGCTTCTTTCTTGAGTGTATCGTTTCTTTGAATAATTGATTTTAAAATTGCAAAATTAGTTTTTCTTGCTCAAATATAAACTATTTCAACATTTAATACAATGAATCAATGCATCTAATGCAGCGTCAACGTCGCCACATAATCTCCATTTTTGTAACTTTTAGCCGCAAAATGTTCCTCCGTCTCCGTCTGAAGTTCCATCCAGAGTTCTTCGGCGGCGAGCATAATGTGGGAGAGCATGATGCCGATGCTGAATTCGCGCATCGCATGGAAGCTCTTGCCCGGAAAGCGGGTTTTTAGGGCGAACACATAGATTCGGTCGGAATAGACGATGAAGCGCCACGGCTGGGTGTTCATCGCGGACGGTGCGAGACGCGCCGCACGGAGAATCGTCTTCATCTGCTCTCCGGCTTCTTCCTTGAAAATACAGAGTTCATTGAGCGGGAGGCGCTTTGCCAGCGGGCTTTCACGGTAGAGCTTGCCCTCCGGGTAGCCGAATGCGACCATCATCAGGCAGCGTTTGCCGCCGCGCACCTTCTGCGCCGGCTGCACGCTGCCCAAATAGCAGGTTCCAAGCCCTTTTGCCGTCATATAGAGCACCATCTGCTCCATCAGATAACCGGCATTGCGCTCGCAGCCTTCCTCCTGGTCCGAATAGATCGCCAGATAGTAGGGAGCATCCACCTTCCAGAGTCCGTGGACATCGGCTTTTTTCTTTGTATTGTCGAATATCACTGCCTCAACCCGGATCCGGTCATTTAACCGGGAGGTCTTATCAAAATAGGACAGGATCTGCCCACGCAGCTTCTCCGTGACCTCCCGATCGGTGTATTTTCGAACTGAATGGCGACATCCTATCGCCTCATACAAATTCATCATACCTGCTCCCCTCCTATCTTTTTGCTGCCGTTATCATGCGCATGACCCGCAGTATCTTTTTCTCCGCCTCTCTATGTGCATTCCAATTTCTATACAAATTCTGACCGTTTCAGCACCACCTTTAAATCAGTCCCGACATCAGTGGTACTACCACTACGGTCAAAAGACCGGCGACCGCAATTGACAAGCTGCTCATCGCACCCTCGATCTCGCCTAATTCCAGCGCCTTTGCCGTTCCAATCGCATGGGCTGCTGTTCCAAGTGCCAGACCCTTCGCGATTGGCTCTTCAATTTTAAATATCTGAAACAGCCAGTCGGCTATAATATTTCCCAAAATTCCTGTAATTATAATGCTGATAACCGTCAGCGTCACGATACCTCCCGCTTCCTCGCTGACGCCCATGCCAATCGCCGTCGTAATGGACTTCGGAAGCAATGTCACATAGTGCGTATGCTCCAGTTGAAAGAAACGGCACATCACATAGATACTGCCGACACTTCCCGCTACCCCTGCCACAATTGCAGAAGCAACCGCAATCAGGTGCTGGCGCAAAAGCTCCAGCTGCTTATACAGCGGAATCGCCAGACAGACCGTTGCCGGTGTCAAGAAATAGCCCAGATACACCGCACCGCGGTTATACTCCTTATATTCTATATGAAAAACAGATAAAAATGCAATCACAACTATAATTGCAACCAGCAGCGGATTTAAAATCGCCCAGCCGGTCTTCTTTTTCAGCCAGACGCCCAACATATACGCGCCAACGCTGACCAGCATTCCAAAATAAAGAGAAGAATGAATCAGTCCATTCATGCTTTCGCACCTCCTTTATTCTTTCTGCGGATGATGCTCTGCGCCACGCACCCGGTCGCAACCATAACAAATACCGTCGAAATCACGGTAATCACTGTCAGCGGCACCAGGATGGACTCCGCCTCCTGCACGCTGTCAAGCAGACCTACACCTGCCGGTATAAACATAATCGGCATCGTATCCAGGAAGAAATCTCCCACTTCCGCCACATCTTCTGTATGTAATGCACCTGTGCAAAGCAGAAGCAGAAGAATGAACAATCCGTATACGCCGGACGGAACCGGAAACGGAAGCAGATAGTTCAAAAACTCTCCCAGCATTGTGATGCCAAAAATAATTGTCACTTCTTTCAAGTACTTCATGATGTCTTCACCTTTCGTATTTAATGCCTCTATTCTATCACTCCCAAATTTATAGGACAATATGAAAATTAGCATAAATTCTGTCAATTTCCTTGAATTTTTTGCGTCTTTTTTATACGATACAGGTAAGCTTTTCCGATTCGTAAAATCCAGACATTTTCGATCCAAAAAACGTGAAGTTTTTATCCGCAAATACGTTTATCTTTATGAAAGACTTATCTTCTCAGCTGCTTTTGTAGCTGGTACACTTTGTATTGCAAGAAAGAAAGGATTAGAAGTTATGAATTTAATTCAGACAAACTCTCTCTCTGCCAGACAGGCAGAACAGATCCTGGCACTGTTGAATGAATGCCAGAAGACGCAGCCGATCCACATTTCTTTTCCATTTGAAGACGGAAATTGTTTCCTGCTTCTTCTGGATGAATCAGAGACACTTGCAGCCATCATGGGAATGATCCTTCCACCGGATGGCTCTTCGGACGAGGAACCCGTCGAATGCATCGCCTTCACCCGCCCTTCCCTGCGCCGACGCGGATATTTTGCCGCACTCTTAGAAAAAGCCTGCGACATCTCCGGTGAGCACGATATTCTATTTCCGGTTGACCCGGAATCTGCTGATACGGCTGCCACGATGAAAGCCATTCACGCTGACCGCGTTGATCAGGAATATCAGATGAAATGGGACTTTGACCCGGCGGCCGAACGCTTTGACTCTCCCATGGTTGAAAAACGCCCGCTTACCTTTACCTGCACTTCTGCACCGGAAGGTGACGTCAACGAAAGTGTTGATCCCGACAGTTGCTGGGACTGCTTCCACAGCGCCGATGATCCAGATCCGGCCGTTACAATTCTGACCTATGAATTTTTAGAGACTCCGCCGGATCCGATGTGCTCTCCGGCTGCCGTGTGCATGGCGCGTATGCAGCCCGTCCCGGACGTTCCCGGCACATTTCATGCCTGTTTCTACGGTTTCCGGGTCCATGACCTCTGCCGCGGACTAGGAATCGGTGAAGCTGCTTTCTGTCTGGTCTTAAACGATCTGATCGCGCGCGGCTGCACCCGAATTGTTCTTCACGTCAGCAGTGACAATTATCCGGCACTCTCGATCTATAAAAAAGCAGGGTTCCGAATTACCGAAACCCTGTCCTATTTTATGTATTAAAGATATGGCAGGCGCTTCAGCCGCCAAAAGCACCCCGATACATGAGCTATTCGTTTACATCACGACTATTCTTCCTGCGTCGGATGTTTTTCCTCAATCTTCTGACGGATGCTTAACATCTTGCAATCCGTCTCCGCGATGACATCCGCGCACTTTTTCAGCTCCGCACCGATCTCTGCGGCTTCCTGGGCATCCAGCTGCTTTTTATACTTGAGCTGGTGATCCAGACTCGCCCAGAAATCCATAGCGATCGTGCGGATCTGGACTTCCACACGGATATTTTTCTTACTGCTTGAAAAGAATACCGGTACTTCCACGATCATGTGGTAGCTGCGGTAGCCGTTTTCCTTCGGCGCCTTGATATAATCCTTGATCGCAATGATGGTCACATCATCCTGGCGTTCCAGCATCCGGCTGATCTCGTAAATATCGTCCACAAACGAACATATCACACGGACACCCGCTATATCATCCAGGTTGGACTCCATCGATTCGATCGAAAGCGGAAGTCCGCGCCGCTGCAGTTTTTCTACAATACTCTTTGGCTTCTTCACTCTCGCCTTGATCATCTCGATCGGGTTTCTTGCATTCCGCATGGAAAGCTCATCGTTGAGCACTTCCAGCTTCGTCTTAAACTCTCGAATCGCGCAGCTGTACTGCATCATCGCTTCCTGAAACTGCCTTGCCGTCTCCCGGAATGTCTCAGGAATCTCAAACACCTGAGGCGTATTGACCGCGAAATGGCTCAGCTCGCTGTTGGGATTCTGAGCAATATTCATTTGTATTCTTCCACCTCTTCTATATATCTATATTCTTTTATGCCTTCTCCACTGCGTCAGCCGCCGCATCCAGCCATGGGGATTCCACATACTCAACCAGCCCCTCGTCCACCTTGGACGCAATCGACGGATCGATCGGAATCTTCGCAAGCACCGGAATCTCATACTCGTCTGCCGTCTCCTCGATATGGCTTTCACCGAACACAGAAATCTTCTTTCCGCAGTCCGGACATTCCAGATAACTCATGTTTTCAACCAGTCCCAGAATCGGAATATCCATCTTCTTCGCCATGTTGACCGCTTTTGCCACGATCATCGAAACCAGCTCCTGCGGGGAAGTCACAATGATAATACCTGCCAGCGGCAGGGACTGAAATACAGTCAGCGGCACATCGCCGGTTCCCGGAGGCATATCGACAAACATATAATCAATGTCCTTCCAGAGTGCCTCGCTCCAGAACTGCTTAATCACGCCGCCCACAACCGGTCCACGCCAAATTACCGGATCCGTCTCATGCTCCAGAATCAGGTTCGAAGAAAGAATCTCTATCCCCGTCGAGGTCGTGCGCGGCAACATCAGCTGATCCGCTGTCACACCTACCATGCCGTGAATGCCAAATGCCTTCGGGATCGACGGTCCTGTAATATCTGCATCAAGAATGCCAACGCGGTTGTTTCTCGCACGCATCTTACATGCCATCAGGGATGTCACCAGGGATTTTCCGACGCCGCCCTTGCCGCTGACTACACCAATTACTTTTTTAACTGAACTCTGTGGATTTAACGGCACCCGGAAACTCTCCATCGTCCGGCTGGCACACGTTTCGCCGCAGCTTGAACAATTATGACTGCAATTCTCACTCATACATACTTCTCCTTTTTATCAGGTTGGATTCTGATCGTTCGCTGGTTTTCGTTTTTGCATCCTCTTCAGACGTTTTCCAAGACCAAAAACCTGTAACGCCCAAATCCTCCCCTGTCGTAATCTCCGTACATTTTACCATATTTTCTGCAAAAATGATAGGGGCAAACACAACTGGCAGCGTTACAAAAGAATGTGCCGTTACTGTACACGTATGCGTGAACAGTAACGTTTTCTATGAGACAAAAACAGACAGCCCTTTTGCTGCACTGCATTCAGACTGTCTGTCTTTTTTATATCCTATTCATTTTTCTCTACAGATACGCCTGTACCATCGGGCGCAGCCGTCTTGCCATGATCGCCGCCAGAATGCAGAGAATATAATCCGCCGGCATCTCCGGCAGGCAGTAAACCAGCACAATCGCTTTCCAGCCGATCGGCTGCAGGGTTACGAGATGGGTAATCAGATAGAAATAAACCATTCCCATTCCATAATATACCACATATCCAGCCGTCGCCGCCGTCATCAGCGCTCCCATTTTCCAGGAATTCAAACATTCACAGACCTTTCCCATGACCCACGCCGCAAGGAGAAATCCCAGCAGAAAACCAAAGGTCGGGCGCAGCAGATACGCCGGACCGCCGCCGCGTGCAAAGATCGGGACGCCCGCAAGTCCAATCAGCAAATAGACACCCACACTGGTAAATGCCCGTCTGGAGCCCAGCAGAAATGCTGCCAGCATCACGAAAAACCACTGCAAGGTGAAGTTCATGGTATCTGCGCCGGTCGGAATGACAACCTTGATAAATGCCCCCACGGCGACCAGCGCCGCAAACAGACCGCAAAGCGCCACATCCTTCGAATGTTCCCGGCTCCGCGAAACTGCTTTTTCTCTCATCTGTTTTCCTCCATCATGCATGATGCATTTTTTCATAAACGGTTCCTTTCATGGCATGCAGCCACCGTGCCCGCAGACTTTCGCTGTCCATGTATGTTTCCTTTTGCTCAAAACGAATCCTCCAGCATCACTCCGCCTGGAATTTACGGATCATCCGCACAAGCCCAAGACTCTCCATCCGTTTTGCAATCAGGTAAAAGAGTGCTGCATCCACCGGCCACTTGATGAGATTCTTAAGCACACGCATCGGCAGAAGCACCATCATTGCTTTTCCAGACATCATGCTAAGCCAGAGTGTGTTCAAAAATATGTTGCAGATCAGCGCCACCACCAGATCCGCCCAGAGCGCCCGGCGGAAGGTAAGCGGTTTCCGATACAGAATTGTGCCATATAGCACGCCGCCCAGCATCGCATTCAGCGTAAATCCCGGAAAAAATGCCCCCGTCGGCTTTACGACATATTTGACCAGGTCCAAGACTCCGCCATAGACCGCTCCAGCCACCGGACCGAAGAGGTAGTAGACAAACTGGTTGACCACACCGCCGAATCCGATTTTCAAATACGGACCAGCCTCAATCGTGAAGTATCCCAGAACAACGGAGACAGCCATCAGCATGGCGGCAGTCGTGAGTGTTTTCACGTGTTTCAGTTCCTGAAAGGATGCCTGATAACATACTGCAAATTTTTTCATAAAAAAATACCTCCTTTTCTGCAGATCTCTCGAACCACATCAGGAGATAGATTGTATCAACGATGCAGCGGGATGCGGAATACTGACCGCGAAACCCCGGAGGGTCTCTTCGTCCGGCTGACAACTCCCTGTTCAACCGGCACTTAACGCCTGTATTCCTACTCTGCGTTTTTTTTTATCTTTTACATCATACCACAATTTTCCCGCTTTTCAAGCACTTTATAAGCGCATCTGTCATTTTGTAAGTTTTATAATTAGTAGTATAAAGAACGAGCGTTCTTAATGCTACTAATTTTTTTATATGGGTTGTGCAAAATGTCCAAACGTTTGGACATTTTACAGAAAGGAAAATGGCTATGATTGCAGTAAAAAAGGAAACACTGGAAGATTCATTAACCAGAATCCTCTGGTACTATCTGAACAATGATTTCAACCTCAACATGGTTGCGCGTGAACTTTTCAGCCGTGAAAGTGCCGCTCTTGCTTTACAAACTGGACACAGTGTAGACGAGTTCTTAAAAAGCGGTGCTTACCTCTTAAAGAACTATATCGCTGTTAGCTTCATGCCGGGATCGGTAAATCCCCTTTATGTGGATGTTTACAAAGTAATGCTTGAATCAATCGACTTCGAAGCACTTGCTAAGAAATTCTTCGAAGAGTCCGTATAACTCAAAATGTCCAAACGTTTGGACAAACAAGAAAGGGCATGTATATATGAATACAAATGAATTACAGAAGAAAGAAACCGAAGCCACAAATAGTCCGGCTTCCGCTTCTACAGATACAGAAACTTCCGTCACTCCGAATGTTATGAATCCACCAGTATCAAAGGATAGCAACCCGGATGTGCTTTCGAAAGAACTTTCAGATCGAATTAAAACCCTCGATACTTTGGTAAAAGACCTTACCAAAAATTTCGTTAAAATCGGCTATGAGCTGGTTTTGATTCGCCAGAAGAAATTATATAAAGAATTGGACTTCAAGACTTTTGAGGATTTTGTGCAGACGCAGTACGGATTCAGCCGCAGTTCGGCGTACAACTTTATTAACGTATGTTTGAAATATTCCGTCAAGGACGATGCTGGACAACCTACGAAATTGCTTAGTAAAGAGTATGCGAAGTTTTCAAGTTCTCAGTTGGTTGCAATGCTCAAACTGAATGACGAAGTGATCGCCCAAGTCGATCCGAACGCAACTATTAAAGACATTAAGAAGTTATCCGCTTCTAAAACATCCGAAGTTGATTCTTCGGATGAGTCCGAAGAGGATGAAGAAAACGAGGATGCTGGCAAAAAAGAAAAGAAGAATGTTCGGGACATGAATATCCCCGTTATGCGTCTTAACATGGCTACCGGGGCAACTTGGGAATCAGTTGTTACCGATGCGATTCGAAAGGTATGTGAACCGTTTCTGAACGATGAGCGTCGCGCCGCAGATGGCAAGGCATACAAGATTGAAATTAACATTGTTTACCCGGACGAATCTGCAATGTAACTTTAAATCCGTTTAAAATGTACAGTTACCATATATAACCTAAGTAATTAGCTATTACCGCCCCGGCGTTCCGGGGGCACATAAGAAAAGGAGAAAAATATCATGTTAAATATCGAAGCAAAATTAGAAGTAGTAGGAAAACCAGAGCCGCGTGATTGGAAGAATAACGAGGGTCAGACAATGAAATCTTATCGTCTGAATGTGGCTCAGAATGATGGCGTAGACATTGCCACTATCAGATGCCCGCAGGAAGTTTATGCAGGCGTTCGCCGCGGCGATGTAGCACTGTTCCTGTGTACGTTCACAGAATACGGTGATCGTTCTGATTTCCGTATCGTAGGTGTGAAACAGCTCCTCAATAAACCGGGTGTAGCACCCGTAAATAAATAGGTCATAACGCTTAACCGCGTTTGACATACATTTCCCCCGGCGGTTTTGGTACATTTTCCCGCCGGGGCAACCCCAAGAAAGGATGGAGCAATGAAACCTGCATTGATTACCTTGATTCTTGGTGTTTCACTCATTGAATATAGTGTGTTCAGCTTCTGCTGTTATGTGCTGTTTTGTCAAATCAATGATAAACCCTTGTCCAAACGTTTGGACAAAATGAAAGGAGAAAATTGAAAATGAGCGTTGTATTACTTCTGATGATTCTGTTTTCTTTCATTTATTGCTGTATCGATTTATCGAAGAAAATCAGAGATAAAAACCATTAATTTGGTTTCTCCCGCTCCCGGCAAGTCTTTGATTCCCTGTTCTGGGATGCGGTTGAAATAATAAAATTAGTCCCTTTGAGGACGGAAAGGACAAACTATGAGTGAAATGCTGACAAAAGTACGTGGCAAGGTTGCTAACCTTGGCATGAAAACAAAAACAGGTCTGATGGCTGTTGCCATGTCTACTGCTTGTGCCGTTCCGGCTTTTGCCGCTGATCCAGGTGCTTCTAGTTCTGGCTCTGGTATCGCGATTAACTTCGATATTAACCAGATGTTCACTTTCGCTAACATCATCATCGAAGCTCTGATGCCAGTTGTTTATATCACAGCTGGTTTAGGAATTGGTTTCCTTATCATCAATTCCTTAAAAGCGGCGTTCCGCTGATGCGGTTTGCTTACCCGATGGGATAGGCACTCTTCCGGGGGCGAGGGATTTATTCCCCCGCCCCCTTATTCATTCCCGGTTTGCGACTCATTAACGCAGCATTAACTTATTTCGCTTGCGTTTCCTGCCGCCGGGGATTTTCTTCCCTTGCGGTTATAATTCAGCCGCATGACGGCGCAGACCGCGTGTCAAGGGCGGTTCTATTCCGGGCGTGCCTTTACCCTTGACGCGGACGGTCGCGCCCCAGAATGCGCTATAGGCGGTAGCGCTTTTGTGCTATCCGCCTTAGTTGCTCATTCTTTCATTATAATAAGCCATTTAATTGGCATTTATTTGTTTTCCTACAAACAGCAACCATCAATTATTGTTCATCAATTACCAAAAATGTATTACTCCTGCAATGCTGGCGGCGTTTAGCGCCAGCAAAAAACATAAAATGGGAATATAGCTTAACTGGAAAAGCGGCGGTGTAATCCCTCAATACGCCAATGCATTCCCGGTTCGAATCCGGGTATTCCCTCTGAAAAATGTCCAAACGTTTGGACATTTTGAAAGAAGCAGTTCGAAAGGAGAAAATGAACCATGAATAAAGAGAAAACCTTAAAAATTATCGAAACACGAATTAGCGATTTAGATGCACTTATTAAGATTGGCTCACAGAATGAGTCACAGAAAAATAATGTTGAAATGTGGCAGTTTGCAAGGAATGAACTGGTATTAGTCTGCGATGCAGTCGCAGACATAGAAGAAAGTGAGGTGTAATGCATGAATGAAGATAACGAAGTGCGAGAAGAAAATTCTTCTGATACACAGAAAGGCTCATCGTCGCCAGAACGTAGTGAAGCGGTTGACAAGGAAGTTTCTGAAAAGGATTCAGAAAATACTGTTTCCGAAAAAATGGATAATAAAGAATCGTCTGATTCATTCACTTCCGAAAAACCAGATACCTCTGATTCGTCTGATACAGCTTCTGCTGTTAATGAAATAATTGATGCTATCAAGAAAGAATTAGATAGCAGAGCCGAAACCGAAGCTGATAGCGTAGATATTGAAACCAGCGGCATAACAGATACCGACAGCGAAGCGGCAGAAACAGGAAATAAAGAAACTGATACCGAAGAGAACTATTCAGAAGTTACACACACGGGAAAAACCCGCGCAAAAGTCTACGATTCACTCGATGACGAAGAGGAGGAGGAAATAAGCGTATACACGATTGCTAGTGCATCCGATTTGTCGCCATACGAAGCAACTATAGTAAATCGTCTGGATAACATTTTAACGTGTGCCATCATTACTGCTTGTTGTGCTCTTCTTATCCTCTTCCATACCTTAAAAAGGGAGTAATACTTATGGAAACACTACAATATTTCACTTATTTCATTATTATATGCGCCTTTGTAAATATAGGCGGCTTTATTGTCTCTGGACTAATACGCGTCTATAAGTCAATCAATAATGGTAGGGGGGTGCGAAAATGATAAGCTATCCCTGTTATAACGAGGTGTTCGGTATTATGCTTGGACTTTATGTAATATTACAGATGCTCCACGTTGCCGATCTTTGTGCCCATGAATAAAAATGTCCAAACGTCTGGACAAATTTATAGTAAGAAAGGAAGAAAGAAAAATGTATATTGCTATCACAGATACCCGTGTTTACACGGCAAAAACGTTACCCATGTTAAACCGTTCTATGAATGGGATGCTTGAAGAAGATGAGTTTAAACAGGTAGGTGCAGATAGTGTAGTGGTTCTATCTGCCGCCAATCTGGATTTCGTGCAGGACAAGCGCAAACTTTCCAGCATCATGTTCGGCAACTTCTTCAAAAAAGACGTAGTTCCCCGAAATCTTATGATTGCAAATATCATTCTGACATTTATTATGTTTGTACGGATTGGAGGGTAAAAAATGCAGGTTGATTTCCAATCACTCATGAGCGGCTTCTCTGCCCCGGTTGACACGGGCGATCCGATTAAATCTATCTATGGAATTATCCCCTACATGGATTCCACACAGATGCACCTAAAATTCCAGCTCATGTATTTCATCGAAAAGTATGATCTTTCCGAATGGCGTAAGGTCTTTGAGGACATTGACAAGCAATTACAAAACAATAAGAATATCAATTTCTTTAGCAGTCAGAATCTTAAAGCTTTGCTTTCCGCTTACACGCAGAACGAGCTTGTCCGGGGTATCAAGGTTAATACGCTTAACGAGAACGGTGGTGGTAATTAATGCCGGGAACAATCATTGGATGCCTTGGCGCACAGCGTTCTGGAAAAACACTGTTTGCCTATAAGCTGGTAAAAGCGATTCACGAAGCTTATAACATTCCTGTGTATACCAATATTTATAGTCCCCAGGATGATTTTCATTATATCAATTCTCTTGAAGATTTTCCTTTAGACCTTGAACCTAAGATTTTATTTATTGACGAAATCTACAATGGACTGGATGCACAAGACTATAAGAAGTTAAAAGAAATTTCTATCTTTATCAATACGATAGGCAAGCAGAATTGTCTGTTTGTCTACACCACCATTGAAGCAGAAATGGTATACAACCGCCTGCGAAACCAAACACAAACTGTAGTAGTTGTATCTAAAAACGATAGAAACATTTACTACAAATTGATTAACCTTGCGGATATGTCCAGTTCTATTCATTCTGTCCCCATCAATGCCAAGCTGTTTGAGAACGTATATTATGATACGCAGTTCATACCGCTTGACTTTGACTGGGGAATGAAAGACTGGCGCAACAAGTTATCAAATTTTTACCGGGATAATTATGGACTGATTGTAAATCTATGATTTCATTTTCTTTTGGGAACAGATGGGCGCTTTTCTTTAGCTTCAGCAAAGAAAAGCGCCAGTGTTTCAGAAATAAATCCAGATATTTAAACAAAATGTCCAAACATCTGGACATTTTATCTTTCATCCATACATTTCGGTTTCAACACGCAAACTATTGACCCCCGTACGTCCCCTTTGGGGCGGACAACGCTTACACGGCATTATTAATTTTTAAACGAAAGGAAAAATGCTATGGATAATATTTTTAGACTTCTAAGGCGAAACAGCAAGCAGATATTGTCTTTCATGCTTGCTTTTGTTGTATTCGTAGAAAATCCTCTTACCGCTCTTGCAAGTCCTACTACAAATGAATCATTCAACATTAGTAAACCCGTTTTGGTCGATGATTCCCCAGAAAACTTTGATCCAGATACATATACGGGAGAACCATTCTATTTTGATGAAAATGGAAATCGGGTCTACGATTCCGAAAACGAAGAACTACAGGAATCAAGGAGACAACTTGCAGACCAATTAAATTTAGAAAATATAGAATTTGAACCAGAACAACCTGATTATTCTGATATCGAATGGACATTTGAAGATTACCCCTTAACTACAATGGGCGATCCAGAAATATCTTCTTATATAGTCGGTATTGATGATGCTGCATATATTGTTATTGGTACGTGTATGGCGGCTTATGGTGTTTATGCAGGAATTAAAACAATCAAAAAATTTGCTTCAAATACTCTTGAACCTTGGATTCGCCGTAAATACGGAAACAACGAAACAAAAATGAAAACATGGCAAGACTGTCTTGCTACAAAGGCTGGCACTACATATGTAGGAATGAAAGTTCTTTCCAGCATGGTAGGAGAATGTCTTGGTTCTGCTACATGGAAAGGAAACGAAGCTACGTTTGAATCCTCTTATATGACAGACACAACCTATGCTTGGTTTCCAGCTAGTATGAAAGACCGTTATATAAAATCTGCCACATGGAAAGCATATGATAGTGATGGCAAATTACTATATCAAACTCAAGCTGATATTATCGGTAACTATCCTGTTGGTTCATATAAAAAAACAGCTTATGTGAAATATCAAGGTAGTACAGCTAATACTGATTTTTCAATGCTACAAGGTATTTTAGACAATGAAAACAAGGTCCATGTAGAAAGTGGTACAAGTTTTTGCGTACGATATTATTATAATAGGTTTTATTATGACGAGGATGGCGAAACCGGGTATTATCAATGGACAGAAAGCTTTCCATTTGAAAGAAAGTTTCCTGCATTTGTAGCTTTAAATCTCGGTCTTGTTTTTGCAAACCAAGATGCTTTGAGATCTTATCTTTTATATGACACAACAGGCGGTTTGTATACTGTTGATGGAGTAACATCTCCAACAGAAACTATCCAAGTTAAAAAAACATGGATCGGCTTGCAGGAAAACTTTTCTAAAAATTATACTGTTTCTGATTCAATAACAGTTCCAAGTACCGCAGAGGCATCCGATAAATTATTATCTTCAATTTATGCCTCTAATAATGAATCCGAGGTAATTTCCAATATTGCTCCATATTGGAAAATCGATAAAATAGGTTCTTCTTTATCTACGGTGCAAGCATATTCGCATTTAAGTTACCTTTTATCAGCGATTGCGACTTATGCCGGAACAAGTGTTGCTCAAAGCCAGATAGATTCCTTTATTAGTGAATATTATGGAAATTATGTTGATGGCACTAGCGCAAGGAAAGAAGAACAATCACAAGATATTTTAGCAAAATTTGTTGTTATCCAAGGTGGAAATAATGGCAGTCCAGATGATAATAACAAAGACAAAAATAAATATAAAATCAGTAAAAAACTTGCTGAAGCATTTGGTGTTTTTTTATTCGGTGCGGGTCTAATATCTAGTGCCCTTGATTTTAATAATGGTACTGCTATTTCGCCTACTATTGAAGTTGTTTCTGCTTCAACAATTCAACCGAACCCAAGTCCTAATCCGGGTGGTTCGTCAAGTTCCGGGATTGATTCAAGTAAACTTACTGAATTACTTAATAAGATAATTAAATCTATTACGGCTTTACCAGATTCTATTACAGAATCTCTGTCTGAACCAATTAACAATATTAGTAGGTTGATTGAGCTTTTACCAGATAAATTAGTACATGGATTTATCTCTTCTGATTTTCTGACAGGTATCTCTTCTCTTGTCGGTTCTCTTCCGAATGCGATTGCTGATTTGATGCCGGGTGTTTTGTCAACCTCATTGCCTAATATTTTGCAAGGTGTTTTCGGTTTAACAAATGGATTTTCACTTCCATCTGTTCTTAGTTCCATTGAAGCGGCTTTGGCTTCTTTTCCAGATGCATTAATTCATCCTTTAAAATCGATAGAATCCGCTATTGATTCTCTTCCGGATAGATTTAGGGACATTATTGACGGAAATAAAACACAAAATGATAATAACGAAACAGAAAACGATTCTGGATTTACTAACTTCTTGAATTTGTTCATGATAGTGTTATTTATCATTGTTATGCTGTTAATATTATTTATTAACTGTCTACGATTCATTGTATTAGTTTTTAACATTCCAGCATTTGACGGACTTCTCGACGAAAATATACTTCGTGGAATTAATTATTTAAAAGAAGTGAATTTACCATTGCTGGGAGATAATCTTTCGCTTTATAACTTGTTGTTGTCATGTGCTTACTTTGTAATCTTTTTATCTGTTATTGCAGTAATTCGTAAAAAGATTGATAAGATACACATTTAAGAAAGGATGATATAATGATTTATTTTCTTTCAATAAATGTAGAGCCACTAACACCACCATCTATAGATGGTTTCTTTAGCGGCTCTATATTAACATCGGTTTCCAATTTTTTCAATTTTATTTTTACGTTTATCAGCAACATTGTTTCAGCATTGACAAATTTTTATGATACCTTGGTTGAAATAAATACTTATGTTGTTCAGCTTGGAAATTCCGCACAATCAGGTGTAGCAAGTGATCTTCCTGTTTTACAATGTGTTGGGACATATCGCTATTTAATGGGTGATCCAGTTTTTTATATGACCTATATTATGGTCGTAACAGGATGTTTATTTACTATATATAAATTAACACTGTTATTAATTAAGGTATTTAAGGAAATGAAGAATAATATTACATCACAAGGAAAAACTTCCGCCGGACTTATGTCCTTTTTATCTCAACTTTTTAAATAACTATTATGATAAAAATACATTCGTCAGTACCTCAATAATTGTTCCTCCAAAGAAATACAATAAAAAGCATTTTAGCATAATATTTCTTTTTGTGATTTTTTTGCGCTCGATTGGGTTTGCAGAATTCCAAGAATGTCTCCAATTATCTTCTTGTCCTGTTCCCCAGTCGAAGCGCCTATCATTTTTTATATTATCAATCACTTGTTTTTCATCAAGTTGGTACTCTTGTGCATAATATTTTTTTAATTGTGACTCGGCATAATTCCAGATAATAAAGAATGTGATTAGGTTGCTAATAAATCTTGCTTTGAAAAAGGGAGTTAATACATCCATATTGGTATTCCTTTCTTATTCTTTTGTTTTTTTGGGAACTATTAAATAAGGTTTTATATTTTGTCCAAACGTTTGGACAAAATCAGAAAAGATATTATGAATATAAGATTATGTCGAACGGTTCTTTTCTTAATTTATATTTGATATTGCCACCAACAGTATAACGGCAATTATTATAATTGCTATACCGAATAAAAATTTCAATATCATTCTGAAAAAACCAAAACACTTTTTAAGTCCATTGGTTTGTTCTGCTTTTTGTGAATTTTGTTTTTTCATATCTCGCATAATTTTTTTATTGTGAGTATATGTTTTAGATTTTAAGGCATTTCTTCGAATTGCTTTATCCAGTGATGTTTTGTTCACTATTTGGGGCGCTTTACCCTCATCCAAACTTTTCAATCTCTTTTGCATAGGATTGCTTCTCCTTTGAATATCTTATATTCATTATAGCAAATGCAGAAGTTATTGTAAAGCTGTTACTCTATCAATTTCCGGCTGGGTGTTGCCTACTTGACTATGGCAACACTTAACCGAGAAAAAATGCAAATTTTTTCTCAAAATTCTATTTTGTCCAAACGTTTGGACAAAATGAAAGGGGTTCTCAAAATGTACAACGTTAAAATTTCACAATATTTAGAATCTACAGAGGTAGTTTATTATTCTAACGTTATTACTGGGCGTGAAAAAGAAAAAGATTCTTTTATTGTGGAGCGTGATAATGAGCTGTTTGAAGTTTATTCGTTTATGGCTTTTGGAATAAATAAATCAGAAAAAAGCAAAGAAGAAAATGTACTTCATTCGTTCTTTGTTTCATTTAACCGCACAAAAAATAAAATTTATAGTTATGCGCGGGATAATATCTGGGAATGGTTTCTTACATTTACTTTCGATCCAAAACTGGTTGATTCATTTAACTATGATGAAGTAGTAAAATGTATGTCTGATTTCTTACGTTATATGGGCGATCATTCATCTTGTCGAACAAAGTATTTGATTGTTCCAGAACGGCATAAATCGGGGCGTTACCATCTGCATGGTGTTTTTAGTAACATGGATATGTCACTCTGGAAAATGAAGTATTCTGGACACACCACAAAGGGCGGCTTGCCAATTTACAATATTGCTGGTTTTCCATATGGATTTACAACCGCTACGCAGGTACAAAGTTCTGTCCGGATATCTCATTACATATCAAAATATATAACGAAAGATATGTTTAAAGGTATTAAGAATAAAAAGAGATATTGGTGTACTAGAAACTTAGATTCCGGCACACACACCACTATGATGATCGCAAAGTCAGACTTAGAAACCCTACTTAACAGTTTCGGGGAAGTCCAGAGCATGAAAACGATTGATACGCCGTACAATACCATTAAGTTCTTCCAGTTCTGAAAAATGTCCAAACGTTTGGACAAAAAAGCCCGGAGATTCGTTCCCCGGGCTTTCTTTTATGCTTCGATGTAAAACGCTGCGTAATACCCTGCAAGGGCATTACAGTTATAATATTCGAATGAATTTGTAACTTGGTTGAACGAAACTCCAAAGTCGATTTTTATAAGCGATTCTGGATTCCACGGCTTACCCGGTCTTAAATTACACGGGCATAAGAAAACATTTTTTCCAGCGTTGAATATTCTTCGTGCAACAGGTTTTGTAACGCGTTTATACGGAACGCCACCAATTTCAAATACCATTTTCTTCATGATTTACCATCCTTTCTTGAAATATCCAGAAAGGAGAAAAGCGGCTTATTCAGCCGCTACTTCTTTTAAGTATACTTTATGTGGGCGTCTTTCACGATCGCACGCTTTAAAGTATGGTTTTTCTTTTCCGTCAAGTAATTTGTTAATTTCGTATTTCATTCCCCATGAGCTTTCAACCATTTGCTTCCCTGTTACGCTTTCGTAAAATGAAAAGTATTCATTTTCTGGTAACTCAACCGTGATTTTGTCACTGGTTATTGCAAAGCAATGTTCGCTTCCGTATGTATAAACGGGTGTCTTTTCTTGTCCTAACACACCATAATTGCGATAGATTTCAAATCTATTTGCAAGACTTCTTATAGCCATTTCAATGGCGCTTCCCAAAACGTAGCATCGTAGAAATGAATCTATCAACTCATAATCGTCTGTAAGCCACAAGTTTGCTACCCATTTATGGTTTCCGTAGTCATCACAAGCTTCCCGGACGAGGTCTTTATTTTCCTCGACGTATTTCTGTGCTTTGCTTCGACAGAATGTGTGCGATCCGGATGCATTTCCAGTAATTCTATCTTCGTTTATCAGCTCTTCGTAGAGCCGTTCTTTCAGCTCATCAAGATCCATGCCGTTCATGTCAACTTCCTCTTTGATGTATGTGAGTACATCTTCTTTTACTGCTTCATAGTAGTTATACATAATTATTCCTCCTTGGGGTTTTCTGTAATTTAAAAGAGGTGTAGAGATTTTGCCCTACACCATTTTTTCCAGTTCTGCCATTAGGCTTTCGCCAACTTGAACCCATGCTTCAAATTCATCGACGCGATCCTGGTAATACTGAAAATCATCTTTATCAGTTTTCGCTTCTTCCAGATTTTCTTTCGCATTTTCAAGATTATCACGGTTGCTTTTTAATTCGTATTCAAGCGTACCAGCGATTCTTTCAAGGTATTCAATACGCATCTTTTTCAAGGTAATTTTATTAGCTTTCATAGAGATTTTCCTTTCTGAACTGCCCTCCGAATTTCGCCGGAGGGATATTAATTAGTACCAGTTGATACCCGGGTCAACGTCTGCAAAGATTTCATCTTTGTATTCGTTTTCTTCGGTTTCACGAACTGTTTCGTACTTCGTTGATTGAAGTTTGAACCAGTTCATGCTTCCTGTTTCCCTACAGGTTTCTCTCATTTCTTCTAAATATCTGTTACGATACATTTTAGAACCCCTTTCTGGATTTTCTTTATTTAGTTGTCAATGTGCTTTGTTACGGCATCTGTTTTTAGCAGGCTGTGAACGGAAGAAAAGGGGCGGAGAAAATATTTTTTTATTTTTTATTCATATACCTTTATTCTTCTTTACCCTTTATATAAAAAATCAAAAAATATTTTTGGAGTACATTTTACCCCTTTTCTGGAGAGAACAGTTTGCTATGATGCCTGAGTAACAAGGCATGACAACAAATAAAGGAAAACCAGAAAGGGATGCGAATGTGTGGTATAACAGGTATTTAGAAGATGGCAAGAGGACTTGTAAGGATTCTGGAAGTATGTATCGGTTGCGCCCCGCTTGCTTTCGACCCTAGTACGTCCCCTTTGGGGCGGACAACGCTTACACGGCATAAATAAAAATGTCCAAACGTCTGGACATTTTAACCTTTTTTGCATATTCCTTTTGCTTTGAACAATCAAACTTTATGCTTTTTTACCTTCAGCAAAGTGTAAGTTTCTTCTAAACGATTTACTTAGATAGATATTTTTACAGTTTCTATGCTATATTCTATCTTACGGTTCAGCTTCCTCTTCGCAATTACTAATGTCCTGTTTTCTCTTTGTATCGCCTGTGTTGCCCTATCAAGAAATAATTTTCCTTGTACCGATATGCATGAATGGAATGTACTGGATAAATGGATATGAAGTATATCTGGTGTCTAATAATTATTATCATTGATAGAGTCAATACATGAATATCAAAGAAGAAACAGGGGAAGAGAAAACGTAGAATAGAAAGACTGAACTGGAATGACAGCTATAGACATTAGAAACAGAGAAGAAGCTACTTGCTTAGTAATACCGTGAATGTATCGAAACACTTTGCCGAATGATACAAAAAAACATGAATAAGTGATGCAGAATGCATCTTTCCTTGGTCTGGCTGGTAAAGAAGTTTCGAATTAGCGTTTTAGTCTGTAAATCGTGTTCACATGGTTTATAGGCTAAAAGCTAAAAGCGGACTTCTTCCGGGGCTTTAGTGACCGACCTTGAGGTGGGATTCTGACTGCACCACGCCAATAGCAGATGGCGTGTCAAGAGCGGAACGTGCAATTTACTCTTGATACGCCGTCTGTTATTGGCGTAGTGTGCGATATATGGAAGAAAGGTGTATGAGTATGGGAAAAAGAAAAGATTTAACTGAGCGAGAACGGTATGCAATCGAAGCATACAGAAACGAGAAAAAGAGTATTAAGGAAATAGCTGTTCTGCTGGGGCGTCATTATCAGACGATTTACCGGGAAATCAAACGCGGAACGGTTGAAATGCTGGATTCCGAATTGCGAACCTATAGCAAATACTGTGCCGATACCGGGCAGGCAATCGCCGACAGGAATAAATCAGAAAAGGGGCGCGAACTGAAAATTGGAAACGATTTAACTTTCATCCGCTTCATAGAGCAGATGGTGCTGGAAAAGCGCTATTCGCTGGAAGCGATCCTTTTGCATATTAAGACGCATAAACTAAAATTTAAGACAAACGTCTGCTTGAATACCTTGTATAGCTATGTAGACAAGGGATTGTTTTTAAATATTACAAATAAGCATCTGCCTGTGAAATGTAACCGGAAGAAGCGAAACCTGCGTAAGATTTCCACGGTTGCCAGAAATAACCTAAAAGGACGAAGTATAGAAGAACGCGCCAAAAGCATCATGAAGCGCAGGCATTACGGACATTGGGAGATGGATACCGTAGTAGGCTGTCAAGGTGGCAACAAAGATTGTTTGTTGGTTCTGACAGAACGGAAAACCCGGTTTGAACATATCTTCAAAATCCCGGACAAGTCCCAACGTAGCGTGATACGGGTCCTGGATCGCTTAGAAACTGCCTACGGGACAGAAAACTTCCGCCAGACGTTTAAAACCATCACTATGGATAATGGCGTTGAATTTCTGGACATGGCAGGTGTAGAACGTTCTGTGAGTAGTCCAGATGCCCGCCGCACGGTTGCCTACTATTGCCACCCGTATTGTAGTTTTGAGCGCGGCAGTAATGAGAACCTAAACAAGATGATCCGGCGGCATATTCCAAAAGGCGCTGATATAGCCGAATTTAGCGAAGAGGATGTAGCGCGCATCCAAGATTGGATGAACGATTATCCCCGCGCCATCTTCGGTGGTTTATCAGCGTGTGAAATGCTACAAAAAGAGCAGGCATAAAAAAATGTCCAAACGTTTGGACATTTTAGGCGCACGTATCTTTGGTGCGTCTGTTTGCCATGCCCGAAAATATCTCCAGCCATTCCAAAAATGTCCAAACGTCTGGACAAAATCTCCCAATTTAGCAATAATGCACAAATACAAGCTACATATTATCCGTACAAAAGCTTATATTTGTGCATTCTGCTATTTCATCGATTTTTTACATACTTTTCTTGACATTTTCAGCGCATCTGTCATTTTCGAACCAGTCAGCATTTACTCTTCTTTTTGGCTCTGTTCGCTGTATTCCCTAAATGCACGATCCATCTCGATATAGTTGCGTTTCAGGGAAACCGGCTTTCCGTCGCGGGTCAGGAAACAATGGCGGCTCTCGCCCACGCAGCGGATTGCGCCCGTTTCCTTGTCAAAAACCGTGTATTCCAGCGTCATGCGGATGCCGTTGTATTCCTTCATCTGAACCAGCACCTGCACCGTCTCGCCAAACCGCGCCATGCTCTTATAATCGCAGTGAACCGACAGCACCGGGCTTATGATCCCCTGTTTTTCCATGATGTCATATCCCATTCCCATCTGCTCCATCATGTCGATCCGCGCTTCCTCAAACCAGTGTAGGTAATTTGCATGGTGAATGATTCCCATCTGGTCGGTTTCATAATACTGCGCTTTGTGTTCGTAAATTTTCAGTTCCATAAAAACCCCTCTTTTCCATCTAAAAAGGGATACCTGCACAACTGCAATTTCTGCCGTTCTGCAATATCCCCCTCTGGTTCTGATATGTGTGTCACCGTCCGCACACTGTGCAGGCAATGGCTGATACCTTACTGTTCCAGTTCTTCTCCGAGTCCGCTCTCGATCGCCTCGGTAATCGTCTTCAGCGCTTCTTCCTCATCCGGTCCGTCGCAGGCAACCGTGATCTCGGTGCCGCACTTGATACCCGCTGCCATCACGTTCAGCACGCTCTTTGCCACAATATGTTTCTCCCCGCACTCAATCAGAGTCCGGCTCTTAAATTTCATCGCGGTCTGCGAAAGCACGCCAGCCGGCCGCAGGTGAAGTCCCGATGGATTAACCACTTTCACTTTCTTCGATACCATAGCTGTCCCTCCCTCGTCAATTCTTAGTTTCTAATTACTCTAATTTTAGTCTAAGTAGGGCAGACTGTCAAGCGTTAGACCAGCACCTGCTGCGCGTAATTAACAGACGCCATCGCATCGCGGCAATACGCATCCGCTCCTATCATATCCGCGTATTCCTGGGTCAGAACCGCGCCGCCGACCATGACTTTCGCCCACGGTGCTTCCTTGCGGAGCTGCTTGATCGTCTCCTCCATGCTCGGCACGGTGGTCGTCATCAGGGCGGACAGACCAACCAGTCTTACATGGTTCTTGATCGTCTCTTCCACGATCGCCTCCGGGGCTACGTCCTTACCTAAATCCAGCACATCATAGCTGTAATTCTCCAATAATACTTTTACGATATTTTTTCCAATGTCATGAATATCGCCCTTGACGGTCGCCAGCACGATCTTGTCCTTCTTCTCTCCTGCTTCCCCGGAGGACTCCATCTGGTTTTTGATGACCTCAAACGCCGATTTTGCCGCCTCCGCACTCATCAGAAGCTGCGGCAGAAAGACGGTGCCTGCCTCAAACCCCTTTCCGACCTTATCGAGTGCCGGGATCATGCAGGAATTGATGACGGTCAGGGAATCCATGGTCTTTAAGAGTTCCCCGGCTGCCGATGCCGCCTGCTCTTTTAAACCTCTCTCCACACTGACCGTAAGCTGATGCTCCGGACCGGATGCCTGGCTGCCAGTGTCCGCACTGCCGGAAGCTCCAGCTGCACCTGCCGCCGGGGCACCCGAACCTGCGCTGCCTGCTGCACCTGCGCCGGAAGCTCCGCCCGCACCTGCCTTTGGAATCGCCAGCCGCGCTGCCTGCTCAATATAATCGCCGCAGTGTTCATCCAGTGCTGCCAGGGCCCGGTAGCTATAATAAGAACGCATCATTGCCGCCGAATTTGGATTGATGATCGCCGCGGTCAGACCGCTCTGCATCGCCATCGTAAAGAAATTAGAGTTGACAATCTCACGCTGCGGTAATCCGAAGGAAATATTGGAAACGCCGAGAATCGTATTGCAGCCAAGTTCCTGGCGGACACGGCGCACCGTCTCCAGTGTCACCAGCGCGCCGGTCGGCTCGGAGCTGATCGTCATACAGAGCGCATCGATCACGATGTCTTTTTTCTGGATGCCATACTTTTCCGCCTCCGCACAGATTTTCCGCGCGATCGCCATACGTCCGTCCGCCGTCGCCGGAATGCCTTCCTCGTCGATCGTCAGCGCAACCACCGTGCCGCCGTAATGTTTTACCAGCGGAAATACAGCGTCCATGACCTCCTGTTTGCCATTGACAGAGTTAATCAGTGCCTTTCCATTATAAATACGCAGCGCCTGTTCCATCGCCTCTGTGTCAGTCGTATCAATCTGCAGCGGAAGCTCGGTCACCGCCTGCAATTCCTGTACGACCTCGCGCATCATCGCCACTTCATCGATCTCCGGCAGTCCCACGTTGACGTCAAGCACCGCAGCGCCATTTTCCTGCTGGGTGATCGCCTCGCGCAGGATATATTCCAGGTTGTGATCGCGCAGCGCCTGTTTGAATTTTGATTTTCCGGTCGGATTGATGCGCTCGCCAATAATGACCGGATCGGTTCCCATCTCAACTACCGACGCGTAGGAAGTGATGAGAGTGTCATTTTTCGGCTCGATCGGCTTTCTCGTTCTGCCCTTACACATCTCTGCCAGCAGACGGATGTGCTCCGGGGTCGTACCACAGCAGCCCCCGACTGCCGAAACGCCCATCTCCAGCATTCCTTTCATTTCCTCGACAAATTCTGGCGGATCAATATCATATACGGTCTTTCCTCCCTCGCTTCGCGGAAGTCCCGCATTTGGATTGACAACCACCGGGATCGACGCATACCGAAGCAGTTCTTCCACAATCGGCTTCATCTGAACCGGACCTAATCCACAATTGATTCCGAGCGCATCCACGCCCAGACCTTCCAAAAGTGCCACAACGGACTTCGGTGTTCCGCCGGTTAAAAGTTTGCCTTTTCCATCGAAAATTGTGGTTGCAAAGATTGGAAGATCGGAATTTTCCTTTGCCGCCAGAACCGCTGCCTTGAGTTCATACGTGTCGCTCATCGTCTCGATCAGAATCAGATCCGCGCCGCCTCGCACGCCTGCCTTTACCACCTCGGTATAGATGGAGACCGCCTCCTCAAAGTCCAGATCACCCATTGGCTTTAAAAGGCGTCCGGTCGGTCCCAGATCCAGCGCTACATAACCACGGCCGCAGTGTTCTACCGCTGTCCGGGCATTTTTCATCGCCGCATCCACGATCTCATCCAGATTAAACTCGGCTGCCTCATTGTATTTCAGGCGGTTCGCGCCGAATGTATTCGATAAAATAATATTCGCGCCCGCGTTCAGATAATCCTCATGGATCTTTACCAGAACCTCCGGATGCTTGATATTCCAGGTTTCCGGCAGTTCGCCCGGTTTCAGCCCGGCTCCCTGCAAAAGACTTCCCATTCCTCCGTCAAATACCAGTATTTTATCGTTCCAATCTTCCCGTATACCCATGTCAGCTTCCTCTCTGTTTTTGTTTCTTACTTATTTATCTCTCCGGCACAGGCAGTTTTTGTTTGAACAGACCTCACAGCCCTCTTTCACACAGCCCGCCGCTATCTTCGATACTCCGATGACCGCCGTCACCGACTTGGACGGCATCATCAAAAAACTTTCCGTCAATGTAATCCCCACCGTCTTTTCCGCTTCCAGTACCCGGCAGAAATCCGGCTGGCACGAAAGCGGCAGATCTCCATAACCTGGCGAAAAGCGGGGACGCAGATAGAGTCCTTCTTCTGCTGCCTCCGCTTTTAATTTGTCATTGATTTCATTGCAGTAACTCTCAATCCGTGCCGCCGCGCACGCCTGCAGGACAACCGCCCGGCTCATCGAAAGACGGCTGTATCGGCGCAGAAGCAGATCCACACCAGCCCCCAGCGTCGCCGCAAAAAGGATGACCTCCTGACAGTCCTTTAAATTGCGGCTGAGCGCCCGGCTTTTTACTTTAAAACACGTAAAATCAAGTTCTGAATCTGGCAGCAGCGTCAGCGGATAGCGTCTGTAAAAGCTCCGGCAGTTGACGGATCGCTCTAATTCTTCCAGACAGTCCTCCACCAGATCTTTCGTCTGCAGATCCGGCTCCTGCTGCCCTTTAATTCCTAAATACCGATATATTTCTCTCCGATTGACTTCCGCCATTACAGAATCTCCGACAGGTTGTTCTTAATCTGCGCCGCTACATCCGGTTTATTCATTGAATATACATGGATTCCATTTACATGGTTCGCAATCAGATCGATGATCTGCTCAGTTGCATAGGCGATACCTGCCTGCTTCATCGCTGCCGGGTTATCACCAAAACGATCTACGATCGCCTTGAAGCGTGCCGGAAGGTAGGTGCCGGACATGCTGCAGATGCGCTTAATCTGACTTATGTTTGTCACCGGCATGATGCCTGCGACAACCGGAACCGTGATTCCTTTTTCTCGGATACGGTACAGGTAATTATAAAGGATATTATTATCAAAGAACATCTGGGTCGTCACAAAATCACAGCCCGCTTCCACTTTTTCTTTCAGATGATCGATATCCACTGTCTTGTTGACAGATTCCACATGTCCCTCCGGATAGCAGGCTGCGCCGATGCACAGATCCGGGCAGGTCTCACGGATCTCGCGGATCAGCTGGGATGCATACTGATAATCTTTTTCTACCTTGCCGTCTTTCGGAATATCGCCGCGAAGTGCCAGGACATTCTCAATTCCGTGTGCCTGAATCTCGCGCAGGACACTGTGCACCTTCTCACGGGTCGAGGAGACGCAGGTCAGATGTGACAGCGCCGGCACCTGGCAGGTGCTCTGGATATCCGATGCGATCTGGACCGTATACTGGCTTGTGCCGCCGCCTGCTCCGTAGGTCACGCTCATAAATGACGGATTTAACTTTGCAATCTCAAGCGCCGCTTTCTCAACGGAAGCGAAGTTGCTCTCCTCCTTCGGCGGGAACACTTCAAACGAAAGCGTCGGCTGTCCTTTGGCTAAAATATCCCTAATCTTCATCGTATTTATCTCCTGTTCTCATCATTTCGTCCGGTTCTGCCCCGGACCTCTATTGCCTATGTATTCTATATGATTTTTGCTCAGTATACCATATTTCCCCAATGAACGCCAGACTTCCGGCAGCTATCTTCTGGATTGATTTTCTATATCTTGCCATAGGCAAAATCTATAGAAACCAAATAAAATACATAAACATACGATACAGATAATTAATTCCAGACAAAGCAAACAAAATCAGCAAAATCACCAGCACAAGGCTCATTTTCCCCTTCTTTTTCTGATTTTTTCCTTGCTGCACCGCGCTTCGTCTCTGCGTTGTCTGATACGACATACTGTTCTGGTTCTGTGTCCGGACGGATACCTGTCTGCCTGCGCCTGCTGCTTTCTGCGTCTGGGAATATACCTTCGCCCGGTCCGCAAGCGTGCGGATGGCATCTGTGCCTGCCCTTGCACTCGTTTCCCACGAGGCAGATCCCGCATTGTGGTACTCACAGTCTGTCTCATGCGCCGGGTGGCGCTCATTCAGATAATAAGTTGCATTGACATAGTTAGGATTCCGGATCCACTGTTTACAAAAAGAACAATAATGACCATACTTGATCGGATGGTCGCAAATCGGACAAATTCGTCTCTGCATGAAATACCTCCCCTCGAATCGAACATACTTTTTCGAAAACACCTCGTCAATTATTTTTTATTGTACCATAACTTTTTTACTTTTTTCTATATTTTCTCTTGTATTTTCTCCATTTCGTGTTAAAATACAAGCGTCCATTACACCTGTCAAGACATGTGTAAGCCATTTATTTGACTGTCATGGATTTGACCGGAATGGCTGAAACGATTCATTCCGTTCACAATTATTTTACTCTGGGAGGTTCTATCAATATGGAACGTGTGAAAGCTTTTCTGAAACGGAAGCAGGTTGTCATCTCCGTTCAGACGTATCTCATCGATGCGCTGGGCGCGATGGCATTTGGTCTGTTTGCTTCTCTTCTGATCGGTACCATTTTCGGCACGCTGGGGGAAAAAACAGGCGTTGTAATTTTTACTACGATCGCAGGCTACGCCAAGAGTGCGACCGGTGCGGCGCTCGGCGTCTCGATTGCCTACGCCTTAAAAGCACCGACGCTCGTCCTTTTCTCCGCCGCTACCGTCGGCATCGCAGGCAATGAACTTGGCGGTCCGGTCGGCGCGCTCGTTGCCACCATCATCGCAGCCGAGCTTGGAAAAATCGTCTCCAAAGAGACACCGGTTGATATTCTCGTCACCCCGGGTGTCACCATCATCTCCGGCATCCTGGCCGCACAGTTTGTCGGTCCGGGTGTCTCCGCATTCATGACCGCCTTCGGAAATCTGGTGAAGACAGCGACCGTTATGCAGCCGCTTTTCATGGGTATTCTGGTTTCTGCCCTGATCGGCATCGCCCTGACGCTTCCGATCAGCAGTGCGGCAATCTGCATCATGTTAAGCCTCGACGGTCTGGCAGGCGGTGCCGCCACCGCAGGCTGCTGTGCGCAGATGGTCGGATTTGCCGTTTTAAGCTTCTGTGAAAATAAATGGGGTGGTCTTCTGGCACAGGGACTCGGAACCTCGATGCTCCAGATGGGAAATATCGTCCGGAACCCGAAAATCTGGATTCCACCGACACTCGCCTCGATGGTCACCGGTCCGCTCTCCACGATGGTCTTCCATCTGGAAAATATTCCAGCCGGTTCCGGCATGGGAACCTGCGGTCTCGTCGGACCGATCGGCATCTACACCGCCATGCAGGGAAGTGGAAATTCGATGATGTGGCCGGGCATCCTGCTCATCTGCTTCGTGCTTCCGGCTGTTTTGACCCTGTTCTTCGGCGCACTTTGCCGGAAAGCCGGATGGATCAAGGAAGGCGATTTGAAGCTGGATCTATAATTATAGCTCCATGTGCTTCCAATTATCCATCATTCCTATCTGGCATCTGTCCTTAGAATCAGCCAGATTGTCACGGTTCACGCATACGTGCCCAGTAACGCCAGATTCATAGACCTATGACAGCAAAACAGGCATTGAAATGCTCTTCATCCACCACTGTGTGGATAGCAGCATTCCAATGCCTGTTTTTTGATCCAGTTATCTTTTCCCTATTCCTTATCGTTCTTCTTTCCCCAGCAGCTCCCGCATACTTGCGAGCAGCTTCGCCTCTTTGTCTTCCTTATATTCTCCGAGCAGGACCTCTTCAAACTCCTTCTCCACCTTCATCCGGCGGAAATACGAGCTCATTTCATCCGCCATGCCGGAGAGCCGGTTTAACAGACGGGAGAAATCGCGCAGCATCACGTCGTCCTTGTGGTACGGATAAACAATGTCGTGGTCAACCTCACTCCACCCCTCCTCGAACAGCGTTCTCGCCTGAATCTCGACGTAGTAACCGCGGTATTTGATGATGTAGTGAAGGGAACGGTAGATACCGCCTGACTTGATTTCGATCACATTTTCATCGTAGATCCGGCTGTCCCCGTTTCGGCGGTATACCTTCGGACGCTCTGCAATGTAGCAGTGTGTCTCATCGTTGTCAAAATCGCGCTCACGGTCTTTTACATACTGCTCCGGGGCATTTTCAAACGCCGATGTGATGTATTCATGGAAATGACGCCAATCCTCACGGTACAGGAAGAATACACGGATACCGATAAGGTCCGTCACGTATTTCCAGTAATTATCAACTCCCAGCTGGGCAAATTTCTCCGGCTGCTCTTTTTTCTTGCGGATGATCTTCTCCAGCAGATGCCCCGGTGCCTTGGTACGGTAACGGTAGGAATGGATCCCCGCTTTTTCAATATCATACAGATACTTATCTACAAAATCCTTGCCAATCTCCCGCAGCTTTCCCTCGATCGTCGCATAATGATCCGCGATCGCAGTCAATTCCTCCCAGGAAACGCCCGCCGCGTCAAAGTCTTCCTGTTCGATCCGATATTTTCTTAAAAATAAATCTCTCTCCATTATCTCCTCTTTATCGGAAGCCCACTGAGCGCAGGAACCGGGCAAATGCCTCCCTGCCTTCCGGCGTACACTTATATACGCCCGCGTCTTCCAGTACCTGCTCAAAGACAAGACCTACCTCTTTTTGCAGGATTTCGTTTATATTTTCACTTGTTATATGCTCATACTTCGGCAGGAACTCATCCACCCAGTCCGCATGCTTTTCAAGCTCCGGATTGGAACGGATATCGCCTCCGGAAAGGATCGCCTCCGCCAGATCGGCAAGCTCCTGTTTCAATCTGGACGGGAGCACCGCCAGACCCATGACCTCGATCAGACCGATATTTTCTTTCTTGATGTGATGCAGCTTCGCGTGCGGATGGTAAACACCAAGCGGATACTCATCCGTCGTGATGTTATTGCGGAGCACCAGATCCAGCTCGTAGAAATCGCCATTCTTTCTGGCAATCGGCGTGATCGTGTTGTGCGGTTCTCCGTCCGTCTCAGCATAAATAAAAGCATCCTCATCCGTATAGCTGCGCCATGCACGCAACACCTTTTCACCCAGATCAATCAGGCGGTCCGGATTCTTGGAACGGGTCCGCAGAACTGACATCGGCCATTTAACGATTCCGGCTTCCACATCCTCGAAGCCTTCCATCTCAAATTTCTGTTCAATCGGCGCTTTTGCCATCGCAAACGTGTAATGTCCGCCTTGGAAATGGTCGTGACTTAAAATCGAACCGCCGACGATCGGCAGATCCGCATTGGACCCCAGGAAATAGTGCGGGAACAATTTCACAAAATCAAACAATTTGACAAACGTTGCCCGTTCGATCTTCATCGGCGTGTGCACACCGTTGAACACGATGCAGTGCTCATTGTAATACACATACGGCGAATACTGAAAGCCCCACTGGCTGTCATTGACCGTGATCGGGATAATGCGGTGGTTATTGCGCGCCGGATGGTTGACACGTCCGGCATAGCCTTCATTTTCCTTGCATAAGAGGCATTTCGGATAACCGCTCTGCTTTGCCAGTTTGGCTGCCGCGATTGCCTTCGGATCTTTCTCCGGCTTGGATAAATTAACCGTGATGTCCAGCTCCCCGTATTTTGTATCTGTTTTCCATTTCATATCCTTGGAAACACGGTAACGGCGGATGTAATTGGAATCCTGGCTCAATTTGTAATAATAATTGGTTGCCGCCTCCGGCGATTCCTCATACAATTTCCAGAAATGTCCAATCACCTCGCTCGGGCGCGGCATCAGGCAGTTCATCAGCTTCGTGTCGAACAGATCGCGGTACACCACGCCGTCCTCCTTCAAAACGCCCGTCTCATGTGCATAATCAAGCAGGGCATCCAACGTCTCTTCCAGTGAAATCTCCCTGCATGCGCCCTGTGGTTCTTCATATTCATCCAGTCCCAGAACCTCGAGAATCTGGTTCGTCGCGTAAATGCGATCCGACTCCTGAAGAAGCCCCGTATTGACTCCGTACTGTACTAAATTTCTGATTGCTTCATATACTGCCATACCCTATCCTCCTGACTGAAAAACAACCTTGCTGTTTCATTCTTATCCTTTTATCATTATAACTTTAGCTGCCCGTATACCATTGCGCCACCTTATCTCATGGCATTTTCGGTTCCAAAAATGCCTGCATATGAACAGTCACTGTACATCCTCTTACTCTTGTGGCTTCCATTTACATAAATTTTGTCAAATCCAGACATTTTAAGCGGTTTACCAGGATTCCTCCGAGAAGCCCAATCAGCGCCCCCGCTGCCGTTCCGGCTGCCAGAAGCACCGGAAGATAGTAGAACAGACTCGCATTTTCCACCACCAGCGCCGCCACGATAAGCTGCCCGATGTTGTGTCCCGCACCACCCAGGATGCTGACACCGGTCACGCCGAACCAGTCCAACCGGCGGAACACCACCATCAGAAGAAGGCTGACCGCAGCACCTGCCAGACTATACAGCATCATCGACAGGTTTCCAAACGTAAATCCTACCAGCACGATACGCACCAATGCAATCGCCGCTGCCGCACCGGCTCCCAGCAGATACAGGCTCACGATCGACGCCAGATTCGCCAGTCCCAGCTTGACCCCCGGAACGCCCAGGTTGATCGGTATCAGGGTCTCGACATAGCTCAGCAGAAATGCCAGCGCTGTCATCATTCCATATAAAGCGATTTTTCCGGCTCTGGATGTGCCTGCTCGTCCTTTTTTCTGCATTTCTTCCTCCTCTGTATACCTCTATAAATATATTAGTAAAAATTTTTAGTTTTGTAAAGCGCGTAACTGTTCACAGATAGGAATTTTCTGAACTAAAAATTCCGTACGATACAGTTCTGGCGTTACTGTTCACGCATACGTGTACAGTAACGTTCTGGCTGCCGGTGCATTTAGTTTCTGGGCCGTAATCTTGACTTTCCTATCAACCTTTGTTAGAGTAGTTGCAGACATTTTTGCAAACATAGTTTCAAACCGAATTTTCGATATTTTTAAGAATGGAGCTCTTTATGAAAAAAAAGGATTTATCCGCGCTTCTGACACTTCTTGCCGTCGTATTTTTGGGCTGCGGCGCGGCGCTTCTTTTCAGCAAATCCCGCCGGGAGCCGATCAGCCGTTCCGCGTTTCTGCTGAATACATTTGTCAACATCACACTCTATGATTCGCAGGATGAAGCGATCCTTGACCACTGTGTGGACATGTGCCAGGAGTACGAAAACCGTTTCAGCAAGACGATCGAGGGCAGCGAGCTTTACAAGTTAAACCACCGCAGCGCCGACGAGACGACTTTTGCCGTCTCCGACGATATGGCGGCGATGATTTCTGAAGGACTGCATTACAGTGAGGTTTCCCATGGTGCCTACGACCTGACGATCGAACCGCTCAGTTCTCTCTGGAATTTTACCAGCGACGAGCACGTGATCCCGGCGGAGGATGACATAACAGCGGCGGCAGAACGCGTCAACTGGAAAAATGTGAAACTTGACGGAAATACTTTAACCTTCCTCTCCCCGGACACGACGATTGACCTCGGCTCCATCGCCAAGGGCTACATTGCCGACCGCATGAAAGACTATCTGACCGAATCCGGCGTCGAAAGCGCCATCATCAACCTGGGCGGCAACGTACTCTGTGTCGGTGAGCGCACAAACCACCAGCCGTTCCGCATCGGGCTGCAGAAACCGTTTGCCGACTATGCAACGGTCTTTGCCGATCTGAATATTGATGACATGTCCGTTGTCTCCTCCGGCGTCTATGAGCGCCATTTTGAGAAAAACGGTGTCAATTACCATCACCTGTTAAACCCGAAAACAGGCTATCCGTACCAGAACGGACTGGTTTCCGTGACGATCGTCTCCCCGCGTTCGGTGGACGGCGATGTACTCAGCACGACCTGTTTCTCGATGGGACTGGATAAGGGTCTGGAACTCATCAATTCAATGGATGGCATTTATGCTTATTTTATCACGGATGATTATAAACTGATTTACTCGGATGGAGCGGAGGCATTTATTGATGAAATCAAAGAAAAATAGAAATGATTTTGTTTTGATTCTGGTTCTTCTTGCCGTCATACTCATCGGTTTTCTGGTTGTGCGCTTGCAGCGCCAGAAGGATGCTTTTACCGTTGATGTCAGTGTCAATGGAACAACCGTCGCCACCTACCGGCTGGATGAGGAGATAGACACCTGGATCGACGGGTATCAGGGGGGACAAAATCATCTGGTGATTCAAGATGGATGTGCCCGGATCGAAGAGGCAGACTGCCCGGACAAGCTCTGTGTGAAGCAGGGAACCGTTTCAGAGAGTGGGGAATCGCTGGTTTGCCTGCCGAATAGGGTGGTTGTGGCGGTTAAATAGATATGGTTTGCCAACACGGACGGAAACGCCCAGCGGGTACGCATAATTGCGCCGCTGGGCGTTTTCTGTTTATTTTATTCCACAAATTTGATCGATTTTAAGCAGCTCTTCCTCGCTCAACGGTGCCCCATCCAACATTTTCAGATTATCTAATATCTGCTCCGGTTTGGACGCACCGATGAGAACGCTGGTTACCACAGGATCCTTCATGACCCATTTGAGCGCCATCTGGGAGAGTTTTTCGCCTCTCTGTCCAGCCATCTCGTTGAGGGCGCGGATCTGGCTGATTTTTTCTTCGGTGAGCTGGTCTTTTTTGAGAAATCTGCCGTCGGTCATGACGCGGCTGTCGGCTGGGATGCCGTACAGATAACGGTCGGTTAAGGTTCCCTGTGCAAGCGGGCTGAATGCAATCAGACCTTTCTTTTCTTTGACAGCGGCTTCTTTTAAGCCGTTGTTTTCGATCGTGCGGTCAAAGATGCTGTAGCGGTTCTGATTGATGACGAACGGGCATTTCAGATCACGCAGGATCGCAGCGGCTTCCTGCATTTTTTGTCCATTGTAGTTGGAAAGTCCTGCATAGAGAGCTTTTCCGCTCTTAACTGCCTGATCGAGTGCTCCCATCGTCTCCTCAAGGGGCGTCTCCGGGTCCATCCGGTGATGATAGAAAATGTCTACATACGGAAGTCCCAGGCGTGTAAGGCTCTGATCGAGGCTTGCAAGCAGGTATTTGCGGCTGCCCCAGTTTCCATAAGGGCCGTTCCACATCTCGTATCCGGCTTTCGTGCTGATGATCAGCTCGTCTCGATATAGCATGAAATTTTCCTTTACAATCCGTCCCAGATTTTCCTCAGCACTTCCCGGCTCCGGTCCATAATTGTTGGCAAGGTCAAAGTGCGTGACGCCATTGTCAAAAGCGGTAAAACACAGCTTCCGCATTGTCTCATAGACGCCGGTGCTGCCAAAATTATGCCAGAATCCCAGCGAAACTGCCGGAAGCCTGAGTCCGCTGCTGCCGCAGCGGTTGTAGGTCATTCCATCATATCTTGCGTCTGCTGCCTGATACATATACTCTTTCCTTTCCTACTCCCGTCCAGCCTCTGCCTGAACCTCGCGGATAGCTGCGTCGATCTGTGCCTCTACGGATACCGGCTTCTGGACCGGTGCTTCCGGCTGCTTCTTTACTTTCTGTACAGTCAGCGGCATATTAACGCCCAGCGGATTGAGAACGATGCCCTTTGCCTCCTCCGGGAGTACCTGAGCCAGCTTGAGCGCATCTACGACAACCGGGCGGAATTTCTTCTCACGGTTGAAACGCTGGAACTCGATCACATCCGTAAAGATCGGCTGGAAAATATCTCCGCTCTTTAATTTAACCAGCGGAATGCCATTTCCTTCCTCTGGAAGCGGCACGATATAGCGACCCTTCGTGAAGTGCGCGCCGATCTCCTCCTGTAAATCGTTTAATTCCGGCGTAATCTCCTGATTTGGCTGACGGCGCAGATCCTGCATATAGTAAAGCATCGTCAGGTGCAGCTCCGGGTTCTCCACCCAGACTTTTCCATTCTTGCTCTCCTCCGGGTCTTTGCGTCTTACAAACTCGGTCAGCTGAATCATCTTCTGCTCCTCGCCCACGTGTACCTGGATAGCATTGACACCCATCGTGTAAAGGCTGGTATAGAAAAGCAGAAGGCTCTTTCTGTCCACCTTCGCGATTCCTACCGGAATCTGCTGCTCTGCCAGCTTCTGTGCGCCTGCCTTTGCGCCCTCTTCGTCCGTAAACAGCAGGATGGCATCATCCATTGTTTCCGGATCACAGTATACATACGGCTCTTTCGTACATCCGGAAAGAATGGCATATAAGGAATCTGCCTCTCTTAACTTCTGTGCGAAGATATCCGGCTCCTGTTCATTCGTATTTGTCTGCTTTGTCTCGTTTTCCATCCGTCTAATCTCCTTTTTATTGAATCGTCATCAATGCCTCAAAATCAGCCCGTGCAAATCGGTGGTAAATCGTGTGCCCCATCTCCTCACGGATACAGTAATCATATGCATCAATGCTGCTGTCTGTAAAATAAATGACATAATCAAAATCCATGCCATCCGGCATCTGCCGGCACTCATACGCGCCGAATTTTTCAAACACAGCGGTAATCTCTTCCTTTGTGCAGGCGTGCTTTTCCCGAAACAACTGGATCAGCTCCTTTAAAAACGGCGGTTCCGGAACCTGCTCATGGACATACTCCACAAAATCCGGCGGGATCGTAAAGACGATCCGATCGGCGTGGATCCGAATCTGGGTATCTCCCATTTTCTCCTTCTTCGCCTCCAGCTCATGCCGTATCTTCTTCGCCAGCTCCCGGATATCCGTCTCCTGCATCTCCAGCATCGCATTCAAGGAAGAAAGCGGATAATAAAGGCGCATCGTCTCCCTGGCATAACCAAGTTTTAGCTGCGCCTCTTTGATCTGATCCGTCATATTTTGAATTAAAGCTTCCAGTTTCATGTCATACTCCTGCCTCGGAAACGAAACCTCCGTCCCCGGCATCTTTATTGGGTCGATTGAATCATTGATAAGTACCTTTTTCACAATCTCTCTCATTATAACAATTTACCGAAAATGCGTCAATATGCGGATATTTGCTTTTTCGGTTTCTGTACACGCATAGTTACTGGGCACGTATGCGTGTACAGTGACACACATATGTGCCCAGTAACAGACCTCTACAAATAGCAGGTCGTAAAATGCGCCTCGCCCTCGTCATCCAGATCCATGAGCATGTAGCTCGGGCGTCTGCCCTCCTGGCGCGGAAACGAAAGACTGCCCGGATTCAACACAGTCAGATCCCCGCGCCGCTCCAGATACGGCTTGTGGGTATGTCCAAACATCGCAATCTGCACGCCGCGATCCTGTGCCTCATCGATCAGGCGCTCCGTCCCAACCGATACGCTATAAAAATGACCGTGGGTTAGAAATGTGCGGTATTTTCCAATCGAAATCTCCTTCTCACGGTCCAGATGGGAGAAAAAATCATTATTTCCCAGCACCATATAGACCTCGCAGTCCGGGTTCTGCTCCTTACACCACGATGTAATCATGTCCTCACTTCCCTCGGCGTCACCCAGATGAATGAACATGTCAAACGGTGCTTCATTCTGGATGACTTCCAGCAGATTACCATCCCGACGGTGGGTGTCGCTTGTAATTAATATCTTTTTCATCTCTCGCCAAGCGCCTCCTTCAGCGCATCTTTCATCCGCTCCAGCGCCTTGCCCCGGTGGCTGATACGGTTTTTCTCCTCCATCGTGAGCTCTGCTGACGTTTTGCCGTACTCCGGCAGCCAGAGAATCGGATCATATCCAAATCCGCCGTTTCCAGCCGCTTCCTTTGCAATCTCGCCCTCCATCGCCGCTTCTGTGTGAAGCACTCTGCCATCCGGCAGCACTGCCGCGATATTGCACATAAAACGGGCGCTCCGCTCTTTTCCTTTTGCATCCTTCACGCGCTCAATCAAAATCCGGTTCTTTTCCTCATACGGTGTGTCCCCTAAATACCGCGCTGAATAAACGCCCGGCTCGCCGTTTAAATAATCTATCACCAGTCCAGAATCATCTGCCAGCACAATGCCGCCCGTCTTCTCCCAGACTGCCTTCGCCTTGATCTCTGCATTCTCGCGGAAGGTGGTTCCATTTTCCTCGATCTCGCCTTCAAATCCAGCCTCGCGCATCGTAACAATCTCACGGTTTAAATCCTTTAAAATCTCACGGATCTCTTTCAGCTTTCCCGCATTTCCCGTCGCAAATATAATTTTCTCGCTCACTTTTCCTCGCTCCTTTATCCTCAAACAGCATGGCTTTTCATATCCCGACATTCCGAATCACCGTTCTTCAAAAACGGCTTCCGCCATACCTTCACATCCGTACCAGCAATCAATTCCAGGAATCCACATTTCTCGTATACGCTTTCAAACACACATTGCAGTTTTGCTCCGCCTCCACGCGCTCCCAGGAGGAACCGCGGTAACTGATATAGCCTTCACCGTCGCTTAAATCGACCGTCAGTCCCTTATCCGACGAACTGTACTCGATCGCCACCGGATGAATCGCTCCCGGCGTCGTGATCTCGACAATCACGGCAAACCGTTCGCCTGCCTCCAGCGTCACCGTCTTATCCAGCAAAACCGTATAATATCCGGCGTTCGCAACCTCCCCGGAAGCCACCTTTCTGCGCCGCCCGAACTGGGAGCTGCCCTCGGCGTCCGTCACGGTATATACCTGATACGATGTATTTTCCCCGGTTGCATAGAAGCCGACTGCCTCCAGCTCTTCTTTCTCCTCTGCCGTATAAATATTGGCAAAAAATGCCGATTCTTTTCCGTAACCGAGCTGCCCGACCCAGCCACACAGATCTGCCTGGTAAATGTGGTCGTAATTATCTGCCGACTCGATACCGGAATAGAGAATGTTGTGGATCCCAATATTTGTATCATAGTAGGATACGTAAAAATACCCATCGTCCCCAAATTCGCCGCCCCAGCTGTTGGCGCAGATAAACGCGCCATCCCCCTCCGGAGGCTGGTTAAAATTGTCTCTCGAATAGTGGTCATCCCAGCCGATGATCACAACGTCATGATTTGGCTTCTCACCGCCATTATACCAGTACGCCCCTGTCTCTTTCCGGTAATAATGCGTATCGTCGCGGTCACTGACCATCGCCGTATACAGGGAACTCTGAACGCCTCCGTACAGATAAACCGCCCGTTTAACCGCCTCATAATCCTTCTCCGGCAACACCTGTATCTCCTGCACATGACAAGCAGGGCTTAAACCGTCAGGCGAATAGCCGTCGCCGTATGGATCCTCTTCTTCCAGCACCGGCCCCTGCCACGCCAGCAGATACGCCATCGACATCGTATACTCGCCCCCGGCATTCTGTGAAAAATGGAAGCTGTTCCGGAGGGACATATGATCCTCCGAAAAGCTGACATTCCACTCCGGTCGGACACGACTTTCCAGCGCCATCACCGATGCAAACGCCCAGCACGTTCCGAGACTCCCCTGGTTTTTAACCGCCGGTGCCCGGCCAGCCTTCCGGTAATCATAGGATTCCGGCAAAAACGTGGCTGGATCCTCTGACCCGGTCAGTTCCATTTTCCGGTTCTCTGCATCCCAATTTTCTTCATAGGAAAATACCTCCGTCACCGCCTCAAGCGGCACATACAGGATTCCATTTTCCCACTCTGGGGGTGCTGCAATCGTCTGGCTCTCCTCCCCAAGCAAAAGTTCCGGGCTTCCGACCGTCATCTCCGCATGAGTATTGCCGCGCTCCATCACAAGCCGGTTTCCATCGTAGAGAAGCGCCGCACAGGAAAGCGCGTCCGGCAGCATCCCATACGGTATCATAAACTGCCCGTCCTGCGACATTCTCAAGCTTCCAAGCTGCGGATCGACCATTGTTCCATCGACTTCCAGCGTGATCGGGCTGTCATTAATCTCCTCGGCCATCTGCTCATACCACTCCGGCTGCCACTCGGCGCTCTCCTCCGTCTTTTCCACCTGCTTCGGAATATGAATCAGACGGTTCTCGCGTACCAGAAATCCCAGCAGAAGCACCAGAAGCGCCCCATAGAAAACATTACGCTTCAACCTGATCCCCCGTTTTTCTTCTCGGCGGCTTCGGACCCATAAACTGATAATAATACGTCTTCATCATACCATTGTAGATTTTCCGGTTCTTGTCCGCTTTCCTGCCAATATAGCGCTCTGCGTCCTCATACGCGGTAATCAGGTACATCGACCAGGAATCCAGCGCCTTAAACCGTTCACCGATCGTCTTATAGAGCGCTGGAAGGTTCTTTTTCTCCTCGATACGCTCGCCGTAAGGCGGGTTTGTGATAATAAAGCCATATTTCTTCGGATGGCTCAGCTGCGCCACCGGGCGCTCCTGGAAATGAATCATGTGATCCACTCCGGCTCTCTCCGCATTTTCCCGCGCCGCCTTGATTACCTCTCCGTCAATATCGTAGCCCTGAATGTCTACCTTTACGGTATCATCCACCATCTCGGTCGCTTCATCGATCGCGTCGTACCAGCATTTCTTCGGAATCAGGTTTGTCCAGCTCTCCGACAGGAAGGAACGGTTCATGCCCGGTGCCATATTTGCCGCGATCATCGCCGCCTCGATTGGGAAAGTACCGCTTCCGCAGAACGGATCGACCAGAATCCGGTCCGCTTTCCACGGAGTCAGAAGAATCAGCGCCGCTGCCAGTGTTTCCGTGATCGGCGCCTTACTCGTCATCTGACGGTAACCGCGCTTGTGCAGCGACTCGCCGCTCGTATCGATACCGACTGTCACCTGATCCTTATAGAAAAAGACGCGCAGCGGATATTCATTGCCCGTCTCCGGCATCCGGTCCAGATCGTAATATTCCTGCATATGACGGGCAATCGCCTTTTTCATAATTCTCTGGATATCTGACGGGCTGAACAGCTTACTCGAAATAGACGACGCCTTTTTAACCCAGCATTTACCGTCCTTCGGAAGATATTTCTCCCACGGAATCGCACGGGTCGCCTCAAACAGCTCGTCAAAGGTCACTGCCTTGAAGCTTCCCACTTTTAAAAGGACGCGCTCCGCCGTCCGCAGAAAAATATTCGCACGGCAGATCGCCTCCGCATCGCCGATAAAGGTTACGCGGCCATTTTCCACCTCGGTAACCTCATAGCCCAGATCCACTACCTCTTTTTTTAACACTGCTTCCAGTCCAAAATGGCAGGGAGCAATCAGTTCATATCGTTCCAATCTTTTTTCCTCTTATCTCTCTGTGGATTCATTGCCAAATCATTTCATGCAAAGAACCCTTTTATTTTCATTACAGTCTTCACCATTTTTATTCTAGTTGACTGGTCTGCATCTGTCAATGAAAAGCCGCGGCAAAAGTGTCTATCTCAGGCTGCACTGATACTTCCCCTGATAAAAGCGATAACCGCCGCCCAGATTATAAACCTCATATCCCATCCGGTCATACCAGCCGCACACCAGAAGGCTTTCACTCCCCCGCGCACAGTAAAACAGAAGCGGACGTTCACCTGTAAGTGTCTGCCGGTTATCCTGAAGCCATAAAAATGGAATATTTTCCGCCTCGCAGAGGTGAGACACATTATATTCTTCCGGCGTCCGAAGGTCAATCAGCCGTCCCGTGTACCCTTGCTCCAGCCACGCGTCCAGATACCGCACCGGTATGGTCTGATACATCCGTCATCCCTCCTCATTTTATACAAAAACGGTTTCTGACAGAACCCGATTTCTTTTTTAACTCTATGTAATATTAATATATGCTTTGTCCGGCGGACAGGTGTCGGAGGAGATGCGGCAGCCTCTTCCATTGGCACGAAAGTACAAAAGACGAACAAATGCCGGGAAACGGTGGATATTCCGCATTCCCGGCATTCACTATTTTTTCTCTTATCTGCCTGTCTCATCAGTCACAATCGCTGTAATCATCCTCTGTCTTGTCCTGATACTGGTTTTTAGAGCTATTTCTGGAACGGTTCTGGCTCTGGTTCTGCATGCGGTTCTGGCTCTGGTTGGAACCATAATTAGAGCTGTTCTTGGATGCATTTTTGGTGCTGTTTTTCTCAGCACTGTTATCATAGTTGCTGTAACTGTTTTTGCTTGACATAAGTCATTCCTCCTAAATTCCTGCCCTATCAGGTTTTCTACGTGTCGGTTCCGGCTTCCTGTGAACAGCCGCTCAACCGTCACTTTCTTGTTACAGGTCTTAGTATGGAATTTTACTGCGAAAGTATGCAGGGTAATTCTTACTTTTTATGCCAGTAATATTTTTTTGTTTCATCGGACGCAATTTCCTATGAAATCAAAAAACATCTGCATCCAACCCTTTTTTCATGAAAAGGTTCAAGGCAGATGTTTCGTAAATTCATTCTTAACCCAGCACGTTCACAATCTTAACCGGTGTGCGGTAGTTCCATGGGGAAGTCTTGATGCCGGTTCTTTCAGTTGAAGCATGTACCACTTTGCCGTCGCCGATATACATCGCTACATGGTTGATACCTCTTCCGCTTCCGTAGAAAATCAGGTCGCCCGGCTGCATCTGGTCAGCGCTGATTGCTGTACCCTGCTTGGACTGGGAAGTTGAAGAACGGTTCAGGCTCACACCGGCACCGTGCTGCATCACATATTTCGTAAAACCAGAACAGTCAACCCCTGTGTGCGGGTCGCTGCCGCCAAATTTATAACGTCCACCTACAAACTGCAGTGCATAATTGACTAACTGCTCTCTGGTCGAGAGATTACTCTGCTCTGCGACAAATGCATCTGCGACTGCAGCTGCTTCCTCTGCCTTGCTGAGCATAACGCTACTCTGAACCTTCAAATAGCCTTCCATCTCACCGGCCGCTACCTTGATCCAGCTGTCATCTGCCTTTCCAACTACGTCATAGGACTCGCCCTTTTCAGCCATCGCTACTACTTCTGAGTTTTCATCCTCATCCGCATAGATCGAAAGGTCTGCTGCCACGGTTGCCACCATGTCGCTCTCATAACCTGTAGACGGCCCCGCAAAAGCTGCCTGCGCGCTGCCAATGGTCAGCATTGAGCACACGCATACCATACTGAAAAGTTTCTTTGTTCTATTTAAATTCATGCTTCAAAACTCCTTAATTAGATTTTGTGATTCCCGCAGATATTGCTGAAACAAAAGAATCGAGTCCCAATCGCTGTGGTGTTATCTATCGTTCGAAATGTTACATAATTATTAAATCTTGTTACGTTGTTATTATATTTTCTTTTCTTTTCGTTGTCAAGGAAATGACGGATCTTTTATATTTATTTAAGATTTTAATTTCGGACAAAAAAACGCAAAAACACAGGGAATTTCAACCATATTGGGACAAAATATTTTTGCCCCAGGCTGCCGAAATTCCCTGTATTTTCAAGTGTTTTTTATATCATCTCATATATAATGCAAATCACGATTCTGAAACATATTTCATAATTCTAAGATTCTGTCTCTGGCAAAATTTTATTTTCATTTTTCACCAGCCGTGTCCAGCGTAAACCAGAACTCCACACCGTTCTCATGGTTCTTCACACCGCACGCCTTATGGTGCATCTCCATGATCGCCTTGACGATCGAAAGCCCGATGCCGCTGCCGCCATATTCCCGCGTTCTCGCTTTATCTACCTTGTAAAACTTCGTCCAGAGGTTCGGAAGCGCTTCGTCCGGGATCGGATTACCCGTGTTAAACACTTCCACGCAGACCTCTTTTCCATCGCGCCGGTGGTCAATCCGAATCTGAATCTTCTTCTCCCCGCCGCCTACATGATGAATCGCGTTCGTCAGATAATTGGTGATGACTTCCTCTATTTTAAATTCATCACCCATGACGTAGACCGGTTCCTTCCCGTCAAAATCCACAGTCAGCTCATTCTGCTTAAGCAGCACACCAGAAGAAGAAATCACACTGGCAATCAGCTCCGTCAGGTCAAACCGCTCCACAGACAGCCGTTCTCCCCCAAATTCCAGCGCCGTCAAGGTCAGAAGCTGGCGCACCATCCGGTTCATTTTCCCAGCCTCGTCCATGATAACGCCGCAGTAATAATCGCGGTTCTCCTTGTCCTCCGCCATGCCCTCGACGAGTCCTTCCGCATAGCCCTGAATCAGCGCGATCGGCGTCTTTAACTCATGCGACACATTCGCAATGAACTCCTTCCGCATCTCATCGATCTGCACTTTCTCGTCAATATCCTTTTTAAGCTGTGCATTCGCCTCTTTCAGTTCCCCGATCGTTGTCTTGAGACGCTCCGAAAGCACATTCATGCTGTTTCCAAGCGTATCAATTTCCTCCGTCGAGCGGCGGCTTGTCTCATAGCGGGCATCAAAATCCAGGTTCGACATCTTTTCCGACAGCTCCGACAGCCGTTTGATCGGCATCGTAATGTGCCGGGTAATAAAATAAATCAGAATACTTCCCGCCAGAATTACCACGATTCCAACAAACATCAGAAACCGGTTTGAGATAGCCGCGCTCTCATGGATGCTCTCCATCGGCATCGTCATGATGAAAATGGTCGCATTATCCGAGAAAAATCCCCAGCTTTCCAGATAAAACGTCTTGCTGAGCGGGTCAAACGTTTTCTGAATCATGTAGTTGTCATATTCCCGCAATACATCCCGCTTCGCCCCCGCATGACCGACGATATAGCGCCGCACCCGGTCACGCATGACTTCCACATCCCGCGCCGAGGAGACGAGTGTCTGGTCACTCTCGCTGTCATATAAAAGCAGGGAAATATTCGACCGGTCACGCAGCTCGCGGATCACATTTGCCAGCCGGACACCGCCGCTCGAAGCTTCCTCCCCATCCAGTGCATCCGCCGATGCATCCTCCGAGTCATCCTCCAGCACCACCGTGTCACCTTCCGCATATTCACCCAGCGCATCCTGTGTCTCATCGCCAGCCCTATCACCGGTTCCATTTTTACCAGACTGAGCCGAACCGCCATCCGCACTGTCCATATCAGAACTTCCATCTTTCGACTTCTGGTACTCTTTCCAACCCGAATTCAGCTCCGCCTGTGCGTCCTCCAGCGAACTCTCGCCATTCCGGACCTCATCCTGGATAATCGCGTCAATCGCCCGATATCCCTTTTCCAGCGTATGAATCTTATAATTCTGGTAATATCCGGACAGAAACCAGTTATTGATACACCAGATAAGCGCGATTGCAACCGTCATCAACCCGGCAAATATGATTGTAAATTTCCATCGGACCGAACGTTTCATTCGCTTACCTCAAATTTGTAGCCCATGCCCCAGATCGTCTTGATGTACTCGCCTTTCTCGCCCAGCTTACTCCGAAGCTTCTTCACATGCGTATCGATCGTCCGCGCATCGCCGAAATAATCATAATTCCATACATTATTCAGAATTTTTTCTCTCGAAAGCGCAATTCCCTGATTCTCTGCAAAATACGTCATCAGCTCAAATTCCTTGTAGCTTAAATCCACCGGTTTTCCATCCACGCTGACCTGATGTGCCGTCTTATCAATGTGGATGCCGCCCACATCGATCACATCCTGGCTGCCGCCGTTGCTGCGGCGCAGGATCGCCTCCACACGTGCGACCAGGATCTTCGGACTGAACGGTTTGGAAATATACTCATCCACGCCCAGATTAAAGCCCTGTAGCTCGTCGCTCTCCTCGCCTCTCGCCGTCAGCATGATGATCGGCACCTGCGAATACTTGCGGATCGTCTTCACAACCTCCCAGCCGTCCATCTTCGGCATCATCACATCCAGAAGAATCAGCGCAATGTCCTTCTGCTGGAAAAACAGATCCACCGCCTCCTCGCCGTCCCCGGCTTCCAGCACCTGATACCCTTTAATCGAAAGGAAGTCCTTCACCAGCTTCCGCATCCTCGCCTCATCGTCCACGACCAGTATTTTAATCTTATCCATAAAATCTTCACCTCATTTATTTTACTCTGCCGTGTATGACAGAACCTTTTTCCACGCTGTCATATCCTGATTACATTCTCAATCTGTCTGTATTTTAGCAGATTCGGGTGGGAGATTCCATAGGTTCACAAAAGATTCATAGTTTCTGCCACATATAGAAAAGCGCCTATTATAAAAAAGAATGTGCCTTGGCACATTCTCAGACTGTAGACAAAATCCTTTTCCATCCTCCTGAGTTCCCCAATGCAAGCAATTTATATATTCAGTTGCCAAGGACAAATGGAACTTTTTCATCTCACACGCAAAACAGGACTGTCCGACAAAATCCAGTATTTCCCTGCATTTCTCATCCAGCCCTGTTTGCTTTCTATTTCACAGTCTTCCCAGGCTGTTCCATATCTTATATTTTATTCTTCGGTCTTCTCCGCTTCATCGCTCTCGACCACACCAATGGAAAGATCTTCAAGCTGTTTCGGATCAACCTGAGACGGTGCTTCCATCATCAGGCAGGAAGCATCTTTTACCTTCGGGAATGCGATGACGTCGCGGATGCTGTCTGCGCCGACCATCAGCATAACCATACGGTCCATACCGTAAGCCAGACCAGCGTGCGGCGGTACTCCGTACTTGAATGCATCTAACAGGAAGCCGAACTGCTCCTGTGCCTTCTCCTTCGTGAATCCAAGAACCTCAAACATCTTCTCCTGGATGTCTGCCTGATGGATACGGACAGAACCGCCGCCCATCTCGGTACCGTTCAGGACGATATCGTATGCTTTTGCACGTACCTTGCCCGGATCGGTATCGATCAGCGGAAGATCCTCTTCCATCGGCATGGTAAATGGATGGTGCATAGCTACGTAGCGATCCTCTTCCTCTGAATATTCAAGCAGCGGGAACTCGGTTACCCACAGGAACTTAAAATCATCCTTCTTTAAGAGGTCAAGCTGTCTAGCGATCTCCAGACGTAAGTTTCCAAGTACATCAAATACAACTTTATCCTTGTCAGCTGCGAACAGAAGCAGATCGCCCGGCTTACCGCCCATAGCAGCCACCAGTGCATCCAGCTCTTCCGGCTTCATGAACTTGGAGAAGGAGCACTTATAGGTACCGTCCTCATGGATTGCCAGATATGCAAGACCTTTTGCACCAAAGCCTTTTGCGTACTCAACCAGCGCATCGATCTTCTTTCTCGGCATAGCGCCCTGTCCTTCTGCGTTGATACCGCGGACAGAGCCGCCATTTTCCAGTGCACTCTTAAATACAACGAACTCGCAGTCTTTTACTACATCCGATACGTTTTTCAACTCCATGCCGAAACGCAGATCCGGCTTATCGGAACCGAAACGATCCATTGCCTCGCGCCAGGTCATACGCTGGATCGGAAGCTGCAGATCGTAATTGCAGATCTCCTTGAAGAGCTTCTTTAACAGACGCTCATTGACATCCAGAACGTCCTCAACGTCAACGAAGGAAAGCTCCATATCGATCTGGGTAAACTCAGGCTGACGATCGGCTCTTAAGTCCTCGTCACGATAGCAACGTGCCAGCTGGAAGTAGCGGTCATATCCAGAACACATCAGAAGCTGTTTTAACAGCTGCGGAGACTGCGGCAGTGCATAGAAGCTGCCCGGATGTACACGGCTCGGTACCAGATAGTCTCTCGCGCCCTCCGGAGTACTTTTAATCAGAGTCGGAGTCTCAATCTCAAGGAAGCCTTCCTCTGCTAAGAATGCACGGGTCAGGATAGCCACGCGGCTTCTTGTCATCAGGTTTCTCTGGATATCCGGACGTCTCAGATCCAGGTAACGGTATTTCAGGCGAAGATCCTCTTTGGTTTTGGAGTTCTCCTCGATCGGGAACGGCGGTGTCTCAGACTCTGCCAGAATGCGGAGGTAATCCGCGCGGATCTCAATCGCACCTGTCTTTAAGTTTTCATTTACTGCACCGGAACGTGCCTCTACGCGTCCGGTTACAGCGATAACGAACTCGCTTCTCAGCTTTTCTGCCTTTGCAAAGCTCTCAGCGCCGCAGTCAGCTTCCTCGAAGATCAGCTGCAGGATACCGGAACGATCCCGCAGATCCACGAAAATAATGCCGCCTTTATTTCTGCTCTTCTGAACCCAGCCCATAACGGTTACTTTCTCACCGATATTGGCAGTTCCCAGCTCGGTACAGCGATGGGAACGTTTCAGTCCTGCCATAGATTCTGCCATGATAGTATTTCCTCCGTTTATTATAGTTTTATCTGAAAAATTCAAAAACTGAATCACTTCAAACTGTCTTTGTAAAATTCCACGATCTCCTCGTAGCCGTCCTTCGCCAGCTGCTCCTTCTGGAATTTCTTGTTCTTGTTCATCTGTGCGACTGCCACGCGGGTGCCGTTAGCGCGCTCTTCCTGTGCTTTCTTTAAGACGGCACGGAACTGCTCGCCGCTTAAACCTTTCTCATACAGGAATGCTTTCTTGCCGGCTGCCTCCGGTACTTTGAAACCGGAATCCATCAGGATCGTGATGATACGCTCAAAACCGATGGAAAATCCGCACGCCGGTGTATCGACGCCGGTAAATTTGCCGATCAGCTTGTCGTAACGTCCGCCGCCTGCAACGGAGCCGCCGAAGCCTTCCATGGAAACCTCAAAAATCGTTCCGGTATAGTAGCCCATGCCGCGCACCAGCGTCGGGTCAAATTCAAGACCGAATTCGATGTCTGCAACCGCTTTAACAGTCTCCATGATCGTTGCCAGATTCTCTGCCTTTGCCGGATCCATCACGCCGGAGAGCTTCTCGCCCAGCGCGCGGACGCCTGCCGCATCGTTCTGAATCTCTGCCAGAAGTCCGGTGTATTTCTCAACCGCCTCTGGCGCATAACCTTCTGCAAGCAGCTCTTCGCGGACACCGTCCAGACCGATCTTATCCATCTTATCGAGAATGATAAATACCTTATCGGTCTCATTTTCCGGAAATCCGCTGTAATCTGCCATGCCCTTTAAGATCGCACGGTCATTGACGCGGACAGTGTATGCCTTGTCCGGGCAGATGCGCTTCAGCGCCTTGGTAAGCGCCAGAATCTCCTCGATCTCAGCCAGGTTTGTCGCATCACCTAAAATATCGATATCACACTGTACAAACTGACGGAAACGCCCCTTCTGCGGACGATCGGCACGCCATACGCTTCCGACCTGCAGCGCCTTGAACGGCGCTGATAAATTAGCAGAATTGTTTGCATAATAACGGCTGAGCGGCAGAGTTAAGTCATAGCGGAGACCACCGTCTACGACATCTGCCTCTGTCTGTGCTGCCTCGACGTTCAGCTTCTCGCCTCTCTTTAAAATCTTGAAGATCAGCTTCTCATTGTCGCCGCCCTGCTTGCTGGTCAGGTTCTCAATGTGCTCCACGCACGGAGTCTCGATCGCTGAGAAGCCGTATCCGCGGTAGGTATCTTTGATGATATTCAGCACATAATCCCGGATCTCCATCTCGCCCGGAAGAATGTCCTTCATGCCTGTAACTGGTTTTTTCTTTAAAGCCATGTGTCAAACTCCTTCTATGTCTTTCTGCGACCATATTTCCCGCGCAAAGAAAACTTCACTTTTCCATGCTGGAAACTGGATTTTTATGTTTCTCTGTTACAAAGTGTTTTTCTGCATCTGACACCCTGTATCTGTGAATTTTTCGTTTTTACTCTCTTCGTCCAAGCAGCTTCTCTTTCCGCCCGATCATCTCATCGATCCGGTTGATATACTGCTCAACTTCCTTGACGTTCTCCGCCCTCTCAATCCGGTTTTCTGCCGGGAAATAAACCTTGGTAGTCGTTCCCGCACCGCAGGCGGCGATCGTCTGTTTTTCTTCCATAATCAATATATTATAGAGACATTCCTTGCCCGGAACCGCATAACCGACATTTTCAAAATTGCCCGCCATATTTTTCTGGCGGTAGAGATAGTACGGTTTCAGTCCCATCTCCTCGGCATACTGCGCGGTCAGGTCAATCATCTCCTGTGTATTGACAATCTTCAGATTTCCGTAGCGCTCCTTATAGATATTCAGGCGCGCCGCGCGCTTGATCGCCAGCGAATGCACCGTCACGCTGTCCGGTCTGAGTGCCTTGATCTCCTCCATTGTCTGGCGGACATCGTCGATCGTCTCCTCCGGCAGACCCACGATCAGGTCCATATTGATATTGTCAAATCCCAGCTCCCGCGCCAGCAGGAATTTTTCCTTCACATCCTCCACCGTATGACGGCGTCCGATGAGGTCAAGCGTCGCCTGCTTCATCGTCTGCGGATTGATGGAAATACGGGAAATGCCGTGATTCCGGAGCACCTGCAGCTTTTCGCGCGTGATGCTGTCCGGACGTCCCGACTCAACGGTAAATTCAACTGCCTGTTCCACTGGGAATAATTCTTCCACCTTTGTCAGGATCTCATCCAGATCCTGCGGATTTAACGAGGTCGGTGTGCCGCCTCCAAAATAGATGGTCGAAAGCGGGCGATCCTTCATCTGCTCCGCCACATATTCCATTTCCTTAAAAAGCGCCTCTTTGTAGAGGTCCATCCGTTTTTCCCATTTCACAATCGGAAACGACGTAAACGAACAGTACAGGCAGGTCGTCGGACAGAACGGGATTCCCACATACAGGCTGTACCCATTCTCATAATCGATCGTGGACAGCAGGCGTCTCTCGCGCTCCGCCACGTCGATGCTCAGATCGATCTTTTCCTTGCTGGTGAAATACGTCTCGCGCATATAGGTCTCGATCTGCTCGTCCGTCCATCCATCATACAGCTTCGTGAGCGCAATCTTCGTCGGACGGATGCCGGTAAGCGTCCCCCACGGAAGCTCTCTGCCGGTCTGGGCACTCAAAAGACGGTATAACGTCTGTTTGATCTCATTTTTCGTCTCAAAACGGTTGGAAAAATCCGGATAAATCAAAGCAAAGTGAACAGCTTCTTTCTTCACCGGCGTCACATCCAGGGAAAACGAGTTTCCGTCCCGGACTCCCCGTACAATCAACTCCGCCTCCCCGGCTTCCTCCTCCTTGTGCGTAAATGTCTCGCCCGGATAAAATGCCATCAGGAGCTCACGGATATCCTGTTCAAAGGACACGTCATTTAACAAAATCGCTATCATGCTTCGCGCCCCCTGTATCCTGCCAGCGGATTGTACTGTTTTTCGTCGGCGATCGTCGTATATCCCATGTGTCCCGGATATACATTCGTATCATCCGGCAGGTTCAGAAGGATATCTGCCACCGAATGAATCATCTGACGTCCGCTTCCAGTCGGGAAATCGATGCGTCCGTAAGAACCTTCAAATAAGGTATCTCCCGAAAACAGCACCTTCTCTGATTTTACATAATAACAACAGGAACCTTCTGTATGTCCCGGTGTATGAAGCATCTGGAACGTGTAGCCCGCTGCCTCGAACGTCTCTCCATCCTTCAAAAGCATATCCGCTTTCAGATGCAGACCGCCGCCCTGAAACTGGACGGACAGGTTCTTATCCGGATCCGCCAAGACCGCCTGCTCCTGCTCACAGGCATAGACCGGCACGCCCAGATCCCGTCTCAGCTCTTCCATCGCCGTCACATGGTCAAAATGTCCATGAGTCAGCAGAATCGCCTTTGCCTTCGCTCCGGTCTGCGCCAGTGCATCCTCGATCCGCGCCGCCTCATCGCCCGGATCGACAATCACAGCTTCCTTCGTCTCCGGATGCACCGCAATATAACAGTTCGTCTGGACCATTCCCACGATCAGCCGTTTTATCTCCATCTTTTCCTCCTAATAATATGTGAAACTTTCACAGGGTGTAAGTACCTGTGAAATATAGAGAGAACCGCTTATCCGGCAGTTCTCTCTATATCTAATACTCCTTCAATCTGTCTGAGTTTATCAGATAATTTATTTAATTCCTCAATTCCGTGAATATCGAACGTCATGACTATCGTCGCCTTGCCCTGCTTGCTTGTCCGCACATTCATCGAGGTAATATCGATCTGGCGCTCGGTAAATACCTTGGAAATATCCACAAACATACCGATGCGGTTGTTCGCATAGATCTTGATTTCGGTGGAGTATTTTTCCGTGCCCGTCTGTGCTTCCGGCTGCTGCCACTCGGCTTCAATCAGGCGCTCACGCTCTTCCTGCGGCAGATTCATCACATTGATGCAGTCCGTCCGGTGGATCGAGATACCGCGTCCCCTTGTGACAAATCCGACGATCTCATCGCCCGGAACCGGGCTGCAACACTTCGAAAAACGAACCGCCAGATCGTGGATTCCCTTGACAACGATACCACTCTTCGACTTCCCGGCTGCGATCACCGGAACCTTGTTTCCATCCGACGCCATGTTATCGAGGATCGTCGTGTCGGTTACTTCTTTCTTTAACTTCTTGTTGCGCTCATCCAGCATCTTGTTGATGACCTGTCCCTCTTTGAGAGCGCCATGTCCGATCGATGCCAGAACGGAATCCCAGTCACGGTACGCATAGCGCTTCATGACCTTTTCCATATATTCCGGTTTATTTAACTCTGAATAATTGATGTCCTTCGCCTTACAATATTTATCCAGAAGCGCACGGCCGCGCAGGATATTGTCCTCTTTCAGCTCGCTCTTGAACCACTGGTTGATCTTATTCTTCGCCTGTGTACTCTTAACCAGTTTCAGCCAGTCGCGGCTCGGTCCCTTGGAATTCTGGGAGGTAATAATCTCGACACGGTCACCATTTTTAATGACATAATCGATGTTGACCAGTTTTCCGTTGACACGGGCACCAACCATCTTGTTGCCGACCGCACTGTGGATCGAATACGCAAAATCGATCGGGGTGGAACCGCTCGGCAGGTTCTTGACATCGCCCGTCGGGGTAAAGCAGTATACATCATCCGTAAAGAGGTCCAGATCACTCTTTAAGAGGCTTAAGAACTCTTTATTATCGGACATATCCCGCTGCCATTCCAGGATCTCACGCAGCCAGGAAAGCTTTGCCTCGGCGCTGTCGATCGCCGCCTTGCTGCTGCCGCTCTCCTTATATTTCCAGTGTGCCGCGATACCATACTCAGCGGTACGGTGCATCTCATAGGTGCGGATCTGAATCTCAAACGGCTGTCCACTGCTGCCAATCAGAGTCGTATGCAGCGACTGGTACATATTCGGTTTCGGCATGGCAATATAATCTTTAAAACGTCCCGGAATCGGTTTGTACATCTCATGGATGACACCGAGCGCCGCATAACAGTCTTTCACGCTCTCCACGATAATCCGGACCGCAAAAATATCATAGATCTGATCCAGCGTCTTGTCCTGGTTTACCATCTTTTTATAGATGCTGAAGAAATGTTTCACACGGCCGTCTACCTTGGCTTCGATGCCCGCATCGTCCATATGTTTCTTGACTTCATCCATAATCTTATGGATAAACGCCTCCCTGGTGTCCTTACGGAGCGCCAGTTTTTCGGACAATTCTTTGTAAACCTCCGGCTGGAGATATTTGAGAGACAAATCATCCAGCTCGGTCTTGATCTTGGAAATACCGAGACGATCAGCAATAGGCGCGTAGATATCCATCGTTTCACGCGCCTTTTCTTTCTGTTTTTCCGGCTTCATATATTGAAGCGTCCGCATATTGTGCAGACGGTCTGCCAGCTTAATCAGGATAACCCGGATGTCCTTCGCCATCGCTAAGAACATCTTACGCAGGTTTTCCGCCTGAATCTCTACTTTATCGATCGTCCACGAGATCTGGGTCAGCTTGGTAACGCCGTCTACTAAAAGTGCTACCTCCTCGCCAAAGATCGCCGTGATCTCCTCCTCTGTCATGACCGTATCTTCCACGACATCGTGCAGGATACCTGCCACCAGAGTCTCTTTATCCAGCTCCAGATCCGCCAGAATGATCGCCACACAGAGCGGATGAATGATATACGGTTCACCTGATTTACGCCTCTGGTCCTTGTGTGCGTCATACGCGATCTGGTACGCTTTCTCAATCATGCTGATGTCATCCGACGGATGGTACTTGCGAATGGCGGCAATCAACTCATTATACAGTACCTCCGGACTCGTAAAATCCGCCGGCGCTTCAATTTCCTGATCCAGCTTTTTTATTTTATCCAAATTTCCCATATATGCCTCCTGACCCTTCCGTAGATAACTGAAACGCCTGCCGTTCGGAATCCGGAAAGCGGTTCACGCAAATGAAATAAAATATTATATAGAATACCCCTATTATACGAATATTTGACAAAAAATGCAACGGCAAACTATTTTGTTACTGTTCACGCATACGTGCCCAGTAACAGAATTTGCCGTGGCTTCGCATTTAAATACGGCAAATTCCTGCTGTCGCCACGTTTTCTTACGGCACTTTCGGTTCCAAAAGTGCCTACCCGTGAACCGTTATCTATTTCCCCTCATAGGTAATTAGGGCATCCACCGCATATCCGTTCAGTTTTTCGCGTCCCTTTAAGCCTGCCAGCTCCATCACGCAGCAGATTTTTACAACCTCGCCGCCCATCTTCTCGATGAGCTTGACAATCGCCTCGGTCGTTCCGCCGGTTGCGATCAGGTCGTCAACGATAACTACCTTCTGTCCCGGTTTAATGGCATCCTCATGCATCTCCAGAACCGCGCTGCCATACTCCAGATCGTAGCTTACAGATACCGTCTTGCACGGCAGTTTGCCTTTCTTGCGGATCGGCACGAATCCCTTGTGCATCGCATATGCAACCGGCACGCCGAAAATAAACCCGCGGGACTCCGGACCAACCACGATATCATAATCCACGCCCTCTAAGGATTTCTGGATTCCGTCGATCGCAAGCTGCAGTCCGTCTGCATCCTGTAAAATCGTAGTAATATCGCGGAAAATGATACCCGGCTCCGGGAAGTCCGGAATGCTTCTTACATATTCTTCCAGTTTTTTCATGATTTTAACCTCTTTTCTATAAATTTTGTATCTCAATTTCTCAGTTTCAAATCGCCATCCGGCTCTTTTTCCACCGTTCTTCTCATTTTTGCAGAAGTTTTCCCCTGCTTCTTCTTCCTTATATACATAGAAGCCACAATCACCGCCAGCACAAACAGCGCACCTCCGCTGATCAGCAGTCCCTCATGCAGTCCCTGCGGATAATATCTGAGTTCCACCGTATGTGTTCCGGCCTTCAGTTCCACGCCGGTAAATGCCTTCCAGACCGGACGCGTGATAGCTTCTTTTCCATCCACCGTGACCGTCCAGCCCTCGTCATACGGGATCGTGAGGAACAGCGTTCCGCCCTCGCCCGCGTCGATCGTGCCCTTCATCGCCTCCTCGCCCAATGTTTCCAGTTCAAATGGATGCTGGTTGAGGCGCTCATAGAGCGCACGCAGCCCGGCTTCGTCAAAGCGGTACGCGCTCGCGTCCATGCTTCCGACACTGTCATTGCTCTCCAGCAGAATCAATGTGCCTGCCTTCACATATCCGGTTTCCACCAGATACCCGCGTTTCAACGTATCAATGTTGCGGCTCTCCCCGCCGACATCCAGTTTAACCGAATCAATCTGACGGTTTGCGACACTTATATAATACTCCCCATCTTCCGGTGCTGTAAAGGAAAAACGATTCCCCTGCTCCTCCCCGTCCGTGAAAATCAGGCACTCCGGCACGCCCAGCACATCCGATAAATCATTCTGGACATCCGCCGGCGAAGAAAGATCGCGCTTCCAGCCCGTTTCTACTATGTCCGGCAGGATAAAGCCGAGCGGCAGCGTCCACGGATTCTCATAGAGGTACGTGTCACCTGAAAATGCATAGAGCGACAGGCGCGGATTGTCCTGCTTACCCTCATAGAGTGCATATTTGATTGAAAATAACGAATCCACCAGCGGCGTACTTCCCACGATGCTGTATGCGTTCGTCGAACCTTCGCAGCCCATCTGTTTGAAGAAATCCGTCACCCCGGCATTTGCCACCGATGAAAACAATGATACGGATGGAAAATGCATCCACGCGCCATCATTTTTCGTGCGCGCATTCGTTTTATCAATCCGGTAAAATTCCGTCTTTTTGAGCGGTTCTGTCACCGCTGCAACATCCTGATTGTCTGCCACATAATCAGTCCGGCTCGTCGTCGGAATACTCGTTGCCGCCATATTGGCAAGCGCCTCCACACTTACCAGCGCCATCGCCAGAAGCGCCGCCGTGAACGCGAAATGTTCTTTATTTTGATAGAAATAAAAGACGCCCAGATACAGCAGCAGAAGCACCACTGCCACATACCAGACAACTGGCTCAAACGCATCGTCCGTCACCAGCTTTTCTGCCAGAATCACGTAGCCAATCGCGGCGGATGTCACCCCGGCAAACTGCCGTTTGGATATTTCATCCAGATATAGATACGCCCGGAAACACATCGTCAGCACCAGCGCGATATAGATAAACGACTGGCGGCACGGCAGGCTGTTCGGGTAATGGAAGCCATGCCAGATAAAATTCAGCACGTTGAACGAAAAGCTGGCATAGAAAAAGAGCAGCAGCACACCGTACACAACCTTTTCCCGGATCGCAATCCGGCGGTTCAGAAAATATAACCCCATGAAAATGTAGACTGCCACGCCGCAGTAGAGGTTCGGCCAATGGTCGAGTCCCGTCTCCACCTGTACATTTCCGATGTGCCGCGCGATCATGTCAAAGATCGGGAAGTAGATTTCCAGTGTGGTCGGAAAATTAAAATCGCCAGACGCCGTACTCTGCAGCGCCGCAATCTCCGGAAGAAGCACCGCAGCCGCCAGCGCACCCGCCAGAAGCGAATACACACCAAACAGGAAAAAGCTGTGCAGACAATCTTTCCATCCCGGCCGTTTCTCCAGAAACAGGAGCGCCACATAGTAAATCACCATGAAGAGGCATATCATAATTGATATATAGTAGTTGGACAGGATTGAAAGTCCCAGCATCAGGCAGTAAAAAAGCCCTTTTTTTTCGCGCACCAGCCGCTCCAGGCCGTGCAGGATCAGCGGCAGCAGCACGATGCAATCCAGCCACATGATATTCCAGCTATACGCCGCCATATAGCCGGACAGCGCATAGAATACGCCGAAATAGCACGCTCCAAACTTCTGTGAACCCGTGTGCTTTTTCAGGTACCACGCCATCGAAAGACCCGCCAGACCGCTCTTGAACACGATCATGTAGGTCATAAATTCGATAATCAGGGACGACGGGCATAACAGCAGCAGCCAGTTGAACGGGCTCGCCAGATAGTACGCATAGAGCGCGGCAAAGTTTACGCCCATGCCGACATCCCAGCTGTAAAGCAGGCTCTCGCCACTTAAAAGCTTATGCCGGAATTCCGAGAAAAATGGCGCATACTGGTGGTACATATCCGTCCGCAGGAAGCTTTCCTGCCCAAAAGGGAAAATACCGCGGTATGCAAAAATCAGGATCAAAATCACCACCGGCAGGAAAAATGCCGCCAGGAGATCATCCGACGGACGGAAAACCGCAGCCAGGCGGCCCATTCCGCGGGGTGATTTCGCTGGTTCATCCCACTCATCTAATTCATCTAATTCTTCCTGCTCCCAGTCATCATCATTCAACTCATTAACGACATCTGCTCTGGACTCTGAAAGTTTAGATTTTCTGGCATCTTCTTCCTGTCTCCAGGCCGGCATTCGTTCAGCGCGTCTCATATCTGTACAGGCGGTCTCCGAATCCACGTCCGCACCTTCCCGCTCGTTCTCATACTCCTCTATTTTCCCCGTTGTTTCCGCTCCCGTAAGCTCCCTGAGTGCTTCTTCCAGTTTACTGGAACTTTCGTCTCGTTCTCTTTGCTCCATCTTCCCTCCATCCAGAATCCTGTTCAGGCGGCGTTTTCTCTACTCTTTCCGGCTTTTCCGGTCTGTCTTCAGCATCCATTTCCGCTGTCATTTCCCCACACAGCCCTATTTCGAGGATTCTTTCTTTTTGAAAATAAATAATTTACTGCAAATATAATTCAGCACCAGCGAGATCGCTGATACCACAATCTTACAGATCATATCCTGTTTGATTCCCATGCCGTCTACCATCACGATCATCGCCACATACGTGAACACCGATGTGAGAATACGGCAGGAGAAAAACGAAGCCATTTCCTTAAGAAGATATACAGGGCGGAAATTGTAGCTTCGGAATACCCAGATCTTGTTTGTCACATATGCAAACAGGATCGCCGCCGCCTGACAGCAGATCGTCGCCATACGGTAGTTCATGCCGTTGTGGCGGAAAACCGCATAGGAAATCCAGTCCACCAGCGTCGTCAGAACGCCGAATATCAGATACGATATCGTCTCCCTGTTTACAAACTTTCCCCAGATCAGGGATAACTTTTCCTTTATCATCACTTTTTCTCCGAAAAAAGAATTGTATGGGCAGCGGTCCTTCGACATACCCATACAATTCCTGTACTTCTTGGTTTAATATTACATTTCCTCTAACAGCTTGTTGACACTGACCAGCTTGACGCAGAGTGCAAACAGCTCGGTTGCAGTGATCAGATCCTGCAGCGGCGGATAAGATGGAGCAATACGGATGTTGCGATCCTCCGGATCCTTGCCATATGGATAAGTTGCACCGGCTCCGGTCATGACAACGCCTGCTTTCTTGCACTTCGCAACGATCTCCTTCGCACAGCCGTTCAGGGAATCAAAGGAAATGAAGTAGCCGCCGTGCGGTTTTGTCCAGGTACCAATCTCCAGTCCGCCCAGCTCGCGGTCGAGAATGTTCTCAACAGCCTCGAATTTCGGACGCAGGATGTTGGCGTGCTTTCTCATGTGCTCTACCATGCCGTGGATATCCTTGAAGAAACGCACGTGGCGGAGCTGATTCACCTTATCATGACCGATAGTCTGGATCTTTAACTGCTTCTTGATATCGTCCAGGTTGTTGTGGGAAGTTGCGATTGCCGCAATACCAGAACCCGGGAAGGTAATCTTGGAAGTTGAAGAGAATTTGTAAACCATATCCGGGTTACCGGCTTTCTTACATTCTGCCAGAATCTCCAGCACATGATCCTGCTCATCGTCATATAAATGATGGATACCGTATGCATTGTCCCAGTAGATACGGAAATCCGGAGCAGCCGGATGCATGCGTGCCAGACGGCGTACCGTCTGATCGGAGTAGGAATTGCCGGTCGGGTTAGAGTACTTCGGAACGCACCAGATTCCCTTTACGGTCGGGTCGGTTGTCACATACTGCTCTACCAGATCCATATCCGGACCATCTGCGGTCATCGGAATGTTGATCATCTCGATGCCAAAATATTCAGTAATGGAGAAATGTCTGTCATATCCCGGTACCGGACACAGGAATTTAACCTTGTCAAGCTTGCACCACGGGGTATTTCCCATAACGCCATGAGTCACAGAACGGGAGATGGTGTCGTACATTACGTTCAGGCTGGAGTTTCCATAGATAATGATATTGTCAGCCGGAACCTCGATCATATCCGCTAACAGCTCCTTCGCCTCGCTGATACCGTCCAGGCCGCCGTAATTGCGGCAGTCTGTCCCATCTTCGCAGGTCAGATCACTGTCGCTGCTCAGTACGTCCATCATTCCCATCGATAAGTCAAGCTGCTCTGCACTTGGCTTACCGCGTGACATATCCAGCGTCAGATTCTTGCCCTGAAACTCCCGGTACTGATCGCTCAGATCACGCTTAAGCTCCAGAAGTTCTTCTTTCGTCATCTCGCTATAAGGCTTCATCCTTCAACATCCTCCTTGTTTCTCTTATTTATTTCATCATAATTTCATAATCTGCTTTTCATCCAGCTCCCCTTGTTCAAGGGTTCGGACCATCTCATCTAAGCATCGTTATAATAATAACATAGGTACAAAGGGCATGACAAGCATTAATTTGTTATGTCAGCACATAAAATTTGTTATATGGTACCGCTTGGTTTTTCCGATTCGGTGCATTTCACGGACACCAAATTATAATAAAAACATGATGTTCCCCCTTCCTTCATATACTTATGAAAATATATCTTTCAGGTCACGTCATGTTCATTCATTTTCCCATGCATTTTGTTCCATCACGTTTCCGGCACATCATTTCCCCGCTGCTGGTTCCCGCCCTGTTTGCCATCTCTTTCTTCGCCGGTCAGACTGCCGCGCATTTCCTGCGCCGTCCATCCGGGCACACGGTTTCAGCGCCTGTTATCGCCTGTGGCTCGCTCCCGCCTGCCTTTGATTCCGGCTCGATTCCGGTTTCCGCAGATGGAAACTGGGGACTTGGATTTCCCAGTCCAGGGCAGACACCGGTCGGCAATGCCTCCGCCGACACTTTAAAAAACTTTGACGCTTTCTATGTAGGCGATACCTCCAAACCCGTCATCTATCTGACCTTCGACGCCGGATATGAAAACGGCTGCACACCTGCCATTCTGGAAGCACTGAAAAAACACCATGTCCCGGCAACCTTTTTCGTCGTCGGCAACTATCTCGAAACCAGTCCTGAACTGGTAAAACAGATGATCGCAGAGGGTCACACCGTCGCCAACCACACGTATCACCATCCCGATATGTCCCGCATTTCCGACAAAGCAGCATTTGAAAAGGAGCTGACTGCCCTGGAAACACTCTACCAGTCCGTCACCGGGCAGACAATGAAAAAATATTACCGTCCGCCACAGGGCAAATACAGTGAATCGAACCTGCAGATGGCAAAGGAGCTCGGCTACAAGACCTTTTTCTGGAGTCTCGCCTATGTGGACTGGATGCAGGATCAGCAGCCATCCAAAGAAGAAGCATTTTCCAAGCTTCTAACGCGCATCCACCCCGGCGCGATCGTCCTTCTTCACAGCACTTCGCAGACCAACGCTCAGATTCTCGATGAACTTCTGGCAAAATGGGAGGAAATGGGGTATCAGTTCGGGCAATTAGATGAATTATAAAATTATACCAGCAGCATTTTCCGGATAAACGAAAGGATCGCGCCTCCGATGCTGCAGAACAGCAGAAATCCGTGGTTCGCATTGATCGCCTCCAGCGCCGCATAGCCGCCGTCCACAATCGGCTGTAAGCTGCCCGCATTCTTCGGCATCAGGTACGCCGCCGGACCGGCTACTAATACCAGAACAAGGATGATTATAAACGGGATAAATCCGCGCCCCGTATCGTATTTTTGCAGCCGTACTTTACCACCCGCGTGCTTGCCTGACAGAATCCACAGGCACCAGATCGCGCCCATCAGTACCAGAAATACGCCAATCCCTACATAGAGTCCCAGACCATAATTTTCCTCGGTAATCATAGTTCCGATATAACCCAGATCGTCGCCGCCATACCGAAATGCCTTCGCATTCGCCCAGGTGATTCCCGCCATCAGAAGAAAACTGGCTGCCTGCATCACGCGCGCCATCAGCACAACCACGCCGGTTACTCCGGCTGCCGTCACATCCAGCACGGACGGACCGTCATTTGAGTCACTCTGCGTATGCGCCTCACTGCGCTCCGCCGCCCGTCTGGTGCGCTCTGCCTCCCGGGACTGGCGTTCCAGTTCCCGCTGGTGGCTGCGCTCCATCCGATTTTTCTGACGCTCTGAGCGCTCCCGCTCCGACTCCAGAGCATGAAGGCGTTTTTCCATCTGCTTCTGCTGTTTTGCATCCCGCTTATCCTCTTTCGCGCTGGAAGAAGAACGTCTCGCGTCCTGTCGTCTGCGCGATGCCGCTTCACGGTCGCGGCGGGCATCCTCCTGTGCCTGGGATTGGCAGCGTTCATTGTCGCGGCGCTCTTCCTCACGCTTCTGTGCGTCCTGACTCTGGCTGCTCCGCTTTTCCTGACTGTTTCGTTTCGATCCAGAGCCGGATTCCGCCTTTTTCTCATCCGATTCCATCCGAGCTGGATTCCGCTGTTCTGAATCACCGTCGTCATAGCTATTTTCCGGCTTTCTTCCCACCGTTTCCTGTTCTCGGCGTACTGTATCATTTACAAGCGGAGTTCCGCAGTTACTGCAAAAATTTCCAACTGCTTCCTGTCCGCATTTTGGACACTTCATTCTATTTTCTCCTTCCTCCAAACGATTCTTTCCATCCATTTCCGCACTCATTTCTGGCATTTGAAACGCATTTAACCAATGTACATTTTTTTTACACAGCCAGAACTTTATTTCCTGTTTCCCATGCCCAGCTGCCAGAACGCCACTGCACTCGCTGCTGCCACGTTGAGCGAATCCACACCGTGCGACATCGGGATTTTCACGGTGTAATCGCACGCCGCGATCGTCGATGCCGCCAACCCGTCACCCTCGGTTCCGAGAATGATTGCTAATTTTTCTTCCTGCGAAAGCGCCGGATCCGCGATACTCACGGAACGGTCACTGAGCGCCATCGCCGCCGTGAGAAATCCCAGCTTCTTAAGCGTTTCCATACTGTTCTCCGCCCAGTCGCCCTTCGGAATGTACGTCCACGGCACCTGAAACACTGTTCCCATACTGACACGGCTTGCGCGGCGGTACAGCGGGTCACTGCATCCCGGTGTCAGAAGCACCGCATCCATAAAGAGCGCCGCCGCTGACCGGAAAATCGCCCCCACATTCGTAGGATTTTCTACATTCTCAAGAATCGCGATCCGTCTGGCACCTGCACAGATTTCCTCGATCCCCGGCATTTTCTTCCGTTTCACCGCACACAGCATCCCGCGCGTCAGTTTAAAGCCGGTCAGGCGCGTCAGCACATCAAATGGTGCCGTAAACACAGGCACTCCCGCACACACCGGGCGTTCCAGAATCTCCCGCCCTTCTGTCTCGATATGGCGTTCTTCCATCAGAAAAGAAACCGGCTCATATCCCGCGTCGAGCGCCCGCCCGATGACCTTAGGGCTTTCCGCAATGAAAAGACCTTCCTTTGGTTCATTATAATGAAATAACTGCCCCTCGCTCAGCCGGGCGTAGATATCCAGCTCCGGCGCTTCCAGGGTTGTAATTGAAATATGATTCATTCTGCTTTTCACCTTTTTTAATATGGTTTTCATGTTCTATCGAGTATACCACATTTCTTACAAAAAGGAAGTGCTGATTATGGACGCTGACATGAAATCATTTCTCTATTCTGCCGCATTCTATCATCCTCTTTCCGATTCCGTTCCTATTTCCATACAAATCTATCTTCGGCAAAAGATTTCGATTTGTCACGTTAAAAATGGCAGCAAATAAAACGGTTTCAACAATAAATTTTCCTCTTTCCCCACATCTTTCTGTGACAGCAAATATAGGTTATGCACATTCCTTGAATATTTTCTGTAAAACTCTCAGATTGACTCATGTTTTCCCGTTCCGGAAGACTTTATTTCAAAAGCATTTATTTTGCAACACACTTTTTAATGGCATTTTTATGAAATTTCATAAAAAATGCACCTTGGCACATTCTTTATGAAATAATAAAAAAAGAGCAGCAAAAGCTGGATTTACACTCGTTTGCTACTCGTTTCGGTATTATTATATTTCCTGTTTTAAAAAAAGTCAAACCAAAAAATCACCTGTCGGAAACAGGAATTCTGGTTATTGGTTCACGGGTAGACACTTTGGGAACCGGCACTCCCACTCTCCGCTTCAACGCCTCAATATACAGTCCCGCAAACCGTCCCGGTGTCACGCGATTGTGGGTAATGTAACCGATCTCCATATAATCGTCCACATCAAGTGGAATCGCTACAATATTCGGTCCGTTCAGTTCCTCATTGATGACACCGCTGCAGATCGTATACCCATTCAGCCCAATCAGAAGATTAAACAGGGTCGCGCGGTCGGACACCAGGATGTCCTTGCGGCTGTCCAGCGTGCTGAGGATCTCCTCGGAGAAATAAAAGGAATTGTGCTCGCCCTGCTCATAGGACAGACGCGGATAAGGTTCCAAATCCGACAGGGTGATAGAACTGCGGCTTGCAAGCGGATTGGCCGCACCGATAAATACATGCGGTTTTGCCATAAAAAGCCGCGTAAATTTGAGGTCGTGTTCCCGCAGCGTCTTGCGGATCACCGTCTCGTTAAAACGGTTCAGATACAGCACGCCAACCTCGCTCCTAAGCTTCGCCACATCCTCAATCAGCTCATACGTCTGCGTCTCGCGGATACGGAAATCGTACTCTTCTCCGCCGTACTCGCGGATCAGATCGACAAACGCCTCAACGGCAAAGGAATAGTGCTGGGTGGAGACACAGAACTGACGTTTCTGCGGCACAGCGCCAAAATAGCGCTCCTCGATCAGGTTTGCCTGCTCGATCACCTGTCTCGCATACCCCAAAAATTCTTCCCCGTCCGGGGAAATCACCACGCCCTTGTTCGTGCGGGTAAACAGGGAAAATCTAATCTCATGCTCCAGTTCCTTGATCGCCGCCGTGAGGCTCGGCTGTGCAATATAAAGTTTTTTTGCCGCCCCGCTGATGGTTCCGGCTGCCGCCACCTCCACCACGTATTTTAACTGAAGTAATGTCATGCCCTGTTCTCCATTCTTACTGATTTTCTGTCATTTCTTTCTGAACCGCATCTGCCACAGAATCACACCAGGCTCAAATCCGCCTCTAACGCACCTAGTCCACAAATTTTTCCGTCTCTTTCAGACGAACCAGCGCTCTCGCCATCGCCGCGCGGGTGCTGTAATACTCGGAAATGCTCTGTTTCTGGCGCAGCCGCTCTTTCGCACGCTCTAATGCCTCCTGCGCCCGGATCCGGTCGATCTCCTCCGGTTTCTCGATCGTATCTGCCAGCAACATAACACGGTTGTTGGCGATCTCACAGAAGCCCTGCCCGACGACTGCCGCCTCCCACGGACCGTCCTCTGTCGCCTGGAAACGCATTTCTCCCGCTTTGACTGCCACGATCTCGCTCTCATGGTGCGCCATGACAGCCATCTCACCATCCACCGCCGGAAGGATCAGACAGTGGCAGACTCCCTCATAGAATGTCCGGTTGCTGGATATGATTTTTACATGAAAATCTGCCATCCGTTCCTACGCCTCCTGTTTCTCTAAAGCCTTCGCCTTTGCCACTACATCCTCGATCGTTCCGACATTGAAGAATGCTGCCTCCGGGTACGCATCCATCTCACCATCCAGAATTGCCTTAAAGCCCTTGACGGTATCCTTTAACGGCACATACTTGCCCGGTACACCGGTAAAGTTCTCCGCCACGTGGAACGGCTGGGATAAGAAACGCTGTATCTTTCTTGCGCGGCCGACGGTCAGCTTATCTTCCTCAGACAACTCGTCCATACCCAGAATTGCAATGATATCCTGCAATTCCTTGTATTTCTGCAAAATCTCCTGCACCCGTCTGGCCGTCTCATAGTGTTCTTCTCCGACCACATCCGGTTCCAGAATACGGGACGAGGATTCCAGCGGATCGACCGCCGGGTAGATACCCTGTTCTACGATCTTTCTGGAAAGAACCGTAGTCGCATCCAGATGGGTAAAGGTAGTCGCCGGTGCCGGATCGGTTAAATCATCCGCCGGTACATAGACTGCCTGGATTGAAGTGACCGAACCATCTTTCGTCGAGGCAATCCGCTCCTGCAGCTCGCCCATCTCATTCGCTAACGTTGGCTGATAACCAACCGCCGACGGCATACGCCCAAGCAGCGCTGAAACCTCCGAACCTGCCTGTACATAACGGAAAATATTATCGATAAATAGTAACACATTCCGGTGCATTTTGTCACGGAAATATTCTGCCATCGTAAGCCCGGTCTCTGCAACTCTCATACGAGCTCCCGGCGGCTCGTTCATCTGTCCAAACACGAGCGCTGTCTTTTCCAGAACACCGGATGCCTTCATCTCACTCCAGAGGTCATTGCCCTCACGGGAACGCTCACCGACACCCGTAAAGATAGAATAACCGCCCTGCTCCATCGCAATATTCCGGATCAGCTCCTGAATCAGGACTGTTTTTCCGACGCCCGCGCCGCCAAACAGACCGACTTTTCCGCCCTTGGAATACGGCGCCAGAAGATCAATAACCTTGATGCCCGTCTCCAGAATCTCCGCGACCGGGCTCTGATCCTCAAATGGCGGCGGATCCCGGTGAATACACCAGTGCTCCTCACCATCCAGCTTTTCTCCTCCATCTACCGTCTCACCTAAAACATTAAACAAACGTCCAAGCGTCTTTTCGCCAACCGGAACGGAAATGCCTTCTCCCGTCGGTGTTACCTTCATGTCACGGCTCAAGCCCTCGCTTGCCGACAGCATGATGCAGCGGACGATATTATTTCCCATGTGCTTGGCAGCTTCCATCACACACGTCTTTCCCTGATTTTCTACTGTGAGCGCGTCCCGGATCTCCGGAAGGGGACCGCTCTCAAATTTCACATCGACAACCGGACCGGAAACCTGGACAATCTTGCCTTCCGGCAGGCTGGTTTCAGTCTTTTTTGTCTCTGCCGCCTGTTCTCCCATCACACTCTCATCTCCTCTTCTCGTTCTCGTCTCTGTGCAGCCGCGCCGCCGCATACTTCGGTGATCTCCTGTGTGATCGCCGCCTGCCGCGCCCGGTTGTACATCGTATTCAAATCTTTTAAAAGTGCATCCGCATTATCCGTCGCCGCATCCATCGCCATCATACGGGCATTCTGCTCGCTGCAGAACGACTCAACCAGCGCGCCATAGATAAATCCGGCTACATAGTTCGGAACGATCGCATTCATCGCTTCCTCCGGCGTTGGCCGGAGGGAAAACTCCTCCAGCCGCACATCGACCGGAATCGCCATTCCGTGCATATCCGGCTTGGTAATCGGAAGCACCCTTTTATCCTTCGCCACACTCTGCATCACATTTTCCATTCTTGTATACAGGACATGGATCTCATCCAAATCACCCGACAAATATCGTTCCAGAAGCATTCCAGCAATCCACCTTGCCCGGTTAAACGTCGGATCCTGCGCCGTATACTGGAAATTTTCTTCAATCGGGATGTGCTGGGAGGCAAAAAACTGCCGCCCCGTCTCACCGATGACAAACAGATGTACCTCGCGGGAAGGATCCTTTAAAAATGTATCCGCCATCTTCATGATATTATGGTTATAAGCACCCGCCAGCCCTTTATCACCGGAAATAACCAGCAGCCCCGTTTTTTTCGACTGGTGTCCTTCTTTTTCAAAATAGGGGCTTTCCATGTTTGGCAGATGCCTCTGGATACGCCGGATGACATTTTGCAATGCATAGAAATACGGCTCCGTCTCTGCCAGTTCTTTTCTGGCTTTCTTTAATTTTGTCGAAGATATCAGGTACATCGCATTCGTGATCTTGCGCGTATCCTGAATACTCCGGATCCGGTTCTGGATCTCTCTGAGTCCTGCCATCTTCCATCACCGCCTTACTGCTTATCCGGTTTTGCATCCGCTGCTGCCTCCGGCGCATTTCCCTGTGCTTTCAGGAATTTTGCCTTGTACTCGCCCACCGCCTTCGCAATCTCTCGCTGGATATCATCGCTGAGTGTCTTCGTCGTGCGGAGTGCATCGCCCACCTGCGGGTAGAAACTTCTCATATATTCGTAGAGCCCGCCCTGGAATGCTTTCAGCTTTTCCTTCGGAATATCTACCAGCAGATGGCTCGTTGCCGCATACAGAATCACAACCTGTTCTTCCATCGAGAGCGGATGCTCAAGCGGCTGTTTTAACAGCTCCATCAGACCGCTGCCGTAGGTAAGCTGTGCCTTAGTTGCCGGATCCAGATCGGAGCTAAACTGTGTAAATACTTCCATCTCGCGGTACTGTGCCAGGTCGATACGTACGCTTCCGGCTGCCTTCTTCATCGCCTTGGTCTGCGCTGCGCCGCCGACACGCGATACCGAAAGCCCTACATTGACCGCCGGGCGCATGCCCTCGAAGAACAGCGAACTTTCCAGGAAAATCTGTCCATCTGTGATGGAAATAACGTTGGTCGGGATATACGCCGACACATCGCCCGCCTGTGTCTCGACAATCGGCAGCGCTGTGATTGAACCACCGCCCAGCTCATCCGAAAGCCGCGCCGAGCGCTCCAGCAGACGGGAATGCAGATAGAATACATCGCCCGGATATGCCTCACGTCCCGGAGAACGTTCCATCAGAAGAGACAGTGCACGGTACGCAACCGCGTGTTTCGATAAATCGTCATAGACAATCAGAACATCTTTTCCCTGATGCATAAAATATTCTGCCAGCGCCGTTCCTGCATACGGCGCGATATACTGTAAGGACGCCGGATCACTCGCCGTCGCTGCCAGCACGATGCTGTACTCCATCGCCCCGTGTTTTTCCAGTGTATGAACCAGTCTCGATACCGTTGAAGCCTTCTGACCGATCGCCACATAGATGCAGGTCACGTCTTTTCCCTTCTGATTCAGCATCGTATCCACCGCGATTGAAGTCTTACCGGTCTGGCGGTCGCCAATGATCAGCTCACGCTGTCCGCGTCCGATCGGGAACATCGAATCAATTGAGAGGATACCTGTCTCCATCGGGGTATCAACTGACTGACGCTCGATAATACCCGGCGCCGGTGACTCCACCGGACGGTATCCGGCTGCCTCAATCTCCCCTTTATTGTCGATCGGATTGCCCAGCGCATCTACAACACGCCCTAAGAATCCCTCGCCAACCGGGATACCTGCCATCTTGCCGGTCCGCATCGCGCGGCTTCCTTCTCCGATGGTGTTCGCATGTCCAAAGAGGATGCAGCCGATCTCCTTCGACCGGATATCCTGTACCATGCCTCTCACATCGCCGTCAAACGCCACGATCTCGCCATACATTGCGTGGTCGATTCCATCCACATAGGCGATGCCGTCGCCCACCCGGCTGACCGTACCGATCTCACGGGCTGAAATGTCGATTCCATCCAGATTTCCTTTCAGAATCCCGATGATTCCCTTCTGGGTAAGGAAATCACCCGAATCCGGCTCTTTTACCAGATTCTTTAATTTATCTGCCAGTGCCCGTTTTCTTCCCTCCGTGCTCCAGTCATATTCCTCACTTCCGACCCGGAGGATAAAACCACTTCCAAGCTCCGGCTTTTCTTCCTTCACAATCCGGAGTTCCCGTCCCGGATATTTCTCCGAGAGAAATTTCCGGATTCCGGCTGCCTGTTTTTCATCCGGCTCTTTGACATATTCCAGCACACAGCGCAGATATTTATCCGGCTTTTCAAACGTCTCCGCTTCCTTAATCAGATCCGGCATCATTTTCATTGTCTGATCCTGTGCCAGCACCTCGATGATTCCCCGGACTGCCAGCGGAAACAGGCTACGAACCAGATCTTCCCGCTTCTCACGGGTCAAATCCGGATTTTCAAGCTCTGCCGGAAGCTGCGGTGTCGCAGCCAGTATCTCAGCCGCATGCTGCAGATCATCGACAGAAATCTTCTGCCTCTTTATTTCTTGTAAATAGACATCAAGTTTCTTCATTCTCCGTCGTACCCGCTTTCTTCAAAAACTCATCATAAAGAGCGCTGTCATCCGACTTCTTGTTCATCGAACCAGCCGCCGCATCCAGAACCAGCGACAAAATTTCATGCTTCGCCTGTTCGAGCATCTTGTCCTTCTCCCGGCGTGCATCCTCGCCCGCCTTACGGATGACTTTATCTGCCTCTTTCTGGGCGTTTTCAATCAGCTGGCGTCCTTCCTCACGTGCACTCGCACGCGCCGCATCCAGCACCTTGTTTTTCTCTGCTTCTATTTCATCCTGGCAGGCTGCGTATTTCTCTTTCTCCGCCTGCGCTTCTTCCTGCATCTTTTTTGCCTCATCATACTTTTCCTGAATGGCTGTATTCCGTTTATCGATCACTTTGTTGATCGGCTTAAAGAGGAAAATACGGATAATTGCATACCAGATTAAAAGGTTGATGATCGTAAAAACCAGGTTGATGTCCAACCGTAACATAGCCTTGCCCCACCTTTCGTTTTCTATCGTATCAGCTTAAAAGAATAATAATCAAAAGGGCAATAACGAAACCATAAATAGCAGTTGCCTCGGCAAGTGCCGCACCTAACAATAGAATCTTTGTGATTTTTCCCTCTGCCTCCGGCTGTCTTGCGACTGCCTCAGTCGCCTTAGATGTGGCGATTCCGATACCAATTCCGGCTCCTGCGCCTGCAAGAACTGCCAGACCTGCTCCGATTGCAATGATTGTACCCATAATAAAGTCTCCTTTTTGTAATTTTCTATTTCTCTTCTATTACTCGATTGATTCCTTGATAAAAAGCCCTGTCAGGAAGACAAATACATACGCCTGAATCAGACCGTCAAAGATATCAAAGTAAGCGCTGAACAATACCGGAAGCCCTACCGGAAGGATGTATTCAATCAATTTCATGATGACGAACGCGCCCAGCACGTTTCCGAACAGTCGCATACACAGCGACAACGGTTTGATAAATACCTCCATGATATTGATCGGTGTCACGATGGCGATCGGCTCTGTAAAGCTCTTTAACCATCCTTTTAAACCTTTGACCCGAATCCCTGCTGTCTCAATTAGCACAATACTCATCAGCGCCAGTGCTGCCGTGACGTTCAAATCCTTGGTTGGCGGCTTGAATCCCAGTATACCAAGCAGGTTCGCCACGCCCAGATACATCAGCACGGATGTCAGATACGGCGCATAGCCTTTTCCTTCCTCTCCGAGGATTCCCTCGCCAATGCCCTGCAGCCACGTAACAGCGTTCTCCAGAAGGAGCTGTCCGCGTCCGGGATGTTCAACTTTCAGACCGTGCGTCACAATCAGTGAAACCACGAGCACCACTGCCATCATGATCCATGTAACCACAACGGATTCTGATATGCCGATCCCGCCAATTGTAAAGGCTGTCTCACAGTTCAATTCCTTGATCAGGGTCGCACCCAGATCTCCCATACTGTCACTTCCTCTCTCCGGGTTGTTCTCCCGCGGCTGCCCCGGCTATTGTTCTTTCATTTCCCGATGCCGCCACGTGTTCTAGTTACTGTTCACGCATACGTGCCCAGTAACGTTTTCTCCTGTGTCTCCACATTCTTCCCGTCTGTTCCCGATCTTACTCCCAGAAATACAAATGGTAAAATTATATTTTTTTCCTATATCCATAGATAAAATGAATGGTGATAGTTATTGGTAATCGTTATTGTGGCTGGACATTTCTGGAAAAATACGATAAAGTGTGACTATATTTGGTAAATACACGTACAGATATAAAATCAGATAAACACTGTTTCAATCAGGCAGAAACAGTCCGACATACAGAAAGGATTTCAACTACATACATGGACATCAGTTTCGACTACTACAAGGTTTTCTATGAGGTGGCTCGATGCCAGAATATTACCCAGGCGGCTTTGAATCTCTGCCTCACGCAGCCAACCGTAACAAAATACATTCATAATTTAGAAGATATGCTTCAGTGCAAACTTTTCAACCGCTCCCAAAAAGGCGTGACCCTGACCGATGAAGGGCGGATCCTGTTCCGCCAGATCAACCGTCCCTGCCAGCAGATGGGACGAGCGGAAGAGCTTTTAAAAGAATACACGAACAGTCAGAGCGGCAAGGTTTCGATCGGTGCGAGCGAGCTGACCATGCGCTTCTTTCTGCTTCCTTATATTGAACAATTCCAGCAGCGTTTTCCGAATGTGACCGTGCAGATTCATTCCAACTCTGCGCCGATCACCGCTTCTTCCTTAAAGGCCGGGGAAAATGACTTTGCCGTCATCATTTCTCCGATCCACGAGATCATGAAGGATCTGGATCTGGTTCACGTGATGCCGGTTGCCGAGTTCCAGGACATTGTCATTGCCGGAAACCGTTTTTCCGAGCTGCAGAACCGCACACTCTCCCTTGAAGAGCTCTGTATGCACCCACTTGTCAGCATGGAGTCCGGCACAACGACGCGGCTTTTTTGGGACAATCTCTTTGAGGAACAGGGGCTGGATCTGCGCCCTAGCATCGAAGTTTCTTCCAACGACCTGATCGCCCCGACCGTCTCCCACAATCTGGGAATCGGCTTTGTTCCCTCGGAATTTGCCCGGAACTACCTGCTCAACTACCGCGTGTTCCAGCTTCACCTAAATATCCCTATCCCGAAGCGCCAGATCCTCGTCTTGCAAAACCCGATGCGCCCGCTGACGCCGGCGGCACAGGCATTTCTGGATATGCTGAAACAGCCGGTGCAGGAAAGTATAGGGAATGGACAGCCGGTCTTGTTACACCCATAGGAATTTTCACTAAAAATACCCTGTCGGTCGGATTTTAATGCTCCTGACAGGGTATTTTTGTTTGTAATCTACAAGCTTCTAACCTCTTCATATAAATGAAAGTGATTTTTTCTAAACTCCAGAAGCCCTTCCCGCTGCATTTTCCCCAGCTCTGCCGACAGCGCCGACCGGTCCACACCCAGATAGTCGGCGAGCTGCTGGCGATTGAATGGGATATCAAATCTCTCGCTCTCATTTTTTACCGCCTGATCGGAGAGGTACGACAGAAGCCGTCCCCGGATGGATTTCGACGATGTATTGAAGATCCGGCGGGACAGCTGCAAGTTTTTCTGCGCCGAGATTGCAAGCAGGTTGCGGATAAGCTGCGTGTGATGTCCGCAAGAATTGGGACACTGCGACAGCATTTTTCCAACATTTAAAAACAGCACTTCCGTCACCTCCGCTGCAAACACATCGACCAGCAGCTTTTCCCCCGGCACGCACGCATATGTCTCCGCAAAAATCTGTCCCGGTTCTACCCGGTCCAGAATGCTGCGGTTACCCCACAGATCATCGTTGACAATCATCACACTTCCGTGCATCACCACACCCAGAGATGTGACCGTATTCCCCGCGCGATAAATCATTTCTTCTTTTTCATAACTGCGTTCCTCCGCCCCCAGACAGGACAGCATCTCCCCGATTCCGGATTCGCCCGCGCCTCGAAACAGGGGGCTGCGGCTTAGAAGCTGCATTTCGAAGGGAGTTAAATTCAGGCTGGCGCCCGTTTTATAGTTTGATGCCATATAGATGTTGACCTTTCTGTTTTAACTAAGTGTTCTTATTATATCAAATATTTTTATATTTTTCTGCAATCTGATTTCCCGTTCTTGCACATCCATACAACTTCTGCGATAATAGAAACATTCCTATATCAAATGAAGCTTTAAACCAGGAGATTTATCGGACAGGAGATTTATCGGACAGGATATTTACATAAAGAGGAGACTTTCAAATGATCGAGCCAAACCAGCTTCTTCAGACATATATCCGCCAGTATCAGGCGGCAAGCAAGAAAAAAAGAAAGACCAGTTCCCGCCCCCGCGATCTGAACGAGCGGACGAACCGGCTGTTAAAAACATTGAAACGCACCAAACCGACGCAGGTCACCAGCCTCTCGCTGGAGGAATGGCACCGCCAAATCAAAAATCTGGCTTATTTTGCGTACCGTTCGCACAACGATGCTGTCACAAAGCTCATTGAAAGCAGCCTGCTGCCACAGCTCATCCGCCTGGATGAGGCAATGTTTCTGCCTGCCCAGCGCGATGATATTTCCGTGGATTTTCTGAATTATCTGGAAACAGAACTGGATGGTCAGCTCTGTACGCAGACACTTCTGGAGCTTTACCAGATCTATAAGCGCTACGTCATCCAGTATAAAATCATGGATCTCGTCCCATCCCGTCCAGAGCTGGAATTTCCGGAGACTATGGCAATGAACCGCCGTTTCATTCTCCACATCGGCCCGACCAACAGCGGCAAAACATTTCACGCGCTGGAACGCTTAAAAACAGCGAAAAAGGGCACTTACCTCGGTCCGCTGCGCCTTCTGGCGCTTGAGGTATATGAAAAAATGCACGACTGCGGCGTTCCCAGCACCATGCTGACCGGTCAGGAGTGTATCGCCGACGATGACAGCCGGATCACAGCTTCGACGATCGAGATGGCAGATTTCTCCGAGGAATACGATATTGCCGTGATTGATGAGGCACAGCTGACCGCCGATCCAGACCGCGGGCATTGCTGGACAAAGGCGATTCTGGGACTGAAAGCCCACGAAATCCATGTCTGCATGAGTCCCGCCGCTGAATCTGCTGTCACACACCTGATCCATCTGTGCGGCGACAGCCTTGCCATCTGCCGGTATCAGCGCAAAACTGCGCTCATCTGTGAGGACACGCCATTTTCTTTCCCGGAAAGTGTTCTTCCCGGCGATGCACTCGTCGTATTTTCCAAAAAATCCGTGCTGGATGTGGCGGGACGTCTGGAAGAAGAAGGTATCAAGGCAAGTGTTATATACGGAAGCCTGCCGCCGGAGATCCGCCGCCGACAGATGCAGCTTTTTACCAGCGGCAAAACCAAGGTGGTCGTCGCCACCGACGCGATCGGCATGGGACTCAACCTGCCTGTCCGGCGTATCGTATTTGTACAGACCCAGAAATTTGACGGTACCACCCGGCGCGGTCTGACCGTACCGGAGGTCAAGCAGATCGCCGGACGCGCCGGACGCTTCGGACTCTTTGACACCGGCTACGTCAATGCGATGGGGCAGGAATCCCTCGATTATATCCGGGAACAGCTTACTCAGGAGGAGGAACCGATCGAAAAAGTCAGCCTCGGTTTCCCGCAGATTCTCCTCGATCTGGACGAGCCGCTGGACGTTATCATCAAAGTCTGGAAATCCGTTGAGCCGACGCCTCCGTTTGAAAAGGTCAGCGTCGATGAGATTTTAAGCCTTTATGCGCAGGCAGAACGCCACAGAGACGATATCTACGGATTCGATGACAAACGGATTCTCTACCGCATGATCAGCTGTCCCATCGATATCAAGGATCATCAGGTTGTCCTGCAATGGCTGCGCTACTGCAAGGATTACCCGGCGGACAAACGCCTGAAACACCCGGACAAAGGCGCCGGTTCCAAGCTGGGGCTGCAGAAATACGAAACGTATTACCGCAAGCTCGACCTCTACTACCAGTTCTCCCACCGTTTTGACAAGATCATCGACGAGGACTGGCTCGAACAGGAACGCAGCCGCACTGAGGGTACGATCATGCGGTATTTGTCCAAGGGCAAAAAAAGCTACATCGCCCGCTGCCAGCGCTGCGGACGGATACTGCCGGTTGGATATCCGTTTAAGATTTGTGATCCGTGTTTTCATCACAGTTCCATTATCGATTAGCCCCTGATTTTACCGTTTTACGTTCCGGCTGTTCAACACCACCAATGCTGTAAAAATCAAAAGAATGCCCAGCACATTTTCAACCCGCAGCATTTCTCCAAATACCACAATCCCAGCCACAGCTGCCACCATCGGCTCAGCAAACGCCAGAACCGAGGCTTTTCCTGCCTCCATCTGGCGGAGTCCCAGTGTGTAGCTTACAAACGGAAAAAAGGTAGATACAAGTCCCAACGCCAGCCCTTTGCCAAGAAGCGCCGGAGAGGTCATCAAGCTCGAAAACACCTCCGGTAATTTTACAAAGGGAATCAGGCTGATGGTTACAGCCATAAAAAAAGCTTTATTCTGAGGTGATGATATGATAACGGAAGATGCCATGACGACATGGGGGATACTGTTTCGG
>OKRX01000032.1_pt1 | contig 82136 bp, 72 predicted proteins | sample 1601241 | NCBI WGS metagenome assembly OKRX01 (sample SAMEA3541500, study PRJEB24748) | human gut metagenome | biome: human gut; feature: human-associated habitat; material: faeces | place: China | collected 2012
TTTGAGTATCTGGAAATGCAGGGAAAAATATCCGGAAATAAGAAACAAAAGCTTCATTTATGGAGAAAGCGGGATATTCAGAAAATGTGTGAACATCAGGCACATCGGAACAGAATTCGTGTGTCCAGAGTCAGTGCCCGGAACACCAGCAGGCTGGCCTGTGACGGAAGCGGAGCGGTAGTAAGAAATCAGGAGAACCATAGCCTATGTACCTTCCGGACAGGAAAACAGTACAACTGCGACCTGTCAGCAGCCTATAATATCGGAGCGAGATATTTTATACGGGAACTTTTAAAACCCTTGCCGGAAACGGGAAGGTCTTCACTGGAGGCAAAAGTACCTGCAGTGAAGCGTAGAACCTCATGTGTTTATGCAGATTTAAGAAAGCTTTATGTAGAAGTAAACAATTTAAAAGCGGCATAAACGCAGGCAGATATACAGCGGACTACCTGTAATGTGGAAACCAGCCGTATCCGGCATGGGAAAAGTGCGTATCCGCACGAATTCTAAGTTACTGGCGTATCCGCCGATATTTAGTCTTGCCGTTTAAAACGGCTGAGAAGCACGTGACTTTAGCCATGTGAGGTTCACTACGAAAGTTATGACAGATGCACCGTTGGATATGGAAATGCGGAAACGGTATCTGGGAATGTTCTGGGGCAGTTACTGTTCACTCATGTGTGAACAGTAATCTGGGGCATAAAATAGGAATATAAAAGAAATAAATTCTTCTTGCATCCTATATGCGGATATGCTACATTTATCTTATCAAGCATATATTTTTCTTTATCAGCAATTTAAGCGGTATCTAATATTCTAATTTTAATCTGAGAAATCTTATGCTTATCCAAGTCAACAATAATTGAAGAGCAGGAGATTTTCAAAGGGTTAAAAGAAAAGTGGAAATTCTCCTGCCAGAAGGGAGAATGAATGAGAAATATGAATTCTGTAAAAGTAAGGCGGGATCACAAGGATACGTTGTTTCGGATGATTTTCAGTACAAGGGAGAACCTGTTGAGTCTGTATAATGCGGTAAATCATTCACATTATACGGATGCAAAAGAGTTGGAGATCGTGACGCTGGAAAATGCAGTTTATATGAATATGAAAAATGACCAGGCATTTTTGCTGGATATGCAGTTGAATTTGTATGAACATCAGTCAACCTGGAATCCGAATATGCCGCTGCGTTTTCTGATTTATGTGACGAAAGAATACCAGATGCTCATTCGGAATCAAACGCTGTATGCGTCAACGCTGGTAGAATTGCCGACCCCACACTTTGTTGTATTTTACAATGGAGAAGAGGAGCGGGAAGCGGAAAGTGTTCTGAAACTGTCACATTCATTCTGCCAGAAGGCGGATGAACCAGAGCTGGAATTGATAGTGAAGGTATTGAATATTAATCTGGATAAAAAACAGAGGATTTTGGAAACTTGCTGCCTGTTGAAAGAGTATATGCTTCTGGTTGACAAGATTCGTAAATATGCGGCAGAGTATAAGGACATAAAACGGGCGGCAGAGCAGGCTGTGACGGAATGTATTGAGGAAAATATACTGGCTGATTTCCTGAGAAAGAATCGAACGGAGGCGATAGAGGTGTGTATTTTCGAATATGATGAGAAACGGGAAAAGGAATTGATTCGGAAGGCAGAGTATGCGGAAGGTAAGAAGGAAGGATTAAAGGAAGGTCAGAAGCAGGGTGAAGAACGAGTGTTTGGAATTTATAGATTATATCGAGATAAATATACAGAAAACCAGATTGCAGAACAGATGAAAATAGATGTGGATGAAGTTAGGAATATTTTGGAAAAGTTTAAGGAATAGGTGCGGCGGTTGGTTATACATATGCTGATATTATCATTGAACCGCAAAATCCGGATAATGGCATTATCTTTGAATTTAAGCATTCCAAGGAAGTGTCAGGATTAGATAAGACCTGTGAAAGAGCGCTCAAGCAAATCAGAGATCGAAGGTATTCTGAGTATCTGAAAAATGATGGTCGCCATAATATAATGCTTTATGGCATCGCTTTTTACAAAAAGAGATGTAAAGTAGTGGTTGAGAAACTGAAAGAAGCATAATGTTGATCAGCCCGCTTACTATAATCGTATACGATTTGTAGGTGGGCTTCTTTTTTGATGCTATGTCAATAGTTGGGAGAGAGTATGAAATTTCTAAAGATAAGTGCAAAATTATGTTTGATGCTGCTTGCAAGTCTGTTTGCAGGCATATTTTTACTATGGTGCGTATTTTTGCTGCCGGATCGTTTGACCCAGACGCATGCAGCCCGATCGGCGGAAACATTTTCTTATGAAGGGATAGGTGCGGCGGTTGGTTATACATATGCGGATCAGCTGGATAACTGGACGGATGCGCTTATGATTGGAAATGCCTGTTATCAGAAAGAAGATGCCAGTGCGCTGAACCGCGCGGCTGCAGCCTACCGACCAGATTACCAGAATGAAGATCCAATATTCTTATATCCATATCGTGTTTACATACCGGGCACTGGCAGCAGCGGTGTGCGCGTGGAGTGGAATGTGCATGGTAAAAATGGAGTTTGTGTTTTATAGATAGTAGTGTGCTAAAATTTTAGGAGAGGGTAAAACGCGAAAAAGAGCTCTAAACGAAATAAGGATGGAAGAAATCACCCTCCAAAGTGAATTCTTCCATCCCTTTTCTTTACTCTTTTACAATCCGAAACTCCCTCCATTTTCCACTCCGGTAGCGCATCACAACTACGAAGCAGGCGATCAGCCATGCGGGCGGCATGCTCACATAGTAGCAGCGGAAGCCAACCGGGGTGAGCGCCAGCAGGAAGGAGAGCGCGAGGCGGATGCCCAGGTTGATGAAGCCGGAAGCTGCCGGGATCTTGACATCGCCTGCACCCTGCAGAAAACCGCAGGTGATGTTGGTGATCGTGCTGGTCCAGATGAAGAACATCAGGATGTCGAGATGTTCCTTTGCGCGCCGCAGGGACTCTCCGGTGATGTTGAAGATCTGGAGAAGCGGCCGGTCAAAAAGCAGAACCACGATACTGATGGAGATACTGATCAGGACACCCATCAGGATGGTCGTGCGGTAACCGCGGCGGGCACGGTCCAGTTTTTCGGCGCCGATATTCTGTCCGGCGAAGCTGGAGATGGCGACGTTAAAGCTCTGGGACGGGATGTGTGCGAGCTGTTCGACCTTCAGCATGGCAGCGTAGCCCTCGATGCTGGGAGCGCCGAATGAGTTGATGAGACGCTGCAGGATGAGGAAACCAATCGAATTGACGCCCGTCTGCAGCATGATCGGAATACTCAGGCGCATCAGCAGCGCCCCCTGTCCTTTCCAGGCGTAGAGATAACGCCGTTTTGGCAGCAAGTCCGGGAAAATATGCCGCAGGTACAGGAAACTGGCGATGGCAGAACCTGCCTGTGCGACCACGGTCGCAGCAGCCGCGCCAGAGACACCCATATGAAAGATGGAGATAAACACACAGTCCAGCACAATGTTCAGGGCGGCGGAGATCATCAGGAAAATGAGTGCGCCGCGCGAATCACCGTGTGCCCGCAGGATGCCATAGGTAACATTGTAGAGCAGCTGGAAAATAATTCCACCGCTGTAGATCAGAAAGTATGCCATACTGTCGAAACGCATTTCTTCCGGTGCCTGCAAAAAACCGAAAATAACTGGACGGGCTGCCAGAAAGCAGGCGGCGGTTAAAAATATACTTACGACCACGGCAATCAGATAGGAGACGGAGATGGATTCCTGTATGTCTGTCTCTTTTTTGGCACCGAAATACTGGGCAACTGCGATGTTGACACCGGCACCGATGGAGGTGCAGATGGCGGTCAGAAGCCAGATCATGGAGCTGGTTAGTCCGACGGCTCCAAGGGCGGTTGCGCTGATGAGGTTTCCGACGATCACGCTGTCAGCGAGGTTGTACAAAACCTGCAGCAGGTTTGCCCCCATGATAGGCAGGGAAAAGAGCAGGATGGAGGACCATTCCCGCCCTTCGGTCATATCTTTTTTCATATGTATAAAACTCCTTTGATACAGCTAAAATCATGAGTTTAGTGTAGCATAGAGGATGGAAAAAGTAAAGAGAACGGAAAGCGCTTGTCAAGTGGAAAGAGGAGGATCTATAATAGAATAGATTTAATGTAACTGTTCAGCAGGTCTGCGCATTTACTGCGCTGACCGTACGAAAACATGGGCCAGCAGGCAAAAATCCCATTGCCATAGGCAATTTTTAATGGATTTTTGCGCGTGACTGTGAGGGGACTGAACAGTTACGATTTAACGAATATTAAGAAAAAGGGATGAGGAAATCTTGAATCACAACATGGAAATGACGGAGAAACCGACGGGAAGCGGGGGAGCACGGTGGAGCTTCTATCTGATGGGGCTTCTGATTCTGGCGATGGGGCTTACGCTCAATACGAAAGCTGGACTCGGAGTGTCGCCGATTATTTCACTTTCGTATGCAGCGTCCGTGATCTGGAACCGGAATTTTGGTGATATGACCTTTGTCCTGTATGGTATCTTTGTCTTGATTCAGGCGGCGATTCATCTGCGGGAGAAAGGAAAAGCCGGACGCAGCCTGCTTATGAAAGATGCGCTGCAGTTTCCATTGAGTATTGTATTTACAAGATTTCTGAATGTATTTTCAGTGTGCATACCGTCGTTAGAAGAATGCGGATCGGAGGCGTCTGGACTTTTAGGACGCCTGGGAGTGCTGATGCTTGCCCTGATTTTTACAGGCATCGGCGCGGCGATGTCCCTGTCAATGCGGCTGGTGCCAAATCCGGGCGATGGTCTGGTGCAGGTGTTTGCAGACACCTTTGGAATCGGCACGGGTCTGATGAAGAACTGTGTGGATGCGTTTTGCATTGTTCTGTCACTGATTATGGGACTTTTGTTTGCGGGAAAACCGGTGGGAATCGGCATTGGAACGGTCTGTGCTGTCATGCTGGTGGGGCGCGTGATTGCGCTGTTTCATCATATTTTTGGAAAGGCGATGCTGCAGGCGGCTGGACTGGAAAGTGGCAGGAACTGACAGAGTGTGTGGAAAAGAATGTTTCATATAGAAAAGAGGAAATGTGTTTTTACTGCGTATAGGAGAGGTGTGCGAAAGATAAAAGCAGCCGATTTTTGAATGAAATTCAGATACATAAAATAATAGGAGATAAATAAGATGAAATTGAGAATGAAGCGGAAAGCAATGGTAGTATTGGCAGCAGGCATGTTGATGAGTGCGGCAGCTCCGGCGGCTGCGATGGCGGCGGAGAAAGCGACAGGACCGGCGCTTACGGCAAGCTACAACGGGGATGTAAATACACTGGAGGCGGCGAAGGATGCAACGCAGCTGATTGTGGTGATTGGCAACCGCCAGGATCCGGCGAAGAGCCGTCTGGACTGGTATAAACGCGATGCAGATGGAAAACTGGTGCAGGTGATGTCGAAAGAAGCGGTCAGCGGCATGAACGGTATCACGATGCAGAAGCAGGAGGGCGATAAGAAGACGCCGACGGGTGTGTACCGCTTTACGATGGCATTTGGCCTGAAGGCAAATCCGGGAACGATTCTGCCGTATCACCAGATCGTGGACGGCGATTATTATGTAGATGACGGAAACAGCCAGTATTATAACAAGCTGGCAAATACGAAGCAGGTACAGAAGGACTGGAATTCGGCGGAGGATCTGATGGCGCAGGCGCCGCAGTATAATTATGGCCTGGTACTGGATTATAATCCGGAGTGTACACCGGGAAAGGGATCGGCGATCTTTCTGCATTGCCCGAAGAGCTGGAATAATACGGGAACTTCCGGATGCATCAGTATTCCGGAGGAAGATATGAAACAGGTTGTGTGCCAGGTGGATACCGGGACGAAGATTGTGGTGGTGCAGGATGAGAGCGATTTAGCAAATTACTAATTAGATAGGCTGTGAGAGTCAGATCTCATTTGGGGATTTTTATCTGGAAGCAGATAGGAACCCCCAGATGAGTTTTTTTGTTTCATAGGACATAATTTCCTAATGAAACCCAAAAACGCCGGACAATATCCGGCGCTCAGGTGTCTCAAAATATCTGTCCCTACGTTGGCATTATCCAAATCAGGTTTTGGGTCGGAACTTTTGGTTTCCTCTCAGCCTGCATCACAAGCTTCCCATTATCGAAATGAATTGTAGCATGATTTGGAAAAATAGCAGTGGCAACTCTGGTTTTATGATTTATTTGCCCCGCCCATCTGCCGGCTCAGCATCCGCAGCATTTCCGCCTGCCGTTTCTGCGCTGGGGGCATTTGGTCTGTCAGGATCGAAAAAAGAGTGTCCATTTCTGAGGTTGAGAATTGCGGGGAACCGTTGCTGCCCCGGAGACTCATGAGAAGCGGCAGAAGCTTGTCTTGCGGCGTGTTTCTTGCCTGATCGGCTAACTGTTCCATCTGTTTTATTTTGTCTGGATCCATGGAGCGGAGTCTCGGATCCTGTTTCCAGTTTTGAAATTCCATAGTGTGTGCCTCCTGTCTGTTTGAAGTGGATGTGCCAGATGCACGGTCTGTGGGTTTTTTCTGTCTGCGGGAATATTCGGCTTGCGGGTAAAGGACAGATGCCGGAACTGCATCAGAATTGGGTGAATCATTCTGGATATCTTGCGAAGTCGGAAAGGATGCTGTCTGCGGCATATTTTGCCAGTAGGATTCATAGAGGCGGGAACCTTCGATAAAATTTAAGACCAGATCGATCGAACTTTGCTCTTCCTCTGTGCCATACGGCTTGATCGCTTTCAGCATATCAACCGGCGAATCCTTGTCGCGTTCGCCCACCGAGCAGATTCCGATCTCACCGTCGGCCGGATCAGCAAATAGCTGCATCGTCTTTTCTAGTTCGCGGAATTTCACAAACAGGGAGAAAAAACGCTGTTCCGGGATGTGAATATAGGGAAGCGCCGCCTTGACAAGCTGCATATGTGGGAGTGAGGTCAAGCGGTCTAACTCGGTCATTTTGAGAGAAACATCTTGGTTCACGAAAAAAACCTCCCAAATCTTTGTCTCAATATATGCAGATGAGAGGAAAAAAAGACGTTTTGGTTCACGGGTAGGCACTTTTGGAATCGAAAAAGAACGGGAATGTTTAAAGAAAAAAAGCTCCGGGACAGGAAAAACCACATATAGTATATTATAAAAAATAAGAAAGAAAAGGATTCAGAGCTATGAACACCCGGCTGATCATTGATGGAAATGCCGTTTATGAAATAGATGAAGACTGTCTCGCCTGCCGCGGACGGCGGACTGGATGCAGACGCTGTGTGGAACCGGGTTCCCGCACCCGGGGACGAAGCACGCCTTTACAGAAATTGGAACCTGCCAGTGAAAAATCACAAACTCACAAATAAAGAAAGATGTGGTATAATGTAAAGAAAGAAATTCCCCTCATTCCAGCCTGCCCAGCCACTTCCTCATGAGGTGTCAGGGAAAGCTGGAATGGGGATACCGTAGCAGAGCTCCAGAGTCCTAAGACAAACTGGCTCACAACAACATTGCATCAGGAACTGAAAGGACGAATCCATATGAACCCATATAAAATCATGCTGGTAGATGACGAGGAGGAAGTACGGACAAGCATCATACGCAAAATCGACTGGCAGGATGCCGGATTCGAGGTGATCGGGGATGCGGAGAACGGGAAGGAAGCGCTGGAAAAGATCGAGCAGAATGAGCCGGATGTTGTGCTGACAGACATCCGGATGCCATATATGGACGGGCTGGAGATGGCGGAGAATATACGGCAGAGATATCCGTCCATCAAGATCGTGATTTTTTCTGGTTTTGATGAATTTGAGTACGCCAAAAAGGCGATCAAGCTCAATGTGATCGAATATATTTTAAAGCCGGTCAATGTCGAAGAGCTGACGGCGATTTTAAAGAAAATCAAGAAAAATCTCGATGAGGAGATCGAGCAGAAGCGGAATGTTACCCTGCTTCGGGAAAGTTATATCAAGAGTCTTCCGGCGATCCGGGAACATTTTTTGAATGACCTGATTCACGGCGGCATGGAGGAAGCGCAGATTGAGGAAAAACTGAACGAATATGCGATCGACGTTGCGGGTGCGGTCAAATGGGTGATTGCGGCGATCCATCTGGAACCGGATGAGAAGGTGGACAAGGCAGTTTCGCTGCATCAGCAGCGGGAGCTGATTCCGATTTCCGTCCGCAATCTGATTGAGGAAAAACTGGAAGGGCAGTACCGTTTTATTGTGTTCCACTCTTCCTTTGAGACGATCCTTCTGGTGGCGATCGACAAAGACAATACGCAGACCGGACTGATTGCCCTGCTGGGCGATATCTGCAAGGAGACGAAGAAAATTCTGGAGGTATCGGTTACGATCGGCGTGGGTGAGAGCTGCAGTTCGCTGACGGATTTAAGCCGCCCGTGCCACACGGCACTCAATGCACTCGGTTACCGTGCGATCACAGGTTCCGGCGGTGTGATCTGCATCGGCGATATGGAGCCGTCCGGGCATGAAAAACTCCGGTTCGACAGCCGGATGGAGTCGGAGCTTATAGCGGCAGTCAAGTTTGGACCGAAGGAAAAGATCCGTTCCGTGATAGACGGGATTGTGAGCCGGATGGAGGATGCGCGGGTGCATTACCGCCAGTATCAGGCGTATGTGCTTGCGATCATCAATGTGCTGACACAGCTCTCCCAGCAGTATGATCTGCGGATCAGCGAGATGTTTGGCGTGGAAAATGATTATTTCGAGATTCTGGGGCGCGTCCAGAAGATGGAGAATGTCCGCCCGTACCTGACCGAGGTGGCGCTCAAGATGAATGCCGGAATGGAAGAAGAGCGGAGCAATACGACAAAAAACGTGATCCGCGAGGCGAAGCAGTACATTCAGGACAATTTTCAAGATCCGGAGCTGTCGGTGGAGAAGATCTGCCGCCATCTGCATATGAGCCCGGCGTATTTTTCAACGATGTTTAAGAAGGAGACGGGACAGGCGTACATCGCCTATCTGACCGATGTCCGGCTGGGGCGCGCGGTCGAGCTTCTGATGGCAACTGACGACAAGACGTATATCATCGCGGAAAAGGTCGGCTACCCGGAGCAGAACTATTTCAGTTACGTATTTAAGAAAAAATTCGGTGTTTCCCCGACGCGGTACCGCACGGCACACCGGAGCGGGGAGGCATAATGGGTAAAAAAAGGACGATCTGGAAGAAAAAGCTTTTTGACGACGCCAGCATCCGGTCTATGATCTTTATCTATTTTACGATCACGGCGCTGGCGGCGAGCGTGCTGATCTCCCTGTCGCTGTACCAGAGAATGTCACGGCAGGTCACGGAAGTAGTACAGGAGGAGAGCCAGAACCTGATCGCGCAGGTGGGGCGCTCTGTGGAGTCGTACCTCCGCACGATCATGAAGCTGTCCGACTCGCTTTATTATGGCACGATCAAGAATGCCGATCTGTCGAGCCAGTCGCTTGGAAGTGAATTTACGCTTCTCTACGATAATAATAAGGATAATGTGGAGAATATTGCCCTGTTTTCGGAGGATGGGGCGCTTCTGGAGGCAGTCCCGGCGGTGCGTCTGAAAAATGAGGTGGATGTGACGCAGGAAGAATGGTTCCGGAGCGCCTTAAACCGGACGGAAAACCAGCATTTTTCCCTGCCGCACGTACAGTATGTGTTTGACAATGCGGAAAATCAATACCGATGGGTCATTTCGCTGTCCCGGGCGGTCGAACTGACACACGGAACCTCGACCTCGCAGGGCGTCCTTCTGGTCGATATCCGCTATTCGAGCCTGGAACAGCTCTTTGGCGGCATCACGACGGGGCGCGGCGGTTATTTCTATATGATCAGCGGAAATGGCGAGATTCTTTACCACCCGCAGATGCAGCTTCTGGATTCCGGCTGGGTGCAGGAGAACAATGGACAGGCAGCCGGCTATTCGGACGGAAATCATGAGGAGATATTTGCCGGAAAAAAGCGGATGGCGACGGTCAAGACGATCGGCTACACAGGCTGGAAGGTGGTCGGGGTGACGCCGGAAAATGCCGTGTCGCTCAACACGATCAAAACCCGGCTTTTTATCGTATTTGTCATTGCCCTCATTTTGTGCATTCTGGCTCTGATTAACTCTTATATTTCATCGAGGATCACGAATCCGATCCGCGAGCTGGAAAAATCGGTCGGCGTCCTGGAGGCGGGCAATTTAAGCGCACCGGTGTACATCGGCGGTTCGTATGAGATCCGCCATCTGGGAAAATCGATCAGTGATATGGCGGGTCAGATCCGCCTCCTGATGCAGGATATTGTGCGTGAGCATGAGGCGAAACGCAAGCAGGAGTTTGATACGCTGCAGTCGCAGATCAATCCGCATTTCCTCTATAATACGCTCGATATCATTGTCTGGATGATTGAAAATGAGCAGAAAACGGAGGCGGTCAAGGTGGTGACGGCGCTGGCGCGGTTCTTCCGTATCAGTTTAAGCCGCGGCAAGAGCTTAATTACTGTGAAGGATGAGCTGGAACACGTCCGGAATTACCTGATGATCCAACAGATGCGGTTTAAAAATAAGTTTACCTATACGATCAAGTCAGATGATGAGGTTTTGGAACTTGCAAGTTTAAAACTGATGCTGCAGCCGCTGGTGGAGAATGCGATCTACCATGGCATGGAATATATGGACGGCGACGGCGAGATCTTCGTGCGCGCCTGGCAGGAGGAAAAAGAGCTGTATTTGGAGGTGCGGGACAATGGGCTTGGCATGACGGAGGAACAGGTCGGGAACCTCTTTACCGATACGGCGCACGTGGCATCCAAGCGCGGATCCGGCATCGGGGTACGCAATGTCAACGAGCGGATCAAGCTGTATTTCGGCGCGGAATATGGTCTTTCGATCGAGTCGGAGCCGGATGAGGGAACCGCGGTGAAGATTCATCTTCCGGCAGTGCCTTACGAGAAAGTGCTGGAAGAGAAGAAAGTGTAAAAGTGGGGGCGACAGATCAATGCGATATGGAGTGAGAAAAAAAAAGGAGCTGGTGCTCTGGGGAATCCTGTGTGTGGGACTTATTTTGCTGTATCTCCTTTCCTCCACGGATTGGATCATCAAGGAAAAAGAGGTGGAGGTCTACCCGGTGTCCCTGATTATCAGCGATACTTCGGATGATGATTACGTCAACTTCCGCAAGGGCGTGGATCAGGCGGCGGTTGAGTATAATGTAGATGTCAGCTTTATTACCCTGTATGAAAAGGATAATCTGGCACAGCAGATGGAGCTGGTGCGCCGGGAAGCGGCAGACGGTGCCGGGGCAGTGATACTGGAGCCGGTTGATGAGCTGGAATGCCGCCAATATCTGGAAGAAAATACATATGGAACGCCGATTATCCTGCTGGGTGAATTATCACCGGATGAGGAGGTCAAGGGGGCGGTTCATATGGACTGGACGGCAGCCGGGAGAAAGCTGGGCGAGGCGATTACGGCGGAACAGAGCCCCGATCTTCCTGTCTGGATCTTTGCAGATAACCCATATATCGGCAAGGCGGGGGAGATGAAGCAGGGGCTGACGGAGGTGCTGGAAAAACAGGGCTTTTCCTATACCATTGTGCCGCGCGGCACCGATGATACTTACCGTTCCGTCATTGAAAAAACAGTTTATCCGGGCAGCGGCACGGCGGTGGTGGCGGCACTGGATTTCGCCAGCACAGCGGAGGCGGCGGAGATTGTCGGCGGAAGCAGCGTGTACGGAAAATACATTTCCGGGCTATACGGCGTCGGGATGATGCCGTCCCTGCTGGATCAGCTTGACAAGGGGACAATCCGGGGGCTGGTGGTGACAAACCAGTTTGACGCGGGCTATTTTGCGGTCAAAAAAGCAGTGCAGGCGATTGAAAAAGAGCAGGAGAGAAGCCAGCTTTCATTGGAATCCTACTATATAGAGAAGGATGAGCTGCGCTCGAAGAAATATGAGAAGATGCTGTACCCGATTGATTAAAAATCCGGGAGGGAGTATAGAAAGATGAAAAAAAACGGAAAAAGCATTCAGATGGCGCTGGCACTTCTGGCAGTGGGCACACTTCTTTTAAATGGATGCAGCGCGGCAAAACCGGCAGAAAAAAAGAGCATCCGTATCGGTGTAACGCTGTACCGGGGCGAGGATGCCTTTATCAACAATATCCGTTCCAGCCTGGAGGAAAAGGCGAAGGAATATGAGCAGCAGACGGGCATTAAGGTCAATCTGGAAATCATGGATCCGAAGGGAAACCAAAATACGCAGAACAGCCAGGTAGATCGTTTCCTTTCCCTGGAATACGATGCGATCTGCGTCAATATGGTGGATCGCTCAGCAGCATCGTATGTCATCAACAAGGCGATGGATGCCGGGACGCCGGTCGTATTTTTCAACCGCGAACCGGTCGAGGAGGATATGAAACGATGGGAGCACCTCTATTATGTAGGGGAGGACGCGCGGGAATCGGCGGTTCTGCAGGGAGAACTTCTGGTGGATGCATATCAGGAAAATCCAGGCAGTCTTGATTTAAACGAGGATGGAACCGTGGGATATGTGATGTTGGAGGGCGAGCGCAGCCATCAGGATTCGCTGATCCGCACAGAGTGGTCGGTACAGACGATGCGCGACGGAGGTATTCCGCTGGAAAAACTGACCGGTGGTTCGGCAAACTGGGATCGGAGCCAGGCAGCGGCGCTGATGGAACAGTGGATCCGCCAGTTCGGGGATGCGATCGAGGTGGTGATCTGCAACAACGATGAGATGGCGCTCGGAGCTGCCGAGGCGCTTGAACGCGCCGGTAACACAAGGGGCGTCAAGGTGGTCGGCATCGACGGAACCCCGCAGGGAATCGAGGGGCTTAAGAGCGGAAAACTGTATGGAACAGTCCAGTGTGACAGCGACGAGTATGCAGAAGTGATTTTTGAGATAGCTGCCGCTGAGGCACTTGGTCAAAATGTACAGGAAAAGGTCGAATTAGAGGAAGGAACCTATTATCAATGCAGTCAGAAAGCGTTGACGGTTGCTGATTTACCATAAAATCCCACAGTTTCACACCGGAAAAACAAGAATATGTGAATAAAATCACAAAGGATCTAAAAAAATTTTATATAAGAACCAAGAAAATTATATGGAAAAGTGTACAAACGATCCGTATAATAATGGTGTCGATAAGAAAAAATGACGAATCGGCGAAACTGTATAATGTGTGTATGCGGAAAATTTAACTGTTCGGTGGATCCGGACAGCGCAAACGGATACGCAAGTTTAAGGGAGGACAAACATTATGAAACTGAAAAAAGTAGCAGCACTTGGTTTGGCAACTGCAATGGCATTTTCCGTAACTGCTTGCTCCAGCAAACCGGCAGAGACAACTGCAGCGGCAGAAGAGACAACAGCAGCAGCTGACGCAGCAGAGACTGTTAAAGAAGCAATCGAAGGAAAAGATCCGGCAGAAGTTAAAGTTGGTATTTCTATTTACCAGTTCGCTGATAACTTCATGACACTGTATAGAAACGAACTTCAGAAATATTTAGTAGATGAGCTTGGCTTAAAGGCAGAGAACATCTCCATCATGGATGGTAAGAATGACCAGTCCGAGCAGATGAACCAGATCCGTAACTTCGTTACTCAGGGATTTGATGTTATGATCATCAACCTGGTTCAGGCTTCTTCTGAGCCGGATGTAACCAACATCTGCAACGAAGCAGGTATCCCGGTTGTTTACATCAACCGTGAGCCGGATGCTGAGAGAGAGCAGGCTTGGGTTGACGACGGCATCAAAGCTACTTATGTAGGTGCTGATGCTAGACAGTCCGGTACATATCAGGGTGAAGAGATCGCTGAGCTTGAGAACAAGGGTGATGCAGACGGCGACGGCGTTGTTCGTTACATCATGGTTCAGGGTGATCCGGAGAACGTAGATGCTCAGTACAGAACTGAGAAATCCGTTGAGGCTTTAAAGGCAGCTGGCGTAGAGGTTGAAGAGCTGACCAAGCAGCGTGGTGATTGGGATCAGACAAAGGGTCAGGAGATCACTGCTAACGCTCTGTCCCAGTACGGCGACAAGATCGATGTTGTATTCTGCAACAACGATGCTATGGCTCTTGGTGCTCTGCAGGCTATCGAGGCAGCTGGAAGAACTGTAAACAAAGATATCTACCTGGTAGGTGTTGATGCTCTGGTTGAGGTTGTTGAGAACGTTATGAACGACAAGATGACCGGTACCGTATTCAACGATTACTTCGGACAGGCTCATACAGCAGCTGACAAAGCTCTGGATTTCGTAAACGGCAAAGAAGTTGACAACGTATACATGGTAGACTATGTAAAGGTTACAACTGAGAACGCTGGCGATATTCTGGAAATGATTAAATAATTGTAGCTGTTCAGAGAAGGACGGTTATGAACATATCACTCCCCTGCAGGGGAGTGAATAAAGTGTCGGGTGTGCAGATGGCACACCCGATTTTATGAAAGGAGAGAATGGGATGGCAGAGTACAGATTGGAGATGCGCGGGGTATCGAAAAGCTTCCCTGGCGTAAAAGCTCTGGACAAGATAAACCTCAAAGTACGTCCCGGCACCGTCCATGCACTGATGGGAGAAAACGGCGCTGGTAAATCCACCTTGATGAAATGTCTCTTTGGTATTTATCATATGGATGAAGGTGAGGTATATCTGGATGGAGAAAAAGTGGAGATCCACAATCCGGATGAAGCCCTTCACAGAGGACTGGCCATGGTACATCAGGAGCTGCAGCCGATACCTGAGAGAACGGTAGCAGAGAATATGTACACCGGTCGTTATCCAACCAAGAAATTTGGTCCGATTCAGGTCATCGACCATAAAAAGATGTTTGAAGAGACAGCAAAATGGCTGGACGATGTTAAGATGCCGTATAACCCGAAGGCAAAACTGGGAACCATGTCCATCGCCCAGATGCAGTCTGTCGAGATTGCCAAGGCTGTATCCTTAAATGCCAGAGTTGTAATTCTGGACGAGCCGACTTCCTCCTTGACGGATAATGAGGTAGAGGCGCTTTTCCGCATTGTCCGTGACCTGAAATCACGAGGCGTATCCCTCATCTATATTTCCCATAAGATGGCGGAGATTCGTGAGATTTGTGATGATATTACCATCATGCGAGACGGCACCTATGTTGGTTCCTGGCATATGGACGAGATTTCGGATGATGAGATCGTCAAACAGATGGTTGGTCGTGAGCTGACCAATATCTATCCTCCGAAGAATGATACAAAAGCCGGAGAGGTACTGCTGGATGTCAGAGGATATTCCAGTATCCATGATCGTTCCTTCCAGGATTGCTCCTTCACCCTTAGAAGAGGCGAGATTCTTGGATTCGGCGGCCTGGTAGGTGCTCAGAGAACGGAACTGATGGAAGGTATCTTCGGTATGCGTCATATTAAATCCGGAGAAGTTTATATTAAGGGTAAGAAAATGAACATTAAGCGTCCGCAGGATGCAATCCGGGGCGGTATCGGTATGATTACCGAGGACCGACGCGGAACTGGTATTCTGGGATGTCTGTCCATTGCAGATAATGTATCAATTTCCTCCCTGGATCAGTATTTACACTATGGTATCAAACTGAATAAGAAGAAGATTGAGCAGCTTGTCAAGGATAACGTGGCAAAGCTTTCAATCAAGACGCCGAGCAGTAAGACACTGATTCAGTCACTTTCAGGCGGTAACCAGCAGAAGGTTCTGATTTCCCGCTGGCTGGCCAACAACCCGGATATCCTCATCATGGATGAGCCGACCCGTGGTATCGACGTTGGTGCCAAGTACGAGATCTACCAGATCATGATTGACCTGGCAAAGCAGGGCAAAGGTATCATCATGATTTCATCTGAGATGCCGGAGCTGATTGGTATGTCGAACCGTATCCTTGTCATGTGTAATGGTCACATTACCGGTGAGGTACAGGGTGAGGAAGCAACTCAGGAGCGTATCATGAGCTACGCGACTAAGTTCTAAAGGAGGAAGAGAGAATGGATAAGAAACAACTGAATGTAAAAGATATATTGATCAATAACGGTATCGTTATTCTGATCCTGTTGATGGTTCTCTTTGTTGGTGTGACAAAACAGAACTTCTTCAGCCGTAGCAACTTTAGCAACATTTCCATCAACGTAGCATGCCGTTTCATCATCGCAGTCGGCGTATCCGGCTGTCTGATTACGAAAGGTACCGACCTTTCTGCAGGACGTCTGGTTGGACTTTCTGCCTGCCTGGCAGGTACTCTGCTCCAGAAGAGTGATTACAGCGGACATTTTGAACTTACCAAAGGATTTGGCGAGCAGAACGTATGGCTGATTCTCCTTATCTGTATTGCTATCTGCTGTGTATTTGGTCTTATCAATGGTATCGTAGTTGCTTACCTGAATGTACCGGCTTTCATCGGTACCCTGGGTATGCAGATGATCGTATACGGTATCAACCTGGTTTACACAAAATCCGTTCCGTTAGGCGGTTATCGTCAGGAGTATACCATCATTGCAAATGGTAACTTCTTCGGTATTCCGTACCTGTTCATCATTGCATTTGTCATCGGCGCGATCATGTGGTTCGTATTTAACTACACCCGCCATGGTAAATATATGTATGCAATCGGCGGCAACGAGGCAGCAGCAGAGGTTGCTGGTGTAAATGTTAAGAAAACCAAGATCATCATCTATGTAACAGCTACTGCACTGTATGCTATCGCAGGTTTCCTTCTGGGAGCTAAATCTGGTGGTGCCGGTGTAAATACCGGTAACGGTTACGAGCTGGAGGCTATTGCAGCTTGTACCATCGGTGGTGTATCTGTAAACGGTGGTATCGGACGTATCTCCGGTGTTATCATCGGTGTACTTGTATTCGAGTTCTTAAAGACCTGCTTACAGTTCCTCGGCATCGACCCGAACTATCAGTATATTGCACAGGGTATCGTTATCGTTGTTGCGATTGCGCTGGATATCCGTAAGTATATTGCGAAGAAGTAATAAGATTAACTGTGTTCTGACGAGAATGTATGTACCATATGAAAAGTCGTCTGAAACCGTACATAAATATAAGTTCGAAAAGAAATCAGAAACTCCCTCTCCATGGATGCATGGCGGGGGAGTTTTTTATAATAGGATAATCCGTTGGAATCTTCTATTATATAAACTGCCGGGCAGGATTTTTTCTTGTATAAATCTGAAAAGTTGTAATCGGCAGGGGGATGGTGGACGAGATGGCGTGCCAGCGCTTGCTTTGACAGTGACGGAAAAATATTTTTGGATTGCCTGAACTTATTTTTATGGATATAATAAGAGAAGAGGCTGTTTCAGAGTGAGCAGCAGAGAAAACAAGCCATATTCTGAAAGGAACAAGGATGAGCGAAAACGAAATGCTGGAAAAGAATGAGACGATAAAAGAAACAGTGAGCGAAAAACTGGAGACGGCGAAAGAAGCGGCAGAGGAGACGGCAGATAAAACTCTGGAGGAACTGGAAGCGGAGAATGAAAAGCTCCGCCGGGAGCTGGAACTCATGAAAGAAAAGACCATCAAAGAGCGCATCTATGACCATGTGCATGTCTCTGTGCGGACGATGGATATTTTTATCGGCGTGATGGTGGTACTGTTTGTGGTGGTTGTGGTGATGGGGATGCTGAATAAGTAGAAAGCAGCCGTGGTTAAAACTGTTTTGAGGATAAATGAGAGGAGGAAGAAAGATGATGTACCCATTTATGACCTTAAATGATGATACGGAAATTACCCATTCTGAAATGCGGGCAGATGGCAGGGTTAAAGTTTATATAGAAACACCCGATGAAAAAGATGGATTTCACAATGCGATATGCTATTTGCCAGATTACAAGTGGGAGAATATAAATGGTTATTCAGATATGGAAATGAGTTATTTCAAGAAACTGATTCGGGAAAATGCACACTTGATTATGGAGTTTTCACAAGAGGGAGGAATTCTGAGTGCCGCAAATTTTTAGGATTGGACCATATATTGTATATTTTTGGTCGAATGAAAATGAGCCGCTGGAACCGGTGCATGTCCATATTGCAGAGGGAAGAGCAACTTCAAATGCGACAAAAGTGTGGATAACCAGTACGGGCAAGGCATTGCTCAGCCACAATTCTTCCAAAATATCAGCCCAAATTTTGAACAGTATGATTCGGGTGATAGAGGCCAACAGTGAAGAAATTATAGAAAAATGGCTTTCTCATTTTGGAGAAATACGGTACTTTTGTTAAGACTTTTTAAGAAATATAAAAAGGACAACTAATTTTATGGAAATCGAACGCAAATATTTAATTAGTCACATTCCATTTGATATAGCCGGATACCCCTTCCACCAGATCGAGCAGGCATATCTAAGCACTGCTCCGGTCGTGCGTGTCCGTCAGGAGGATGACACCTATTATCTGACCTACAAATCCAAAGGACTGATGGCGCGGGAGGAATACAATCTGCCGCTGACGAAGGAATCCTATGAGCATCTCCGTTCGAAGGCTGACGGCAGGATTCTGACGAAAAAGCGTTATCTGATTCCGATGGAAGGAACGGAGTACACGATTGAGCTGGACATTTTTTTAGGTGAATATGAGGGATTGAAGCTGGCGGAGGTTGAATTTCCAAGTGAGGAAGCCGCACTTGCCTTTGTGCCGCCGGAATGGTTCGGGCGCGAGGTGACGTTTACGGGCGAGTACCAGAACAGCCGTCTGGCGCTGGCGGAAAACCTGGTATTAAAAACGAAAGAATAAAAACGAAAGAACAATACAAAGGTATATTATTAATGATAAAACAAGTAATGAATTGGATCAAAACGCACCGCTACTGTCTGGCAGGACTCTATATGCTGGTGTTTCTGTCAGGATTTTTTCTGCTGGAGCTGCATGAACCATCGGATGTTCATATTATACATTGTGCGGTCGATGACCTGATACCGTTTAATGAATGGTTTGTACTGCCGTATTTTCTGTGGTACGCGTGGGTGCCGGTGTTTATGCTTTATTTTATGATTCGGGACCGGGAGGCATATCTGAGACTTTGCTTTGTGATGTTTGCAGGAGCAACCTTTTGCTTATTTGTCTACCTGCTGGCACCAAACGGTTTAAATCTGCGGCAGGAGATCACATCACAGAATTTCTGCGCGCAGATTGTGCGGTTTCTGCGGAGGGTGGATCCGCCGAACAATGTCTGCCCGTCGATCCATGTATCGAGCACTGTGGCGGTACATCTGACGATCTGCCACGCGGCAAGTGTGCGGAACAAGAAACCGATCCGTACACTTTCGTGGATTGTCACGATTCTGATTTGTCTTTCAACCATGTTCATCAAACAGCATTCGCTGGTCGATGTGCTCTGTGGCTGGATTTTGAGCCTGATTCTTGACGAGGCGGTGAATGTGTGGGTGCTAGTAAAGGCATTTTCAAAAGGAAAAGCTGGAAAAACAACGAATGCGGTTCATGAAGAATAAAAAAGTGAACGAATTGAACAGTTGCAATGATTTTCTGATATCTAAAAAGAAAAAATGATTGCTTTGTGGAAAATAAAAAAATTTATATAAAAAGTCTTATAAAAATAAAGAACAGGAGGAAATAATCATGGCTGTAGTATACGCATTTTTAGCAGATGGACTGGAAGAAGTGGAATGTCTGGCGACGGCGGACGTGCTGATCCGCGCGGGTGTGAAGGTAAAACTGGTTTCGATTACGGGTAAAAAAGAGGTGAAGGGCGCACATGGATTTGGCATTCATGCAGACACCCTGCTGCATGAGATTGATCCGATGAAAGCGGATCTTCTGTTTCTTCCGGGCGGTATGCCGGGAACGAAAAATCTGATGGCGTGCAAACCGCTCTGCGATGCACTGGTGCAGGCAGATGCTGCTGGAAAACGCCTGGCAGCGATCTGTGCGGCTCCGAGCATTCTGGGGCAGCTGGGGCTTTTGAAGGACAAGAAGGCAACCTGCTATCCGGGCTTTGAGGATGCCCTGACCGGTGCGAAGCTGACGGGTGCGGGCGTTGTGACGGACGGCAATATCACAACGGCGCGTGGACTTGGATATGCGCTGGATCTGGGGATTGAGCTGGCATCGCTCTTAGTCGATCGCCCGGTAGCATTACAGGTCAAAGATTCAATTCAGTATGACCAGGTGTAGTTTCAACTAAAAAACACACAGAAAATACATCAAAAATGGCATAAAACCCACCTAAAACCACTCATAAACCCGCAAAAAGTGAACGCAAAATTATATTTTCCGCTAGTATTTAGCACGCAGATATGATATAATGCTATCTTGAAGTGTAACGCCCGGTAGAATGGCGGTTCACATATAGAAGCAAGGAGGACCCCTTAAAATGAGTTTACAGGTAGAAAAATTAGAGAAGAACATGGCAAAGCTGACCATCGAAGTTCCGGCTGAAGAGTTTGATGCAGCAATCAAAAATGCGTACAACAAGAACAAAAACAAATTCAGCATCCCGGGATTCCGTAAAGGTAAAGCACCGTTAGCTATGCTGGAGAAGATGTATGGCGCTGGCATTTTCTATGAGGATGCAGCAAACGAAGTGATCGACGCATCTTATCCGAAGGCAGCAGAGGAGAGCAAGGAAGAGATTGTTTCCACTCCGGAGATCAAAGTAACTCAGATCGAAAAAGGTAAGGCATTCATCTACGAGGCAACCGTAGCTCTGAAACCGGAAGTAACTCTGGGCGAGTACAAAGGCGTAGAAGTTAAGAAGGCAGAAGCTGTTGTGACAGACGAGGATGTAGAGAACGAGCTGACTGCAGCACGTAAGAAAAACGGCAGACTGATCGACGTAGAAGACGGCGCAATCGAGGACGGCGACAACACTATCATCGACTTCACCGGCTACATTGATGACAAGACATTTGACGGCGGCGCTGGTACAGATTATCCGCTGGTAATCGGTTCCCATTCCTTCATCGAGGGCTTTGAGGATCAGTTAATCGGCAAGAAAAAAGGCGAGACCTGTGACGTAAACGTTACTTTCCCGGCTGAGTACCATGCAGATGAGCTGGCTGGCAAACCGGCTAAGTTCGTTGTAACCATCAAAGAAGTTAAGAGAAACGAGCTTCCGGAGCTGAACGATGAGTTCGCAAGCGAAGTATCTGATTTCGATACTCTGGATGAGTACAAAGCAGACATCCGCAAGAAACTGCAGGAGAAGAAAGAGCAGGATGCTAAAGTAGAGAACGAGAACAACGTAATCGAAAAAGTAGTTGAGAATGCTCAGATGGAACTGCCGCAGCCGATGGTTGACACTCAGGCAAGAGAGATGGTAGAGAATTACGCTCGTCGTCTGCAGAGCCAGGGCTTAAACATCAACGATTACATGAAATATACCGGCATGACACCGGAGAAGCTGATGGAGCAGATGCGTCCGGAAGCAGAGAAGAGAATCAAGACCAGACTGGTTCTTGAGAAAGTAGTTGAAGTTGAGAACGTAGAAGTTTCCGATGAGAAGCTTGACGAGCAGATCAACGAGATCGCAGCATCCTACAAACTGGAAGGCGCTAAGCTGAAAGAAATGATGGGTGAGCGCGAGAAAGAGCAGATCCGTGAGGACCTGAAAGTTCAGGCAGCGATCGATTTACTGGTAGAGCAGGCAAAGCTTGCTTAATCAAACCGATAAAAGCGAATACTGAAATAAGGCAGAATTCTATGGTGTCCTAAGGCATCATAGAATTTTGTATTACTGTTCACAGGCAGGCACTTTTGGAACCGAAAGTGCCGTGCGATAACATAGTAGCAGCAGATTTTGCTGATTTGTAATGCGAAGCATCAGCAAAATCCTGTTACAGTTTGCACGCGTGTGAACTATAACAATTTTTGCCATAAACATTCATTCTCAATTATAGGAGGAAGAATCATGAGTTTAGTACCTTATGTCCTTGAATCCACCAGCCGCGGCGAGCGGACGTATGACATTTACTCCCGTTTGCTTAAAGATCGTATCATTTTCCTGGGAGAGGAAGTAAATGATGTGACAGCCAGCCTGGTTGTAGCACAGCTTCTGTTTCTGGAGGCAGAGGATCCGAATAAGGATATCAGCTTATATATCAACAGCCCGGGCGGTTCTGTTACCGCAGGTATGGCGATCTATGACACGATGAATTATATCAAATGTGATGTATCTACCATCTGTCTGGGTATGGCAGCCAGCATGGGCGCATTCCTGCTTTCCGGCGGTACCAAAGGAAAGAGATATGCACTTCCGAACGCAGAAGTGATGATTCACCAGCCATCCGGCGGCGCGAGAGGACAGGCAACCGAGATCCAGATCGTAGCGGAGAATATTCTTCGTACCAAGAAGAAATTAAATGAGATTCTGGCAGCCAATACAGGCCAGCCGTATGACGTGATCGTGCGTGATACAGAGCGTGATAATTACATGACAGCAGAGCAGGCGAAAGAGTATGGTCTGATTGATTGTGTCATTACCAACCACTAATTAGATTTCTGGATGGAATAATAGAAAGGAACAAGGTGGAAGTATGCCAGGCAGAACAGACGACAAAATACGCTGCTCATTTTGCGGCAAGACACAGGATCAGGTTAGAAAACTGATCGCTGGCACAGATAATGTATATATCTGCGATGACTGTATCGAACTCTGCTCGGAGATTCTGGAAGAGGAATTTGCCGATCAGGAAAAAGGACCGGATTTCAGCGGAATCAACCTGCTGAAGCCGAAGGAAATCAAAGAATTTCTCGATGAGTATGTCATCGGACAGGACGACGCCAAGAAGGTGCTCTCCGTAGCGGTTTATAACCATTACAAGAGAGTTATGTCCAAGTCCACGCAGGATGTAGAGCTTCAGAAGAGCAACATCCTGATGCTCGGACCGACCGGTTCCGGTAAGACATACCTGGCGCAGACGCTGGCGAAGATCTTAAATGTACCGTTTGCCATCGCGGATGCGACCACTCTGACCGAGGCTGGATATGTCGGCGAGGATGTAGAGAACATTCTCTTGAAGATCATCCAGGCGGCTGATTACGACGTCAGCAAGGCAGAGTACGGCATCATTTATATTGATGAGATTGATAAAATTACGAAGAAGTCTGAAAATGTATCTATCACCCGCGATGTATCGGGCGAGGGTGTACAGCAGGCGCTTTTAAAGATTCTGGAAGGAACCATTGCCAGTGTTCCGCCGCAGGGCGGCAGAAAGCATCCGCAGCAGGAACTGATTCAGATCGATACGACCAACATCCTGTTCATCTGCGGCGGTGCATTTGACGGTCTGGAGAAGATCATCGACAGCCGTTTAGGTGCCGGTTCCATCGGATTTAACTCCGATATTGTGGATCGCAAGCATCAGGATATCGATGAGCTTCTGAAACAGGTAATGCCGCAGGATCTGACGAAGTTTGGTCTGATTCCGGAGTTTATCGGTCGTGTGCCAATCACGGTATCGCTCCAGACGCTCAATGAGGAGGCGCTGGTCCGCATTTTAAGAGAGCCGAAGAATGCACTGATCAAGCAGTATCAGGCGCTTCTCGATCTGGACGGCGTGAAGCTGGAGTTCACGGATGATGCGCTGATGGCGATCGCCCACATGGCAGTCGAGAGAAAGACGGGAGCCAGAGGACTTCGTTCTATCATGGAGTCCCTGATGATGGATACCATGTATGAGATTCCGTCCGATTCCACGATCGGCATCTGCACGATTACCAAAGACGTAGTCGAGGGAAAGAGTGCGCCGGAGCTGGTATATCGCGACAATACGGTGCCCCGCAAGTCTTTTACAGGACGTTCTAAGAAAGACAGAACCGGCGAGATTGCGTAAATGTAAAGGAAAATAAATGCAGCAGCTTGAGAATGGCGGCTGTTAATGGGGTCTGTGAGATGGCGAACTGCCATAGGCAGACCCCTGTTTTTCTTTTCACAGGAAATAACGATACGTTTGATTAAGAAAGATAAAGGTGTTATGGAAGATAAGAAACTGACAATGCCGATGATCGCGCTGCGCGGACTGACCGTGCTGCCGCAGATGACGGTAAATTTCGATATCATCCGGGATAAATCCATCGCGGCGGTGGAGCAGGCGATGGTGGGCGATCAGCGAGTATTTCTGGCGACGCAGAAGCAGCCGGATGAGGTGATCCCGGATATTGACGGGATTTTTCAGGTAGGAACGATTGGCTACGTGAAACAGCTTGTCAAGATGCCGGGCGGCATGGTGCGCGTCACGGTGGAAGGGCAGGAGAGAGCCGAGCTTCTGGAGATGGAGAAGGGCGAGGCATGCTGCACTGCGATCGTGGAGATTCTGGATCCGGTCGAGGACGATCTGGACACGATTCAGAAAGAGGCGATGCTCCGGATCCTGAAAGAAAAGCTGGAAGAATACGGAAAATTAAATGTGGCAGCGGGACGTGAAGTATTAAGTCCGTTGATCGCACAGCCAGATCTGACCGAATTAATGAACCAGATATCAGCCCAGTTCCCGTGGAACTATGAAGCGCGCCAGTCGGTACTGGAATGCCGGACGCTGACGGAGATGTATGAGACAGAGCTGCAGCTTCTGCTGACGGAATTAGAGGTTTACCGCGTGAAACGCGAGTTTCAGACGAAGGTAAAGGCGGCGCTGGATAAAAATCAGCGTGATTATATTCTGCGGGAGCAGCTGCGTGTGATCCGGGAGGAGCTGGGAGAGGAAAATCCGGTCTCTGATGCGGATGAGATGAAGGAACAGTTGAAGAAGATCAAAGCCAGCGTGGAAGTAAAGGAGCGGATCCGCAAGGAGATCAACCGTTTCCAGAATATGCCGGCTGGCAGCCAGGATGCGAATGTGATCCGGACATATCTGGAAACGGTGCTGGAACTGCCGTGGAACAAAATGACGAAGGATAACGCGAGCCTGAAGCATGCGGAAGAGATTCTGGAAGCCGACCATTATGGTCTGGAAAAGGTCAAAGAGCGCGTGCTGGAATACCTGGCAGTCCGCATCCTGACGAAGAAGGGCACCAGCCCGATCCTTTGCCTGGTGGGACCGCCTGGAACCGGTAAAACTTCGATCGCCCGCTCGATTGCGAAGGCGATGGGTCGCAAATATGTCCGCATCAGCCTGGGCGGCGTGCGCGACGAGGCGGAGATCCGCGGTCACAGAAAGACCTACGTCGGCGCGATGCCGGGACGCATCGTGGAAGGGCTCAAGCAGGCAGGGGTTGCCAATCCGCTGATGCTGCTGGATGAGATCGACAAAGTCAGCAGCGATTATAAGGGAGATACATCCTCGGCGCTCTTAGAGGTGCTGGACAGCGAGCAGAATGTGAAATTCCGCGACCATTATGTGGAGATCCCGATTGACCTGTCGGAGGTATTATTTATCGCGACGGCGAATACAACGCAGACGATCCCTGGACCGCTGCTGGACCGTATGGAGCTGATTGAAGTCAATAGTTACACGGAAAATGAAAAATATCACATTGCAAAAGACTATCTGATTCCGAAACAGCTGGAGAAGAATGGCCTTTCGAAGGAACAGTTAAATATCACGGGTTCGGCGCTGGAGAAAATGATTCACAGCTACACCAGGGAAGCTGGAGTCAGGAATCTGGAGCGCCGGGTTGGCGATATCTGCCGCAAGGCAGCCAGAGAGGTGCTGGAGAAGAAGAAACCGTCGATCCGCGTGACAGAGCGGAATCTGGATCATTATCTGGGACGCGAGAAAGTCTTCTTCGATGCAGCCGGAAATGAGGCACAGGTCGGTATCGTGCGCGGTCTGGCGTGGACGAGCGTCGGCGGCGATACACTGCAGATCGAGGTCAATGTCATGCCGGGCAAAGGCGTGCTGCAGATGACGGGTCAGATGGGCGATGTTATGAAGGAGTCGGCGCAGATTGCACTGACCTATGTGCGTTCGGTTGCATCTGATTACGGCGTGAAGGAGAACTATTTCGAGAAACACGATATTCACCTGCATATCCCGGAGGGCGCGGTGCCGAAGGATGGTCCATCGGCCGGAATCACGATGGCAACGGCGATGCTGTCGGCGGTGACAGGACGGAAGGTACTGCCGCGTGTGGCGATGACCGGCGAGGTAACGCTGCGCGGTCATGTGCTGATGATCGGCGGTCTGAAAGAAAAACTGCTCGCAGCCCGCATGGCGCAGGTGGAAAAGGTACTGGTACCGGCGAAAAATCAGCCGGATGTCAAGGAACTTTCGAAGGAAATCACGAAAGGAATGGAGATCGTATACATCAAGGAGATGAACGAAGTCATCCGAGAGGCATTTGTACCGGAGAAATAGCGGTTTAGTAGGAGAAAAAATATGATTATAAAAGATGTAAATCTGGAAACCGTCTGCGGTATCACCAGTAAGCTGCCGGCAAATACACAGCCTGAATTCGCGTTTGCAGGCAAATCAAACGTCGGCAAATCGTCCCTGATCAATGCGCTGATGAACCGCCGATCCTATGCGAGAACATCCTCGCAGCCGGGCAAGACCCAGACGATCAATTTTTACCATATCAACGACGCGTTTTACTACGTCGATCTGCCAGGGTACGGCTACGCGCGCGCGCGCGTTGAGGTCAAGGCAAAGTGGGGCAAGATGATTGAGAATTATCTGCACAAATCGCAGATGCTTCGCTGCGTCTTCCTGCTGATTGATATCCGTCATGAGCCGTCTTCAAACGACAAACTCATGTACGACTGGATCGTTTCCCAGGGCTTCCAGCCGATCCTGATTGCGACCAAGGCTGACAAGATCAAGCGCAGCCAGCTCCAGAAACAGTTAAAGATTCTCAGAACAGGTCTGGGAGTCGGCACCGAAGTGATGATGATTCCGTTCTCCGCCGAGACAAAACAGGGCAGAGAAGAGATCTGGAACTATCTGGAGACGGAGATCTGGAAGGTGGAACATCCGGGGGAATAGATGCCGGTGGGTAGCTGTTCACAGGTAGGAATTTTCTGAACTGAAAATTCCGTACGATACAGTTCCGGCAGCAGATTTTGCCGATTTGGAATGCGTAGCATCGGCAAAATCCCGTTGCTGAGCACACGTGTGTGAACAGTAACGCCGGTGGAGAGTGCGGACGGCGAGAAATAGAATAGAGTTTTAGAAAAAATCGAAAAATAAACGTATAAACTGCGGTATCTGACCGGATATCAGGCGGCGCCTATCCTTGCGGGCGATGTCAAATATCTGGGCTGGGTGGCGCAGTTTTTTGTTTCACAGGAAATTGCGTCCTATGAAACAAAAAAAGCGTTAGGTTTTTTTGAGAGAATAAAATATATATTTCTGGAAAATATAAAAATTGAGGTAACTGTTCAGTAGGTCTGCGCATTTACTGCGTTTTAATGAATTTTTGCGCGTGACTGTGAAGGTACTGAACAGTTACGAATTGAGAAAAATAATAAGGCTATCTTGAAGTAAAAAGTGATAGGATGGAATTTAAGCCTTATGGTGGTGCGGGTTGTGATTGAGTTGTGAGATAGAAGGGAGCAGCCATGTTTGAAAATCGGACGGATCTGGCGTTAGAGGAGAGAGAAAGTTTTGAGGGGAATGGGGGCGAAATCGGCGGTGTGGCGCTGCGGGAATGGCGCTGTCATGGCAGTTCGATCCGGATGACGGAAGTCTCGATTTTGAACGAAAAAGGTGCGGAATCAATGGGAAAGCCGATGGGAACCTACCTGACGATGGAAGATCCGGGTCTGTCGGAGACAGAGGATGTATACTGTGAGGCGGCTGCCGGGGAGTTAGGACGGCAGCTGGCGTCCCTGATCCGGAAAAACTGTGCTTCAACCATGGCCGGACTTTCGATTCTGGTAGCGGGACTGGGAAACCGGCAGGTGACGCCGGATTCGCTGGGACCGCGCGTGGTGGATGGGCTTTCGATGAACCGCCATCTGCGGACGGAGCCAGGCAGAAGAAATGGCACATACCTCTATACGGCTGAGAAAGCGGGGCGGACGGTGCATCCGGTTCTCAGCGGTATCCATCCGGGGGTGATGGCACAGACAGGGATGGAGACGGCAGAAATTGTCCGCGGCGTCGTGCGGGAGAGCCGCCCGGATCTGGTGATCGCGGTCGACGCGCTGGCGGCGCGAAACGTCCACCGTCTGGCAAGCACCATTCAGCTGACGGATACAGGAATTCATCCGGGTTCCGGCGTCGGCAACCACCGCCGGGGAATGACGCGGGAAAATCTCGGCGTGCCGGTAATCGCGATCGGCGTTCCGACGGTTGTGGGCGCGGCGGCGATCGTTCACGGGACGGTCAATGCGTTAGTGCGGACACTAACCGCCTCAAAAGAGGGCAGCCGGTACGGTGAATACATCCGGGAACTGGATTCGGACAGCCAGTATGAGCTGATCCGAGAACTTCTGGAACCTGAATTTGGAGCGATGTTTGTGACCCCGCAGGACATGGACGAGCGTATCTGCAAGCTGAGCGCAGCAATCGCCGAGGGGATCCGGCGGGCAGTGGAACGGCTGGAGGAAGAAAGATAACACTGAAAAAAATGCCAGATTGAAAAACAGAACCAAACAGGAAACTACACTTTGCTAATCGCATAGGATAGAACAGGAAAGAAGGGAGATGAATGCGGTGCGGTGGTGGCAGAGGGCAGCCGGGCTCCTGATGGTTCTGTTTTTGCTGACAGTCGGCTGGAAGATGCGTGCATTCATCTGGACAGCTGTGCAGAATGCGGTGGTAAGGTCCTGGTATCCGGTCTGGGGGACTAATTTGCGGGATATACCAGATTCGGAGGAGGGGAAAAGGCATAGACTTGCCGGGTGGAAGAAACAGACGCAGGGAGAAGCCGATCCGTCCTATTATAAATATCTGGAAGAACAGGAAGTCCGGCAGGAGTATATGGATTTCCTGGCACAGTTTTCCGGGAGTAGGCTGGTGGATGGAACTTTACTTGGAAAATGGAACGGGCTTGTTCATGGAAGTGGGAGACAGGGCGGCGGAGAGACAGACGAAGAGAGGCTGTATAGTGCTGGAAAGAATGGAGAAAAGACAGAGAGGGCAAATCCTGCCGCACTGGTGGACAGCCCGCGTCTGCGGAAAAAGCTGGAAGATTATGATTATCTGATCCAGCATTTTTTTACAATCCACCCGACGGCATCGATTGACCGGAGCCTGATGAACGCAGAGACATTTTTATCGATGGATCTGACAATCAGGAAGGACGAGGCGGACGGACCACAGATCTTGATTTATCATACCCATTCGCAGGAAAATTATAGAGATTATGTGGGAAGCGACGGAAAGGGAGCGGTGGTGTCTCTGGGGGAAGAGCTGGCAAAACGGCTGCGGGCGAAAGGATATCAGGTCTGGCACGATACAACTGCCTATGATATGAAGTCGGGGCATCTAGACCGGAGCCGTGCCTATACATATGCCTGCGAGGGTGTCACGAACCTTTTGCAGAAATACCCGTCGATTCAGGTGATTTTAGATGTGCACCGGGACGGTGTCAGCGAGCAGACGCATCTAGTCACGCAGATAGAAGGGAAACCGACGGCACAGATCATGTTTTTCAACGGTACCAGCGAGACGCCGGACGGACCGATCGAGTATCTGGCAAATCCCTGCCGGAAGGAAAATCTGGCGTTCAGTTTTCAGATGAAGTGGAATGCCGATCAGATATATCCTGGGTTTACGCGGACGATTTATTTAAAGGGGCTTCGTTACAATCTGCATCTACGCCCGCGCTCGGCGTTGATCGAAGTCGGAGCACAGACGAATACATATGAAGAGGCGGTCAATGCGATGGATCCGCTGGCGCAGCTTCTGGATCAGGTGCTGACAGGCTAATGGCAAGGCTTTTAGTCAAGGCTTTTTCTATTTCAGGACTTGCGGCATACCTGAAAAAATGGTATATTCATTTAGATCAGGTGTTATTTATTATAAAAGATGATTTTAAATAAAAAATAAGATATCGCAGCAAACATGTTGCTGCCAAACAAAGTGATACAGAGAGAGGAATGAACGGATGGCAATTATAGATCAGAGCAAAATCAGAAATTTCTGCATCATTGCACATATCGATCACGGCAAATCAACGTTGGCAGATCGTATTATTGAGATGACGGGACTTTTAACGAGCCGTGAGATGCAGGCGCAGGTGCTTGATAACATGGATCTGGAGCGGGAGAGAGGTATTACCATCAAGTCGCAGGCAGTCCGCACGGTATATAAGGCGAAAGACGGTCAGGAGTACATTTTTAATCTAATCGACACGCCTGGACATGTGGACTTTAACTACGAGGTTTCCCGAAGCCTGGCGGCGTGCGACGGCGCGATTCTGGTTGTGGATGCGGCACAGGGAATCGAGGCGCAGACGCTGGCGAATGTATATCTGGCGCTGGATCATGATCTGGAGGTCATTCCGGTGTTAAATAAGATCGATCTGCCGAGTGCGGATCCGGAGCGCGTGGCAGCGGAGATCGAGGATGTGATCGGTCTGGAGGCGTCAGATGCACCGCGCATTTCTGCGAAGACCGGCTTAAATGTCGAGGCAGTTCTGGAGGAGATCGTGCAGAAGATCCCGGCACCGGCGGGCGATCCGGAGGCATCGCTGCAGGCGCTTATTTTCGACTCTCTGTATGATTCTTACAAGGGCGTTATCGTATTCTGCCGTGTGAAGAACGGTACGATCAAAAAAGGCACACGCATGAAAATGATGGCGACCGGAGCGGCTGCCGAGGTTGTGGAGGTCGGATATTTTGGCGCAGGTCAGTTTATTCCGTGCGAAGAGCTTTCAGCCGGTATGGTTGGCTATGTGACTGCCAGTATTAAAAATGTGCAGGATACCCGCGTGGGCGATACGATCACCGATCTGGACAACCCATGTGCAGAGCCGCTTCCGGGTTACAAGAAGGTAACGCCGATGGTATACTGCGGTCTTTATCCGGCGGATGGTGCGAAATATCCGGATCTGCGGGACGCACTGGAAAAATTGCAGCTCAACGATGCAGCGCTCTATTTTGAGCCAGAGACATCGGTAGCGCTGGGCTTTGGTTTCCGGTGTGGTTTCCTGGGGCTTCTCCATCTGGATATTATCCAGGAACGCCTGGAACGCGAGTACAATCTGGATCTTGTGACAACGGCGCCGGGCGTTGTATACCGGGTGCACAAGACGAACGGCGATATGATTGAGCTGACGAACCCGTCAAACCTGCCGGATCCGTCCGAGATTGCCTATATGGAAGAGCCGATCGTGTCGGCGGAGATCATGGTTACGACCGAGTTTGTCGGTGCGATCATGACGCTGTGCCAGGAGCGCCGCGGCGTTTACCTGGGAATGGAGTATATTGAGGCGAGCCGTGCGCTGCTGAAATATGAACTTCCGTTAAATGAGATTATTTATGATTTCTTCGATGCATTGAAATCGCGCTCCCGCGGTTACGCGTCGTTTGATTATGAGTTAAAGGGCTACGAGGAATCCAAGCTGGTAAAACTGGATATTCTCGTCAACCGCGAGGAAGTGGACGCGCTCTCTTTCATCGTATTCGAAGGTTCGGCATATGAGCGCGGCAGAAAAATGTGCGAGAAGCTCAAGGATGAGATTCCGCGTCATTTATTTGAAATTCCAATCCAGGCGGCGGTCGGTGGAAAGATCATTGCCCGCGAGACGGTCAAGGCAATGCGGAAGGACGTTCTGGCAAAATGCTACGGCGGCGATATTTCCCGAAAGAGAAAACTTCTGGAGAAGCAGAAGGAAGGAAAGAAACGTATGCGTCAGATCGGAAACGTAGAGATTCCGCAGAAGGCATTTATGAGCGTCCTGAAGCTGGACGAGGAATAATGGAATTATATATACACATCCCGTTCTGCGTCCGCAAATGCCGTTACTGTGATTTTCTTTCGTTTGCGTCCGATGCGTGCGTGCGGGAAAAATATGTGGATCAGCTGATCCGGGAGATTGAAAGCATTCTGGAAGAGGATGCAGGGCAGTGCCCTGAAAATGCGGCGCCGCGGCTAAACCTGACAGGGCGGACGGTGGAGACGATCTTTATCGGCGGCGGAACGCCGTCCCTGCTTCCACCATTGGCGATTGAGCGGATTCTGGCAGCCGTCCGGCAGGTCTTTCGGGTAGAGCCGGATGCGGAGATCACGATGGAGGCGAATCCGGGGACATTGACGCCGGATTCGGCAGCCGGTTACCGGAATGCAGGGGTCAACCGCCTGAGTCTGGGGCTGCAGTCGGCTTCGGAGGAGGAATTGCGGCTTTTAGGGCGGATTCATACGCGGGAGCAGTTTTTACAGAGTTTTCGTGCTGCGCGGGACGCTGGATTTGACAATATCAATGTCGATCTGATGTCGGCGCTTCCGGGACAGTCGGAGGAGAGCTGGCAGGAGACTCTGCGGTTCGTCTGCGACCTTGAACCGGAACATATTTCCGCATACAGCCTGATTGTGGAAGAAGGCACGCCGTTATATGAAGAGTACGGGGAGATGTGCGCGGATCTGGAGAAATACGGCGATTATGCCTCTATGCCAAAGCGTTTACAGACGAAGTATGAAGGCTGCAAATGTCTGCCGGATGAGGAGACAGACCGGAATATGTACCACCACACGAAAACAACGCTGGCGAAGCTGGGCTATGAGCGGTATGAGATTTCCAATTATGCCAGACCGGGCTATGCCTGCCGCCACAACATCGGTTACTGGACCGGTGTGGAGTATCTGGGGCTTGGTCTGGGGGCATCCTCGCTGGTGGGCGGGAAACGCTTTCAGGTGACGGCGGATTTGAACCGTTATCTGGTGTTTACGAAAGAAGAGCTGGCAGCGGGCGCGCAGTATGAGGAAATACACGAATTGAGCCGTCAGGAGCGGATGGAAGAATTTATGTTTCTGGGGCTGCGGCTGACCGGCGGCGTCCGGACGGCAGAGTTTGAACGCCGGTTTGGCGTGGCGATGGAAGCGGTGTACGGTGAGGTGATCGAGAGGCTTTTGAAAGAAGGATTGTTGGAAGCAGCGGTCCAGACAGATAGCCATATCCGCCTGACTGAATATGGCTTGGATGTCAGTACCTATGCACTGGCGGAGTTTTTGCAATAAGAATAGAAATGTATGCCCGGAGTGCTTTTTGATTTCTGTTTTGCGACGGCAGGAGGAATTTGGGCGTGCATGAAAATTTTGGAGGATGTAGCATGGATTGCACGATACTGCAGTTTATAATCGTCTGCCCGATGGTATTTCTGGCAGGCTTTGTGGATGCGATCGCAGGGGGAGGCGGATTGATTTCACTTCCGGCGTACCTGATCGCCGGGGTTCCGACCCATATGGCGCTCGGAACCAACAAAATGAGTTCCATGATGGGAACGGCAATCGCGACCGGGCGGTTTGCCAAAAACGGTTACATACAGTTTAAGAAGGTGGTCTGGTTTATCGTGGCGGCGCTGATCGGTTCTTCGATCGGTTCGAACCTGACTCTGTTAGTCAGCGATAAGATTTTACAGTATATGATGATCGTGATTCTTCCGATTGTTGCATTTTATGTTATGCGGAATAAGAAAATGGGCGATGATTCGCTGGCGGGCACCCTGCCGGAGCGGAAATCATTCCTGATTGCGCTGGCATCCGCGCTGATCATCGGTATTTATGATGGTTTTTACGGACCGGGAACCGGAACTTTCCTGCTGCTGGTGCTCACAGGAGCGGCGCGCTATACGATGAAAGAGGCGGCGGGTACGACAAAGGCGATCAATCTTTCGTCTAATGTGGCGGCGTTTGTCACATTTGTGATTCACGGCAAGATCATTTACACGCTGGGACTGGCTGCGGCGATCTGCAGTATTTTAGGAAATTATATCGGTTCCGGCCTGGTATTGGGAAATGGACAGAAGATCGTGCGCCCGCTGATTCTGGTGGTGCTGGCGATCCTGTTTGTGAAGATTTTATTGGGAAATTAGAAAAGAAAATTAGAACGATTAGGCGGATTCATTCGTTTGACAGTTACTGTTCACGCATACGTGCCCAGTAACGGAATTTGCCGTGGCTTCGCATTTAAATACGGCAAATTCCTGCTGCCACCACGTTTTCTTACGGCACTTTCGGTTCCAAAAGTGCCTACCTGTGAACAGTAACGTTTGACACATTTACAGTGAAAATGATGCAAAAATAGCTGCGTGATGAAACGTGAATATTTGGCTGATAAGTCGTTTCAATAAAGAGAGGTAACGAACATGAAATGGAAGAAATTTACGCTGACGACCACCACAGAGGCGGTGGATCTCATCAGCTACACATTGGATGAACTCGGCATCGAGGGCATTGAGATTGAGGACAATATCCCGCTGACCGAGAAAGAGACGAAGGGAATGTTCATCGACATTCTGCCGGAGCTTCCGCCGGATGAGGGCGTGGCGAAGGTAAGTTTTTATCTTGATGAGGATGATGATATCCCGGCGATGATGGCGAAAGTCAAAGAGGCGCTGGAAGAATTGAAGCCGTTTACCGATCTGGGCGCCTGCACGTTTGCAGAATCCGAGACGGAGGATAAGGACTGGATCAACAACTGGAAACAGTATTTCAAACCGTTTACGGTCGATCACATCCTTATCAAGCCGACCTGGGAGACAGTGCCGGAGGAGCACAAGGACAAGCTGCTGATTCAGATCGATCCGGGTACGGCGTTTGGTACGGGCATGCATGAGACAACGCAGCTGTGCATCCGCCAGCTCGAGAAATACGTGACACCGGATTCAGAGGTGCTTGATGTCGGAACCGGAAGCGGTATCTTAGGCATCACGGCGTTAAAACTGGGCGCAAAACATGTATTTGGAACGGATCTGGATGAAAATGCGATCACAGCCGTTGGCGAGAATCTGGAAGCAAACGGAATCGCACCGGAGCAGTTCAAGGTCGTACAGGGCAACATCATCGACGATAAAGCAGTGCAGGACGAGGTAAAATACGAGTATTACGACATTGCGGTTGCCAACATCCTGGCAGACGTTATCATCATGCTGCAGAAAGAGATCCCGGTTCATATTAAGAAAAATGGTATCTTCATCACATCGGGTATCATTGATATGAAGGAAGAGGCAGTCAAGGCGGCATTTGAGGCGAACGATGCCTTTGAGATTGTAGAGATTACCCATCAGGGCGAGTGGGTTTCTGTGACAGCGAGGAAGAAATAATCATGTACCATTTTTTTGTGGAACCGCACCAGATCGGGGCGGAAGAAATCCGGGTTGAGGGCGCGGATGTCAATCATATTCGTAATGTCCTGCGGATGAAGCCGGGCGAGAAGATCCTGATCAGTAGCCGTGAGGGCGGCGACTATTTCTGCCGTGTGGAAGAACTGGAACCAGAGTATGTTTCGGCAAAGATTCTGGAAGAACGGGAAAACAATGAGCTTCCGGCGCGGATTCACCTGTTCCAGGGACTTCCGAAGGGCGATAAGATGGAACTGATCATCCAGAAGGCGGTGGAGCTGGGCGTGTACCGGGTGATTCCGGTCAGCATGAAGCGCTCGGTTGTCAAGCTGGATGCGAAAAAAGCGGACGCGAAGGGAAAACGATGGAATGCGGTTTCTGAGAGCGCCGCGAAGCAGTCCAAGCGTAGCCTTATCCCGGAGGTGGCGCCGCTTATGACCTACAAAGAGGCGGTCAAAGAGGCAGCCGGGTACGATATGGTTCTTCTGCCGTATGAGTCGGCGGACGGCATCCGGAAAACGCGGGAACTGTTGGCGTCGGTCAAACCGGGCACGGATATCGCCGTTTTCATCGGTCCAGAGGGCGGTTTTGAGGACGAAGAAGTCGAGCTTGCCAGGGAAAACAGGGCGGAGATCGTAACGCTTGGAAAGAGAATTTTGCGGACGGAGACGGCAGGCTTGTGTATGCTGTCGGCACTGATGCTGCAGTTGGAAGTGTAATTGGAAAATTACAAAGGAGATAGAGATAAAAATGGAAGCCTATTTTGATAATTCGGCGACCACCAAGGTGCTGGACTGCGTAAAGGATGCGGTCGTTGATGCAATGTGCGTCAACTACGGAAACGCGGCGGCGAAGCACAGAAAAGGTGTGGAAGCAGAAAATTTGATTCGCGAGGCAAAGAAGGCGATCGCGGATACACTGAAAGTGCAGGAGAAGGAGATTCTCTTTACTTCCGGCGGAACAGAGTCGAACAATACGGCGCTGATCGGCACGGCGCTGGCAAACCGCAGAACCGGAAAACACCTTATCACGACCGGTGTGGAACATCCGTCGATCTACAATACGATGTCATTTTTGGAGGAGATGGGCTTTGAGGTGACCTATCTTCCGGTCGATCATCTGGGACATATTTCTCTGGAGGATCTGGAAAAAGCTATCCGCGAGGACACGATCCTGGTGTCTGTGATGTACGTCAATAACGAGGTCGGAGCAGTAGAGCCGATCGAGGCGATCAGCCAGTGCATCAAGAAGAAAAATCCGAAGACATTGTTCCATGTCGATGCGATCCAGGCATATGGAAAATATAAGATCCGTCCGAAAAAACAGGGAATTGACCTGCTTTCCGTCAGCGGACACAAGATCCATGCGCCGAAGGGCGTCGGATTCCTCTATATCCGCGACGGTGTCAAGATCCGCCCGATTCTGTTTGGCGGCGGCCAGCAGAAGGGCATGCGTTCTGGTACGGAAAATGTGCCGGGGTGTGTCGGACTCGGCGTGGCAGCACGCGAGGCGTACAAAGATTTTGATGCACGCATCGAAAAGCTGTATACACTCCGGGAGCACCTGATTGCGGGATTGAAACCGCTCGGCGGCGTCACCATCAACGGCAGTGAGGACCGCACCAACGCGCCGCAGATCGTCAGCGCCAGCTTTGAGGGCGTCCGCAGCGAGGTACTTCTCCATGCGCTGGAGGACAAAGGAGTTTATGTATCATCCGGTTCCGCCTGCTCGTCCAATCATCCGGGCATCAGCGGTACTTTAAAGGGAATCGGCGTGAAAAAAGAACTTCTCGATTCGACGATCCGGTTCAGTCTGGGTGATCTGAATACCGAGGAAGAAGTAGACTATGCGATCGGCGTTCTGGGAGAACTGCTTCCGGTACTGCGCCGTTACCAGATGAAATAAAATGGCTGTTTAAAGAATGGCTGTTCAGTTTTTTTGCGGGAAAGCAGAAGAATGACAGCCTGTTGTAGAAAGGGAATTCCATGTTTCATACATTTTTGATTAAATATGCGGAGATTGGTCTGAAAGGTAAAAACCGCTATGTATTCGAGGACGCGCTGGTGTCCCACATCCATCACTCGTTAAAACGTCTTGATGGAAAATTTACTGTAACCAAGGAGGCAGGGCGTATCTATGCGACCGCAGCGGAAGAATTTGATTACGATGAGGTCATCGACGCACTGAAAAAGGTATTCGGTATTGCGGCGATCTGTCCGATGGTCCAGTTAGAGGACAACGGCTATGACGACCTGAAAGCGAAGATTGTTGAGTATGTGGACAAAGCATACCCAGATAAACACTTTACGTTCAAGGTAAACACCCGCCGTGCCAACAAACAGTATCCGCATACCTCCGAGGAAGTCAACCGCGATCTCGGTGAGGTCATCCTGGACGCATTCCCGGAGACGAAGGTAGACGTACACAATCCGGATGTTCTTTTAAATGTGGAACTGCGTGCAAAACGTATCAACGTATACTCTCTGGTGATTCCGGGACCGGGCGGTATGCCGGTCGGAACCAATGGACGCGCGATGCTGCTTTTATCCGGCGGTATCGACAGCCCGGTGGCAGGATACATGATCGCAAAACGCGGCGTTACCATCGAGGCAACCTATTTCCATGCGCCGCCATACACCAGCGACCGTGCAAAACAGAAAGTAGTCGATCTGGCAAAGCAGGTAGCAAAATACGCAGGTCCGATCAAATTAAACGTAGTCAATTTCACAGATATCCAGCTCTACATCTACGAGCAGTGCCCGCATGAGGAGCTGACGATTATCATGCGCCGCTACATGATGAAGATCGCGGAAGAGCTGGCGAAGAAAGACGACTGTCTCGGACTCATCACCGGCGAGAGCATTGGTCAGGTAGCATCCCAGACGGTTCATTCCTTGGCGGTTACCAATGCAGTCTGCACACTTCCGGTCTTCCGCCCGCTGATCGGTTTCGACAAACAGGATATCGTCGATATTTCCCTGAAAATTGGTACCTACGAGACATCGATCGAGCCGTATGAAGATTGCTGCACCATCTTCGTAGCCAAACACCCGGTTACCAAGCCGGTCCTGCACCTGATTGAAAAATCCGAGCGCAATCTGGAAGAGAAGATAGATGCGCTGGTAAAAGAGGCGATCGATACGGTTGAGGTTATCCGGTGCTAGTCATATATAAAAAAGAATGTGCCTTGGCACATTCGGGCGTCTCGCGCGGTCACTTGCGACAGTTTTTTGCTTCGCGCGAGTGCGCATCCTCGCGGAGTGTTTTTTTCATAGGACGCAGTTCTCTATGAAAAAAAAGAACCGCTGCAAAGCGAGTTGCTTAACAGCGGTTTTTTTCGTTTCAAACAGAACCATCTCGATCGTTCTAATGGTTGCTATACAATGTACGGAGCCAATGTCGTTAAGATCTCATCGATCTGGTTCTCAGAATGGATGTTTAAATCGATCGGTTTAGACAGATCCAGACTGAAGATACCCATGATGGATTTAGCGTCAATCACATAACGTCCGGAAACAAGGTCAAAATCTACGTCGAACTTCGCTAAGTCGTTGACGAAGGATTTAACTTTATCGATCGAGTTTAAAGAAATACGAACTGTTTTCATGAAAAAAACCTCCTCTATCTACAATAATACTTTTATACTACAAAGTAATCTGACAAAAGTCAAGAGAGGATTCAATTTAAAGGAGATAAAAATGAGAAAAGCGGCATTCCACAATCTGGGCTGCAAGGTGAACTCGTATGAGACGGAAGCCATGCAGCAGCTCTTAGAGGATGCAGGATATGAGATTGTGCCGTTCCGGGAAGGAGCGGATGTTTATATTATCAACACGTGTTCCGTGACGAATGTTGCCGACCGGAAATCGCGCCAGATGCTGCACCGGGCAAAGAAAATGAACCCGTCGGCGGCTGTTGTGGCGGTTGGCTGTTATGTGCAGGCAGCAGGCGCGGAGCTGAAAAAAGATGAGGCGGTCGATCTGATCGTCGGCAATAACCAGAAAAAAGATCTGGTACAGATTCTGGATGATTATTTTGAAGATCACGAAAACAGCGGTGAGATTCTGGATATCGGACATTCACAGGAATACGAAGAACTCCATATCCGCCGGATTGCTGACCATACGCGTGCCTTTATCAAGGTACAGGACGGCTGCAACCAGTTTTGCAGCTATTGTATTATACCATATACGAGAGGACGCGTCCGCAGCCGCCGCCCGGAGGACATCGAGCACGAGGTGCGCGGGATTGCGGAAGCCGGATACAAGGAAATTGTCTTGACAGGTATCCATTTAAGCTCCTATGGTGTCGATTTCAAGGATGAGCAGAAAGAAAATCTGCTGACTTTAATCAAACGTCTCGACCAGATTCCGGGCATTGAGCGCCTGCGCCTCGGTTCTCTTGAACCACGTATCGTAACCCGCGAATTTGCCAAAGAGCTGGCGAGGATGCGGACCATTTGCCCGCACTTCCATCTGTCACTCCAGAGTGGCTGTGACGCGACTTTAAAGCGCATGAACCGCCGCTACAACGCTGCTGAATATCAGGCGTGCTGTGAAATTCTGCGGGAAGAATTTGACAATCCGGCGATCACGACCGATGTCATCGTAGGATTCCCGGGCGAGACCGAAGAAGAATTTGCCGAAACAGAACGCTTCTTAAAAGCGATCCATTTCTATGAAATGCATATATTCAAATACTCCCGCCGCGCAGGCACCCGCGCCGCCGATATGCCGGATCAGGTACCAGAAGGAACCAAATCCGTTCGCAGCGATATCCTGCTGGCACTGGAAAAACAGCAGTCCTTAGAATACCGCGGGCGCTTCCTCGGAACCGAAGAAGAAATCCTTCTCGAAGAACCAATCGAGATTGACGGAACCAAATACATGATGGGACACACCCGCCAGTACGTCAAAGGTGCCGTTCCATACGAAGAAGGATTAAAAAATAAGACGGTGAAGGGAATTTTCACGAAGGCACTGAATGAAGAGGTGCTTTTACTGGAAAGTGAATAGAAGACCGTAAACGAAAAAACCAATGATACCCCCAAGATGGGATTCATTGGTTTTTTACATACATATAAAATTTCAAAAAATGACATAAATAGAATATATCGACTTAATAAATTAACCAGTAAGCAATCAATGAACCCCGACGAGATCCTTAATAACCTCCCCGGCAATAATCAGTCCGACTACTGATGGTACAAACGAGATACTACCCGGAATCTGCCGTCTGTCGGTACATTTACGGGCGGTTCCCGGCGGGCAGACACAGTGGGAATGGCAGGAGATTGCCATATCATCGACCGGAGTCAAGGGTTTCTCTTTCGAATAAACCACTTTCAGTTTCTTGATTCCGCGCTTTTTTAGCTCACGCCGCATGACCTTTGCGAGGGGGCAGACGGAAGTCTTATAAATGTCAGTTACCTCAAAAGCAGCCGGATCCAGCTTGTTTCCGGCACCCATCGAGCTGATGACTGGCGTGTGGCTTGCCTCTGCCTGCTCTACCAGCATCAGTTTTCCCGTCACGGTGTCGATTGCGTCGATCACGTAGTCATACTGGGAAAAATCAAATTCCTTCGCGGTATCCGGCATGTAGAATGTCTTGTAGGTGTGGACAACCGCATGCGGGTTGATGGATTTGATGCGTTCCTCAGCGACATCGACCTTGTACTTTCCGATGGTGGAGGTGGTTGCGATGATCTGACGGTTGATGTTGGTTAAGCAGACCTTGTCATCGTCGATGAGATCAAGCGTGCCGACGCCGCTGCGCGCCAGCGCCTCCACCGCATAGCCGCCGACACCGCCGATGCCGAAGATGGCAACGCGGGCTTTCGATAAACGCTCCATGGCATCCCTGCCGAGGAGAAGTTCAGTTCTGGAAAATGAATTTAACATATGATACTCCCTTGTAATATATTCTGTCAGTAGCTTCACAGTCACAACTGTGCTATACTAAATAATAGCAGGCTCTGTTTCTGAACGTTTTTTACCCATCAGTTCGGTATTTTATTGTAAAGGTGCAGTCTGCGTTTGTCAAGAAAGACGTGAAGAAATGTTCACATATACGGAACAGGCAGATACAGTTCACGGGTAGGCACTTTTGGAACCGAAAGTGCCGTAAGAAAACGTAGTGGAAGCAGGAATTTGCCGTATTTAAATGCGAAGCCACGGCAAATTCCGTTAATGGGCACGCGTGCGTGAACAGTAACAACGGGCAAAAAAGGGTTGACAGATATTGCATAAAGTGATAACATACCTACTAAGTCGATAGGAAAAAAGAAAAGGAGTGAAGATCATGAAAGCAGTCAATGGTTTTTGGATGAATACGATGTGTTGCAGCAATGTTTGTACCTGTATGGATCGATGTTGTTGTCGCATTTGTGTACGCGAAAACCAGAAAGCTGGACTTCGGTAAGCGGGGTTTCCGGGGAAAACGGGTTTCGTGAATCTTTTTATTCATAAGGGTTAAGAATATAGAAAGAGCGCATCCGCGTACACAGAAAAACAAGCAGGACAGGCGGCAGAAAAGCTGGATTGGACAGGCGGGAAATGTGTATAGAGGATGGGCTCTTTTCGCATTTTAAACTTCTTTTGGAGCGAGTTTTTCAAATTGGAAATGAGTTTTGGAAAAAAGAAGAATCTATAGAAATCTATAAAAATTAAAAAATATAAAAATCATCACAGATATTAGGAGGAAATCATCATGGCAAACATTTATAAGGGAACACTGGGACTGGTAGGAAACACACCGTTAGTTGAGGTTGTGAATGTTGAGAATGCGCTGGGACTGGAAGCAACGGTTCTGGTAAAACTGGAGTATTTAAACCCGGCTGGAAGCGTGAAGGATCGTATTGCAAAAGGCATGATTGAGGATGCAGAGAAGAGAGGTGTCCTGAAAGAGGGTTCTGTCATCATCGAGCCGACTTCCGGCAATACCGGTATCGGTCTGGCGTCCATCGCAGCAGCGAAGGGATATCGCATCATCCTGACGATGCCGGAGACGATGAGCGTGGAGCGCCGCAACATTCTGAAAGCGTACGGTGCAGAGATTGTCCTGACTGAGGGCGCAAAGGGCATGAAGGGCGCGATCGAGAAGGCAGAAGAGCTGGCAAAAGAGACACCGGGCAGCTTCTTAGCCGGTCAGTTTGTCAATCCGGTCAATCCGGCGGTTCACAGAGCAACCACTGGTCCGGAGATCTGGAATGATACCGACGGAAAGGTTGATATCCTGATCGCAGGTGTTGGTACCGGCGGAACTCTGACAGGTACCGGCGAATACTTAAAATCCCAGAACCCGAATGTGAAAGTCGTAGCGCTGGAGCCAGCTTCATCCCCGGTATTAAAGACAGGCAAGGGCGGCGCACACAAGATTCAGGGTATCGGCGCCGGATTTGTGCCGGATGTACTGAACACTAAGATTTATGATGAGATTTTCGAGGCGGAGAATGAGGATGCATTTGCGGCAGCAAAACTGCTGGCACACAAAGAGGGCATCTTAGTCGGTATTTCCTCCGGCGCAGCCCTGCATGGTGCGATTGAGCTGGCAAAACGCCCGGAAAATAAGGGGAAAACCATCGTAGCGATTCTTCCAGACAGTGGTGACCGCTATTATTCCACACCACTCTTTACAGAGGACTAAGAGACTAATTATAGAAATAGGACTTCCCAGAATGCAGGGAGAGTGTTATAATTAACAGAAAATGAGTTACTGGTTACGTGCGCGTGAACGGTAACAAAACAGCAGAAAAACACAGGACCCGTTTGTTTGGCAGAGCACTGTCAACGCGGATCCTGTGCTTTTGTTTCATTTCATGAGAATTGTGGTTACTGCACACGGGTAGGCACATTTTTTACATTCTTTTTCTTAAAGAGGATTTTGCAGATAACGGATACAGGAGAATATACAATGAAAACGATTACGATTGAGGAGCTGGAAGCGTTAAAGGATGCGGAGAAGACGATCGTGGACATCCGCCCGCAGGACCAGTATATGCGCGGAACATTTCCGGGGGCGGTAAGCCTCCCGGCGTCCCGGCTGGAAGAGCAATATGAGGAAGAAACAGCCAGGTTAGACAAAATGCATCCAGTGTACGTGATGTGCCATACCGGTGAGAAGAGCCAGGAGTGGGTGCGTCGTCTGACCGGAGACGGATTTGACGCGGTCAATGTGGAGGGTGGTTACCGTGCGTGGCTGCGCCTCTCCCTCTCACGCTTCGTAGGCGGAGAATCCGAGGCGGATCGAGAGGAAAAACGGGCGAGAATTGAGCAGAGTATTATAAAAAAATTCCGCAAGCCGATCTGGCGGGCGTTTACGCGGGCGCTCAACACCTACGACCTGATTCAGGAGGGCGACAAGATCGCAGTCTGTATCTCCGGCGGCAAGGATTCCATGCTGATGGCGAAACTTTTCCAGGAATTGAAAAAACATGGAAAATTCCAGTTTGAAACCGTTTTTCTAGTGATGAATCCGGGCTACAATGCGGATAACTGGAAGATCATCCAGGACAATGCGAAACTTCTCGGCATTCCGCTGACGGTATTTGAGAGCGATATTTTCGACACGGTGGCGACGATCGAACAGAATCCGTGCTACCTTTGTGCCAGAATGCGACGCGGTCACCTCTATGCACAGGCGAAAGCGCTGGGCTGCAATAAAATTGCGCTTGGGCATCATTTTGATGATGTGATCGAGACGATCCTCATGGGAATGCTGTACAGCGGCAAGATTGAGACGATGATGCCGAAGCTGCACAGCCAGAATTTCGAGGGCATGGAGCTGATCCGCCCGATGTACCTTATCAAGGAAGATGCGGTCAAGGCGTGGCGCGATTACAACGGACTGCAGTTTATACAGTGCGCGTGCCGTTTTACTGAAAATTGCGTGAGCTGCGGAGGCGGACGCGGTTCCAAGCGCGATGAGATGAAGGAATTGATCGCTCATTTCCGCAAGGAGAGCGACGTGATCGAGAAAAATATCTTTAAGAGTGTCCACAATATCAACTTAAAGACTGTGATCGGTTACCACAAGGACGATTGGACGTACAATTTCCTGGATGATTATAATGATAAAAAATAACTTGCCGAATGGGGTAAAGTAGAGTAAAATAAAAAAGAGTAGTTTACCTGCACGCATGGATCCGCAGAGTGACAGAGTGCGGCGGGTATTTAAAAGGACGTGAAGACAAAATGGGTGATATCAGCAATACACAGTTTTTTAGAGCAGTACAGGAAGAGAAGAAGCTGGAGGCAAGCCAGGTTCTGGAACAGGTATATACAGCGCTGACGGAGAAGGGTTACAACCCGATCAATCAGATTGTAGGATATATTATGTCTGGAGATCCGACCTATATTACCAGCCACAAGAGTGCCAGAAGCCTGATTATGAAGGTAGAGCGTGACGAAATTCTGGAAGAGCTTGTGAAGGTATATATTGAGACGAAGCTTCAGTAAAGAGTGGATGCAGCACGGCAATTAAAAAGCGGAAGAGTAAACAGCTGGCGACAACAGTCCAATATCTGACGGGCTGCCAGCTTGTTTTGTTATGGAGAAAATAGAATATGAGAATTATGGGGCTTGATTTTGGATCGAAGACCACGGGAGTGGCAGTCAGCGATCCGTTAGGCATTACAGCACAGGGGATTGAGACGATCACACGGAAGGATGAGAACAAACTTCGCCAGACCTGCGCCCGGATTGAAGAGCTGATCCGGGAATACGAGGTTGGGACGATTGTTTTGGGGTATCCTAAAAATATGAATAATACGCTGGGAGAGCGCGTTGAAAAGACGCTGGCATTTAAAGAGATGCTGCAGCGGCGGACGACCCTTCCGGTCGTTATGTGGGACGAGCGCCTGACGACGAATGCGGCGGAGCATATTCTGATCGAGAGTGGAGTGCGCCGGGAAAACCGGAAGAGCGTGATTGATAAGATTGCGGCAGTATTGATTTTGCAGGGATATTTGGATTTACAGGCACAAGGAAAAGCGGAAGAATAAATTATCAGTGATAAAAATCAATGATTGAAAATAAAGAATAGAAGGAGAATCATAGAATGGGAAACCTGGATTCAATGTTAGATGAACTGAATAATATGGAAAACAGCATCACGCTGAGGGATGAGAACGGCGAGGAAGTGAAGCTGTATGTTCTGGAAGAGACAAAGTTAAATGGCGAGTCCTATCTGCTGGCAAGTGATACGAAGGACGGCGATGGAGAGTGCTATCTGTTGAGAGATACATCAAAGCCGGAGGATGCAGAAGCAGCTTACGAATTTGTGGACGATGACGGAGAACTGGAGTACATGTCCAAGGTGTTTGCGGAGCTGATGAGCGATCTGGGCGTTGATATCGAATAAAAATCTAAAAATCGAATTTTTGGAGGTGCATTGATTGAAAAAGGAAACAAATCATAATAAGGTAAAGATCATACCGCTCGGTGGTCTGGAACAGATCGGTATGAATATGACTGCCTTCGAATATGAAGACAGCATTATTGTAGTAGACTGCGGTATGGCATTCCCGAGCGACGATATGCTGGGAATCGATCTGGTTATCCCGGATGTATCCTATTTAAAGAACAACATTGACAAAGTCAAGGGCTTTGTGATCACGCACGGACATGAGGACCATATCGGCGCGTTGCCGTATGTACTCCGCGATGTTCCGGCACCGGTATACGGCACCAAACTGACGATCGGACTGATTGAGAATAAATTAAAAGAGCATAATATGACGAAGACCGTCCGCCGCAAGGTCGTAAAGCACGGACAGTCCATCAATCTCGGATGTTTTCGGATTGAGTTTATCAAGACGAACCACAGTATCGCAGATGCATCGGCGCTTGCGATCTTCTCCCCGGCTGGTATTATCGTCCACACCGGCGACTTCAAGATCGATTACACACCGGTATTCGGTGAACCGGCGGATCTGCAGCGTTTTGCCGAGCTTGGAAAAAAAGGCGTGCTGGCGCTGATGTGTGACAGTACCAACGCGATCCGTCCGGGATTTACGATGTCGGAGCGCACCGTCGGCAAGACCTTTGATTCGATTTTTGCAGAGCACAAGAACAACCGGATCATCGTTGCGACGTTTGCTTCCAACGTAGACCGTGTCCAGCAGATCATCAATACGGCATACCACTATGGACGTAAGGTAGTGGTCGAGGGCCGAAGCATGGTCAATGTCATCGGCACGGCGAGCGAACTTGGATACATTAATATTCCGGAAAATACACTGATCGACATTGAACATCTGAAAAATTATAAGAAAGAGGATACCGTCCTTATCACGACCGGCAGCCAGGGCGAGTCTCTGGCTGCACTGTCCCGTATGGCGGCAGACCTGCATAAGAAGGTTTCGATCATGCCGGGCGACGTGGTTATTTTAAGTTCCACCCCGATTCCGGGCAATGAGAAAGCCGTTGCAAGAGTTATCAACGAGCTGTCGATGAAGGGCGCAGAGGTTATCAACCAGGATACCCACGTATCCGGACATGCCTGCCAGGAGGAGATCAAGCTGATGTACTCCTTAGTTCGTCCGAAATTCTCAATTCCGGTACACGGTGAGTACCGCCACCTGATGGCGCAGCGCAACCTGGCAATCTCAATGGGCATTCCGAAGGAAAATGTCATCCTGATGCGCTCAGGTGATGTGATCGAGATCGGGGACGAGGGCTACCGTGTTGCCGACCATGTACAGGCGGGCGGCATCCTGGTCGATGGTCTGGGCATCGGTGATGTCGGAAATATCGTTCTGCGCGACCGCCAGAACCTGGCACAGAACGGTATCATTATCGTGGTACTGACGTTGGAGAAATACAGCAACCAGCTCTTAGCCGGACCGGATATCGTGTCCCGAGGTTTCGTCTATGTGCGTGAGTCCGAGGATCTGATGGAAGAGGCACAGAGAATCGTGGATGAAGCCGTACAAGGCTGTCTTGAGAAGCACGTGAGCGACTGGGGCAAGATCAAGAACATTATCCGCGACAGCCTGAGTGATTTCCTATGGAAGAAGATGAAGAGAAATCCGATGATTCTTCCGATCATCATGGAAGTGTAGAAGACTGCAAAAGCAGCACGGAGGTGGCATATGAGCCGGAGATCTGGGGAACCCCATATCGCAGTATCAATTCTGGACAGTGTGTTCCGGATCGTTTTTCTGGTACTGACACTGTTTCTGCTCTATGAGGGCGCAACGAAGGGCTACTGGCTGGGGCATGAGATATTTAACCCGACCGCAGTTGAGGCAGAGCCGGGAAGAATGAGAACGGTTACCATCGAGGAAAGCGAAAGCACCTCCGAGGCAGGCGAAGCGCTGGAACGCGTCGGTTTGATTAGGAGCCGCGTGGTCTTTGTGCTGCAGGCAAAGATTTATGAATACAAGATATATCCGGGAACCTATCAGTTCAGCACCGCCCAGACTTCTCTGGAGATGCTGAAGGAGATGGATGAGGCGGCAGCTTCTGCCGCCAGCCCGGAGGAGGATAAAAGTGATAGTAAATGACAGAATTACCGCCTATATCCAGTCGTTGGATGCGGGCAACGGACCGCTGCTCGACTCGATAGAGGAAGAAGCGCTGGCTGACTGCGTGCCGATCATCCGCAGGGAGACCTCCGCATTTCTGAAAACACTGATTGCTCTCAAGCGCCCGCAGTCGATTCTGGAGGTAGGAACGGCTGTGGGCTATTCGGCTTTACTGATGAGCCGTGTGATGCCGGAAAACTGCCGGATCACGACGATTGAGAAGTACGAAAAAAGAATACTGATTGCCAAGCGCAATTTTGAAAGGGCAGGAAAAGAGCCGTGCATTACTTTACTGGAAGGCGATGCGGAAGAGATACTGGGGACGCTTTCCGGCCCTTATGATTTTATATTTATGGATGCGGCTAAGGGGCAGTATATGCACTGGCTGCCTCAGATTTTGCGTCTGCTGCCGTCCGGCGGCGTTCTTCTGTCGGACAATGTCTTACAGGACGGCGATATTGTGGAATCCCGCTATGCGGTCGAGCGCCGCAACCGGACGATCCACACGCGGATGCGCGATTATTTATATGAACTGACACACATGAAAGAATTTGAGACGTCTGTCATTCCGATCGGGGATGGCGTGGCGTTAAGTGTAAAGCGATAAAAGAAAGGAAAAACATGAGAAAACTGGAACTTCTAATCCCGGCGGGCAGCCTGGACGTCCTCAAGACGGCGGTTCTTTACGGAGCCGATGCGGTCTATCTGGGCGGCGAGGCGTTTGGTCTGCGGGCAAAGGCGAAGAATTTTACGAACGAAGAGATCAAAGAGGGCATTGCGTTCGCCCATGAGCGCGGCGTCAAAGTATATATTACAGCAAATATTTTTGCACATAATGATGATTTAGCCGGTGTGGAAGAATATTTCACAGAACTGAAAGAAATCAAGCCGGATGCGCTGATTATTTCCGATCCGGGTGTTTTTGAGATTGCCAGACGCATTCTCCCGGAGATGGAGATCCATATCAGCACACAGGCAAATAATACAAACTACGGGACGTTCCTTTTCTGGTATAAACAGGGCGCGAAGCGCGTGGTAACGGCGCGGGAGCTGTCCTTGAAGGAGATTCGCGAGATCCGCGAACATATTCCGGAGGATATGGAGATAGAGAGCTTCATCCACGGAGCGATGTGCATTTCCTATTCAGGACGATGTCTTCTCAGCAATTTCCTGACGGGGCGCGACGCGAACCAGGGCGCCTGTACTCATCCGTGCCGCTGGAAATATGCGGTGGCGGAGGAGACAAGACCGGGCGAGTGGATGCCGGTCTATGAAAATGAGCGCGGCAGCTATATTTTCAACTCCCGCGACCTGTGCATGATTGAGCACATTCCGGAGATGGTCGAAGCAGGAATCGACAGCTTCAAGATCGAGGGACGCATGAAGACAGCACTCTATGTGGCAACCGTGGCGAGAACCTACCGAATCGCAATCGACGATTATCTGGAAAGCCCGGAAAAATACCAGTCCAAGATGGAGTGGTATAAGAGTGAGATCCGCAAATGTACCCACCGGGAATACATCACTGGATTTTATTTCCATAAACCGGGTACCGAGTCGCAGGTATACGGAAGCAATACTTATGTAAAACCGTACACCTATCTGGGAACGGTCGGCGCTGTGCGCGGGGATGGCCTGGTTCATCTGGAGCAGAAGAATAAATTCAGCGTGGGAGAGACGATCGAGATCATGAAGCCGGACGGACGTAACCTGCGTGTGGAAGTGAAAGGCATCTTTACTGAGGATGGAACCGCGCAGGAGAGCGCACCGCACCCGAAGCAGCAGCTCTGGGTAGACTTAGGCGGTATGGCAAAGCCGCAGGATATCCTGCGGCGTGAGGACGAAGCGCTGGATTTGTAAAGGTGCGGCTGGATGGACATCAGGAGGATGACAGATGGTTTGGTTTTTAGGAGGAACGGCGGTCCTGTGCCTGTTATATTATATCATAATTGTTATTTATTCAGGTGTTTCGACTTCGTTTGCCTTGATCTGGCCCTGCTTGGCGATCTTTTTGGGACTTCTGGCGGCTGGATGGTGGTTTGGCAGCCAGCATGAGGGCAGAATCCCCGTGTGGATCGGCGTTTCCGTCGGGACAGTATGTGCGGCGGGATTTCTGATTCTGGTGATCACGGAGGTTTTGATCGGCTGGAGCGCCATTACGGCGACGGGACAGCCGGCGGACTATGTGATCGTGCTGGGAGCACGTGTGCGCGGCACCAAGATCAGCAATTCCCTAAAGCAGCGTCTGGATCGGGCGATCGAGTATTCGGAGGAATATCCGAACACGGTTCTGGTGCTTTCCGGCGGAAAAGGTCCGGGCGAGGAGATCAGCGAGGCGCGGGCGATGTACGAATATTTACAGTACAACGGGATTCCGGAGGATAAGCTGCTGATTGAAGACCAGTCCTCCGACACGGTGCAGAACATCGAGTTCAGCCGGACGGTGATCGACCGGCAGGAATACAACAAGGCGCAGGCGGCGCGGGCACACCTGATGGAGTTTTACCGTGAACGCCCGGACGGCGATACCATCCGGATCGGGATTCTGACAAGCAATTACCATGTGTTCCGGGCGGAGGCGATCGCGCGCAGACAGGAGATCGAGCCGGTCGGCGTGGCAGCTGCGTGCGACCCGGTGCTGGCGGTGCACCTGTGGCTGCGGGAGGCATTTGCCGTACTAAAAGACAAATTTATGGGAAGACTGTAAAAAAAGAAGAAAAAAAGGTGCGATTCAACAGATGTCTGTATGCGCTGTGGAATCGTTTTAGAGAAAGGAAAGACAGCATGACAGTAAAAGATTTGAAGAGCTATCAGATCCTGAACGAAAAACACGTAAAAGAGCTGAATTCCGAGGGGATTCTTCTGGAACATAAGAAGACTGGAGCGAGAGTGTTCCTGCTCTCGAATGACGATGAGAACAAGGTATTCTGCATCGGATTCCGTACCCCGCCATCTGACAGCACGGGTGTGCCGCATATCATGGAGCACAGCGTTTTGTGCGGTTCGGCGAAATTTCCAGTCAAGGATCCGTTTGTAGAGCTGGTGAAGGGCTCCTTAAATACCTTCTTAAACGCGATGACCTACCCGGATAAGACGGTATACCCGGTTGCAAGCTGCAACGACAAGGATTTCCAGAACCTGATGGACGTCTATATGGACGCGGTTCTGCATCCGAATATCTATAAAGAAGAGAAGATTTTCCGCCAGGAGGGCTGGCATTACGAGATGGAGTCGGCGGACAGCCCGATCACGGTAAACGGTGTCGTTTACAATGAGATGAAGGGTGCATTTTCCTCCCCGGAGGGCGTGCTTGACCGCTACACGCAGAACACGCTTTACCCGGATACCTGCTATACGCATGAGTCTGGCGGCGCCCCGGAGGTTATCCCGGAGCTGACCTATGAGGATTTCCTGAATTTCCACCGCAAATTCTACCATCCGTCCAACAGCTTTATCTATCTGTACGGAAATATGGATATGGCAGAGAAGCTGGACTGGCTGGATCGTGAGTATTTAAGCCACTATGACCGTCAGCCGGTGGATTCTGAAATTCACTACCAGAAGCCGTTTGACGCGCCGAAGGACCGGGAGATTTTCTATCCGATCACTGAGGATGAGCCGGAGGATCACGCAACCTATCTGTCGGTTAATACGGTGGTAGGCGACGATCTCGACCCGATTTTATACATGGCATTTCAAATCCTGGAGTATGTGCTTTTGGACGCGCCGGGCGCCATTTTAAAGAAAGAACTCATCAGCGCCGGGATTGGCCAGGATATTCTGGGAAGCTATGAAAATGGTATTTTACAGCCATATTTTTCTGTCATTGCGAAAAATGCGGATGGCAGCCAGAAAGAGGCGTTTTTAAAGACTGTCAAGGCAACGCTTAAGAAGCTGGCAGATGATGGCATCAACCAGAAGAGCCTGCTGGCGGGCATTAACTACTATGAATTCCGCAGCCGCGAGGCAGATTTCGGCAACGCGCCAAAAGGATTGATGTACGGCTTGCAGTGCTTAGATAGCTGGCTGTACGGCGGCGATCCGCTGATGCACCTGGAATATGAGGAGACATTTGCATTCCTCAAAAAAGCGGCAAAAGAGGGATATTTTGAGGAACTGATCCGCAAATATCTCTTAGATAACCCGTTTGAGGCGGTGATCACGGTCAGCCCGAAGCGGGGACTGACGGCGATCGAGGATGAGAAGCTGCGTGAAAAGCTGGAAGCATATAAGAAGAGCCTGGGCGCGGAAGAGATTCAGGCGATCGTGGATGGCACGAAGGAGCTGAAAGAGTATCAGGACACCCCGTCCCCGAAGGAAGATTTAGAGAAGATTCCGCTGTTGAAACGGTCAGATATCCGCAAAGAGGCGGAGAAATTTATCCTGACCGAGCGCGAGATTAGCGGAACCAAGGTGCTGGCACATGAGCTCTTTACCTCAGGCATCGGTTATCTGCGCGTGATGTTCCGTACCGACCGTGTACCATCCAGGGATCTGCCGTATGTGGGACTTTTGAAAGCAGTGCTTGGATTTGTCGATACGACGAAACACACATACAGCGATTTGTCGGATGAGATCAACTTAAATACCGGCGGTATCACGCTCAGCGTCAGCTCCTATGCGGACAGCCGGAAACAGAGCGCGTTTACCGGTATTTTTACCGCGAGTGCTCGGGTGCTGTGCGAGAAGCTGGACTTCGGATTTTCAGCGATCGCGGAGATTCTGCTTGATTCAATCCTTGATGATGAGAAACGTCTCGGCGAGATTGTGGCGGAGACGAAATCGAAGAGCCAGATGCGTTTAAATCAGGCGGCACATTCAGCGGCAGTGATGAGAGCCAGCTCCTATTTTTCGGCAGAATCGGCATTTGACGACTGCACGGGCGGAATCGGCTTTTACCAGTTCCTTGAAGAGACGGCAAAGCACTTTGAGGAGAAAAAGGGCGAGGTGATCGCGAAATTAAAAGAGACGGCGGCACGCCTGTTTACGAAAGAAAATATGCTGATAAGCTACACGGCAGCAGCCGACGATCAGGCAGGGCTTGAAGCAGCACTTCCGCTCTTAAAAGAACGTCTTCCACAGGGCGACGGAACCGTTTATCCGTTTGAGTGGAAAAAAGAGAACTTAAACGAGGGATTCATGACCTCCTCCCAGGTCAATTATCTGGCGCGCTGCGGCAATTTCGTGGAGAAAGGGCTGGCATACAAGGGCACGCTGCGGACGCTGAAAGTCATTCTCGGATATGATTATCTGTGGATCAATGTCCGTGTCAAGGGCGGCGCTTACGGCGTCATGAATGGAGCCGAACGATTTGGCGACAGCTATTTCGTTTCCTACCGCGATCCGAACCTGCGCGAGACGAATGAGGTTTACGAGGGCATCGTGCCGTATCTGGAGCAGTTTGAGGCAGACGAGCGTGATATGACGAAATTCGTGATTGGAACCATCAGCGACCTTGATGCGCCGCTTCTGCCACCGTACAAAGGCATTCGCGCCGACGCGGCCTGGTTTACCGGCGTGACGGATGCGATGATCCAGAAAGAGAGAGACGAGATTCTGGCAGTTACCCCGGAGGATATCCGGGAGCTGGCGCCGATTATCAGGGCAGTGCTCAGTGAGCAGAGCATCTGTGCGATTGGAAATGCAGAAAAAGTCAAGGCAAATCAGGATCTGTTTAAGACGGTGAAGAATCTGTTTAACTAAATAAAATGTAAGTGAAAGGAAACAAGATGGCAAATACAGATACAAAAGAGTTTAAATCTGGCTTTGTGACCCTGATCGGGCGTCCGAATGTCGGCAAATCTACGCTGATGAACCACCTGATCGGACAGAAGATCGCGATCACATCTGAGAAGCCGCAGACGACCCGGAACCGTATCCAGACGGTTTACACAGACGAGCGCGGACAGATCATTTTTCTGGACACACCGGGTATCCACAAGGCGAAAAACAAGCTGGGCGAGTACATGGTCAATGTCGCAGAGAATACGTTAAAAGAGGTTGACGTGATTCTCTGGCTGGTAGAGCCGACCACTTTCATCGGGGCAGGCGAGCGTCACATTGCAGAGCAGCTTTCGAAGATCAAGACGCCGGTCATTCTGGTTATTAATAAAATTGATACGGTCAAATCGAAGGAAGAGATTCTGACCTTTATCGCGGCATATAAGGATATTTTGAATTTTGCGGAGATTATCCCGGTTTCGGCTCTCAAAGAGATGAATATCGAAGATGTCAAGAGCAGTATTTTTAAATACCTCCCGGCAGGTCCGCAGTTTTACGATGAGGATACCGTCACCGACCAGCCGATGCGCCAGATCGCAGCGGAGCTGATCCGCGAGAAAGCGCTTCGGATGCTGGACGACGAGATCCCGCACGGCATTGCAGTTGTCATCGATCAGATGAAAGAGCGCCCAAACGGCATCATCGACGTGGATGCAACGATCGTGTGCGAGCGCGATTCCCACAAGGGCATCATCATCGGAAAAGGCGGATCGATGTTAAAACGTATCGGAACCGCTGCCCGGATGGAAATTGAAAATCTGATGGACACGAAGGTCAACCTGAAACTCTGGGTTAAAGTGCGCCGGGAGTGGAGAGACAGCGATATGTATATGAAGAATTACGGATATAACCCGAAAGAAATTTAAGTGAGGGAAGGAAGGGCTGCATGCGAGATTTGATACAGACAACCGGAATGGTGCTTTATGCAGCCCCGGTCGGTGAATTTGATAAACGTCTGATTCTCCTGACGGGAGACCGCGGAAAAATCACGGCATTTGCCCGCGGGGCGAAGCGCACTGGAAGTTTGCTGCGTGCGGCAAGCCGGCCTTTTGCATTTGGAACCTTCACACTTTCTGAGACGCGGGATGCCTACAATCTTTATGGCGCGGAGATCGAAAACTATTTCGAGGGACTTGAACAGGACGTTGAGTGCGCCTGCTACGCTTCCTATTTTGCTGAATTCGCCGAATACTTCGGAAGAGAAGGTCTGGAGGCAAGAGAAATGCTGCGATTACTCTACCAGTCCTTCCGCGCCCTCCTAAAACCCGCACTCCCCAACAAACTTGTACAGCGCATCTTCGAATTAAAAATCATGGTCATCAACGGCGAATACACTGAAGATCCACCCCTGCGCGCCGGAGACTCAGCACGCTACGCCTGGCAGTACGTCATCTACGCGCCGATCGAGAAGTTGTATACATTTCTTCTGAAAGAAGATGCATTTGCACAATTTGCGGCGAATGTGGAGCGGAATAAGAGGGCATATGTAGATAAAAGTTTTCACTCATTGGAGATATTGCAGACGATTACATAACATACAACTATCCAGGGAGGAGCTGTTTATATGCCAGAAGCCAAATTCCACCAGAAAATCGCCTGGTTCAATTTCATCTGCTGCCTCATGGTCATCTGGACGCATTCCGGTAACGCGGATCTGTTTTTCCCGGAACTGGGGCAGGACGCACCGTGGTGGCATTTCCAGTACCCGGTCATGCAGGAAATTCTGCGGGTGGACATCCCATGCTTTATCATGCTGTCTGCCTACCTGTTCTACCGGAACTTCACGATGAAGCGGCTGGGAGAAAAATTAAATAAACGTCTGCATTCGCTTCTGGTTCCGTACCTGCTCTGGAATACTATCTACTACGTGGCGTATGTGGCGGCGAGCCGGATTCCGGGACTGCAGACGATCTCCAACCGGACGGATCTGGTGATCACGACGTCCGGGGCATGGCAGGCGATCACCAAGTACACCTTCAATCCGGTGTTCTGGTTCATGTACCAGATCATCCTGCTGGTGCTGCTGGCACCGGTGCTGTATCTGTTTCTGAAAAATATCTGGACCGGTGCGGCATTTCTGCTGGTGCTGCTTGTGGCACTTTTCAAGGGGGTGGCGCTGCCGGAGCTGAATCTGGACGCCCTGATTTATTATTCCTTTGCCGCCTATGCGGCGCTGCACGGGAGAAAATGGGCGGAGGCGGTATGGTCGTGGAAGCGGGCGGCACTGGGGGTGTGCCTGCTGGCAGTGGGAATCGTGCTCAGCAGGAGCTATTATACCCACTATTTTGTGCCGGGAATCGTTCTCTACCAGCTTCTGGCAGTCATCGGTATCTGGATGATGGTAAACGAGCGCTGGCTGGGAGAAGTCAGACCGTTTATGACCTGCACCTTTTTTATCTATGCGACGCACTTTGTGGTGGTCCGTTTCCTCAATAAGGCGGCGGCGCTGCTATTTCCGGGCAGCCAGCTGGTTTCGATGTTTATGTATGTGTGCATGCCGCTGCTTGCAGTGACACTCTGTTATCAGGCGGCGCGCGTGTTGCGGAGGTACCGTCCGGACATCTGGAAGACCCTGAATGGGGGACGCTGACAAAAAGCAGGATTTACGGTTGAAAGGCAGGTATCTCTGGAAACGGAAGTGCGAGTATGCGTTTTTTCAGGTCCAAGTCTTGAAAATACATAGAAAAGCAGGTATACTATAAAAACTTGGTTGTAGGAGCATTTTTGCGCTTGGGAGGAAGAGCAATGAAAAAAAGAGGATTTCTTCTGGCAGCGTGTACCGTGGGTGTGATGCTGTCCGGCTGTGGCTCACGGGAAACCGCCTTTTCCCCTTCGGAGAGCTGCGTATATGTGGCAAAAGACGGAGCGCTGTCGAGTGCTCTGGTGGAGCAGACCGGCGGTATTTCGGTTGATGAGAATGAATTAAAGCAGTATTTAGAGACAGCAGTGATTCATTTTAATGAAGAAAAAGGCGCCGGGGCGCTGGCACAGAACCAGAAAAATGCCGAGAGATTGCCGGCAGCATTGAAAAGTGTGAAGGCGGGAAAAGACACGGTGACTGCGATCTTTGATTATGCTTCCTTTGAAGATCTGAAAGCATTCGGAGAGACGAATGACAACGAGGATACCAGCAACTCCCTGACGGCGCTGGAGGCAAAGCCGCTTTCGGAGGCGATTGCCGATGGATGGTTTTCTGAGGGTGAGCTGGTAAAGGCAGATGGAAGCGAAGCCGGAACGGATACGGTTCAAAATGAAAAAAGCGGCATGGCAGTCCGGAGCGAGGGCGGTGCGACGCTGATGGTCGGCGGAAAAGTGCTTTACCGCAGTTCGAATACCGAGTTAAAAGACGATTCAACCGTCAGTCTGCCGGAAACAGGCACGGCTTATGTGATTTTTAAAAGATAAAAAACAGAATGATTGTTAAATTCGTCCATCTGCCAGATATCGAAAGAAAAGGCGGGGACGGGTACAATGATAAATGAATCAGGAGGACAAGACAAATGGAAAAGACGATGGACAAAATCGTGGCGCTCGCAAAATCAAGAGGATTTGTATATCCGGGTTCTGAGATTTACGGCGGCCTTGCCAATACATGGGACTACGGCAATCTGGGCGTAGAACTGAAAAACAATGTAAAACGTGCATGGTGGCAGAAATTTATTCAGGAAAGCCCGTACAACGTAGGTGTAGACTGTGCGATTCTCATGAACTCCCAGACATGGGTGGCATCTGGACATCTGGGTGGCTTCTCTGATCCGCTGATGGACTGCAAGAGCTGTAAAGAGCGTTTCCGTGCAGATAAGCTCATCGAGGACTATATGGCAGAGAACAACATCGAGATCGAGGGTTCCGTAGACGGCTGGTCCCAGGAGCAGATGAAACAGTACATTGATGACAATAACATCTGCTGTCCGAGCTGTGGCAAGCATGATTTCACCGACATTCGTCAGTTTAACCTGATGTTCAAGACGTTCCAGGGAGTTACCGAGGATGCAAAAAACACCGTATATCTGCGTCCGGAGACTGCACAGGGTATCTTTGTAAACTTCAAGAACGTACAGAGAACCTCCCGCAAGAAGATCCCGTTTGGTATCGGTCAGATCGGTAAATCTTTCCGTAACGAGATCACACCGGGTAACTTTACTTTCCGTACCAGAGAGTTCGAGCAGATGGAGCTGGAGTTCTTCTGTGAACCGGGAACCGACCTTGAGTGGTTTGCATACTGGAAACAGCACTGCATCGACTGGCTGCAGACACTTGGCATCAAGCCGGATGAGATGCGCGCGCGCGACCATTCTCCGGAAGAGCTGTGCTTCTACAGCAAGGCGACGACCGATCTGGAATTTCTGTTCCCGTTCGGATGGGGCGAGCTGTGGGGCATCGCAGATCGTACCGATTACGACCTGACCCAGCATCAGAATACCTCCGGACAGGATATGACCTACTTCGATGATGAGAAGAAGGAGAAATATATCCCGTATGTAATTGAGCCGTCACTGGGTGCTGACCGTGTAACCCTGGCATTCCTGTGTGCAGCTTACGATGAGGAAGAGATCGGCGAGGGCGATGTGAGAACCGTTCTTCACTTCCATCCGGCGATTGCACCGGTTAAGATCGGTGTGCTTCCGCTGTCCAAGAAGCTTAACGAGGGAGCAGAGAAGATCTACGCAGAGCTTTCCAAGTACTACAACTGCGAGTTCGACGACAGAGGAAACATTGGTAAGCGTTACCGCCGTCAGGATGAGATCGGTACTCCGTTCTGCATCACTTACGATTTCGAGTCGGAGACCGACCAGGCTGTTACCGTCCGTGACCGTGATACCATGGAGCAGGTACGTGTGCCGATCGCCGAGTTAAAGAACTACTTTGAGGATAAGTTCCGTTTCTAATCTTTAAATAAACAAAAAAGCAGAAACCATATTCCAGAAAATAGGAGATGGTTTCTGCTTTTTGTGTTAGAGAGGGCTTGTGACATTTTTGGCATTTTGCAAAGAACGAAATTTATTTTGGGCTAGATTAGGCACTGTTCTGGATAGTCATCTCATTTAATATTCGCGAAAATTACAAAAAAATATATATTGATCGAAAAAAAGTTGGAAAGAATTCAAAAAAACTCTTTACTAGACCGCAGTTTATGTTATAATATTCACGATGGCTTTTATCTTTCACATAAATACAAATATGTGAATGTAAAACATAAACGAGTATAGGAGGAAAATACTTATGGCAAAATGGGTTTATATGTTTAGCGAGGGCGACATGACCATGCGTAACCTGCTGGGAGGAAAGGGAGCGAACCTGGCGGAGATGACAAGCATCGGTCTGCCGGTTCCACAGGGATTTACAATCACAACTGAGGCTTGTACTCAGTATTACGAAGATGGTCGCAAGATTAACGACGAGATCATGGCACAGACCATGGAAGGCGTTAAGAAGATGGAAGAGCTCAATGGAAAGAAATTTGGCGATCTGAAGAACCCACTGTTAGTATCGGTTCGTTCCGGTGCGAGAGCATCCATGCCAGGTATGATGGATACCATCTTAAACCTTGGTTTAAATGACGAGGTAGTTGCAGCGATGATCGCAGGCAACCCGGACCCGAAATTTGAGCGATTTGTATATGACTCCTACAGACGTTTCATCCAGATGTTCTCAGATGTCGTTATGGAGGTTGGTAAGAAATACTTCGAGCAGCTCATCGACAAGATGAAAGCAGAAAAAGGCGTTCACTACGACATAGAGCTGACCGCAGCTGACTTAAAGACTCTGGCAGAGCAGTTTAAGGCTGAGTATAAGAAACAGTTAGGTGAGGACTTCCCGTCTGATCCGGTTGTTCAGTTAAAATTAGCGATCGAAGCTGTATTCCGTTCCTGGGACAACCCGCGTGCGAACGTATACAGAAGAGATAATGATATTCCGTATTCCTGGGGTACTGCAGTAAACGTAATGCCGATGGTATTCGGTAACTTAAACGATGAGTCTGGTACAGGTGTTGCATTTACCCGTGACCCGGCAACCGGCGAGAAGAAGCTGATGGGAGAGTTCTTAAAGAACGCACAGGGCGAGGACGTTGTTGCTGGTGTTCGTACTCCGATGCCGATCGCACAGATGGAGCAGGAGTTCCCGGAGGCATATGCAGATTTCATCAAGGTTTGTGATGTGCTTGAGAACCACTACCATGATATGCAGGATATGGAGTTCACCGTAGAGAACAAGAAACTCTACATGTTACAGTGCCGTAACGGTAAGAGAACTGCTCAGGCAGCTCTGCAGATCGCTTGCGACCTGGTAGATGAAGGACATAAGACAGAGGAAGAAGCAGTCGCTATGATCGACCCGCGTAACCTCGATACACTGCTGCATCCGCAGTTTGACGCTGCTGCATTAAAGGCAGCTACTCCGCTTGGAAAAGGCTTAGGTGCTTCTCCGGGTGCTGCTTGCGGTAAAGTTGTATTCACTGCAGAGGATGCTGAGAAATGGGCTGAAAAGGGCGAGAAGGTTGTCTTAGTTCGTCTTGAGACCTCTCCGGAAGATATTACCGGTATGAAGGTTGCTCAGGGTATCTTAACCGTTCGTGGTGGTATGACCTCTCACGCAGCCGTAGTTGCCCGTGGTATGGGTACCTGCTGTGTATCCGGATGCGGCGACATCGCTATGGATGAAGAGAATAAGAAATTCACATTAGCTGGTAAAGAGTTCAATGAGGGAGACTTCATCTCCATTGATGGTACAACCGGTAATATTTACGAGGGCGAGATCAAGACCGTAGACGCTACTATCGCTGGTACATTTGGTCGTGTTATGGCATGGGCTGACAAGTTCAGAAGACTGAAAGTTCGTACCAACGCTGATACACCGGCAGATGCGAAGAAAGCTAGAGAGCTTGGCGCAGAAGGTATCGGTCTTTGCCGTACTGAGCATATGTTCTTCGAGGAAGACAGAATCGCTGCTTTCCGTGAGATGATCTGTGCTGACACCGTAGAAGAGAGAGAAGCAGCTCTGGATAAGATCCTTCCGTATCAGCAGGGCGACTTCGAAGGTCTGTTCGAGGCTCTGGAGGGCAACCCGGTTACGATCCGTTTCCTGGATCCGCCGCTGCATGAGTTTGTTCCGACTGAGGAAGATGACATCAAGAAACTGGCTGAGGCTCAGGGCAAACCGGTTGAGACTATCAAGAACATCATCGCTTCCCTGCATGAGTTCAACCCGATGATGGGTCACCGTGGACTTCGTCTGGCAGTTACCTATCCGGAGATCGCAGTTATGCAGACCAAGGCAGTTATCCGTGCAGCTATCAACGTACAGAAAGCACACGCTGACTGGTCCGTAAAACCGGAGATCATGATTCCGCTCGCTTGCGATGCGAAAGAGTTAAAATATGTAAAAGATATCGTTGTGAAGACCGCTGACGAGGAGATCGCAGCAGCAGGCGTTGATCTGAAGTACGAAGTAGGTACCATGATCGAGATCCCGCGTGCAGCTCTGACCGCTGACGACATCGCAAAAGAGGCTGAATTCTTCTGCTTCGGTACAAACGATTTAACTCAGATGACCTACGGCTTCTCCCGTGATGATGCAGGCAAGTTCCTGAATGCTTACTATGACAAGAAGATCTTCGAGAGCGATCCATTTGCAAAACTGGATCAGACTGGCGTAGGTAAGCTCATGGAGATGGCGATCAAGTTAGGTAAAGCAGAGCGCCCGACCCTTCATGTAGGTATCTGCGGCGAGCACGGCGGCGACCCGTCTTCCGTAGAGTTCTGCCACAAGATTGGTCTTGACTATGTATCCTGCTCACCGTTCCGTGTGCCGATCGCTCGTCTGGCTGCTGCTCAGGCTGCAATCGCTGAGAAATAATTATTTAAAGGAAACCTTAAATAGAATAAATGGGTAGATAAGGACTCCCTTACGAAAGTAAGGGGGTTCTTTTGTATAAACAACCGGCGGCTGTTTATGAAAAAAAACATGTATGATGGCAATTTTTATGGACATGGTATATTTTGAATGCTATAATCAAAAGTGTAAGAATATAAGGTAAGAGTTAAGTGGGTATTATGGATAAAGTTCCTGTAAATTTTTTACATGGAGCTTTTTTTGATCATATAGGAAATTAAGTCTTATATACGGGGACACCTAAGCGCGGACCACTGAATCGTAATAAATGGCCGGAAATCAGATGTGAAGAAATAGAAAAGAATAACAGGGATGGAATGAAAATGAAAGGAAAAAGAGTGATCGCAGGTATTCTGCTTGTTGGAATCTTAGCAGTTACCCTGGCAGGGTGCAAAAACACAGGTGAGAATAAAAAAGAAACGGAAAAACCCGTCATCACCCTGGGAAGCGACAGCTATCCACCATACACTTATCTGAATGAGGATGGTGTGCCGACAGGAATTGATGTAGAACTGGCTACAGAAGCGTTCAGAAGAATGGGCTATCAGGTGGAGCCTGTCCAGATCAACTGGGAGAAGAAAAAAGAACTGTTGGAGAGCGGGGAGATCGATTGCATCATGGGCTGTTTTTCCATGGAAGGGCGCCTTGACGAGTACCGCTGGGCCGGACCGTATATAGCAAGCCGTCAGGTGGTTGCTGTAAATGAGAGCAGTGATATCTATAAACTGAGTGACCTGGAGGGAAAGAATCTGGCTGTTCAGTCCACAACCAAACCGGAAGGTATTTTTCTGAACCGGACGGATGAGAGAATCCCAAAGCTGGGCAATCTGATCAGTCTGGGACACAGGGAGCTGATCTATACATTTCTGGGAAAAGGATACGTAGATGCAGTTGCCGCACATGAGGAATCGATTGTCCAGTATATGAAGGATTATGACACAAGCTTTCGTATTCTGGAAGAGCCGCTGATGATCACCGGTATAGGGGTTGCTTTTGCAAAAGAGGATGACCGGGGAATCTGTGAGCAGATGGATCAGACCCTGGAGGAAATGCGTCGGGATGGAACATCCCTGAAAATCATTGAAAAATATCTGGATGATCCGGGAAGGTATCTGGAGGTGGATGAACTTGGATATTAAGGGAAGGACAAAGAAAAAGCAGATAGAAATAGTTGGTATTTTGCTTGGAATCTGTGTGGCGGTAGTTTCCCTGACTTATTTCTTTCATGCGGAAAAAGCGGAAGCAGAAGAAAGAATGGTAGAGATTGTAAACTATGTGAAAGTGCAGTGTTCCACCTATACTCATTATAATGAATCTTCGGAATCCAAAAGCCTTCTCCGTGCCATTGAAAGTGCCAGACAGATGAGTACCAATATTAACATGGAAACAGAAAACGGTGGTCAGTTAAGCCGGGAGTTTCTGAAAGATAATCTGCAGACTCTCTGGGTGGATGGCATCCTTGTACTGGATGCAGAGGGAAAGACGGTCTGTGAGTATAGCACAAAAGAGTCTCTGACGGATGAGATTACGAAGTATCTGCAAAAAGAAATTATCATGGATTTTACAGGATATGAAGAAAGAAGCTATTCGGAACGGCTTGCCAGGGAAGACGGGTCCCGGATCGACATTGCAGCCTGCGCCAGAAAAGACGCACCGGGTATTGTGGCAATTTACTATTACACATCTCCTGAATTTACCAGAAACTATACTTTGACGATACAAGGGCTTTTAAATGGATATAGTGTCCAAAAAGATGGAACAATTATTGTTGCAGACGATGGGCTCGTTGTTGCCAGTAACGATGAGAGCCTGTTGGGGCAGAATACGACCGACAATGAGGTTATTCAGGCAATGAAAAAGCACACAGACAGCCAGCATATTTTTCATTTGAAGAATGAAGGAACCGGATGCTACGGAATCATGCTGAAGCAGCGGGATTATTATATTTATGCATATCTTCTGGATGAGGAAGTGTTTCATAACCTTCCATTAAGTGTGGCTGGTGTCATTTTTCTATATTCTTTGATAGTTGGTATATTTTGGTCCTGTATCTTCAGAACCAATCTGGAACATGAGAAACAAGAGCGGGAAAAGGATGAAAAATATAAATCAGAACTTCTGATAGCTGCCAAAAAGGCGGAAGCCGCCAATAGGGCGAAGACGGAATTTCTCCAAAGGATGAGCCATGATATCCGGACTCCGATTAATGGAATCTGCGGTTTACTCAATATGGCAGATCATTGTGCAGATGATATGGAGAAACAGACAGAATACAGAACAAAGGTGAAAGAGGCATCCAATCTGTTGCTGGAGCTGGTAAACGATGTCCTGGATATGAGTAAGCTGGAGGCGGGTGAAGTGATTCTGGAAGAAATTCCATTTGATCTAAGCCGTATTTCCCGGGAAGTACTTGTTGTGATCGAGCAGATGGCTGCAGACCAGAATATCCGGATTGTGTGGGAGAAGAAAGAAATCACACATCGAAAGCTTATTGGAAGTCCAGGACATGTGAAACGTGTGATGATGAATATTCTGTCGAATGCGGTGAAATATAACAGAAAAAACGGATATATCTATATTAGCTGCCGGGAGATTCCATCCGAACAGCCAGAGATGACGACGATAGAATTTGTCTGCCGGGATACCGGAATCGGAATGGCAGAAGAGTTTCAGAAACATATTTTTGAACCGTTTGTACAGGAACACGCAGGAAGCCGCACAAAATTTGCGGGAACGGGTCTGGGAATGTCGATTGCAAAGAAGCTGGTTGAGAAAATGGGTGGAACCATTACCTTTGAAAGTGAAGATGGTGTAGGGACTACCTTTGTGATCCAGGTTCCATTTAAAATAGATCTGAATTCGGATAAATGGGAAGAACAGAAAGATGTATCAGATGGAAAATCTATAAAGGGACTGCATATTCTTCTGACAGAAGATAATGAGCTGAACATGGAAATTGCTGAATTTGTGCTTCAGAATGAAGGTGCTGTCGTGACTAAGGCATGGAATGGGCAGGAAGCCGTTGAGCGATTCAAAAAAAGTGAACCCGGTGAATTTGATGCGATTCTTATGGATATCATGATGCCGGTTATGAATGGTTATGAAGCAGCAAAGACGATTCGTTCCATGGATAGAAAGGATGCTAAAGCGATACCGATCATTGCAATGACAGCAAATGCGTTCACAGAGGACAGAATAAGAGCAAAAGAAGCAGGAATGGATCAACATATTGCAAAACCGATTGATATAAAAACCATACTTGCTGTTTTTGACCAGGTGTTTAGAACTTCATAAAAACTGCATATATATAGAAAATTAAAATACGGATAAAAGAAAAAAATACTGATTGTAGATGACGCGGAATTTAACAGAGATAGGTTGAAAGAAATTCTGGGAGAAACATATGATTATCTGGAAGCAGAAAATGGAAGTCAGGTCATTCAGATGCTGGGAGAAAATGTTGGAATTGATCGGATGCTTTTAGACATCAATATGTCACAGATGAATGGCTTTGATGTTTTGAAATGGATGAACCAAAGTCAGTGTATTACGGAAACTCCTGTAATCATGATTTCTTCGGAAGAACCGGTTGATACGATGCGTAAAGCATATGACATGGGAATCACGGATTATACCATCCGACCGTTTGATCCTGTGATTGTAAAGAAAAGAGTTCAGAATACCTTGCATTAAGTAATGTGGCATGTTGCTAATTGACAAATTCGCCTTTTCCAAGTATCGTATATACGTGTAATAGTATGTATGATTTGAATGTGGAGTAAATATGACCGAAAAACATAGTTATGAGATTATCGTCCTGGATCTGGACGGAACCTTAACAAACAGAGATAAGGTGATTACGCCAAAGACGAAGCAGCGTCTGATGGAGCTTCAGGAGCGCGGAAAGAAGATTGTACTGGCGTCCGGGCGTCCGACGCCGGGGGTGCTGCCGCTTGCGAGAGAGCTGGAGCTGGCAAAATACGGCAGTTATATTCTGTCGTTTAATGGAGGCAGGATCACGAACTGCAAAACCGGCGAGATCATATTCAGCCGTTCCCTGCCGCAGGAGGCGAATCAGAAGATTATACGCCTGGCCGAGGAGGAACAGGTGGGGCTTTTGAGTTACGATGAGGCGGGGGCAAAGCTTCTGACGAACCAGAGTGACAGTCCCTATGCAAAGTTGGAAGCGCGGATCAACGGCATGGAGTTAGTACAGGTGGATGACATGGAAGCTGCGATCACGTATCCGGTACCGAAATACCTGATGATGGAGGATGGAGACTACCTGGCGATGGTCGAGCCGCGCGTCAAGGCGGCGATGGGGAAGAATTTCAGCGTTTACCGTTCGGAGCCGTTTTTCCTGGAGGTGCTTCCGAGGGGCATCGATAAAGCACAGTCGTTAGAGCGCCTTCTTTCTCACATCGGGCTTTCGCGTGAGCAGATGATTGCCTGTGGGGACGGCTACAACGACCTCACGATGATTCAGTATGCCGGATTAGGCGTAGCGATGGAGAATGCGGTGCTTCCGGTGCGGAAAGCTGCAGACTTTATTACCTATTCCAACAACGACGACGGTGTGGCTCATGTGGTGGAGAAGTTTATGCTGTAGAAGATTTGACAGATTCGCATAAATGTATATTGCGTGAACAGATGAAAAATAAAATATTCATAAAAATAGGCAAGATACTAGACTTTAAAACTTTAATATGTTAATATAAGAAAAAACGGAAAAATGAATATATTTTCGGAGTACATATTAAAAAGGGGTGCCTTGCATTATGAATAAAAAACTGAAAACCGAAGCTGTGGATCATCTGTTCCAGGCGATTCTGACACTGAAAAATACCGACGAATGCTATAGCTTTTTCGAGGATGTATGCACAGTTAATGAACTTTTATCATTTTCCCAGAGATATGAAGTAGCGAAGATGTTGCGCGAGAAGAAGACATATCTGGAGATCGCGGACAAGACCGGCGCATCGACAGCGACGATCAGCCGTGTCAACCGTTCTTTAAATTACGGAAGCGACGGATATGATATGGTATTTGCGCGTGTGAAAGAGCAGGAAGAGGCGGAGAAAACGGAAGCGTAAAGCGAAGTAGGAATATACGCACGATAGATAAAGCGCGTACTTTCATAGGTATGACAAACCAACCTGCCAAAGATGGACAATTTGGCTTGGGGTGGAATTGTCCCAGGAGCCGGCAACTGGTTGAATGAAAGATAAAAAGAAATGAAAGAAAAAAGACATTGAAAGAATTTCCACAAGGGGAAGTGATTCCAGTGTCTTTTTTATCGTGTATGGTACAATGGGTTGAAATTTTTGTTGTTTAGCCTATTTTTGAGTGTGGCGGTACAGCGGAAGTGCTGCCTATTTCTTCTTCTTCGGATTCACCGGCGTCTCCTGCCGGAGCTGTTCCGCCAGGATTTCAATCATCTGTTTTTTCAGATAGACATCAAACGCCAGCTCACTGATAAAGGCGAACAGCTGTAAATACTCGCGGTCTTCACAGTCATAGTCCTTGAATGTCTGGCTGGCGGCGTCAAATTTTGCCATGACGTCTTCCTGCAAGCGCTTGCGCTGCCCTTTTTCCAGCGAAAAGATTTCGTTGTAAAGCTCTTCTAATTCCGGGCTGGAACCATGGGAAAAGTGGTGCTCGCTGATGGGCGAGAAGAGCTGCTCAATATCTCGAAAGGATATCACATTTTTAAAATAATAAATCAGAATCAGCATCAGCAGATGATTCTTGGAGTAGCGTTTTTTGACGGGCGGCGGCAGCAGGTTATTTTTGGCATAGTTATTGATCATGGTTTTGGTCAGGATCTTATCCTCGCCCAGCCATTTGGAAGTGTTCAGGTGGCTGTCCATGAAGGTCGTGACCTGATCCATATATAAATCAATACCGGGAATCTCCGACGGATGCACCCGGGTCAGACTATCAACATAAGCCAGCAGATCCTGCAGGCGTTCTTCGTTCGATTTCATGTATGTACCTCGCTGCGTTGAAATTCGAAAGCTGCGAAACAGGGAGGCGATTTTGGCGCTTCCGCTGTCATGAACTCTCTATGTGATATTATATAGTTTTGAAAACCAGATAGCAAGGAGAAATTTAAAATCAATGAAAATTCCGTGACATCCAAGAGAAAATAGATTATACTAGAGCGTATTCGAACATACTTTTTGTCATTAAAAATAGATTATATAAGAGGATAGAAGGGAACGAAATATATATGAGCAAATACGACACACTTAACCCGATGCAGCGGGAGGCGGTTTTTCACACGGAGGGACCACTCCTGGTTCTGGCAGGCGCCGGTTCAGGAAAGACGCGCGTCCTGACACACCGGATTGCGTATTTAATCGAGGAAAAACGGGTGGCGCCGTGGAATATCATGGCGATCACATTTACCAATAAAGCGGCGGCGGAGATGCGCGAGCGTGTGGATAAGATTGTGGGGGAAGGCGCGGAGGCGATCTGGGTCAGCACTTTCCATTCGAGCTGCGTTCGGATTCTGCGCCGGTTTATCGACCGTCTGGGATATGACACGAATTTTACTATCTATGACGGCGACGACCAGAAAACGCTGATGAAGCAGGTGCTCAAGAAAATGCAGGCGGATCCGAAGCAGTTTAAGGAGCGGGCGGTGCTGTCACGGATTTCTGCGGCGAAAAATGACCGGATCACGGCGGATGAGTTCGAGCAGCAGGCGGGAGCGGACTTCCGGGAGAAAAAGATTGCTCAGATTTACCGGGAATACCAGAAAGAACTCAAGAAGAATAATGCCCTGGATTTCGACGATCTGCTGGTGAAAACGGTAGAACTTTTTGAGGCAAACGCGGATGTGCTGGAATATTATCAGGATAAATTCCGGTATATCATGGTGGACGAGTACCAGGACACGAACCTTGTACAGTTTAAGCTGGTCGATCTGCTGGCAAAGAAGTACAGAAATATCTGTGTGGTAGGTGATGATGACCAGTCGATCTACAAATTCCGCGGCGCAAATATCGAAAATATTTTAAGTTTTGAGAAAGCATTTCCGGGCGCACGTGTTATCAAGCTGGAGCAGAACTACCGTTCCACCCAGAGCATCCTGAACGCGGCAAATGAGGTGATCCGCCACAACCGCGGCAGAAAGGACAAGACGCTGTGGACGGCGAATGACGAGGGACCGAAGGTGCGCTTCCGTCAGTATGACACGGCATACGAGGAGGCAGACGCCATTATCCGTGATATTGAGCGTGAGAAAGAAGAGAAAAATGCGGAATATTCGGATTTTGCCGTGCTGTACCGTACCAATGCACAGTCGCGTCTTCTGGAGGAAAAATGTATTTATTACAGCATTCCGTACCGGCTGGTCGGTGGCGTCAATTTCTATCAACGCAAGGAAATCAAGGATATTCTCTGCTATTTAAAGACGATTGCGAATGGGCGTGATGATCTGGCGGTTCAGCGTGTTATCAATGTGCCGAAGCGCGGCATCGGTGCGACCTCGATCGGAAAAGTGACGATCTATGCGTCTGCCAATGGCATGAGCTTTTATGATGCGCTGCTGCGCGTGCGCGGCGTGCCGACGATCGGCAAGGCGGCGGATAAGATCGAGAAGTTTACGGAGCAGATCGAAAACTTCCGGTCGCGGCTTTCGGCCCTTTCGATCCCGGAACTTATCGAGGCGATTCTGGAAGAGACGGGATATAAGAAGGATCTGGAGGCGGAAGGCGAGATCGAGGGAGAAACACGTCTGCAGAACGTGGAAGAGCTGGTTAATAAGGCGACCGGCTATATGAGCACGGCGGAGGAACCGACGCTGGACGGATTTTTGGAGGAGGTTGCGCTGGTAGCGGATGTAGATAGTCTGGACGAATCCGAAAACAGGATTGTCCTGATGACTTTGCACGGCGCAAAAGGTCTGGAATTTCCGTATGTCTATTTAAGCGGCATGGAGGACGGGCTGTTTCCGAGCAGCATGTCCATCTTTTCGGATGATAAGGACGCCATCGAAGAAGAACGGCGTCTCTGCTATGTCGGAATCACCCGTGCGGAGAAAGAACTGACGCTGACGGCGGCGAGACAGCGCATGGTCAATGGAGAAACGCGGTTTGCGAAGGTCAGCCGCTTCATCGAGGAGATTCCGCCGCAGCTTCTGGACGAGGAAGAGCAGCCGACCGTCTTTGAACGGACTGCCGGTATGAGCCGGGGCAGACGCGGATTTGAAGATTCGGGGACTTCTGGCTGGACAACGGGCAGCTTTGGTGTATCTGGCGCGGGAGACGGCGATCGGGTGCGGATTGGCGGAATGTCTGGAAAACACCCTCTTTCAGAGAACGATGCCGTCTGGGAGCGCGGCGCAGCCCGGATGAGCGGCTGGGGCGGTGTGAATGGTTCCGGAAGTGCTGGTTCTAGCCGCACGCTGGATCCATATAAGAGCGCTTATAGTTCCAGCAGCCGTCCAGCCAGCCCGGCACCGTCATTTGGCAAGGCATTTACGGTCCAGAAGGTCGACCATCTTTCCTACGGCGAGGGCGACCGAGTCCGCCACCTCAAATTTGGCGAGGGAACGGTGCAGAAGATCGCGGACGGCGGCAAGGATTTTGAGGTGACGGTTAATTTTGACCGCGTGGGCGTGAAAAAAATGTTTGCTTCATTTGCAAAACTGGTGAAATGTTAGACCGTGTTTGCCGTATTGTTACGGTACACGTATGCGAAAACAGTAATGCCGTATTAAAACATTTTCGCCAGATCCAATAAAAAATATAGTAAAATCGGCTGAGAGATGGTATAATAAAATCAAGAATTGCGGATCGAAACGCGGGAAAGGATGTGGAGTGTATGAATAAATTTGATATGATGAGCAAAGATGCGCTCTCCAGAGTAGAAGAGATCATGAATGCAACCAAACTGAATGAATTCCTTCACAGAAAAGAAGAAGAGGAGAAACAGAAAAACTGTATTCTCTGGATTTTAGCCATTATCGGTATTGTAGCAGCAGTTGCAGCGATTGCATACGGCGTATATCGTTTCTTTACTCCAGATTATCTGGAAGATTTCGAGGACGACTTCGATGATGATTTCGACGACGATTTCTTCGAGGATGAGAGCGATGAGAAAGAAAAGAAAGACTGATTGTGATAATTTAGTCAATGAATCAGAATAAATACTGCGCGGAACCGGAAAATCGGTTTCACGCAGTATTTTTTATGCCATAGGAAAGTTTGTAGATAAGTTTGTATTTTTTATATCTTGGAAAAAGAAAAAAATTCCTGTATACTATAAAGATATGAATTAGAACCGCAGATGGAAATTAGCTGTGAGTTGAAGAAGCATTTGCAGTTGGTGATTATAGTGCGGTAAAAGCCACTGAGAGAAGGAGCTATATAGTTATCAATGAAAAAAGGTGAGATTTACGAAGGAACTGTAGAACGGATTGAGTTTCCAAATAAGGGCGTAGTTGTGATAGATGGAGAGAAAGCGATCGTCAAAAATGCGCTTCCGGGACAGAAGATCCGGTTCCGTATCAATAAAAAGCGCGGCGGTCGATGCGAGGGTATGCTTTTGGAGGTTGTCGAGCACTCAAAGTTAGAGACGGCAGAGGATGTATGCCCGCATTTCGGTATCTGCGGCGGATGTCTTTATCAGCCGATTCCGTATGAGGAACAGCTTGCGATCAAGGAAAAACAGGTTCGTTCCCTTCTGGATGCGGTATGTCCGGAATATGAGTTTGAGGGCATCTTAGGCAGCCCGCTGGTGCAGGGCTACCGGAATAAGATGGAGTTTTCCTTCGGTGATGAGGTCAAGGATGGTCCTATGTCGCTGGGAATGCACAAGCGCGGCAGTTTTTATGATGTGGTTACAACCGGCGAATGCCATATCGTGCATCCGGATTTTTGCAAGATTCTTGTCTGTACAAAAGAATATTTTGAGGAAAAGAAAGTTGGATTTTATAAAAAAATGCAGCATACCGGCTATCTGCGCCATCTTCTGGTGCGCCGTGCGATCAAGACAGGGGAGATTCTGGTCGATCTGATCACGACGACACAGACGGATACCTTTGAGGGAACCGAGGAAACACTTTTACGGGGATGGACGGAGCGCCTGCAGGCACTTCCTATGGAGGGAAGCTTTGCGGGCATTCTGCATACCAAAAATGATACATTGGCGGATGCCGTAAAAGATGAGGGGACGGACATTCTGTTCGGACGCGAGCATTTTTACGAAGAGCTTTTAGGGCTGCGGTTCCAGATCTCGCCGTTTTCTTTTTTCCAGACGAACTCATTGGGCGCGGAGGTGCTGTACGAGAAAACGCGTGAGTATGTGGGTGAGACGAAGGGAAAAGTCGTATTTGACCTTTACAGCGGCACCGGCACGATCGCGCAGATCCTCGCACCGGTGGCGGAGAAAGTAGTCGGCGTGGAGATTGTCGGGGAAGCAGTCGAGGCAGCCCGTGAGAATGCGGCGCGCAACGGACTTGGCAACTGCGAATTTCTGGCGGGGGATGTCCTCAAGGTGGTGGACGAGCTGGAAGAAAAGCCGGATCTGATCGTTCTGGATCCGCCGCGCGACGGAATCCATCCGAAGGCGATCGGAAAGATTTTGAATTTTGGCGTCAGCCACATGGTTTATGTGTCCTGCAAACCAACCAGCCTTGCGAGGGATCTGGAACCGATCCAGGCGGCAGGATATCAGGTGGATAAGGTGTGCTGCGTGGATATGTTCCCGCATACTGCCAATTGTGAGACGGTATGTCAGTTAGTTCTGAGAAAACCGGCAGTACATATCAACATTGATGTGGATGTTGAGGAACTGGTGCAGGATAAAAGAGGGGCGGCAACCTATGGGCAGATCAAGGATTACGTTCTTGAACATAGTGACTTGAAGGTCAGCAGCCTGTATATTGCTCAAGTAAAGCAGAAGTGTGGTATCATCGAGCGTGAGAATTACAACAAGCCAAAGTCTGAAAACGTCAAGCAGCCCCAGTGCCCGCCGGAAAAAGAAGTAGCTATTATGGAAGCATTACGATACTATGGAATGATCAAATAATACTTTTGAGAAACCGCTGTGTGGCTGAGGTCATGCGGCGGTTTTCTCTGTTTGTAACATTTCAAAAAATACCCTTGACATCAGGGCGTTTTTTTGTTATTATGTGTAGCGAGCTACAGGTGAACGGAGGTGAGCGTCCATGCTGAAAAATGATGTTGGCTATCTGATCAAGAGCATCAACGATAAGCTGAAGGTCAGGGCTGACGCGGAGTTAAAAAAGTACCATCTGACCATGTCCCAATCCAGAGTTCTGGTTTATTTGCGAAGCCGAGGCGGGCAGGCAACCCAGAAAGAAATCGAAACCTTTTTGGACGTTGCTCATCCGACCGTTGTGGGCTTGGTTTCCCGCATGGAACAGAATGGCTATGTAACATGCTGGCCCTGCGAAGATGGGCGCAATAAGTATGTCAAACTGACACCGCGGGCAGAAGCCATCGACAAGGATATGCAGGAAAATATGCACGCCAACGAGGAAATGCTGTTAGCCCCCCTTTCCCCGGAGGAACGTGAGCAGTTGAGAGATTTGCTGCTGACCGTTGCAGAACATTTGATGTAAAAGCCGGTTCACAATCGGCTTTTATATAGCTCCAAAGTGTAGCACGCTACATATTCAAACAAATAGGAGGATTACCATGATAAAAACCTTATTGGGGAGCCTGCGCGAATATAAACGTGGCTCCATTCTCACAATCCTGCTCTCCGTTCTGGAGGCAGCGTTTGAAATCTTGATCCCGCTCCGTATGGCAGATTTGATCGATCAGGGAATCGACTTGGGGAACATGGCAGCCGTCTGGAAATTTGGCATCGCCATTCTGATTTTTGCTGCGCTGCAATTGCTGACAGGCGTTCTTTCCGCACACATTGCGGCGAAAACCTCGGTTGGTTTTTCGGCAAATCTGAGACAGGATATGTATGACAACGTGCAAACCTTTGCCTTTTCCAACATTGATAAGTTCTCTACTGCTTCCATCGTCACCCGCCTGACAACCGACGTGACCAATATTCAGAATGCCTATCAAATGCTGATCCGCATGGCAGTGCGCGGCCCTGTCATGCTGGTATTTTCCATGATCGTGTCCTTCCGCATCAACACGACCATTGCACTCATTTTCCTTGCGGTCATTCCCATCATGGCATTACTGCTGCTTTTGATCATCCGCAAGGTCGGGCCGTTTTTTAACCGGGTGTTCCGCACCTATGACACGCTGAACAACGTTGTTCAGGAAAATGTCCGGGGCATCCGTGTGGTGAAATCCTTCAATCAGGAGGATCACGAGATTAAAAAGTTCAAAAGCATTTCTCAAAGTATCTATGAGGATTTTGCCGCCGGCGAACGACTGCTGGCGTTCAACTCGCCCATTATGCAGTTCTTCATGTACGCCTGCATGATCCTGATCTCATGGATCGGCGCAAAAGCCATTGTCGCAAGCGGAAACAGTGCGGCACTTGGCATGACCACCGGCGATCTGACGGCGCTGTTCTCCTACGCCACGCAGATTTTGATGGCGCTGATGATGCTCTCCATGGTTTTTACCATGATCACCATCTCCCTTGCCTCTGCCCGCCGCATTGCGGAAGTGCTGGAGGAAAAAACGGATATTGCCAACCCGACCGGTGCGGAAATGACCGTCAGGGACGGCTCCATCCGCTTTGAGCATGTGGACTTTGCGTATGCGGCGAAAGCGGACAAGAAGGTGCTGAGCGACATTGACCTCTCTATCGCCTCCGGGCAGACCGTTGGCATCATCGGCGGCACAGGCTCGTCCAAGTCCAGTCTTGTTCAGTTGATTCCGCGGCTCTATGATGTGAGTTCCGGTCAGATATTGTTGGGCGGCGTGGATGTGCGTAAATATGATTTGGACATATTGCGCAATGCCGTTGCCATGGTGCTGCAAAAGAACGAACTGTTCTCCGGCACAATCAAGGAAAATCTGCGTTGGGGCAATGAAAGCGCCACGGATGAAGAAATCGAGGTAGCCTGCCGCCTTGCCTGCGCGGATGAATTTATTCAGAGCTTCCCTGACAAATATGATACCTATATTGAGCAGGGCGGCACCAATGTATCAGGCGGTCAGAAGCAGCGGCTTTGTATCGCCCGCGCTCTGCTGAAAAAACCAAAGGTTCTGATTCTGGACGATTCCACTTCTGCTGTTGATACCAAAACGGATGCTTCCATCCAAAAATCCTTTGCCGAGTTTATCCCGGACACAACCAAAATCATCATTGCACAGCGCGTCAGCTCCGTACAGCACGCCGACTTGATCGTTGTTATGGACGATGGCAAAATCGCAGCGTGCGGAACGCATGATGAATTGCTGAAAACCTGTGATATTTACAGAGAAGTGTATGAATCCCAGAAGAAAGGAGACAGAGACCATGAATAAGAAAAACGGACCGGTTTCGGGAGATATGATGCAGAAGCAGCAATTTGACACCAAGACACTGCGGCGGCTGCTTTCCTATATGAAGGACTATAAAGGACAGCTCATTTTTGTGGTGGTTTGCATTTTACTCAGCGCCATTGCGTCCGCTGCTTCGGCGCTGTTCCTGCAATTCCTGATCGACGATTATATCGCACCGCTGCTCACAAGCTCTGCCCCGGTATTCACACAGCTTTTGAACGTGCTGGTCGTGATCGGCGCAGTCTATCTGATCGGTGTTCTTGCTACGCTCCTTTATAACCGTGTCATGGTAACCATCGCACAGGGAACGCTGAAAAAGATTCGGGACGAGATGTTTGAAAAGATGCAGCGTCTCCCTATCCGTGCCTTTGATACCCGCACCCACGGCGATATTATGAGCCTTTATACCAACGATACCGATACCCTTCGCCAAATGATCGCGCAGTCCATGGCGCAGCTTATTTCCTCGGTCTTTACCATCGTGGCGGTATTTGTATGTATGCTCTATGTCAGCTTTTATCTGACGCTGGTTGCCATGCTGGTCATGCTTCTGATCTTGCAGATCGTCAGGGTGGTCACTGAAAAGATCGGCGGTTTCTTTCTGATGCAGCAGAAAACGCTTGCGGATGTCAACGGTTATGTGGAGGAAATGGTGAACGGGCAGAAGGTCATTAAGGTTTTCTGCCATGAGGAAACCGCAAAAAAGGAACTTGCCGAAAAGAACCGGGCGTGGGCATCTGCCGCCACCAGTGCCAACGGCTACGCCAATTCCATAATGCCCATGATGAATGCACTGGGCTATGTGCAGTATGTCATTATTGCGATATTGGGCGGCTATATGGCGATTTCCGGCTTCACCAACATCGGTTTGCAGGGAACAGGAGCGCTGACACTTGGCGCAATCGCTTCTTTCCTGACGCTTTCCCGCAATTTTAACAACCCGATCTCTCAGATTTCCAATCAGTTCAACTCCATTGTCACAGCGCTGGCAGGCGCCTCCCGCATTTTTGCGTTCATGGATGAACAGCCGGAAACAGACGAAGGATATGTAACGCTGGTGAACGCAGAGGAAGAGAACGGCGAGTTGCGGGAAACTGAAAAACATACCGGAATGTGGGCGTGGAAGCATCCGCATCACGATGGAACGCTGACCTATACCAAGCTGGAAGGGCGCGTTGTATTTGACCATGTGGATTTTGGCTATACGCCGGACAAGACCGTTCTGCATGACATTTCCCTTTATGCGGAGCCGGGACAGAAGATTGCCTTTGTTGGTGCAACGGGCGCAGGCAAGACGACCATTACCAATCTGATCAACCGTTTTTACGACATTGACGACGGAAAGATCCGCTATGATGGCATCAACATCAATAAAATCAGGAAAGCCGACCTGCGCCGCAGCCTGGGCATTGTCTTGCAGGAGGTGAACCTCTTTACCGGAACGGTGATGGAAAACCTGCGCTACGGAAACCCGGATGCCACCGATGAGGAATGTATCGCGGCTGCAAAGCTGGCAAATGCGGACGGCTTTATTCGTATGCTGCCGCAGGGATACAATACGGTCCTGAAAGGTGACGGCAGCGGTCTTAGTCAGGGGCAGCGGCAGCTTATCTCCATTGCCCGTGCTGCGGTATCTGATCCGCCGGTGATGATTCTGGACGAGGCAACTTCCTCCATTGACACCCGGACCGAAGCATTGGTACAGGGAGGTATGGACAAACTGATGAAGGGACGGACGGTGTTTGTCATCGCTCATCGCCTGTCCACGGTACAGAACTCGGACGTGATCATGGTGCTTGACCATGGACACATCATCGAACGAGGTAATCACGAAAAGCTGATTGCTGAAAAAGGCACCTATTATCAGCTTTATACCGGCGCATTTGAGCTGGAATAAAGCAAAAAACTGCTGCAATTTTCATCACGATGCAAGATGAATGTTGCGGCAGTTTTGCTATTTTCTGAGCGGTGGCGTCAAACTGTATTTTTACAGTTTGGGTACTCACTGCAAAGAAAATATGGGGAGTTCAGAGGGGAGAATCCTCTTTGACGCTGGGTTTCCAATAGGGGCGCGAGCATCCCTGTTGGCACACGATTTTGCTTGCAAAGTCTAGTGTGTTATACCTTTGCTTCCGGCTGACGCGGGAAAGGGGCTGGCTTCGCCATCTGCTATGAGGGCAGATAGCGGTTGGCAGACGCTTTTCAGCGTCAGTAGGACAGGCGGATTTTGTGACACCAAGGTGACACAAATGCAGGATTTTTGAAAAGCAAAATCCGACTGGCCGGAGAAGGAAGCAGAGGTATATACAGCCCTCGTCCCGCCGCAGCGATACACACTAAAACCACCACGGCAGCTCCAGCCAGAGGTTGTCCATCGCGGTATCTTCCAACGTCTTTGCGCGGCTCTCCCGCAGATTGAAATGAATTGCTGAGCCGATCATCGTATGCTCCACATCGTCCGTAAAGCCATAGCGGTATAGCAGATAGGCTTGCTCACGCTCGGAAAGTCTGCCCAAACCTTCGTACAGCTCACGCATGGTTTCTTTGTCCACATAAATCTGTTCCGGGGACATGACGGTCGGATCAGCAATGGCTTCAATGCGCAGCAGCCGTTCCTCACCGGGAAGGATCTCATCCAATCGGATTTTCTGCAAGGCAAGTCCGTCTGTGGTGCTGGTCATTCTCTGCTCATATTGGGAGAAAACATCCCGTATCAGGTCGGTCATGGCGTTGCGGATGAACGGTGCGGCGTAAGTCAAAAACTTGATACCCTTACTGCTGTCAAAGAGGGGAATGGCGGTCAGCAGACCGAGGCAGCCCTCCTGTTCCAGATCGCTGGTTTCTGTACTGAGGTCACTCTCTGCCAGATTGGACTTCATATAAATCTCATTGGCGGTTTTGCGGATGAAACCCAGATTGTTTTTCAGAAGAAGGTCACGAGCCTCTGTGTCCCCTTTTTGAGCCAGCGCACAGAGCCGCTCATTATCCTCTTTCTTCATCGTCCTTCTCCTGTGATGGTGCTTGCTCTAAGGTGGTCTGGAAAAAGCCAGTCAACGCCTGTCCAAGCGTATTCAACGCATCCTGATTGACACCATCCAAGCCAGCCACACTGCCGATAATCAGATCAGATACCTGCTCCGGTGTAAGGGTTGGATTTGTCATATCCTGCCCTTTTGCAACCTCTGTAAACATTCTTTTGGCTTGCTCTGTGGTCATCGACTGAATGGCGGCAAAGTCGTTGCCGATTTCCTTTTTCACTTCCCTGACCGCAAGCATAAACTGATTCTCAATGGTGGCAAGGTCAGCTTGATAAACCGATGTTCTCAGATGCGCAATGTCCCTTGCGGCTTGTGCGCCAGCTTCCGTTTTTACCGTTTTCCGCGTCAGGCTGCTGATAGTCGTATATAGCTGATTCTGCGCAGCATACCCAGCGGCAACCGTATCGTTGAAATACTGCTCCAATATGTAGGTCAAATCAAGAAAACGAGGGCTTTCCAGAAGGTAATTGACTACCTGAGCGTTTGCTTTTCCGGCGTAGAGATTCCTTGCCGCCTGTGCAGATAAGCCAAGCTCGTCAATGGCGTAATTCTTTTTATCAGGGACATTGGTTATGCCTAAAAGAAAGTCGGTGGAGACATTAAAAGCTCTGGCAATGCGGATGATATTCTCGTCTCCGAGCTTGTCCGTCTTTCCGGTCAGAAACCTGCTGAGCAAACTGTCACCGCAGCCGATTTTCAGCGCAAGGTCTGTCTGAGATACCTTGTAGTATTTCATCAGATCGGCAATCCGTTCCCGGACAGTACCGGGTAAAAAGGTGTTCGCCATCGCTTATGTCCCCCTTTCCTCTGTCGGCTTTTTGATATATTTTCCGCTTCGGATTCTGGCATCGGCAGGCTTTTCTGCATCCGCCGGGATAATCCAGCGGCTTCCTGCCCGCTGTGCGCCGGTGATGCGCCCCTCATTACAGAGAACGTTCACGCGCCGATGGGAGATGCCCCATTTCTCTGCTGCTTCAAAGGTTGACAGGTATTTCATTCGCATTCGCCCTCCTTCCCCAAAACTAACTTTATTATATTCAATAAGTGGAATAATATCAAGGCATATCTTGTGAACATTCGCCGTCCTGCGATTTTTGCATTTTTGCAAAAATTCAGGGCGGCTTTTTCTTTTTTTGCGGAAATGCCGGATTTTCCGGCTCAACCCGTTTTTCTCCGTATATTCAGGTGACAAGAGGAAATTGTCAAAAAAATTACGGAGGTATTTGTATGAATCTTTTTGAAAACGTCAAGGCGGTGGTCACAGTGAGACAAGCTGCCGAACACTACGGTTTGAAGGTCGGGCGCGGCAATATGGCCTGCTGCCCCTTCCACAATGACCACACGCCCAGCATGAAGCTGAATGAGGATTACTTCTACTGCTTCGGCTGTGGCGCACATGGGGATGTAATCGACCTTGTGGCAAGGCTGTTCGACCTGAGCAAATACGAGGCGGCGCAGAAGCTGGCGTATGACTTTGGGATTGACCCAGACAAGCCCCCTGCTGCGGCAGCACTGCGGAAACCGAAATACCCGCTGGCAAAGGTATTCCAGAAAGAGGAACTGCATTGTCAGCGGGTATTGTGCGATTATCTGCATCTTCTGGGAAACTGGAAGGTGCAGTATGCACCCAAGTCACCGGATGATACCATTGACGACCGTTTTGTGGAAGCTTGCCAGATGCTTGATTATATCGAGTATCTGGCAGATATTTTGACCTTCGGAGAGTTGGAGGTTCGCGTGAAAACCGTGGATATGCTTCAAAAGGACGGCATGATTGACCGGCTGGAAGAGCGCCTGGGAAGGCTCGAAAAGGAGGTGGATGCCCGTGACGAAACGGAAATCGGTTGACATGAATGCCCCAGTCTGGTTTGACGGCACAAATATCAATGAGGCGCTGTTCTGCGATGAATTTCTGAGCAGTCGGAAAATCATCTTTGCCAACGGTGCATTCTTTACGCCGGACGGCAGAGTGACCGATGATCTGCCGCTTCGGGGCGAAATCTATGAGGAACTGAAATGCTGCGCCGTGAACAACATTCCTCGCAAGATCACCAACATTCTGGAAGTGATGAAGCTGGCGGCTCATGTAGAAGACTTTGCGCCAGAGACAGACAAAATCCATCTGGCGAACGGCACGTTGAAGTTGGACGGCGGCTTTACCGAGGGCAGACCGGACATTGTACGCAGCAGACTGCCGGTAGTATACCGCCCGGATGCCCCAGCACCTACCCTCTGGCTCTCCTTTTTGGATGGATTGCTGTATGCGGAGGACATTCCCACCTTGCAGGAGTTCATCGGCTATTGCCTGATTCCCAGCAACAAGGGACAGCGGATGATGGTGATGAAAGGAAACGGCGGCGAGGGCAAATCGCAGATCGGCGCAGTGCTGGGCGCGCTGCTCGGCAGCAACATGAAAGACGGCAGTATCGGGAAAATCTCTGAAAACCGGTTTGCCCGCGCCGATCTGGAACACATTCTGCTGTGCGTAGATGATGATATGCGGATGGAGGCGCTGCGGCAGACCAACTATGTAAAATCCATTGTCACCGCACAGGGCAAGATGGATCTGGAACGCAAAGGCAAGCAGAGCTATCAGGGCTGGATGTTTGCCCGGCTGCTGGCATTCTCTAACGGCGATCTGCAAGCACTCTATGACCGAAGCGACGGATTTTACCGCAGACAGCTTGTGCTGACCACCAGGGAAAAGCCTGCGGGACGGATAGATGATCCTGACCTTGCCGAAAAAATGAAGGCGGAGGTCGAGGGTATCTTCCTGTGGGCGTTTGAGGGCTTACAGCGACTTGTTGCCAACAACTTCAAATTCACAGAAAGCCAGCGCACACGAGATAACCGAGAGACGGTCAAACGGGACAACAACAACGTCTTTGATTTTCTGGAATCAGAGGGCTATATCCGGCTGAAAGCAGACTGTACCATCAGCTCTAAAGACTTGTACGAAATTTACCGGATGTGGTGCGAGGAAAACAATCTGACACCGCTAAAGCGCCGCAGTTTCAGTGAGAGTGTGATTGCGAACCAAAGCAAGTACAATCTTGAATACTGCAACAAAATCACCAACGCTGCCGGACGGCGGGTATGGGGATTCTTCGGGATTGAAGCGATTGCCAGACCCAATATAAATGGGTTTTCCGACATTTCGGAGCATACGTACGTACCGGAGGACTGGCGATGATTTTTCTGCGACTGTGCTGTGTACGTATGTACGCAGCGTTTTGCCACGAACGCCGCTATATAGGAAAAGCACTGACCAGCAGAGCCTATATTTCGGGCATAAATCAAGCCAAGTGAAATCCGCAAATTATTTGACTGATGGCAGAAATGGTTTCACGGAATCGCGCTTCTCGGAACAGGAAAGCGAGTGCGCTGAAATGTGTGAAATCACACGGTTTCAAGCCAAGTCACATGGAACAGAAAAGTCAGTAGGTGTCACTTGTGAACAGGACATTATACCGGCAATTTTGAACGGATTTGATGGCAACAGAAATTTTTACGACACAGCGAAGCGGATACGTCGGAAAGCGTACCTGCTTCGCTGTGTCATGATCTGAATTTTGGAGGGAAATTGAATATGAATGTACGCAACGAAATCAAGGCGCAGATCGTCCGCACCGGTTTTACCATGCAGGAGGTTGTTGACCTCTTGCATGACGAATATGGCTGGTCTGACAGCGTTTCCAACCTGTCTGCCAAGCTGCAAAGGGAGAGCATCCGCTACAAAGAAGTCATGGAACTGGCTGATGTGCTGGGGTATGACCTCGTATGGCAGAAACGGAGGGAGAGATAAATGAGCAAGCCACAGTTTGCCATTCTCCGCTTTGCCAAGTACAAAGGACCGGAGATTTCCAATATTGAGGCGCACAATGAGCGAACCAAAGAGAATTACGCCAGCAATCCAGACATCGACAAGAGCCGCAGCCACTTGAATTTTCACCTGATTACGCCGGAACAAAAATACCGGGCAGAGGCAGAGCGACAGATCAAGGGGGCCGGTTGCCGTACACGCTCGGACAGCGTGCGCGTGGTGGAGGCACTTGTAACCGCAACGCCAGAGTTCTTCAAGGGGAAGAAGAAAAACGAGATCAAAGCCTATTTTCAGGAGGCGCTGAACTTCATTCGGGAACACCAAGACCCGAAAACCATCATATCCGCCGTGGTGCATATGGACGAAAAAACGCCCCATATGCACCTTTCTTTTGTCCCGCTGACAGAGGACGGACGGCTCAGCGCCAAGGAAATCGTCGGCAACAAGAAGAAGCTGACGCAGTGGCAG
>OKRX01000033.1_pt1 | contig 81714 bp, 74 predicted proteins | sample 1601241 | NCBI WGS metagenome assembly OKRX01 (sample SAMEA3541500, study PRJEB24748) | human gut metagenome | biome: human gut; feature: human-associated habitat; material: faeces | place: China | collected 2012
AGATTAACTTCAGCTCGACTGCCCATCCAACCGGAATTTAGTTTTTCTATTGAGGATTATAAAATAAGTCGTATTTTTTGTCAATTAAATCGTTAATTTTTTTAAATTTTTATGCATTGTGATCGACTTTATGATTTTTATGGTAATATATGTAAATATAAAAACGCTTAATATGGAAATAAAGGCCAAATTAAGAATTTTGCTGAAGCTGCGTATCGAAGTCAGGCCGTTTTTCCTGCAGACAGGAATTTTTTCACAAAACCGCTTGCAGACTGAGCTCCTGTTCTCTATAATGAGATACGAAAACCATCCTAAAAAAGGGGACAGGGCCCGCGAAAAAATGTGTATATTTTACCGCGCATCTCCCTGTATATGGAATCGTTTTGCAACAGACGCAACGTGACAGAAAGGACAGGATACATGATGATCCAGATCACCAGCCGGCAGGAGTTTCATTTATCCACCGAAAAGACAAGCTATCTTTTTCGCGCGCTGCCCTGCGGTAAGCTTGAGCAGCTTTATTACGGTCGGCGCATCCCGGCATGCGGGGACTATCCATTCCTCTACGACAAGCATGCTGTGGGCTACAGCAACTCCACCGTCTATGATAAGAAGGATCATCTGTCGCTCGATCATATCCGGCTCGACTATTCGGAATTCGGCAAGGGCGATTACCGTCTGCCTGCCATGCAGGTACAGGCCGAAAACGGGAATTTCAACTGCGATTTCAAATTCCTGGATGCAAAGGTCACTGATACCAAGCCGGAGCTTTCCGGCCTTCCCTCCAGCTATGGGAGGAGCAAAACGCTCACAGTCATTCTGGAGGACGCGGCGCTTTGTGCGCAGTTGCATTTGTTTTACACCGTGTTTGAGGAGTGCAATGTGATCACCCGCAGCGCGCGGCTGATCAATCAGGGGGAAAAGGAGATCAAAATCCATTCCCTGATGAGCATGCAGATCGACCTGCCCGCAGGGGATTATACGATGCTCTCCTTCGACGGCTCCTGGATTCGCGAGCGGTATCAGCATGAGCGCAAGCTCACAGCGGGGGAGTGCTCCATCGGCTCCATCTGCGGCACGAGCTCCAACCGCCACAATCCCTTTTTTGCCATCCGGAAAGAGGGCTGCAACGAGCAGGCGGGGGAGTGCTGGGGGTTTAACCTCGTCTATTCCGGCAACCACATCGGCCGCGTGGAGGTGGCGCCGCACGGGATGGTGCGCGTGCAGAACGGCATCAACCCGTTCGAATTTGAATGGGCGCTTGCACCGGGCCAATCCTTCGACGCGCCGGAATCGGTGCTCACCTTCAGCCATGAGGGCCTCAACGGCATGAGCCGCAATATGCATGCCTTTGTCAAGGAGCATATCGTGCGCGGTGAATGGAAGAACAAGGAGCGCCCAATTGTCGTCAACAATTGGGAGGCGACGTATTTCACCTTTACGGAGAAGAAAATCCTCGCGATCGCCAAGGAGGGCGCGCGGTTGGGCGCAGAGCTCTTCGTCCTAGACGACGGCTGGTTCGGCAAGCGCAACAGCGATCATTCCTCTCTGGGGGACTGGACAGTCAACAAAAAGAAGCTTCCCTCCGGCATCGGCGGCCTGGCAAAGAAGATCAATGAGATGGGCCTCAAGTTTGGCCTCTGGGTGGAGCCGGAGATGGTCAATCCGGACAGCGACCTCTACCGCGCGCACCCGGATTGGGCGATGACCACAGACGAATACGAGCCGACGGAGGGCCGCAACCAGCTGGTGTTGGACCTGACGAATCCGGACGTGCAGCAATACCTGATCGACACGATCACGGATGTGATCAAGCTGGGCAACATCGAATACATCAAATGGGATATGAACCGCCAGTTTTCCGATGTGTTCGGGCGGACACTCGGAACAAGACAGGGCGAGTATTTCCACCGTTATTATATCGGCCTTTCCAATATTCTGCAGGCGCTGTGCGACCGCTTCCCGCACGTGCTGTTTGAATCCTGCTCCAGCGGGGGTAACCGCTTCGATCTCGGCATGTTCTGCTATATGCCCCAATGCTGGACGAGCGACAATACGGACCCGCTCGACCGCATCCGGATTCAGACCGGCACTTCCTATGGATATCCGCAATCTGTCATGACGATGCACGTCAGCGCGTCGCCGAGCTTCGCCTCCCTGCGTGCCTCCTCCATTGAGGAGCGGTTCAATGTGGCGAGCTTCGGGCTGATGGGCTATGAGCTGGATGTGACGAACCTTTCCTCCTTTGACCGGGCGGCGATCAAAAAGCAGATCGCGTTCTACAAGGCGCACCGCAGGCTGCTGCAGTTCGGAGAATTCTACCGCATCGGCGACCCCTTCAAAGACAATGCCTGTGCCTGGCAGGTCGTTTCCCCGGATCAGAAGGAATCCATGCTCGGCTGCTTTCTCAACCGGCTCACGCCCAACAGCGGGCCGGACCGGCTCTCCTTCGTGGGCCTCGACCCGGCAAAGACGTATCGCTTTACCGCGCGGCAGCAGCTTTTGAACCTGCGCACCTTTGGCGAGATCATCAATACGCCGCTCCCCAAGAAGTTTGACATGGAGGACGGCAAGGTTTATAATTTTCTCACAGATCATATCCGCCTGCATTCAGAGAGGGAGGATTATACGCTTCCCGGCGCATCGTTGCTTTATGCAGGGCTTGTGCCGTGCCAGCTCTTCGTGCTGAGCGGATATAACGGCAAAACGCGCGTGATGACGGATACGGATTCCCGCGTTTATTACCTGAAGGAAGTCGCAGAGGAGGAGCTCACCGGCGGCGCGGATGAACCTGCGTCCATTGCCCTACATCGGCCTGAACCCAATGATCACTGAGAGAAGAAAAGAATTGAGAAAGGATTTGATTGGATCATGAGAACCACCCTGCCCCTGAATTTTGGCTGGCGCTACACGCCCGCCTTCGACCCGGCGATGGTTACGTCGGATTTTGACGCGAGTGCTTTTGCGCTCGTGGACATCCCGCATACCTGCAAAGAGCTGCCGCTGAATTATTTCGACGAGCGGGATTACCAGTTCGTCAGCGGCTACCGCAAGGAGTTTGCCCTGCCAAGGGGAATGAAGATGAAGGGCAACCGTTTCCTGCTGCATTTTGAGGGCGTGGCCAACGCCGCAAAAGTGTATTTAAACGGCACCCTCCTCGGCGAGCATAAGGGCGGTTACACAGCCTTTGTTTTTGATGTGACCGACACGGTCAAATCGCGCGGCAATGTTCTCACCGTGGAGGTCGATTCCACGGAGCGCCCGGAGATTCCGCCGTTCGGCAGGGTGGTCGATTATCTCTGCTACGGCGGCATTTACCGCGAGGTCTGGCTCGAATGCGTCAATGAGGTGTATATTGAAGATACCTTTATCCGCACCAAGGATCTGCTGCTCGGCAAAAAGAAGCTGCTCGATATCGACGTGACCTTTTCAGAGAAGACACAGGGCGATTTAAAGCTGGAGCTGTACGACGGCGAAAAGCTGATCGCCTCCCAGGCCTGCCCGTTTGAGGCGAAGGTGCTCAATCTCAAATGGCGCGTCTCCGGCGTGACGCTCTGGTCCACGGAGCATCCAAAGCTCTACACCCTGAAGGTGGTCTATAATGGCGGCGCGGATGAAAAATCCTATCGCTTCGGCTTCCGCGAGTGCGAATTCCGCAAGGACGGCTTCTATCTGAATGGAAAGAAGATGAAGATCCGCGGCCTGAACCGCCACCAGAGCTATCCGTATGTCGGCTATGCAATGCCGGCATCCGCGCAGAAGGCGGATGCCGACCTGCTGAAATTTGAGCTCGGCTGCAATCTGGTGCGCACCTCGCACTATCCGGATTCCACACACTTCCTCGACCGCTGCGATGAGATCGGCTTGCTGGTCTTTACCGAGATCCCGAGCTGGCAGTTCACCGGCGAGGGCGAATGGCGGGAGAACTTCCTGAAGAGCGTGGCCGATATGGTCAAACGTGACCGCAACCACCCCTGCGTCATCCTCTGGGGCGTGCGCGTCAACGAGGGGCAGGACTGCGACGAGCTGTATGAAAAGACGAACGCCATCGCGCATTCGCTGGATGATACCCGCCAGACGGGAGGCGTGCGCAATTTCCCGCAGAGCCATCTGCTGGAGGATGTTTATACCTATAACGATTTTATCCATTCCGGCGGGAAGATCGCGCTGAACCTGCCCATGATCGTGGCTGGGCCGAAGGCGCCCTATCTCGTCACGGAGCACAATGGGCATATGTATCCGACCAAGAGCTTCGACCGCGAGGAGATCCGCGTGGAGCATGCGCTGCGCCACGCCCGCGTGTTGAACGCGGCCTACGGCAGCAGCCGCACCAGCGGCGCGATCGGCTGGTGCATGGCGGATTATAATACGCACAAGGATTTTGGCAGCGGCGACCGCATCTGCTATCACGGTGTGACGGATATGTTCCGCGTGCCGAAGCTTGCCGCTGCGCTATATGCCTCCCAGCAGGATGAGACGCCTGTGATGGAGATTTCCTCCTCCATGGATATCGGCGAGCATCCGGCGAACCAGATCGGCCAGGTCTACGCCTTTACCAACTGCGATTACGTGAAGCTCTATAAAAACGGGGTGTATGTCAGCACGGCATACCCGAATAAAAAGGCCTTCCCGCACCTGCCGCATCCGCCGATTTTCACGGATGATTTCATCGGCGACGCGCTCACCGAGAAGGAGCATCTCAACGAAACTGCGGCTAAATTCCTCAAGCCCGCGCTGGTGGCAGGCTCGAAATACGCCTTCTCCATGCCGAAGAGATATTTCCTCCTGGCGGGCCTTGGAATCGTCACGAGCGGCATGAAGATCGGCGATATGGTCTCCCTGGTTGAAAAGTACATCGGCGGCTGGGGCGATGAGCAGATTTCCTACCGCTTCGAGGGCTATAAGGATGGGCAACTCGTCAAGACGGTCGTCAAAACAGCTGTGACAGAGAGGGCGCTGGATGTCCGCGTCGACAACCCGCAGCTCGTGGAGGCGGATACCTATGATGTGACCCGTGTCGCACTGACTGCCATTGATCAGAACGGCAACCGCCTGCCCTTTGCGAACAATGCCGTGACGGTTACTGTGGATGGCCCTGTAGAAGTGATCGGCCCGAAGACCTTCGCGCTCATCGGCGGCGACCGCGCCTTCTGGCTGCGCACGAAAGGCGAAAGCGGCGAGGCGACTGTTACGATCACGGTTGAGAATATGGGAACCTACACCTGCAAAGTCAACGTCACCAAGCAGGCGTAAACAACAGCAGAAGAAAAATATCCGCAGCTTCTCTAATGAGGGGCTGCGGATATTTTTATTGGGGGCCTGCTCTTTTTGCCTGTGAACAGCATGCAACATTTTGAAAGACTTGTTGAATTTCTCTTGACAAATACCCCCGTGAGGTATATCCTGAAAGTATAAAATACCCTATTAGGGTATTTCGAAAAAGGAGGAACAGCAATGGTCTTTGAAAAAAATGGGATCGCAGCAGCCGGGGCATGTGAAACAGGCTGCCCGCACCATAAACATACGCCCCGCGATGAACAGGCGATTCGCCTGCTTCAGAATCGGCTGAACCGGATGATCGGGCAGCTCAACGGGATCAAAAACATGGTGGAGGATAACCGATACTGCGGCGATATTCTGACACAGGTGGCGGCTGTGGAAAGCGCCCTGCAGAGTTTCGGATATATTATTTTGCAGGATCATTTGGAAACCTGTGTTGTGGAAGAAATTCAGAATGGGAATCCACAGATCGTTGACGAAGCAGTGGAGCTGATGAAAAAATTGAAATAGAAAACAGGGGCATATTTATGACGACAGCAAAATTTAATGTCACCGGCATGACCTGCGCCGCGTGCAGCGCGCATGTGGAAAAAGCGGTGGCGGCAGTGCCTGGTGTTCATGAAGTAACGGTCAGCCTGCTGACGAATTCCATGAACGTTACCTTTGACCTGCCGGCTGCGCCGCAGAATATTTGCGATGCGGTCACCTCGGCCGGATATGGCGCAACGCCGGAAAACGGCGCTGCGGGGAAGAACCAGTCCACCGCCCGGGAGGCGCTGGAGGATCATGAAACGCCAAAGCTCGCACGCAGGCTGATTGCTTCGCTGTGTTTGCTTTTGCCGCTGATGTATGTATCCATGGGCTATCTCATGTGGGGGTGGCCTGTTCCGGCTGTTCTGGCGGAAAATCCGTTGGCAATCGGCCTTTACGAGTTGTTGCTGACGAGCCTGATTATGGTCATCAACCAGCGGTTTTTTATCAGCGGTTTTCAAAGCCTCCTGCATGGCGGGCCGAATATGGATACGCTGGTATCCATGGGAAGCGGAGCTGCTTTTATATATAGTGTTGCTATTCTGTTCACCATGACCGGGGCCGTTTCATCCGGCAATCTGGCGATGGCAACCCATTGTGTGCATGCGCTTTATTTTGAATCGGCCGCCATGATATTAACGCTTATCACGGTTGGAAAAATGCTGGAGGCATACAGCAAAGGCAAAACGACGAATGCGATCAAAAGCCTGATAGATTTGGCCCCGAAAACGGCGCATGTTTTGCGGGATGAGGGGGAGACGACGATCCCGGTGGAAGAGGTGCGCGTTGGCGATCCCTTTCTTGTGCGCCCCGGTGAAAGCATCCCGGTTGACGGGCGGGTGCTGGAAGGGGAGAGCGCAGTCAATGAGGCGGCGCTCACCGGCGAGAGCCTGCCGGTGGATAAAGCGCCCGGCAGTTTGGTCAGTGCGGCAACCCTGAACCAGAACGGCTCCCTCACCTGCACCGCCACCCGCGTCGGCGGCGATACGACCCTGAGCCAGATTATTGAAATGGTGGAGAATGCCGCGGCGACGAAAGCGCCGATTGCAAAAGTGGCAGATCGGGTATCCGGCGTCTTTGTGCCGGTTGTGATTGGCATTGCTCTGATTGCAGGAATCCTCTGGCTCATTGCGGGAAAAACCTTCGGCTTTGCGCTGGCGCGCGCGATCAGTGTGCTCGTTATCAGCTGCCCTTGTGCGCTGGGGCTCGCAACGCCCGTCGCGATTATGGTCGGCAGCGGAGTGGGGGCTAAGAAGGGTGTGCTGTTCAAAACCGCCGCAGCATTGGAGGCCGCCGGAAAGACGGATTTTGTTGTGCTGGATAAAACCGGGACGGTCACGCAGGGAAAGCCCCAGGTGACCGATCTTCACCCGGCGCCCGGTGTGTCAGCGGCGGAGCTACTACAAACTGCCGCCGCGCTGGAGGAGAAGAGCGAGCACCCGTTGGCACATGCCATTCGGGCAAGAGCGGTCGAAACCGGCCTGCAATATGATCCTGCCCGTGCGTTTGCCGCATTGCCCGGCCACGGCGTACAGGGCGAGCTTGGCGGGAAGGTCGCTTTCGGCGGCAACGCCGCCTTGATGCAGGAGAAAAACCTTTTGACCGGCCAGATGAAGCAGGCAGGCGAGGCGCTAGCCAACGAAGGGAAAACGCCGCTTTATTTTGCTCTGGGCGGGCGGCTGCTCGGGATTGTTGCAGTAGCGGACGTGGTAAAGCCGGACAGCGCAGAGGCAATCCGAATGCTGAAGCATATGGGTGTGCAGACCGTGATGCTCACCGGCGACAACCGCCGCACGGCAGAGGCGATCGCAAGGCAGGTCGGTATGGATGCAGTGGTTGCCGAAGTGCTGCCGAATGATAAGGAAGCCGTTGTGCGCAGGCTTTCGGAATATGGGAAGGTGGCCATGGTCGGCGACGGCATCAACGACGCCCCGGCGCTGACCCGCGCGGATGTCGGGATCGCCATCGGAGCAGGGGCGGACGTTGCCCTGGATGCGGCGGACGTTGTGCTGATGAAATCGAGCCTTTTGGATGTGCCGGCCGCAATCCGCCTATCCCGCCAGGTGCTGCGCAATATCCATGAAAACCTGTTTTGGGCGTTTCTGTACAACTGCATCGGGATTCCGATTGCAGCGGGCGCGTTGATCCCTATGTTCGGCCTGCAACTCAATCCAATGTTCGGCGCCGCCGCGATGAGCCTTTCGAGCTTCTGCGTTGTGATGAACGCGCTGCGGCTGAACCTGTTCCACATGCATTCCACGAAGCGGGATGCAAAGCGAAAAAAGATCCCCATGCCGGAGTTCCTATCCGGCTTTCAGGAGAAACAATGCCCGGCCCTTGCGCCGGAAAAAACGGAGGTAACACAAATGACGAAGACCATTTTGATTGATGGCATGATGTGCGCGCATTGCCAGATGCATGTGCAGAAGGCGCTCGCCGCAATAGACGGCGTGAGCGCAGCGGATGTGAATCTGGAGGAAAAGAAGGCGACCGTGACGCTTGCAAAGGATGTGCCGGACCAGGCGCTGATGGACGCAGTGACGCAGGCCGGTTATATGCCGGTCAGCTGCTCGGCGGAGTAAAAAGCAAGCAGGGTTACCGCCAGTCGAAAAGCCGCTCCGGGGAAACAAAGCTGTTCTTTCCCCGGAGCGGCTGTTTGTATCTGTTGGAATCCGGAAGGATGCGCTGCGGCCGCAACGTGCGCTTGACACAGAAAAGAATATGATATAAAATGGAATTATACAATATAAAAGTAAATTCATCTTAATTTTACAATAAATGTATATTAACCTGAGGCCACTTGTAAACTTTCTGTGAACCCCGGCATTTGTTGCATCATGCGGGGCAACAAATATCGCGTTTTTGCCTATTGGTAGAGAGTTTTTCTCAAATTCAATACCGATAGGAAGTGCAAAGATGACAGAAGAAAATTACCGCTACCGCACAAGCCAGCTTCTGCTCCGGAATCAATTTGAGGGCAGCGGCGCATGGAAGATTCCCGTCATTCCCAAAGCAGAATTTGATGAGGAGGAATTCCGGGGCCTGCGCCTGATCGGCTTTGACAAAACAAAGCTGGAGGATGAGCGGCATCTGGGGCGGATCGTTCATTTTTTCCTCTACGACTACAAGTTTGAGCGCGTGTGGAAGGATCCCGATCATGATATCGAAAAGCTCAGGCGGTACCGGGCGGTGCTCTCACCAGATTTCAGCATGTATCTTGAGATGCACCCGCTCATGCAGCTTTATAACACCTTCCGCAACCGCTGGTGCGGGGCGTATTTCGCTTCAAAGGGGATGCGCGTGATCCCCACCGTGAGCTGGGGGGATGAGCGCAGCTTTGCCTTTTGCTTCGAGGGGATTCCAAAGGGGAGCACCGTGGCGGTTTCGACCTATATGGTATCGGAGCACGGGAACCGTGCGGATCAGAAACCGTTTTTCATGAAGGGCTATGAGGAGCTGCTGCGGCGGGTGGAGCCGGAGCGGATTCTCTGCTATCACGAGCCGTTCCCGGAGATGCGGGGCAACATTGTCCCGATTGATTACGAGCTCAGCTCCTGGCGGCATATGGAGGACGATTACACACCGTCTAAATACGCGAAATATATCTGCGGGCTGGAGCCGGTGCCGCCGGGCTGCGATTTGGTGATCAAGCGTGGCTATGTCATGCGGGACGATGGTTGCCGGATGGGAATGGGCAGCGCCTACGGCGGTAAATGGAAGCCGAAGAAGGAAGAGGACAAGCGGTTTTTGGGGCAGCCGGGGGAGATAAAAATTACTTATGTAAGCGGATATAAAGTAGCAACTAAAATTGGAGAAGATGGGCGTGCAATCAGAGAGAGGCATTATACGGATCACAGGAGACCCGATAAGCATTCTGATCCTCATGATCATGAGATACATTGGGATAATCCAAATGAGCACCCCGATCCGCAAGGCCATATCAACTATCCGAATGGCGTACCGGAATTTAAATATTTTGGAGGATTTACAATGGAGCATACAGACATATTAACTGGTAACACAGGGGAAAATCATTTTGAAACAATCAATGATTTCAAAGAATGTATGCGCTACCATGGAGAGGTAGAGTTTGAATGGAAAGGAGTTCTCTATACCATCACTCATCCGGAAGGTATGATAAATATTAGCGAAGCCTGGAAGCCGGAAACGGAAAAATGGTGCGCGACGGCGGACGAAGCCCTTGAATATATGATAGACGGTGTCCGGCTTCGGGAGATCATTACACAGGTAGAGGTAAAAGCCAGGACAATATAATGGAGATATCACAGAAATGTATATAATAATTTTTATATTAGGAGGGAGGAACTCTGCATGGAAAACCGATCAATTGTCCAGAGGCGCGCCAGAATTTAAACTGTTTGGAGGGCGTCAACAAGTGTATACCTATGTAAAGTCAAACACACCGGAAGAGAACCGCTTTGAAACAATCAGTGAGTTCAAGTGGTGTGTTGAATGTGGCGGAGAGATAGAATTCATATGGAATGGCAAAATATATGATATTGTACATGACCCTGACGCGATTGTGATTTATGAAGCCCACAGTGAAATAGAGAGTTATTACAAGACGGCCGACGCTTTATTAGACTATGCGATTGATAACGTTCGCCTTCGGGATATTGTTACACGGATGGAGGTAACAGGAAGGACAATATAATTGGAGGATTACAAAAATGAATACAATTGTACACGCAAACACACCGGAAGAGAACCGCTTTGAAACAATCAGCGAGTTTAAATGGTGTGTCGATTGTGGGGGAGAGGTAGAGTTTGAGTGGAAGGGAACGCTTTATACGATCACTCATCCGGAAGGTATGATAAATATTAGCGAAGCCTGGAAGCCGGAAACGGAAAAATGGTGCGCGACGGCGGACGAAGCCCTTGAATATATGATAGACGGTGTCCGGCTCCGGGAGATCATTACACAGGTTGAGGTAAAAGCCAGGACAATATAATAGAGAATTACAAAATTCGAGTGCATGACAGGCCTGTTGAGGACCTTGCCCAATATCTGCAGATGGCATGCCAAAATTGCATCTGCCGTCGGCCGCGCGGAGAAAAGCTGTTTCTTCCTCTTCACGCGGCCTTTTCATTATATTGTAGGGGAAATACGGACGCGCAGTTCCCCTACGTTTTCAGCTTTTGCACACCGCTTTGTGGGCAGTACCTACAAATCTCGAAAAATCGTGATTCCGCCGAAATTTTTATGAAATAATTGTTGCTTTTTCCAAATCGGTGTGGTATCATATTCAAGCATGCTGTGTAGGTGTGCAGATATGCGATGATGCAGAAGGTGGCCGCCCTTTGAGGCGGGGAATTTCTGCGGAGTATGTCCGATTTACAAACCGGGCGAAAGAATACTGGCTTGCTTCGGCCGGCCGCAGTTTATGCTGCGGCGGGTTTTCTGCGGCCAGGCGCGAACAATCGGAACCCGGATCATGTTCTCAGCATATCCGGTTTTTTCAATGCAGCAAGGTGAAACACCCGGATCAGTGTTCAGATTTTCGCGTTGCCCGCCAACAATGAAGGAGGCGTTCCCCATGGCAGTTAAGGAAAAGATCCGCATCAGGCTCAAGGGCTACGACCACAATCTCGTCGACAAGTCGGCGGAAAAGATTGTTGAGACAGCCAGAAACACAGGCGCGCAGGTCTCCGGTCCCGTGCCGCTTCCAACTGAGAAGGAAGTCGTCACCGTGCTTCGTGCCGTGCACAAGTACAAGGATTCCAGAGAGCAGTTCGAGCAGCGCACCCACAAACGGCTTATCGACATTCTCAGACCCTCGAACAAAACCGTCGAGGCTCTGACAGGTCTTGAGCTTCCCGCCGGCGTGGAAATCGAAATCAAGCTGTAAAGCAGATTTCCATTACATGCCGCAGGTCAAGTTGGCGTAAGCCAACCAATAACCGAAGGAGGAAAGGTAAATGCAAAAAGGTTTGATCGGCAAGAAAATCGGCATGACGCAGCTTTTTGACGAGCAGGGCAATGTTGTCCCCGTTACCGTCATCGAAGCAGGCCCGTGCCCGGTCGTCCAGAAGAAGACGATCGAAAACGACGGCTATGAAGCCGTGCAGCTCGGTTTTCAGGATGTCAAGGCTCAGCGCGTCAACAAGCCCATGAAGGGCCATTTCGCGAAGGGCAATGTCGCCCCGAAAAAGGTGCTGCGTGAATTCCGTCTCGCAGATATCAGCGCGATGAATGTCGGCGATATCCTGAAGGCCGACGTCTTTGCGGCGGGCGATCACGTTGACGTGGTCGGCACCAGCAAAGGCAAGGGTACGGCCGGCGCGATCAAGAGATGGAATTTCTCCCGCCTCAAAGAGTCCCACGGTACCGGCCCGGTCGCAAGGCATGCCGGCTCGCTCGGCGCGTGCAGCGATCCCTCCCGCGTATTCAAAGGCAAGAAGCTTGCGGGCCATCTGGGCGCGGAACGTGTCACAATTCAGAATTTAGACGTTGTCAAGGTGGATGTGGAAAACAACCTCATCGCGGTCAAGGGCGCTGTCCCGGGCCCGAAGAATGGGATTGTCCTCCTCGCCGACAGCGTCAAGAACGCGTAAGGAAGGAGTGGAACAAATGCCTAACGTATCAGTTTTCGACGAAACCGGCAAGAAGGTGGAAGAGCTCGCGCTGAGCGAGGGAATCTTCGGCATCACGCCCAACGTTCCGGCGATGCACCTCATGGTGGTAAGTTATCTGGCAAACCAGCGCCAGGGCACGCAGTCTACCCTTACGCGCTCTGAAGTCAGCGGCGGCGGCAAGAAGCCGTGGCGCCAGAAGGGCTCCGGCCGCGCAAGGCAGGGCTCGACCCGCGCTCCCCAGTGGACGCACGGCGGTATCGCGCATGGCCCGAAGCCGCGTGAATACGGTATTTCCGTCAACAAGAAGGTAAAGCGCCTTGCCATGAAGAGCGCGCTTTCCAGCAAGGTTGCGGGCAATGAGCTTGTCGTGCTCGACAAGCTTGCACTCAGCGAAATCAAGACCAAAGAGGTCGTCAAGGTGCTCGGCGCACTCCAGACCGGCAAAAAGACGCTCATCGTCTTGCCGGAGAAGGACGACACGGTCTATCGCAGCGCACGCAACATCGCAGGCGTGAAGACAACGCTTGTCAGCACCCTGAATGTTTACGACATCCTTAACTGCGATACGCTCCTTGTCCTCAAGGATGCTGTCGCGAAGATTGAGGAGGTATATGCATGAGCAAGTTAGCACAGGATATCGTCCTGCGCCCGGTCATCACTGAGGAGAGCATGCAGGGCATCGCCTTGAACAAATACACGTTTCAGGTAGCCAAGGATGCCAACAAGGTGGAGATCGCTCAGGCGGTTGAAAAGCTTTTCGGCGTTGAGGTCGAAAAGGTCAATACGATCAATGTCCGCGGAAAGCTTCGCAGGCAGGGCCGTTTTGAGGGCCGCACCGCGTCCTGGAAAAAGGCGATTGTAACACTTACGGAGAAGTCCAAGAAGATCGATTTCTTCGACGGCATGATGTAAGGGAAGTTTTCCCGTAAAAGAATACCCGGCGGCGACGTATGGAGCCCGGCATGCTCCGCAAAGCCGCTATGAGGAGAGTGAACCAAATGTCGATTAAAATCTACAATCCGACGACGAACGCACGGCGTAATATGTCGGTGACGGATTACACGGAGCTGTCGAAGAACGGCCCGGAGAGAAGCCTTCTGGCTCCTCTGAATAAGAATTCCGGCCGTAACAGCTATGGCAGGATCACCGTGCGCCATCGCGGCGGCGGTAACCGCAAGAAATACCGCATCATCGATTTCAAGCGCGACAAGTTTGACATGAGCGCGAAGGTGCTCGGCATCGAGTACGATCCGAACCGCTCCGCTCACATTGCCCTCATCCAGTATGAGGATGGTGAGAAGCGCTATATCCTCGCTCCCGCAGGCCTGAAGGCCGGCGATACCGTTGAGGCGGGTGCGGGCGCGGATATCAAGCCCGGCAACGCACTGCCGCTTGCCAATATCCCGACCGGTACGTTCGTCCACAATGTGGAGCTTTATCCCGGCCGTGGTGGGCAGCTCGCCCGCGCAGCAGGCAACGCCGCTCAGCTCATGGCAAAGGAAGGCGCCTACGCGCTGCTCCGCCTGCCCTCCGGCGAGCTGCGCAACGTATCCGTCAACTGCATGGCAACCATTGGCCAGGTCGGTAATGTTGACCACGAGAACGTCAAGATCGGTAAAGCTGGGCGCAAGCGCCACATGGGCTGGAGGCCGACGGTTCGCGGCTCTGTTATGAACCCGAACGACCACCCGCACGGCGGCGGCGAAGGCAAATCCCCGATTGGCCGTCCCGGGCCGGTCACGCCGTGGGGCAAGCCTGCTCTTGGCTACAAGACGCGCGCGAAGAAGAACCGCTCCGACAAGATGATTGTCAAGCGTCGTAACGGCAAGTAGTCGATGAAAGGAGCTTAAGAATTATGGGCAGAAGCGTGAAAAAAGGCCCTTTCGTGCAGTCTAAGCTGCTCGAGAGAGTCGAAAAAATGAACGAAACGGGCGAGAAGATCGTCTTAAAGACTTGGAGCCGCAGCTCCACCATTTTCCCGGACTTCGTCGGCCACACCTTCGCCGTTCACGACGGGCGCAAGCACGTACCGGTTTATGTGACGGAAGACATGGTTGGCCACAAGCTCGGCGAGTTTGCTCCCACGAGGACCTTCCGGGGCCACGCGGGTTCCAAAACCTCAAATTCCGGCAAATAACGGTCGAAAGGAGTGTGTTCATCTATGGAAGCAATGGCGAAGGTTACGCACGTGCGCATTGCGCCGCGCAAAGTGCAGATCGTTCTGGATCTGATCCGTAATCAGCCCGCTGACAAGGCCATGGCAATTCTCAAGCACACGCCCAAGGCCGCGTGTGAAATTCTTGAAAAGCTGCTAAAATCAGCGATCGCAAACGCTGAAACAAACAACAACATGGATGTTTCGAGGCTGTATGTGGCGAAGTGCTATGTCTGCCAGGGCCCGACCCTCAAGCGTCTGAGGCCGAGAGCACAGGGGCGCGGATTCCGCATCAACAAGAAAACGTCGCACATCACCCTTGTACTCAAGGAAATGGAATAAGCGAAGAGGAGGTTAAACAATGGGCCAGAAGATTAATCCCACCGGCTTGCGGGTCGGTGTCATTAAGGATTGGGAATCCCGCTGGTATGCGAAGGATGCGGACTTCGGCGATACGCTTGTAGAAGACTACAACCTGCGCGAGTGGCTGCTGAAAAAGCTTGCCCCGGCCGGCGTTCCCAAGATTGAGATTGAGCGCGACGCCAATCGTGTGCGCATCAATATCCACTGCGCGAAGCCCGGCATGGTGATCGGCCGCGGCGGCTCTGAGATCGACAAGCTCAAGGCAGAGTGCGAAAAGAAGCTCGGTAAGGAAGTCTCTCTGAATATCGTCGAGATCAAATCCCCCGATCTCAACGCGCAGCTCGTGGCGGAGAGCATCGCTTCCCAGCTCGAGCGCCGCATCTCCTTCCGCCGCGCACTCAAGCAGGCCATCGGCCGCACGATGAAGCTTGGCGCGAAGGGTATCAAAACGCAGGTTTCCGGCCGTCTGGGCGGCGCTGAAATCGCCCGTACGGAGCATTATCACGAGGGAACCATCCCGCTGCAGACCATCCGCGCAGACATCGACTACGGCTTTGCCGAGGCAAAGACAACGTATGGCCGCATCGGCGTAAAGGTCTGGATTTACCGCGGCGAGGTGCTGCATGACAATGCAAACCGCAGGCCGCGCAGGGAAGGAGGAGCTCGATAATGCTGTTACCGAAGCGTGTCAAATACCGCAGGGTGCAAAGAGGCCGTCTCAAAGGCACGGCAACCCGCGGCAATAAAGTAAACTACGGCGATTTTGGTCTCGTTGCACTCGAGCCCGCCTGGATCACCTCTAATCAGATTGAGGCGGCCCGTATCGCTATGACGCGTTACATTAAGCGTGGCGGCCAGGTCTGGATCAAGATCTTCCCGGATAAGCCGATCACCGAGAAGCCGGCGGAAACCCGCATGGGTTCCGGTAAAGGTTCCCCCGAGTATTGGGTGGCGGTCGTAAAGCCCGGCAGGGTCATGTTTGAGATCGCGGGCGTTGATGAGGAGCTTGCGCGTGAGGCTATGCGCCTTGCGGCCAACAAGCTGCCGATCAAGTGCAAATTTGTAACGAAAGAAGAAACGGGTGGTGAGCAGTAATGAAAGCCAGTGAAATGAGAAAACTGTCCCCCGCGGAGCTTGATGCCAAGCTGATCGAATTAAAGGACGAGCTTTTTAATCTGCGCTTCCAGCAAGCCATAAACCAGCTCGATAACCCGATGCGAATCAATGCCGTCAAAAAGGATATCGCCCGCATCAAGACGATTCAGCGCGATATCGAGCTGCACGGCGCGACTTCGTGAGGGAAGGGAGGCTAAAGCATGAGCGAAAGAAACCTCAGAAAAACGCGGGTGGGTATCGTCACCAGCGATAAGATGGATAAAACCGTGGTTGTTTCCGTTAAGGATAGGGTAAGGCATCCGCTTTACAAGAAAATTGTCAACCGCACTGTGAAGCTCAAGGCACACGATGAGAAGAATGAGTGCGGCATAGGCGACCGTGTTCTCGTCATGGAGACCCGCCCGTTGTCGAAAGACAAGAGATGGCGCGTGGTCGAGATCATTGAAAAAGCCAAATAAGTTTGGCGTAACACAAGGAGGAAAACACTGTGATACAGCAGCAGAGTTACCTCAAGGTTGCCGACAATACGGGCGCGAAGGAGCTTATGTGTATCCGCGTGCTCGGCGGTTCCGGCAGGAGGTATGCCAATATCGGCGACGTGGTGGTTGCTTCGGTTAAAAAAGCAGCACCCGGCGGCGTTGTAAAAAAGGGCGAAGTTGTAAAAGCGGTTGTCGTCCGCACCGCGAGCGGCGTGCGCCGTGAGGACGGTACGTATATCCGGTTCGACGAGAATGCGGCCGTCATCATCAAGGACGATAAGAATCCCAGGGGCACACGTATTTTTGGACCTGTGGCCAGAGAACTGCGCGAGAAAGATTATCTCAAGATTCTCTCCCTCGCTCCGGAAGTGCTTTAAGGGGAGGTAAGAATTTATGAACAATAAAGTGCATGTGAAGACCGGCGATGAAGTCATCGTCATCAATGGTAAGAACCGCGGCATGAAGGGCAAGGTCCTGCAGGTCAGCCCTTCCGAAGGCAAGGTCATCGTCGAGGGCGTCAACATTGTTACCAAGCATGTCAAGCCCCGCAAGATGGGCGAAGCCGGCGGCCTGGTCAAGGCGGAAAGCGCGCTCTATGCCAGTAAGGTTCAGCTCATTTGCCCGAAGTGCGGCCGCCCGACCCGGACCGGTCACGCGATCAACAATAAGGGCAAGAAGGTGCGTACCTGCAAGAAGAGCGACTGCCTCGCTCAGTTTGAATAAAGGGAGGGACATGACACATGGCAAGACTCAAGGAACTCTATGTCAATGAGGTAGCCCCTGCACTGATGAAAAAGTTCGCGTATAAAAGCGTCATGCAAATCCCGAAGCTTGACAAGATCGTCATCAATGTCGGCTGCGGCGAAGCGCGCGACAACCCGAAGGTGCTTGACGCCATCGTTGCCGACGTCTCCGCGATCACGGGCCAGAAGCCCGTTCTGTGCAAGGCGAAGAAATCCGTTGCAAACTTTAAGCTCCGCGAGGGGATGGTAATCGGCGTAAAGGTTACCCTGCGCGGCGACAGGATGTATGAATTCCTCGACCGCTTCTTTAACCTCGCGCTGCCCCGCGTCAGGGACTTCAGAGGCATCAACCCCAACTCCTTCGACGGCCGTGGAAATTATTCCATGGGCATCAGGGAGCAGCTGATTTTCCCGGAAATTGATTATGACAAGATCGATAAAGTCCGCGGTATGGACATCTGCATGGTCACGACCGCAAACACGGACGAAGAAGCCCGCGAGCTGCTCAGCGCGATGGGCGCTCCGTTCTCGAAGTAAGGAGGGATTATTGTGGCCAAAAAGTCGATGAAGGTCAAACAGGCAAAACCCGCGAAGTATTCATCCAGAGCGTACAACAGGTGCAAAATCTGTGGCCGGCCGCACGCCTATCTTCGGAAGTACGGAGTTTGCCGTATCTGCTTCAGGGAGCTTGCCCATGCGGGCCAGATTCCTGGCGTGAAGAAGGCCAGCTGGTAAAGAGCAATTGCAAAGGAGGTTGACGGCATGCAAATTACCGATTCGATAGCCGATATGCTCACCAGAATTCGCAACGCGAATTCGGCAAAGCATGACACGGTTCAGATTCCCGCATCCAACATGAAGAAAGCAATTGCTCAGATTCTTGTGGATGAGGGCTATGTAAAAAGCTTTAAAGTGATTGATGACGGCAAGCAGGGCATCATTGAGATTGCGCTCAAATATGGCCCGAACAAATCCCAGGTCATCACCGGTCTGCGCAGGGTTTCCAAGCCCGGCCTGCGTATTTACACCAATTGTGAAGAGATGCCCAAGGTTATGAAAGGCCTTGGCATTGCGATCCTCTCCACATCCAAGGGCGTTATGACGGACAAGGATGCCCGCAAGGCCAATGTTGGCGGCGAGGTCCTTGCATTTATCTGGTAAGGAGGTGCAGTAAGGAATGTCACGTATCGGCAGAAAGCCAATCGTTATTCCAGCAGGCGTCGATGTGAAAATCGACGGAAGCACTGTCACCGTTAAGGGCCCGAAGGGCACCCTTTCCAGAACAGTGCATCAGAATATGAATGTCGCAGTGGACAACGGCGTCATCAATGTGACCCGCCCGGACGACAATAAGCTCAACCGTTCGCTCCATGGCCTGACCCGCACTCTGGTGGCCAATATGGTCGAGGGCGTGGAAAAGGGCTTCAGCAAAGAGCTCGAGATTAACGGCGTCGGTTACCGTGCCGCAAAGCAGGGCAAGGATCTTGTCCTGAATATTGGCTACTCTCATCAGGTCGTTGTTTCTGAGGTAGACGGTATTACCATTGAGGTTCCTTCGCCGAATAAGATCGTCATTTCCGGTCCTGACAAGCAGAAGGTAGGCCAGTTTGCAGCGCAGGTGCGCGAGAAGCGTCCGCCGGAGCCTTATAAGGGCAAGGGCATCAAGTACGTCGACGAGCACATCCGCCGCAAGGAAGGCAAGGCCGGTAAGGGCGGCAAGTAATCTGAATCGAAGGAGTGAAACGAAATGGTGAACAGACCTGACAGCAATAAGGCGCGTCAGACCCGCCACAAGAGAGTGCGCGGCAAGATCTCCGGCACCGCAGCGTGCCCGCGTCTTAACGTATTCCGCTCCCTGCAGAATATCTACGCTCAGTTAATCGACGACGACAAGGGCGTCACCCTTGTATCCGCTTCAACTGTGGAAAAGGATTTTGAGGAATACGGCGGAAATATGAGCGCGGCCCGCAAGGTGGGCGAGCTGCTCGCAAAGCGTGCCGCTGAAAAGGATATCACGAAGGTCGTTTTTGACCGCGGCGGCTATATCTACCACGGCCGTGTGAAAGAGCTGGCCGAAGGCGCCCGTGAGGGCGGCCTCAAGTTCTAAACGAAGGAGGAATACTTTTGGCTAAGATTGACGCATCGGCTACGGAGCTTCAGGAGCGCGTGGTGGCCATCAACCGCGTATCCAAAACCGTTAAGGGCGGCCGTATCTTCAAGTTTGCGGCGCTTGTCGTCGTCGGCGACGGCAATGGCTCCGTCGGCTTCGGCCTTGGAAAATCGGGCGAAGTTCCGGACGCAATCCGCAAGGGCATTGAGGATGCGAAGAAAAATATGATCAAGGTAGCGCTCAAGGGAACCACGATTCCCCATGAGATCACCGGTAAATTCGGCGCAGGCGTTGTGCTGCTCAAGCCCGCCGCCCCCGGTACCGGCGTTATCGCCGGCGGACCCGTGCGTGCGGTCGTTGAGACGGTCGGCATCAAGGATATCCGTTCCAAGGCTCTCCGCTCCAACAATCCCTGCAATGTAGTCAGAGCGACCATTGATGGTCTCTCAAAGCTGCGCAATGTCGACGAGGTTGCCGCCATTCGCGGCAAGTCGGCCAAACAAATTCTAGGTTAAGGAGGGTGGATAAAATGGCAGATGTCAAGGTAAAGCTTGTCAAGAGCCTGATCGGCAGTAAAAAGGATCAGATTGCCACCGCCCATGCACTTGGTCTTCGTAAGATCGGGGACACATCCGTTCAGCCGGATAATCCCCAGACGCAGGGTAAGGTGAAAAAGATCATCCACCTTATCGAGGTAACCGAAGCGTAAGCAAGGAGGTGCGAATAAATGAAGTTGCACGAACTTTCACCGGCCGCTGGCTCCAAAAAGGAGGTCAAGCGGATCGGCAGAGGTGCAGGATCCGGTCAGGGCAAAACGGCTGGTAAGGGCCACAAGGGCCAGAAGGCCCGTGCGGGCCGCGGGATGCGCCCCGGTTTTGAAGGCGGCCAGATGCCGCTGCAGAGGCGTGTGCCGAAGAGAGGCTTTGTCAACATTTTTGGCAAGGAATTCTCCATTGTAAATGTTTCCGCGCTTGATCAGTCTTTTGAAGACGGTGCGGTGGTTGACATTGACGCGCTGATTGAAAAGGGCCTTGTCAAGAAGGTGCTCGACGGCGTGAAAATCTTAGGAAACGGCGAGATCAGCAAGAAACTTACCGTCCAGGTAAATGCTTACTCAGAGGCCGCGAAACAGAAGATCGAGGCGGCCGGCGGAAAGGCCGAGGTGATCTGACATGTTTCAAACGTTTATCAACGCGTGGAAGATCGCCGATCTGAGGAAAAAGATGCTGTTTACAGCGCTGATTCTCCTCATATTCCGGATCGGTGCCGCGATCCCGGTTCCCTTTGTGGATATCGGGTCCGCGGGCATCATCGCCGATCCCAATGCCGGTAACTTCATGAACTATCTGAGCATGATGACCGGCGACGCGTTCAACTACGGCACGATCTTCGCAATGTCGATCACGCCGTATATCAACAGCTCCATTATCATGCAGCTGTTGACCGTGGCCATTCCCGCTCTGGAGAGGCTCTCCAAGGACGGCGAGGAGGGCCGCAAGAAAATTGCCTCGATCACCCGTTATGTGGCGGTTGCGCTCGGCCTTCTGCAGAGCACCGCCTACTATTTCTATCTTCGTAATACGAAGACCAACGGGGTGAACTTCCTGCTCAAGAGTGCCAACGGCGCCGATTTTACCGGCGGATGGGCAGTGTTCCAGGCAATCGTTATCATCCTTGTGCTGACAGCCGGTACGGCCCTGATCATGTGGCTTGGCGAGCAGATTAACGACAAGGGCATCGGCAACGGTATCTCCCTGATCCTGTTTGCCGGTATCGTCTCCCGCATCCCGACGATGGTCACCCAACTGTTCCACCCGGAGCGCGGCTATATCTCCAAGGGCGGCGCGTACTATGCGCTGGTGCCGATCGTCGTAGTATGCGTCTTGTTGATGATTGCGTTTATCGTCTGGATGGATAATTCGGAGCGCAGGATTCCCGTGCAGTATGCAAAGCGCGTCGTCGGGCGCAAAATGTACGGCGGCCAGTCCACGCATATCCCGATCAAGGTCAATATGAGCGGCGTTATGCCGATCATCTTCGCCAGCTCCATCCTTTCTCTTCCGCCCACCATCGAGCTGTTCATGAAGGTGAAAGAGGGCAGTGGCTGGGAGACGTTTTTCAATCTCTTCAAGGCGCAGAGCCCGTTTTATGCGGTGATCTATTTTGTCCTCATCATCTTCTTCGCCTATTTCTATGCGACGATTCAGTACAATCCGATTGAGATGGCGAACAATATCCGTAAAAACAGTGGTGCGATCCCCGGCATTCGTCCTGGCAAGCCCACGTCTGATTATATCAGCCGAATTCTGTCAAGAATTACATTGCTCGGCGCTCTTCTGCTGAGTGTTGTGGCGCTGTTCCCGATTCTGTTCTCTCAGATCACATCTCTTGCGAATCACCCGATGAACATTTCTCTGGGTGGCACGTCTATCATCATTCTGGTCGGCGTTGCGCTTGAAACGGTCAAACAGCTTGAGTCGCAGATGATGATGCGCCACTATAAGGGCTTCCTTGACTAAGAATAGCGAAGGGAGAAAGGCATGAAACTCATTCTTCTTGGCGCGCCGGGCGCGGGAAAGGGAACGCAGGCGGAAATGCTCGCCGCCCATTTCTCCATTCCTGCGATCTCCACAGGCAACATCATCCGCGATGCCCTCAAAAAGGGCACGGAGATGGGCTTGAAGGCAAAGTCGTTTATCGATGCGGGCCAGCTCGTACCGGATCATGTTGTCATCGGCATTATCCAGGAGCGTCTCGCGCAGGACGACTGCAAAAACGGTTTTATTCTGGATGGTTTTCCGCGTACGATCCCGCAGGCTGAAGCGCTTGACGCAATGGGCATCGAGATCGACAAGGTAATCGATATCGAGGTGCCGGACGAGGCGATTGCCGCGCGTATGTCGGGCCGCCGCGTCTGCGAGAAGTGCGGTGCATCCTATCATTTAGAGCATAAGCGGCCCAGACAGGAGGGCGTCTGCGATCAGTGCGGCGGCAAGCTCGTGCAACGCAAGGACGACCATCCTGATACGGTGCTCGACCGTTTGCGCGTTTACCACGAGCAGACGGAGCCGCTAAAAGATTACTATGCGAAGACTGGAAAGCTTCGTATCGTGGAGGGGCAGAACGCGGTGGAACACACGTCCGCGTTGACCCTCAAAGCAGTGGAGGATTAAGCATGGTGGTGCTCAAAACCAGGCGGGAACTGATGCTCATGCGCGACGCATGCCGCATCTCCGCCGAAGCCTTGCAGCTCGCGGGGAAGGCGGTCAAACCCGGTATCACAACCGGGGAGATTGACCGCATTGCGTATTCGTATATCGTAAAGCAGGGGGCGACGCCGAATTTCCTGCATCTTTACGGCTTCCCCGCCACCGCCTGCATATCCATAAATGACGAAGTGATTCATGGCATTCCGAGCAAAGACCGCGTCATCCACGAGGGCGATATCGTCAGCATCGACCTTGGCGCCAGTATTGACGGCTTTAACGGCGACAATGCCGCCACTTTCGCAGCGGGGCACATTAGCCCCGAGGCGCAGCGGCTGATCGACACGACGCGCGAGAGCCTCTATGAAGGCATCCGTGCGGCGGTTGCGGGCGGCAGGATCGGCGATATCGGCAGCGCGGTGCAACGCTATTGCGAGGAACGCGGCTACGGCGTTGTCCGGGAATACACCGGGCATGGCGTGGGCGCAAAGCTTCATGAGGATCCGTCGGTCCCCAATTTCGGCACACCAGGCCGTGGTGTGCGCCTGTTACCAGGCATGACCCTAGCCATCGAGCCCATGATCAATCAGGGCACTGCACAGATCAAAACGATGCCAGACGGCTGGACGGTCAAAACCGCCGATGGAAAGCTTTCCGCTCACTTTGAGCATACCGTGGCAATCACGGCGGACGGTCCTCAGATCCTAACGCAAGTTTAGGGAGGGGCCGTATGGAGTTTCAAGTGGGAGATATCGTGCGCTCGAAAGCCGGGCGCGACGAAGGAGCGTTTTTGGCGGTAGTCGGCATTGAAGACGGTTACCCCTTGCTGTGCGACGGGAAGCATCGGCCGCTTGAGCGGCCAAAGCGGAAAAACCCGTTGCATCTGGCCGGGACCAATCGCCGCCTCGATATGCAATCGATGGAAACCAATCGTGTATTACGCAGGGCGCTACGCACCTTTGCGGAAGCGGGCGCAGTTCGTGTCACAAAGGGAGGTTAAGCTGTGTCGAAACAGGATATGATCGAGATTGAGGGTACCGTGACAGAGGCCCTTCCGAACGCGACCTTTAAGGTAGCTCTTGAGGGTGGTCACGAGATTTTAGCCCATATTTCCGGTAAGCTGCGCATGAATTTCATCCGCATCCTGCCGGGCGATAAGGTGACAGTTGAGATGTCGCCATATGATTTGACCCGCGGGCGCATCACATGGCGCTCCAAATAAGGAGGTAATCGAATGAAAGTCAGACCTTCTGTTAAGAAAATTTGCGAAAAGTGCAAGATTATCAAGCGCAAGGGGAAAGTCATGGTGATCTGTGAGAACCCCAAGCATAAGCAGCGTCAGGGCTGAGCCCTGACCGATCTGGAAAAACCACTTATGGAGGTGCAAGTGACAAATGGCGCGTATTTCAGGTGTTGACCTGCCGAGAGACAAGCGTGTTGAAATCGGCTTGACCTATATTTACGGCATCGGCCGCAAGACCGCCAGCGACATCATCAAAGCGACAGGCGTAAACCCGGACATTCGGGTCAAGGACTTGAGCGAAGACGATGTTTCCAAGCTTCGTGAGTATATCGATCATAACGTCAAGGTAGAGGGCGACCTGCGCCGTGAGACGGCCTTCGATATCAAGAGGCTCATCGAAATCGGCTGCTACCGCGGCGTGCGTCATCGCAAGGGCCTGCCCGTCAGGGGCCAGCGCTCCAAGACAAACGCCCGCACACGCAAGGGCCCGAAGAAGACGATCGCAAACAAGAAGAAGTAAGCTAGGAGGGATATCATGGCTACAAAAGCTTCCGGGAAAAAGACCGTTGCCACGCGCAGACGCCGTGAGCGCAAGAATATCGAACGCGGCGCGGCGCATATCCAGTCCACATTCAACAATACGATTGTGACGATCACGGATACACAGGGCAACGCGGTATCCTGGGCAAGCGCGGGCGAAATGGGTTTCCGCGGTTCTAGAAAATCCACCCCCTTTGCCGCACAGACCGCTGCTGAGACGGCCGCTAAGGCTGCGATGGAGCACGGGATGAAGACGGTTGAGGTTTATGTAAAGGGTCCAGGCTCCGGGCGTGAGGCCGCTATCCGTGCGCTGCAGACAGCAGGGCTGGATGTCAGCATGATCAAGGACGTCACCCCGATCCCGCACAACGGCTGCCGCCCGCCGAAGAGAAGGCGCGTATAACCAATTCAGGAGGTGTAACGAACTTATGTCAAGATATACCGATCCGGTTTGCAAGCTGTGCCGCCGTGAGGGCAAGAAGCTCTTCCTCAAGGGCGAGCGCTGCTATACGAACAAGTGCTCTGTGGAGCGCCGTTCCTATGCGCCGGGCCAGCACGGCCAGAGCCGGAAGAAGACTTCCGAATATGGCCTTCAGCTGCGTGCGAAGCAGCAGGCTCGCCGTTACTACGGCATTCAGGAGAGTCAATTCCGTAAATACTTCGAGATGGCGGAGCGCCGCCAGGGCGTAACGGGCGAAAACCTGCTGCGTATCTGCGAGAGCAGGCTCGATAACGTTGTTTACCTGCTTGGCTGGGCTTCCTCCCGTGCAGAGGGCCGTCAGCTCGTCAACCATGGCCATTTCCAGGTCAACGGCAAAAAGGTGAACATTCCGTCTTATCTCCTGCGCGCGGGCGATGTGATCACCATCAAGCAGACCAGCCGCGACAGCGAGAAGATCAAGGCAACCGTCGAAGCGAACGCTTCCCGCCCTGTTCCGCAGTGGCTTGACCTCGACAGGGAAGCCCTGCAGGCGAAAGTTGTCAACCTTCCGGAGCGCGATCAGATTGCTGTTCCCGTGGAAGAGCATCTCATCGTCGAGTTCTACTCCAAATAATGCAGCCTAACGAGGTTGTTTTTTGGAGGAACGTGCAATACCGCAGGCCGGCCGCCTGAGTTTAACAAGGAGGGTTTTGAATGATTGAAATTGAAAAGCCCAGAATCGAAACGACCGATTTGAAGCCGGACGGGACCTTTGGCAAATTCATCGTGGAGCCGCTGGAGCGCGGCTACGGCACGACGCTTGGCAACAGCTTGCGCCGCGTCCTGCTCTCCTCGCTTCCGGGATATGCCATTACCTCCGTTAAAATTGACAACGTTCTGCACGAATTCTCCACGCTCCCCGGTGTGAAGGAGGACATTACCGAAATCGTCCTGAATTTGAAGAATGTGATTCTGAAGATCCATGGCGATGGTCCAAAAACTGTTTATATCGAGGGCAGCGGTGAGTGCGAGATTACCGCGGGCAACATCAAAACAGACTCCGAGGTAGAAATTCTCAATCCCGAGCTTCACATTGCTTCGCTGGATCAGGACGCTCATTTGAATATGGAGCTCACAGTTGACCGCGGCCGCGGTTACGTTCCGGCGGAAAGAAATAAGCAGCAGATGCAGCCGGTCATCGGCGTCATTGCTGTCGACTCTATCTATACCCCCGTGCTGAAAGTGAACTACACAGTCGAGAACACGCGTGTCGGCCAGATTACGGACTATGACAAGCTGACGCTTGAGGTGTGGACAAACGGGACCATCTCCGCAAAGGAGGCGGTATCCCTGGGAGCCAAGATCCTCAACGAGCATCTCAATCTCTTCGTGGACCTCTCCGACGAGGCTTACGATGCGGAGATTATGGTCGTCAAGGATGACAACGGCAAAGAAAAGGTTCTGGAGATGACCATTGAGGAGCTTGACTTGTCTGTGCGTTCTTTCAACTGCCTGAAGCGGGCGGGGATCAACACGGTAGAGGATTTGATCAACAAGTCCGAAGAGGATATGATGAAGGTGAGAAACCTGGGCCGCAAGTCGCTCGACGAGGTTGTGGCCAAGCTGGAGTCTCTCGGATTCGACCTCCGCAAGGACGAAGAGTAGTACACCGACGAGGTAAAGGAGTGATTTTGAATGCCCGGTACCAGGAAACTTGGCAGGACCACGGACCATCGCAGAGCGATGCTCCGGGCGATGGTGACCTATCTCTTGGAGAACGGCAAAATCGAGACCACTGTCACGAGGGCCAAAGAGGTCCGCTCCATGGCGGAGAAGATGATTACGCTCGCTAAGGAGCCCTCCCTGCATGCCAAGCGCATGGCGCTTGCGTATGTCACGAAGGAGGACGTGGTCAAGAAGCTGTTCGACGAGATTGCCCCGAAATATAACGACGTCAACGGCGGCTACTGCCGCATTATCAAGACCGGCCCGCGCCGCGGCGACGCAGCGGAGATGTGCATCATCGAACTGGTCTGAGACGAGCGAAAAACAGCATAGCAGAAAGAGATGCCGCAGGCGGAATTTATTCGTCTGCGGTATTTTATATTTATGGACATATAGTAATATATATGGTTGACATCAACAAAATTCCATTACAAATATTGGCTAATATTTATCTTTACGATTTTATATTATATACGTATAATAAAAACAAAGATGAAGATACTTATCTGATCAATACTTTCTATCTTGTCAACAGGAGACACTCCAAATAATACTTCTGATGCTTTGCATAGGAAAGGGGGAGAAGCGTTTTGAAAAAGAAACTTGTTGTAATAATATTGTCGCTATCGGCTTTATCCATGTTTCTGTTTGCATCGTGTTCCCCAAAACCTTCGATCGTGCCCACGGATTCCTCTCCTGCTGAGCCAACGCAACAGGCTGTTGTGCAATCGTTTCCGATCCGGATGGAGCCCCTGTCCAGCGAGGAGTATGACCGGCTGAAGCATTTGGGCTCTCCCACGTCGGAGGACCGGGATGCGGACAAATATCTTTGGAGGTATCATTGTGAAGCGCCGCCCAAGTTCGTGGATGTATGGCTTGAAATTTATGAAAAGGGGCAGCTGGTGGAGAAACGGGAGACGATGGATACCAACATTGAGAGCACAACTGGCCTTATTTCTTTGCTCTCTTATGGCAAGGAGAACCCGCATTGGACGATCGAATTAAACAGTGGAGGGAAATATGGGGAACATAAAGGCTCTTACCGGTTTGTGAAGGCGGTTCAATCGCCAAACAGTTTTCAAATATATGGGGAGCGGGAGGCGACCCTGATCGCGCTATTATACAGCAATGAGGAACAATCGCCGCAGATATCTTTCTCAGATATCCAAAAGGGCAACGATTTTCTTCAGGATGTTGATTTGTGCGTGCTATTAAAGGCAATGGTTATGCCTGAAACATAAAGAAGTGGAGCAAAACAAAGAGAAGGGAGAGGATTCCAATGTTTTCGATAGATTATCAAAAATAGATGGAAAAGCATGACGTTTAGGCGCCTTATCTTTAAACCGAGTTATCATTTGAGTACAGCAGCGCGAACGTATTCCTACCAGCGGACGACACCTTGGATTCTCGATGCTTCAGAAAGTAGTGTCGGTCATAACTTTACTGTTGTGCTTCAGCGTGGGGCGACAGGAACTCCATGGTCTACAACATTAATTAATCAACGCTGAATTGGATTAGTTACGCGATCCAAATAAGGACACTATATGATGCTTCTGAAACTAGGAACTGGTATGTGAGGCACTACAACTAGAATGACATGTTAACGATAGAAAAAGAAGCGCTTGCTGATCAGCAGGCGCTTTTTTTAGATACTTTTGGTATAAGTTATAAAATAATAAAATCTTATTGTAAGATTTGTTAATTTACAACCGAATTATTTATAAATATAATATAAATGGATATAAAATTCCATATATGTAAGCCTATAAGTTGCATATTGAGAGAGGAAGTGATTTCATATGGTTTCAATATCTCGGATTGTAAACGTATTTATTAAAGCCTATACGTAGAAAGGAGACCATCATGAAAAAGAAGACTATAGCGCTATTCATGCTCATACCTGACGATTGGAAATCAGACATATCGTCTGGAATGGGCTTATCCGGAAAGCGGCAAAAATTCCGGATCTGAAACGCGGTTTACGTTTACCGGAGAGGAAACAGGGGTGAGTATTCAAACGATTCAGGATTTGCAGGAGAGAATCAACTCTGTTCTTGTGTCCAACACAGCGGGTGAATCATTGGGTACCAAAATCACTTATCAGGCAGACGCGAACGCAATAATAACGCAATATATTTCTGAATATACAAATGGTGTAAATGGTATCATATCTAATTGGGATTATACCTATGATACCCAGGGACGTATCCGTACGATTTTCAAAGACGGAAGTTTGGCGGCTTCTTTTCAATATGATGAAGCCGGGCAGCTCAACCGTGTGAACGATGCAGCAACACAGACGACAACGATCTACTCGTATGATGTTGGCGGAAATCTGACGCAGAAGCGGGAATATCCGTATACTATTTCAGAAAATCCGGAAAATGTGCGTAATACTGTGACCTATGGTTATGAGGATGCCGGATGGAAGGATAAGTTGACTTCCTATGGTGGAAAGCAGATTGTATACGATGAAATTGGAAATCCAGTTCAATATGAAGGGAAGCAATATCAGTGGACAGCCGGCCGGATGCTGGAGGGGTATACGGATGAATCGTATAAGATTGCCTATACTTACGATCAGAGTGGCCTGCGTCAACGCAAAACGATCATGGATCGGGACACCTCCGCGCCGGTTATGGAATATCATTATTATTGGAACGGCGATTTGCCCGCCGGTTTCGAAGTGACGGAATACACGCAGTCAGGCCCGGTAACGGATACGGTTTGCTATTGCTTTGGCGACGATGGAACGATTTACGGTTTCCTTGTCAACGGGACGGACGCCTATCTCTACGAGCGCAATGCACAGGGCGATGTCGTGGGGATTTACCATGGCGGCGAACGGGTCGCGTCTTATACATATGATGCTTACGGCCGGATGCTCTCTGCCGACGAGATGGAAGCGGAACTGTCCAAGCTGAATTTGCTCTACTACCGTGGATATTGTATGGATCGGGAGACGGAACTCTATTATCTGCAATCGAGATATTATGTCCCGGAATGGGGGCGCTTTCTCAACGCGGATGTCTATGTGGACACGGGAACCGGGCTCAACGGGACGAATCTGTTTGCCTATTGCGACAATGACCCGGTGAATAAGATTGATCCGGATGGATATTGGGGATTGGATGTGCATAAGGAGTTGACGCAGGCTTATTTGCAAGATTTCAATTCCGCACAGGCACAAAGAGTAATTGATGGAAATTGGGCATTGGATCAGTATCATTCTGCGATTGTTGCTGTCTATAGTAACCAGAAATTTCATTTTGATAGAAGAAATGATTTGCTTAATCCATCTAACGAAGACACAAGGCTAACACAAGCTGCCCTGCACATTCAAAGCTCTATTAATGTTGCAAAGCTTTTTCCCAACGATATGAATATTTATTATCTTCTAGGAAAAGCGACGCACAGCATGCAGGATTATTCGGCGCATGGGAATATTGGATTGGATAATCGTGTAGCGGCAAGTCATGCGGGGCATTCTGAAGTAGATAATCCAAATTACGATTGGGTAAACAACACGGATCGTGGGCGTTCTGGTGTAAGCGGATGCGTAAAAGAGGTGGAAAAAAATGACCCGAGATTAAGATATAACGAGGCTTTAGAGTACACGGCATCCTGTATCATGACATGGATGATTATGATGCCTTCAATATAAGGAGTGTGCGTTTTAATGAAAGAGATACTATTTGCAATCGGTAAAACGATACAAGCTTGCTTCGGCGTTCTATATCTGTACCGTCATTTTATAGCAGTCGGAATTATTTTAGTAGGGATTATTGTCTTTTTGATAGGCAGAAAAAAGCATGGAAGGTTGTTTACAGGGCTAACACTTTGCATCGTGGGCATTAGCGTGATTTTGGTTGCACTCGGGTGCTATAATGTATTTCTGCGCCCCTCCTATCAAAAGCAACCGGTTACACAGCAACAGTTAGAGCTTCTCTGTAGCAAATTGGCTGACGGAACGTATGATCCGTATCACTGGCTCCCCAATGACAGCGATCTATCGTATAAGCGCAATGATACTCATACTCCAAATTTTGAATTTCAAAAAAGAACGTTAGATGTGATCGGGGTTCAAAAAGGGATTTCCCATGCCACTGGTTTTATCACGTCGCTTGGCATTACAATTTTGGAGTGCAACACGGTAGATCAAGCGATAGCTGAATACGACCAGCGTCAACAAAGCTATTGGGAGCACCGACAGGATGACAAAACAGAAATCTTGCAGAAAGGGTATCTGGAAATAGATACTCCTGAATATCGTGCTTATGTAACGCCGGTGGAGTTTTCGGCAGACATTTTTAATTGGCGCAAGGGAGATTGTGTGCGAAAGTTTTACAGTGTTACGATACAATACGATTCCATGCTGGTGGCGATGGATGAACGGACAGATATGGGCGGTGTAGCACTGGTTTTGCCGGATCTTATCATGCAGGATTGTATGTTTGACCCTAATTTTTCAATTCAATAGAACGGTAAATATAAAAATAAGCTCACAGCAAACCCGGCCTGATAGAGAGGTGACTTCCGATGTCAAAGCGTTCTTCTCCTCTTGCGAGGCTCCTTTTGATGAGCGCGGCGGCGCTTTACCCGCTTTGTTACCTTTTGATATAGATATTTATTATTATCTGGACAGAGCGATGCATAGTATGCAGGATTATTCGGCGCATGGGAATATTGGATTGGATAATCGTGTAGCGGCAAGTCATGCAGGGAATTTTGATGTAGATAAGACTAACTTCAATTGGAGAGATAACAATGATAGAGGGCGATCTGGTGTTTCTGGATGTGTTGTTGAGGCTAAGACAGGTGATAAATGGAATCGATACGACGAAGCGCTGGAGCAAACGGCAATGTGTTTAGCTACATGGATGCTGGGCATGATCTATCGTTAATCTGCAATAGTATCATGGAAGGAGGGGAAGGACAGATGAAGGATTTCCTGACCTGGGTTTATGTATTGCGAAGCTGTATTTTTACTTCAGTCGCGTTGCTGAGTTTGATTGTCTTTTTGTGCGGGCGAAAAAAGCATGGCAAGGCATTTCGGGCGGTGACACTGGGGCTTGTCGGGATCAACATCTTGTTTATCGCAATCGGCAGCTGCAATGCTTTTTTGCGCCCGCAGTATCAGCAGCAGCCAATCACGAAAGGCGATTTGGAGTCCCTTTGCATAAAGCTAGCGGACGGAAGCTATGATCCTGAGCAGTTCCTACCAAACTGCGAAAGGGAGGAATCTGAGCCATATGGGGATGGAGAAGATTGGGAGGATGAAAAGGGAATTGTAAATTATATACCCCAAATTATACAGTTTCAGAATCATTGGTTTTTTCATTTGACAGATTTAAAAAACGCCGTTTGCTTCTATTTTTATGAGTTTGATACAGAGAAACAGGCGCAAGTGTTTTATCAGGAAAATATGATAGAATATTGGAATAGCTCAATTGTATTTGTAGGGAGAGAACGATCAAAAGATAGGGATGCGATTATAAAAAACGGATATTTGGAGATAGAAAACGAGAAATATCAGGCGTATCTATCGCCAATAGAACATCAGGCGGATTATTTTAATCCAGAAAGAGGCGATCATATTCGGAGGCAGATGAAAATTGTGGTTCAGTATGACCATTATGTTGCTTGTTTTATGGAGGATTCATATACAAACAAACTCCTACTTCCCGATTTGGTGAAAAATCAGCTTCTGTTTGATCCATCATATGATCCGAAAGAAGGGTGAGGCTTTTCATTGTAAATCGGTAGAGAGGGTGTATCTTAAATGAGAGATACTACTGTAATCGGTAATACCATTCAATCCTGTATTGGAATCATTTATCTATATAGAAACTTTATTGCACTGGCGGTTATCTTAATCTGCTTAATCGTGTTTTTAGCCGGAAGAAAAAGGCATGGAACATTATTTGCAGGAATTACGCTTGGCGTCATGAGCCTTAGTATCGCTGTCATATAAAGGGCGCTTGCTGAGCAGCAGGCGCTTCTTTTTCTGCCCCGGATGAACATGAACCGCCCCTCCCGCCGCATATATATGACCGAGCCCTGAGTGGCAATCTACGTTTGACCGCGCGGCGCGTTTCCGTGCGGTCAGGAAAGGCATGGTCGTATCGATGAATTGGCACACCATGTCCCCCGGGGATACCGTTCACGCCCTGCAGACGGATCCGCAGCGGGGGTTAAATGCAAAGCAGGTGAAGGAGCGGCAGGGAAAATACGGGAAAAACCAACTGGAAGAAGCAAAGGGAAAAAGCCTTCTGCGCCGCTTTTTATCGCAGTTTGCCGATTTTATGGTGATCATTCTGCTCATCGCAGCGGTCATTTCCTTTATAACCGCTTTCTTAGAGCCAGATGGCGATTTTGTGGACCCAGTGATCATTCTTCTGATCGTGATCGTCAATGCGATCATCGGCGTTGTGCAGGAGAGCCGCGCCCAGCGGGCGATTGACGCGCTCAAAAAGCTGAGCGCGCCGCACGCTGAGGTGATCCGCGCGGGAAAGCAACAGAAGATCGACGCGGTGGACCTGGTGCCGGGCGACATCCTTCTGCTGAATACTGGCGACCTCGTCCCGGCGGACGCGCGGCTACTCGAATGCAGCAGCTTGAAAATGGAGGAATCATCCCTTACGGGCGAATCCATGCCTGTGGAGAAGCAGGCTGATGCAAGGCTGCCAGAGAAGTGTGCGCTGGGGGATCAGACGAACTGTGTCTTCTCTACCAGCACCGTCACCGCGGGGCATGCGCGTGCGGTCGTCACGGAGACGGGGATGAATACGCAGGTCGGCCATATCGCCCATATGATCAACACACAAGAGGCGCCACAGACGCCTCTGCAGCAGCGGCTCGCGCGCGTGGGCCGCATTTTGGGAGCGTGCGCGCTGGGTATCTGTTTTGTCATCTTTGTGCTGGGCCTGTTCCAGCATGTTCCACTGCTCGACAGCTTCATGCTTTCCGTCAGCCTTGCCGTGGCCGCCATTCCGGAAGGCCTGCCCGCGATCGTGACAATCGTTTTGTCCATCGGTGTGCAGCGCATGGCGAAGAGTAATGCGATCATCCGCCGCCTGCCCGCCGTGGAAACGCTTGGCAGCGCCACGGTGATCTGCTCCGACAAAACCGGGACGCTCACTCAGAATCAGATGACGGTCACGCGGCTTGCGGATATCGATGGCCCGATTTCTCCAAGCGGAGACAGGGGAAGGAATTTGCTCGCTTTGTCTGCATTGTGCAATAATGCCGTTTTGGAGGGCAAACCCGGCCATTTCAGCGCGTCCGGCGAGCCCACAGAGACCGCCCTCGTCACCGCCGCCGCCATGCAGGGGAAATGGAAGCCTGCGCTCGAACGCAGCTGCCCGCGTGTTAGAGAACTGCCTTTCGATTCCACACGCAAGCGTATGACCACGATTCATAGGCTTAACGGCGGCTATCTAATCATCACCAAGGGCGCGCCGGACCTGCTTTTGCCACTGTGCAGCCGCATCCTGCTTGCCGGGCAAGAGCAAGAGCTCAACGCCGCGCGGCGCATGCAGATTCTCAAGCGCAATGACGAGATGGCCGGCGACGCGCTGCGCGTGATAGGGGTGGCCTATCGTCAAGTTTCCTCTGAGCCGGGCAACCCGGAGCGGGAGCTTGTTTTCTGCGGTCTGCTCGGTATGCTCGACCCGCCGCGCAAAGAGGTCTGGCGCGCAGTGGCCACCTGTAAAACGGCGGGCATCAAGCCTGTGATGATTACGGGTGACCATGCGGTAACAGCTGCGGCGATCGCAAAGGAAATCGGTCTCTCCAGGGATGGGAAGGTCATGACAGGGCATGAGATCGATCAGCTCTCCCAGGAAGCGCTGATTCAGAAAATCAACGATTACCGCGTGTTTGCACGCGTTTCACCGGAGCATAAGGTGCGCATCGTCAAGGCTTTTCAGGCGACGGGAGAGGTCGTTGCCATGACCGGGGACGGCGTCAACGATGCGCCGGCTTTAAAGGCGGCGGATATCGGCTGCGCGATGGGTAAGACCGGGACAGATGTGGCGAAAAGTGCGGCGGATATGATCCTGACGGACGACAATTTCGCCACGATCGTGCGCGCCGTGGAGCAGGGGAGAGGCATCTACGACAATATCCGCAAGGCTGTGCACTTCTTGCTCTCCTGCAATATCGGCGAAATCCTTGTGATCTTTATCGCCTCCCTGATGGGCCTCCCCGCGCCGCTGCTGCCCATCCAGCTGCTGTGGGTCAATCTGGTTACGGATTCCCTGCCGGCCATGGCGTTGGGCGTGGAGGCAGTCGACAGAGACATCATGCACCGCAGGCCTGTTCCACCCAAGCAGAGCTTATTTGCGCAGGGCCTTGGCTTCGATATTGCCGTAGAGGGCATGATGGTGGGCGCGCTCGCCCTGCTTGCTTATATGCTGGGGCGCACTGTGTTTCCCAGTTCCGGCACGGTTTTGGGCCGCACGATGGCATTTGCCGTGCTCAGCCTTTCCCAGCTGGTGCATGCATTCAACACGAGAAGCGAACATTCGCTTTTTTCCGTGGGCTTTTTGAGCAATCCGAAGATGGTGATTTCGTTCCTGATCTGCACCCTGATGCAGTTTTCCGTGATTGCAATCGGCCCGCTGGGCACGCTATTTAAAACAGTGCCGCTGGACGGAGTGCAGTGGTTGGCCGTTGCCGCGCTTTCTCTTACCCCGCTGGTAACGGTGGAGATCGGCAAGCGGATGAAGCCGGCGGACAGATGACAAATTTCAGGGGCGGCGGGAAATCGACTGCACGTAGTTCAGCATTTCTCAAGCTTCTAAAGAGACACTACGAGAGCAGATCGGGCCATTGCAAAATGAGTTTCTGGTATCAGCTCACTATCTAAAATACGAAAAACAGCGCTCTCTATCGACTGGAATGGCCGTAGAGAGCGCTGTTTTGGGTGCAATTTTAGGCGAATGATCTCACAACGCCCATTTTTGACGGGTGCTTACTCCTCTGTTTCCCGCAGCCGCTGTGTTACACTGTCATGCGAAGAATAGCAATACATGACCGCCGCTGTCGACAGGCAGACGGCAAGCAGGCCGGCTATGATAGAAAGAGCCGGGAGATCGGGAAAGGCAAACGAAGCATAGGGGATCATCTTTGAGATCGTTTTGGACAAAAGCGCATAGATGCCTGCGCTTGCGGCGAGGGAGATCACGCAGGTGACAAGCACATGGATCAGGCCCTCCCAGAGAAGCAGGGAGAAAAGCTGGCGTTTTATCAGGCCGATGCTCTCCATAGACGCTCAGGATGGGGACGAGGTTGTAATTCTGGAAGACGAAGCCGATCTTCTGGCGGCGGAAGACCGTACGCTCCTCCTCGCTCATTTGAGTCAGTTCGCTGCCATCGATGGTTACCGTCCCGCTGTCTGGCCGGTCGAGCGCGCCAAGCATGTTGAGCAGCGTCGTCTTGCCGCTGCCGGAGGAGCCGACAATGGCGGCGAATTCCCCCTGCTCAATTTCCAGAGAAACGCCATCGAGCGCTTTGGTGAGGGTGGGCTCTGCGCCGTAGTACTTTTTAAGGTCTACAGCTGAGACAATCTCCATTGGATAAGCTCCCTTCCCTTTCTACTTTATTGATATAATAATAAATAAATAACGATTTATACAAAAGAAAGAGAAGAGAGAATAACGTCGAGGCCAGTACCGTTCTTGGCGGATTCGACGGTCTCGAGGTAATGCCCTTATATTCCTGGCCAATTTCACTAATGACGAAACGGTCGGTTTTGATCCGCTCGTCCTTATCCTGCAGGAATTCGCCCACATACTGCGCAACAGCGGCAATGGTCATGATATAAAAAGGCGCCATTTCCCCACGGAGCAGGGAGATGGCGCCTGATTGTTCTGTTGGATTGGTTTATTTTTCGATATTGCTGATGCTTTGCTCCTGCGCGTGCTTTTCCATGATGAAAGCTGTAACTTCTTCCATACGCTCTGCATTGAGCTTATACTTTTTGGAGAAGATGATCAGCGAAAGCAGCACAAAGACAGGCGGAATAACAAACATCATCAAGCAGATTGCGTTTTTGGCAGGCGCTGCCTGATGGGTAAGGGCTCCCTCATAGTGGGAGAGCTGAAGGCCGAAATTCATGATCAATGCCTGGATGGAATACGCCACCTTCAGAAGCAGGCTCTTCATGGAGAACACAATCGAATCCGTGCGGTAGCCGAGCTTAAATTCTCCGTAATCGACGATATCCGCAAGCATGATGGTTTCCGCGACGAACATGCAGCCGATCCCCATACAGCCGAGTACGCCGAAAACGGCGAAGAGAATAAATTGATTGAGCACCGGACCGAACAGGCCCATGCCGAGATAGCCGACGATCGAGAGAAGCATTGCACCTTTAATCACACGGTTGCGCGTGAATCGTTTGGAGAGGACAGGCAGAAGGATCAGACCCAACGCCTGGCCGACGCCGCCAATCACGCCGAAAGCGGAAAATAGCTCCTCGTTTTCCAGAACTGACTTGAAATAATAAATGCCGAGTCCGTTGGTTAAATACCATCCCGTATTAAAGCAGATGGCAGTGAGAATGAAAATGAGCAGCTGATCATTATTTTTAATCGTGCGAAAGGCGCGGGCCAACGTAAAGCTTTCCTTGTTTCCCGGCTGTTCGTGCACCTTTTCTTTGGTTGTAAAAAAGGTCACCAGACAGCCCAGAATCAGCAATACGCCGCAGATGGCGGCCCAACGGCTGAATCCAACCGCACGGCTGCCCCGACCAAGCACTTTATTGACCATCGGGACGGTCAGTACAGCGATGATAATTTGTCCAAATCCGGAAAAGAAGCGTGGGAAGGTTGCAGCAAGATTGCGCTCCTGCGGGTCGCTGGTCAGAGCGGGTACCATGGACCAGTAGGGGATATCGACGATCGTATAGGACATGCCCCAGAGAACATACATCACCGCCACATATACATACAGGCCGATATTGACCTTCCCCTCCGTAACCGAGAAGCCGGGGTTGGTAAACAGGAATACGAGCACGACGGCATTCAGAATGGCGCCCGTCAAAATCCATGGGCGGAATTTTCCGGCCCGTGTGTGGGTGTTGTCAACGATCGTGCCCATCATGGGATCGTTGATGCCGTCCCAGATGCGTGCACAGAAGGCTACGACGCCGACAAAAGCAGAATTGATGAGCAGGATATCCGTAAAGTAGTTATTTAGGAATGTGTTGAACAGGCCGTAGCTCAAATCCATGCCGATGGCACCCACGCCATAGCCAAGGTATTTGCACAAAATATCCTTTTTGCTTTTCGTTTTCTCCATTCTTTTTCCTCCAAATTTTAGTTGGCCAAGATGACTATAATGGTATTGTAGCTTTTTCGGCAATCTGCGTCAACAGCAAAGTGTCCAGCTTGACAGAAATATGGTTTCCCTCTACAATAATTCAGATTGATTCTTGAAGGTACATTCAATAATGGAGATACCATTGAAACCCCTGGCGGCGCAGGATAATACGCGAGGCCTGCAAACCATATGGGGGCAGAGAGCGGATGCGATATTCTATATTTTTTCCCTGAGAAGTCATTCTTTATGGAGGCTATATGATGGAGCTTCAGGTTAACGGTATTCCGATTTATTATGAAAAAAGGGGGAGAGGGCGCCCGGTGGTGCTGCTGCACGGCAACGGTGGCAGCCACCACACCTTTGACGGCCTGATGGAGAAGCTTGCCGGGGCCTATACGGTCTACGCGCCCGATAGCCGGGGGCACGGGAAGAGCGGCAAGGCCGGCCCGCTTTCCTACGAGCAAATTGCCAGTGACACCGCGGCCTTGATTCAGGCGCTTGGGCTAGAGAAGCCGATGCTTTATGGCTTCAGCGATGGTGGAATCGTCGGCCTGCTCGTTGCGTCCGGCTGGCCGGGGCTGCTCTCAAAGCTGGCGGTCAGCGGGGCAAATTCCAGCCCTGCGGGCCTCAAGCCCCGCAATCGCTTTACCTATCGCCTGCTTTACACAGTTACAAAAAATGAACGGATCGGCATGATGCTGCACGGCCCTGCGCTCACGCAGGCGCAGCTGAGTCGCATTGCGGTTCCCACGCTCGTGATGGCAGGGGAAAGGGACGTGATCCGCGAGGAGGATACGCGTTTTATCGCGTCACAGATTCCGAATGCGGAGCTGAAAATATTACCCGGGGAGAGCCATGGAAGCTATGTGCATGACCCGGATAAGCTTGCGTCTCTTCTTACTCCTTTTTTTGCAAAGAGAAATAATAAATGATTGTGAAAACATTTCAAATGGTAACACATTTCTTACAATTTCGTTACTTTCAGGAAGGACGTATTGACGAAACATGCGACAGCCGATATACTTTTCAACAGAGGTTTTGGCAACCTCTTAGACTGATAAAAACGAGGAGGGAACACATATGACGAAGAATGTTCTCGAATTGCTGGAGCATTCCGCGCAGAGGTTCCCGGAAAAAACGGCGTTTGCCGAAGAAAAGGATTCTATTACATATGCTTCCTTTTTGGATCTCTGCCAGTCGGCCGGTACAGGCCTGCTCGCGCTTCAGGCTTACGGCCGCCCGGTTGCCGTGTATCTGGAGAAAGGGATTCCCTGCCTGGCGGCGATGCTGGGCGTTGCATACAGCGGCGGTTTTTATACGGTGATTGATACCCATATGCCAGCGGCCCGGATTCAGAGTATTTTCAACACGCTATCCCCGGCGGCGGTGGTGACGGATGCCGCGCATGCGCAGGCTGCGGCGGAGTTTCTGGGTGATGCAAAGCTGGTGCTGTTTGAGGAAATCTCTCAGACGCCCTGCGACGGGGAGGCACTTGCACGCATTCGGAGCCGGATGATCGACACGGATCCGCTCTATGCGCTGTTTACCTCGGGCTCCACGGGCGTGCCGAAGGGGACGGTGGTGTGCCATCGCAGCGTAATCCATTATGCACACTGGGCTGCGCAGACATTCCGGTTCACGCAAGATACCGTATTTGCCAGCCAGACGCCGTTCTATTTCAGTATGTCTGTGCTCGATATTTTTGCAACCCTTCAGAGCGGGGCGACACTTTGCATGCCGCCGAAATCCTATTTTTCCTTCCCCGTCCAGCTGCTCGAATACCTCGAGGCGCACCAGGTGAACACCATCTATTGGGTGCCGTCTGCACTCGGCCTGATTGCCCGGATGAAGGCGCTGGATTATGTGAAGCCCTCGGCGCTTTCAACAATCCTTTTTGCAGGCGAGGTCATGCCGGTGAAATGGCTGAATGTATGGCGCTCACACTATCCGCAAGCGCTGTTTGCCAACCTATACGGGCCGACAGAAGTGACCGATATCTGCGCATATTACATTGTCGACCGCCCGTTTCGGGATGATGAATCGCTTCCCATCGGCCACGCGTGCGATAACTGCGGCCTGCTGGTGCTGGATGAAAACGGCCGGGAACCTGCGGCCGGCACACAGGGCGAGCTGTGCGTGCGCGGCTCCTTCCTAGCGATGGGCTATTACGGCGCGCCGGATAAAACGGCGGAAAGCTTCGTTCAAAACCCGCTCAACCGGACCTATCCCGAGCTGATTTATAGAACGGGAGACCTTGTGTATTATAACGAGCGCGGCGAGCTCGTCTATGTGGGCCGCAAGGATTTCCAGATCAAGCACATGGGATATCGGATCGAGCTGGGCGAGATCGAGGCAGCCGTTTCCGCCTGTGAGGGCGTGGAGGTCTGCGTCTGCCTGTATGACGCAAAGCGTGACAAACTGATTCTGGTCTACGAGGGGACGGCCTCCCAAGAGGAGATTCTTCCGTTTGCGAAGGGGAAGCTGCCCTCCTACATGGTGCCGAATCGAATCATCCATACCCGAAAGATGCCATATAACGCAAACGGAAAGCTCGACCGCAAGTGGCTGGGCGAGCATTACCGGGAGCTGGATGAGTAAAGCGTATTCAACGAAAAATTCAGATAGAAAGAAGCGATATTGAAGTATGGAAGAATTATTGGAAATCCTGCAGGAACTCAAGCCCGGTGTGGAATTTGAGGGGCAGACGCGCCTGTTTGACGATGGCATTCTGGACTCTCTGGATGTTGTATCCCTGGTGTCGGAAATCGACGATGCGTTCGATGTGGAAATCTCCGTTGTCGATCTGCGCCCGGAAAACTTCAATTCCGTGGAAGCGATGATGGCACTGATTGAGCGGCTGCAGGACGAATAAAGATCTGATTTCTGATTCTGCGCGCAAGGCGCTGCTTTTTGATGATTCGTGGCTGAGTTCTCTTCGCTTGTGTGGGCAAGCGGAGAGAACTGTTGTAATGGCCCTTGAGAATGGCTGGAGGGGTTACAGAAACTGAATTGGGGGAACAGCCAAAAATGAGCTATACTGCATTTACCTTTATTATCTTCATGATTGTCACCGGCCTGCTCTATTTTTTGATGCCCCGACGCGCACGCTGGGGCGTTTTGCTGGCGGCAAGCTATATTTTCTATTTTCTGTCGAGCAAGCTGCTGCTTTTGAGCCTGCTGGCGACGACGGTTTCCGTGTATCTGTCCGGCTTGGCGCTCGGACGGATCAATGCGCAATTCAATCTTGCAAAAAAGACGGTGCCAAAAGAGGAGAAGAAGGCGCTGCGCCAGAAAACGGCAAGCAGGAAAAAGCTGGTTGTATTTCTCGCTGTGCTCTTTAATTTCGGCCTGTTGCTGTTCTTTAAATATTTCAATTTTTTTGGGGATACGGTCAATTCCATATTCGGCCTGTTTTCCGAGCTATCCCCTGTGCCGCACCTGAAGCTGATTATGCCGCTGGGCATTTCATACTATACCCTGCAGTCGGTCAGCTATGTAGTGGACGTCTACCGTGGCAAGGTGGAGCCGGACCGGCATTTCGGCAGGCTCGCGCTGTTCATCTCCTTCTTTCCGCAGATCGTGGAGGGGCCGATCGGGCGCTATGGCCAGCTGGCGCATCAGCTCTATGAGCCGCATCGCGTAAGCTGCGCCAATCTCCTGCAAGGCATGGAGATGATTCTGTGGGGCCTGTTCAAGAAGATGGTGGTAGCGGACCGTGCAGGCATTTTTGTAGATGCCGTTTTTCATAACAGCGCAGCATATACGGGCCTTCCTGTCATATTGGCCGTATTGCTGTACACCATCCAGATTTACGCCGATTTTTCCGGCGTCATGGATATTGTGCGCGGCGTGGCGCGACTGTTCGGCATTCAGATGGCGCTGAATTTCCGCCGCCCGTTTTTCTCCATCTCCGTTCAGGAATTCTGGCGCCGCTGGCATATCACGCTCGGCGCATGGCTGCGCGATTATGTGTTTTATCCGGTCTCTCTCTCCAAGCCGATTCTTGCGCTTGGGAAGAAGGCCAAAAAGGTCTTCAAAGGGCATGCTGGCCGCCAGCTCCCCGCGATCTGTGCGCTGTTTTTCGTCTGGTTCGGCAATGGCCTGTGGCATGGAGCGGGATGGAAATTTATTGTTTATGGCCTGTATTACTATGTGATCATGACGATTGGCACGCTCTTTGAGCCGCTCTCCGTGAAGGCGCTTGCGGCGCTGCATATCGACCGGGAGGGGAAGCCCTGGCGCGTTTTCCAGATCATTCGCACCTGCGTATTTGTCTATTTCGGTATGCTGATTTTCCGCGCGCCGGGTTTGCGGTATGCAGGCCGGATCTTCCTTTCCATATTCCGCGGGCCGTTTTTGGGCGGCAGCCTGCTGTTGCCGAAGTTTGCGGCGGCTGATTGGCTGCTGCTCGGCATTGCCGTGCTACTGATGCTGGTAGTAAGCGTGCTGCAGGAGCGAAATATCAGCGTTCGCGCGCTGATTGCAAAGCTGCCGTTGCCCATACGCTGGGTGATCTATTTTGCGGCGCTGTTCAGCGTGATTATTTTTGGAATTTACGGGGATGGATATCACGTTGGAACTTTCCTTTATGGTCAGTTTTAAAGGAGGGTGAAAATGGATTCTTTCAAGAAACAGATTCCGGTCTGGCTGAAAAGAGGTTTGAAAGCAGCCACATTCCTTTTGATTTTTGCCTTTCTGTTAAATGCCGCTTCCGTTATTTTAACCCCGAAAGTGAATAAAAGGGAGGACGGCTCCAGCGAAGCAATCCACTTCGGCTATCGCGGAGAGCCGAAAGATTCCCTGGATATTGTGATGGTTGGCAACAGCGACCTGTATAACGCCATCATCCCGATTGAGCTTTATCAGTATTTTGGCATTGCGGGGTATGCCGGTGGGCGGCCCTATGAATCCGCCATGGGCGCATGGCGGCAGAGCCGCGACATCTTGCGGTATCACCGCAAACCGAAAGTACTGATTTTTGAAACGGATTGCCTCTTTCAAGAAGCGTCTCAAAAAAGCTGGGACTGGATTAATTGGAAAAATATACGCGAATCCATGCAGGAGCATTGGAAAACGCTTAAAAAATATTCAGACAGCAAGCTCAACGATGCGCTGGGTACCAAGCTGGGCTCTCTTCTGCCTGCTGTAAAGTATCATTCTAACTGGAAGAAGTTAACGCTTCAGGATTTTATGGATCCGTTTCATAGAGCATATCATTATGCTGGGAAAGGTTATATTCTCAATATCAAATGCAAGCCCTATAAAGGCGGGTTTGATTATATGGAGCCGGGGCGCACTCCGGAAGCTGCGCTGAGCAGACAGGCAAAGGCGGCTCTCAAAAAAGTGATGGATGCCTGCCAAAAGCGTGGGATTCAGCTTCTGCTGGCCGATATGCCCTCCTCTAAATCATGGAGTTATGAAAAGCACCGGGCGGTTGCTTCGTTTGCTCAGGAAAACGGCGTCGCCTTTTTGGATATGAATATTGAGGCGCAGGAGGGGCGTTTTCCTTTTGACTGGATGACAGATACGAAGGACGCTGGAAGCCATTTGAATCTCAGCGGCGCACAGAAGGCGACCGCTTACCTGGGAGAATATTTGAAGGCGCATTACGACCTTCCGGACCGCCGCCAGGATCCGCAGTATGACTCCTGGAAGGACGATATGATACGTTTTCAGGAGCTTCGTGCCCAGAAGGCGGTGCAGGAGGCCAAAGAAGAAAAGGCGCGCAAGGCGAAGGCAGTCCAGGGGCCGGCGGCTTCCGGAAGTGGATTTAAAAAGCTGCCATCCAATTGAATGATCCCGTTTCAGGGATGAGACCATGGAAAGGTATGAAATAGCATGAAGATACAAAAAGCATTTTTAATCAAAACAGGGCGAAGGGCGGTCAAATGCGTTTGCTTTTCCCTAATTTTCTTGCTGTTGCTTCAGCTGTGTTCCATGGTGCTCGTCCCCCGCAATGATAAGGCGGAGGATTCGACGCTGGGGACGGTAGTCACCGGGTATCTCGGCGAGCCGGACAATACGCTGGACGTCGTGATGGTTGGCAACAGCGATCTCAATAACGGGATCTCTCCGATTGATCTGTATAACCAATACGGGATCACGAGTTTTGCCAGCGGGCAGCCGTGCCAGAACCCCCTGACCGCCTGGCTGCGTGTCAAGGAGGCGCTGTCCCGCCAATCTCCCCGGGTGCTGGTGCTGGAAGTGGATGCGATGTACCGCAACCCCAATATGCATAAGGACCACTGGAAAATGTTTGTAGATAAGGTGAAGGCGTTTCCCCGGCAGGTATACGGTTATTCCGATACGTTCCTCAACAATGCGGTGGGCACGGGCGTCGGCTATCTGTTTGCGGGCGTCAAATATCATTCCCGCTGGAAGGAGCTGACCAGGGACGATTTTACGGATATCCGCCGTAAGTTTTACCATTATGTGGGCAAGGGATATTTGATCCATACGATGACGGTGCCCTATGAGGGCGGCTTCGATTATATGGAGCCGGGAGGCAGGGACGAGCCGCTGAGCAAGGAGGCCCTGCGCTGCCTGTCGAAGGTCATGGAGCTGTGCAAAGAGCGAGGCATCCAGCTCATGCTGCTGGAAATGCCTTCCGCCAGCTCCTGGAGCTATGAGAAGCATCAGGCGGTTTCCGAATTTGCAGCACAAAACGGTCTGCCCTTCCTGGATTTAAACGTGGAAGCGCAAGAGGGCCGTATGGAGTTTGACTGGACAAAGCATTCCAAGGACGGGGGAGACCATCTGAACCTGTTCGGTGCGGAGATTGCCACGGCTTATCTAGGTGCTTATCTTAAGGAACACTACGACCTGCCGGACCGCCGGCAGGATCCGGCCTATGCTTTCTGGAAGGAGGACGCCTCCTATTATGAACGCAACCGCCGCAAGGAGCTGGAGAAGCTCAACGAAAAGCCGGAGCCGCCGCACCATTCCAAGGTTGCGCCGAAGACCTGAAAAAAGACCGCCCCAGGCGATTGCCTGGGGCGGATTTGCGTATGTTCTTACGAACACAGAGAGGAATAAAGTAAAGCTGATTTGGTTGCACACGGATTCAAAAATTCCGGGCGGTCCAAACGAAACGAGCCTGCAGCTGTTTTTATGCTTCCGTGTCTTCCATATCCGATTCCCGTTCATGCAGGTGGTGGCGTTTCTTTTCGTCTGGTTCTGCATCATCTTCCTGCTTCTCCTTCCGGGGAAGGATTTCCACACGGACCTTTCCGATGCGGCGCTCTTCCACGCTCAGTACGGTAAAGCGGACGTTTTCATATTCCACCACGTTCATCTCTCCATCGCCGGGCAGGAAGCCGAGCTGGCTCGTGATGAAGCCGCCGAGCGTGTCGTAATCGCCCTCCGGCAGGTCCGCTCCGATCAGCTCATCGACCTCGTCGAGATCCGTCGTGCCATCGATGGTGAAGGTGGTATCGTTGATTTTGGAGATTTCTTCATCCTCATTATCGTATTCATCCTGAATGTTGCCGACGATGCTTTCCAGGACGTCCTCGAGTGTGACAAGGCCTGCCGTGCCGCCATATTCATCGACGACGATCGCCATCTGCACGTGGCTCTCGCTCATTTCCTTGAAAAGCTCGTCGCAGTGCTTGGTTTCCGGGACGTAATACGCCTTGCGCATGATATCGCGTAGGGTTTGATCCTTGGGAAGGTCGCGCCCGACGTATTTGAGCAGGTCCTTTGCATAGGCGATGCCGATGATATTATCCGGATCGTCGTCGTAGACGGGGATGCGGGAGTACCCTTCCTCCATCGAGATTTTGACGACCTCCTCGAGCGGATCGTTGACCTCCACCGCAAACATCTCCGTGCGGTGCGTCATGATGTCGCCAACATCCATATCGTCAAATTCGAAGATATTGTTGATCATTTCCTTCTGGGTGTTTTCAATGACGCCATTTTCCTCGCCCACGTCGACCATCATGCGGATTTCCTCCGCAGTAACGCCCTCCTCGTCCGCGTTCGGATCGAAGCCGAACAGCCGCACAACCAGATTGGTGGAGAAGGAGAGGAGCTTTACGACGGGCTTGGTAATCTTTGCCACAAACAGAAGCGGGCCGGCCGCCATAAAGGAGACCTTTTCCGGCTTCTGCATCGCAATCTTTTTGGGAACAAGCTCGCCGAGCACCAGCGAGAAATAGGACATGATCAGGGTAATGACGACCATTGCAAAGCCGCTGATCACGTTGTATGGGATCACGGCAACCACCTTGGGCTGTGCAATCGCCCCGGCCAGCTTATCCGCAAAGGTCTGCGAGGCCGAAGCGGATGTCAGGAATCCCGCGAGGGTTACTCCGATCTGGATGGTGGAGAGAAAATTGCTGGAGTTTGCCGTCAGGCGCAGAATCTGCTGGGCCTTTTTATGGCCTTCCTCCGCCATTTTTTGAATTTTGTTGTCGTTGAGCGAGATCACTGCAATCTCCGACATGGCAAAGAAAGCATTGATTAAAATGAGAATGAGCAGCAACAGTAGCTGCAGAATGATATTTCCGGCAGGGTCCGGGTCATCCATAAGGGACTGGCTCCTTTCCTAATTGCTTCGCGAAGATTTTGTAAAAAGGCATCCCCTCAGCTGACAAGGGCGGGCACAATTTTCAGGCGCTGGCAAGGCCGCAGGCCAAAGGCAGGAGAACGTCAGCGCCGACCGAGCTGACGCCGGACGTGTTGGTCCTTGTCAACTGAGGGTTTCTTCCCTTACATTACAAAGCAATTCTGCATTATTATATCCATTTCATCGGAGCGTGTCAAACCGGGCGAGACGACCTGCGGGACCCTGCCGTGGCGTGCGGCGCGGCAGGCGTGAATGCCCTTTGAAAAGCGGTTCAAAAGAGGCCTGAATGCGGCAAAATCGGCGATTTTCGGGCGGTTTCAAAATATTCACAAATTGTTAAATTTCTGTACCTCGTTTTTTGCATACTTTTACCCCGCATTTTTAGTTTACACAAACGGACAAACGTGTTAGTATATTTGATGGTGATTTCTATCTTTATCTATTGTCCCCAAGGCTTGGAAAGCGGTTTGTTTGCGGTCAGTTTATTTGCCTCGGATTGAGCTGCTTTTCCCGCCTGAATCAAAAGGAGGAAATATCGAGTATGGCAAGAAAAACCAAGACCATGGACGGTAATAGCGCCGCGGCATACGTATCCTATGCGTTTACCGAAGTTGCCGCTATTTACCCGATCACGCCGTCGTCTGTGATGGCGGAGGAGACCGACAAGATGGCCGCTGCCGGTCAGAAAAACCTGTTCGGCCAGAAGGTAAGGCTCGCTGAGATGCAGTCTGAGGGCGGCGCTGCGGGCGCTGTGCATGGCTCCCTTGCAGCCGGCGCGCTCACCACGACCTACACCGCTTCCCAGGGCCTTCTGCTGATGATCCCGAACATGTATAAGATCGCAGGCGAGCTGTTGCCGGGCGTGATCAATGTTTCCGCCCGCTGTGTCTCCACGCACGCGCTGAACATTTTCGGCGACCATTCCGATATCTATGCCTGCCGCCAAACCGGCTATGCGATGCTCTGCTCCAACAGCCCGCAGGAGGTCATGGATCTCGGCGCAGTGGCGCATCTTGCCACCATCAAGAGCCGTGTTCCGTTCCTTCATTTCTTCGACGGCTTCCGCACCTCTCATGAAATCCAGAAGATCAAGATCTGGGATTACGAGACGCTGGGCGAAATGCTTGACTGGGATGCAGTCGATGCGTTCCGCCGCCGCTCCCTGAATCCGGAGCATCCGGTCCTGCGCGGTTCCGCTCAGAACCCGGATATCTTCTTCCAGGCGCGTGAGGCCTGCAACCCCTATTATGAAGATGTTGTCGATGTGACTGTAAGCTACATGAATGAAGTTAACAGCCGCCTCGGCACGGATTATAAGCCTTTCAATTACTATGGCGCTCCGGACGCGGAGAATGTTATCGTTGCCATGGGCTCCGTCTGCGACACCATTGAGGAAACAGTTGATTACCTCAATGCGCATGGTGAAAAGGTCGGCCTTGTCAAGGTTCATCTGTACAGACCCTTCTCCGTCAAGCACCTGGTGGAGGTCCTGCCGGCTTCCGTCAAGAAGATTTCCGTGCTCGACCGCACCAAGGAGCCTGGCTCCCTGGGCGAGCCGCTCTATCTCGACGTTGTCGCCGCGCTGCACGATACGCCGTTTGCCAACATTCCCGTTTATGGCGGCCGCTATGGCCTCGGCTCCAAGGATACGAATCCGGGCCACATCATCTCCGTATATCGCAATATGGAGGCTGCTGAGCCGAAGAAACGCTTTACAATCGCCATTGAGGATGATGTCACGCATCTATCCCTGCCGGTCACGGAGAATCCGGATACAACCCCGAAGGGCACGCATTCCTGCAAATTCTGGGGCCTTGGCGCGGATGGTACCGTCGGCGCAAATAAGAACTCCATCAAGATTATCGGCGACAATACCGATATGTATGCGCAGGGTTATTTCGCCTATGATTCCAAAAAGTCCGGCGGCGTAACGACCTCCCACCTCCGCTTTGGTGAGAAGCCGATCAAGTCTACCTATCTGATTAACAAGGCCGACTTTGTCGCTTGCCACAATCCGTCCTATGTGACAAAATATAAGATGGTTGAGGACCTTAAGAAGGGCGGCATCTTCCTGCTCAACTGCTCCTGGGATGCCGCGCAGCTCGACGAGCACCTGCCTGGCTCCATGAAGCGCTATATTGCGGAGAATGACATCCAGTTCTATACCATCGACGCTACCCACATCGCGAAGGAGCTTGGCCTTGGCGGGCGCGTCAACACGATCCTGCAGGCTGCATTCTTCAAACTCTCCGGCATCATTCCAGAGGACAAGGCTGTCCAGCTCATGAAGGACGCTGCCACCCGTTCCTATGGCAAGAAGGGTGAAAAGGTCGTCGCCATGAATCACGCTGCGATTGAGCGCGGCGTTGCCGGCACAGTAAAGGTAGATGTCCCGTCCTCTTGGGCAGCCGCCGAGGATACGATTGTGGAGACCGAGGTCAATACCGACCGCCCGGAGCTCAAGAAGTTCGTCAAGGAAATCCTTGAGCCCGCAAGCGCCCAGTTGGGTGACACACTGCCTGTATCCGCCTTCAAGGATACGGCGGACGGCACGTTCCCGCAGGGCTCCGCTGCATTTGAGAAGCGCGGTATCGCTGTGGATACGCCCTGCTGGATTCCGGAAAACTGCATCCAGTGTAATTTCTGCTCCTATGTCTGCCCGCATGCGGTCATCCGCCCGTTTGCGTTGACGGAGGAGGAAGCAAAGAACGCTCCTGAGGGCATGAAGATGAAGGCGATGACCGGCGTGCCCGGTATGCAATTTGCCGTTACTATTTCCGCACTTGACTGCACGGGCTGCGGTTCCTGTGCAAATGTCTGCCCCGGCATGAAGGGGGAGAAGGCGCTCGTGATGAAGCCGCTTGAGACACAGGCGCACGAACAGGAGAAGTTCAATTACGCGCACAGCCTCCCGGCGAAGGAAGAGGTTGCTGCGAAGTTCAAGGAGACTACGGTCAAAGGCAGCCAGTTCAAGACCCCGTTGCTTGAGTACTCCGGCGCATGCGCAGGCTGCGGCGAAACGCCGTATGCAAAGCTGGTCACCCAGCTGTTTGGCGACCGGATGTATATCGCCAATGCGACGGGTTGCTCCTCCATCTGGGGCGGGTCCGCACCGAGCACACCTTATACGGTGAATAAGAAGGGGCAGGGCCCGGCGTGGGCAAACTCCCTGTTTGAAGACAATGCGGAATTCGGCTATGGTATGTATCTTGCCAATGCACAGATCCGTGGGCGCCTGGAAGAGAACGTCAACGTTCTTGCCGAATGCGACAAGGCAGGCGTGGCAGAAGCTGCAAAGGCCTGGCTTGACACGAAGAACGACAGCGGCGCCAATATGGCTGCTTCCGAAGCGCTTATCAAGCTCCTTGAGAGCACGGAATTCGATAAGGACTGCTGCAAGGCTGCCGCACAGGCGATCCTGAAGGATCAGGATTATCTCAACAAGAAGTCCATCTGGATCTTCGGCGGTGACGGCTGGGCCTATGATATCGGTTTCGGCGGCCTGGATCACGTCCTTGCCCAGAACCAGAACGTCAATATCCTCGTCTTCGATACCGAGGTCTACTCGAACACGGGCGGGCAGGCATCCAAGTCGACGCCCACCGGTGCTGTCGCGCAGTTCGCCGCGACCGGTAAGGTCGTCAAGAAGAAGGACCTCGCCGCGATCGCCATGAGCTATGGCTACGTCTATGTGGCGCAGGTGGCAATGGGCGCGGATTACAACCAGTGCCTGAAAGCCTTCCATGAGGCAGAGAGCTACGACGGCCCGTCCATCATCATCGCCTATGCGCCGTGCATCAACCATGGCATCAAGGGCGGCATGGGCATCAGCATGACCGAGGAGAAGGCTGCGGTGGCTGCCGGTTACTGGCACAACTTCCGCTTCGACCCGCGCCTTGCCGCTGAGGGCAAGAATCCTTTCTCCCTCGATAGCAAAGAGCCGAGCCAGAGCTACCGCGACTTCATCATGAACGAAGTGCGCTACAACTCCCTGCTTCGCGCCTTCCCGGATCGTGCAGAGTGCCTGTTTGAAAAATCCGAGGCGTATTCCAAGGAGAAGTATCAGCATCTGCTCAAGCTGAAGGATCTCTACGCACCGGCTGAATAAGCCATAAGCAAACGGCCATATCTTAATAAGCATTAACGCGCGTCCTTCACAAAGCGCTTTGTGAAGGACGCGCGTTTTTACGGTTTCGTTCTGTGGCTCAAAGAAAAGTCCCCAATAGGCCAACGGCCTATTGGGGAAAGTGCATTTTAAAAAATGTGTAGGGGATTACTGGTCCTCCAGCAGACCCCTGATGACCTCCGCACTCTTATCCATTACCATCTGGATACCGCGGTTGACGTCGAAATAATCCTTGCGGATCTGTTCCAGATGTTCACGCCCCGCCGGTTCAATATGATAATAGACGCGCAGCTGACGCCGCCCGGAGGTGGACTGATGGTCTGTGATATACCCCTTGCTCATGAGGCGGTATAAGGTTGGGTACATGGAGCCCTCTGGAATTGTAATTTCGCCCTTGCTGCGGCGCTTGACAAGCTGGGCCATCTGATAGCCGTACATGTCCTCCTCGCATAGCATCGTTAGCAAGAGCATTTCAACAGCACCTTTTTTAAAATTATCTTTGGAACTTCCCATAGGGGAGCCCCCCTTTCTTTCTACAATATTGATTCATTTCGTCTGTTTGACTGTGATACCGAAGGCCTTCGCATCCTTTGAGTGGCGCCCGCGGCAAACAGGAAATGCGGCCGGATGACGCTCGCAGATAGAAAGGGGTCTCTAGTCTTCTCCCAGGCAAATACGATCGAGGTTTACTATATCATATCATAATAACATTTAATAGTAAATACCTAGTTAATTTAATCTACCATGCCATAATGAAACCATGTATACAAAAGCATCGGAACCATCTATAACTAATTATACCATGAAATTTTGAAAATGCAATACATTTTGCAATATTTTATTACGAAAAATCGTAAATAAGTTTTACTTACAGATGTTAGGCACTGCGACAGGAGGCTGTTACTTGACAGCAACAGCCCATTTTATTATAATAATAACATTGCGTTGCCTCATATGGGGCCTGAAAGGATGGTAAAAATGTCGCAGGAGATTTTATTGACCTATGATGGCCTGCATGAATTACAGGCAGAGCTGGAAAATTTAAAAACCGTCGGGCGTAAGGAAGTGGCGGAAAAGATCAAGGTGGCGCTTTCTTTCGGCGATCTGTCGGAAAATAGCGAGTATGACGAGGCAAAGAGCGAGCAGGGAAAACTGGAAGCCCGTATCAGCGAAATCGAGGCGATGCTGGAAAATGCCAAAGTGCTTGATGAGGACGCTTTGGGCACAGAGGTCATCCATGTCGGTTCCAAGTTGAAGCTCAAGGACTTGGAGATGGACGAAGTGGAGGATTACCAGATCGTCGGCTTTGCACAGGCGGATCCGGACATCGGGCTGATTTCCGATGAATCCCCGGTTGGCAAAGCGCTTTTGGGCCACAGGCTGGGCGATAAGGTGGATGTAGAAGTCCCCGCCGGTGTGATTTCCTTTGAGGTGCTTGAAATTTATCCCAATGACTATAAGGGACGTTGGGCTTAAAAAGAATTTCTCGAAGAAGCGAAAGGCTACAACGCCTTTCGCTTCTTGCAGCTTGTCGATCAAGTCTAAGAGAAGAAAAAAGTGCACAAAAAAGCATGGCTTCTGATTGCCCTCAAAACCGTTGTTTCCCCTGTTCACCGATGCTATGCGTCGCTGGGCTGTCGGGAGGCCGAGGCAGCTTATCGCTTCATCAACTGCGTGGCTTGTGAGGGGCTTTTTGCCCGTAGGGCAAAAACGAACCTTTCCATGTGTTTGAAACGCCGTGAGGCGTTGAGTTTGGGAAGGTTCGCCGAACGGATTTCAACGTGTCTCGATCTTTCCGCTGCCGAAGTGCCGTGCAAAACGGCCCCTTTTGCTTCCTTTTCCGGTCGAGCGGAAAAGGAAGGGCCCGCGCGGCCTGAGCGCATTCCGATTTTTTTCCCCTTGTCAAGGTAATTAGAAAGGCAAGCGTAATGGAAAAATTTTATGAAATGGTTTTTGTGCGTTTTGACGGAATAGCATCCTTTTTTTGACATTGAAAGCTGAGAAGCGAAAGGCTACAACGCCTTTCGCTTCTTGGTCGTTTCAATGGGGGAACTATTGTAAAAAAGGTGGATCAATTGGGAGAAAAAAGATTGATGTTCATAATTTTGTAATAATTTTGGCAAATTTATCAAATATAATAAATTCTGAGGCACGATAACGGATTTATTGTTGCAATTGCAAGAAATCGATTTTCAATACTTTCGCATCGTGTCAAATGATAAAAGGAGGAGGGACTTTCGTGCTTAATTCTATTTTTTCGCTGGTAGAAGGAATCTTGAGTTCGGCAGGTGCAAGCGAGGAGGCGCAAAGTATCGTTTCCACGGTATTTGACAGCATCCTCAAGGGCTTTGGTATTTTTGGCTGATCACTTTCATAAACAGAAGGCGGATTCCTGCCCACACAGGAATCCGCCTTTATTTTTGAGAAATATCATGCGGTGCACACAGGCCGCAGAAACGGCTGCAGTCGGAAGCAAATTCCTCAAACAGGGCGGGGGACGGCGGTTGTGCATGGGGATCTGCATGATACAAACACCCCCTGTGACGGACCGGTTATACATATTCCCGCAGGACCCCACTGTCCACCAGCAGAGGGTTGATATCGAGCGTGATGATATCGCCCGGGCGGCAGTCGACACCGGTCACATCGAATACGACATTCGCAAGACCGACGCGGCCTGCGAGCGGAACGCGCTTTCCATTGAGATACCCATAGATCTGCGTGTCGCGGAAGAAATCCTTGATGGCATGCACCAGATAGCGCAGCTTATCCACCGGGCGGCACATATCGTTTGCCTTCGTCATTCCGAAACCGTCGATATGCCCCACCGGGACAACGGCGGCGACCATATCGCGCGGTGTGTGGTAGATATCCGCATAGCCGATATTCGAATCCTTTGGCAGGCGCTTGACGCTGGTGATTTCGCATTCCATATGGCCCACGCGCTGGAAGCCCCAGGTGTTTTTAACTGACAACCGGCCCAGGAAGGCGGAGCCGATGCGCACCGCATCGAGCCTTGTGCCGGGAAAACGAAGAGCGGCGGTGGAATTTGCCACATGCTGCATTCCAAGCTCCATACCGGCGCGTTCGAGATGTTCCGTCATCTCGTGATAGATTTTCATTTGCCGGTCAACAGAGGAAGAATCCTTTCCAAAGGCATTGGAGAAATGCGTAAAGCAACCGGTGATCTTCACATGCTCCAGTTCCCCGCAGAGCCTGACGATTTCCTCTTCTTCGCCGGGGAGAAATCCGTATCGGCCAAAGCCGGTGTCAAGCTTTAAATGCGCTTCAAGCGTTACGCCGCGTTTTTTGGCCGTTTCATCGAGCAGAACAGCGCTCTCCCGGGAGCCGACACAGGCGATGATCTGCCGGTCGATGAGCAGTTCGGCATCGCTTTCCTCCGCCACGGGGCTGAGCAGCAAAATGGGGCAGTCAATGCCCGCATTGCGCACGGCAGCGGCCTCTTCGGGCCGGGCCGCGGCGAGAAAGCCGATCCCGTTCTCGACGAGTTCCCGCGCGAATTGCGCCGTACCCAGTCCGTAGCCGTTGCCCTTGACGGTCCCGATGACGGGAACGCCACCCATCTCTTTTTTTATAATTTCGATATTGTTTTTCAGGTAATCTCTTTCCACGACATAACGCACGGCAAAGCCTCCCTTTCTGACACATCCATTTCGGACAAACAAGAAATGCCGTTACAAACGGCATTTCTGGAATGGCTCTCCTTATTTCTTCTCCGTTATCCTGCGTTTGATGGTCCGCAGCTTTTTATAGGTTTTTTCGCCCAGGGTGACGAGCTTGAATGCAGACGGCTTGATGATGAGATTCATCTCGCCGATGAATTCCGTAAGCTCCCCGCTGAAGCCCTTTTTGAAGCGGTAGATGCCATAGAGGGGATTGCTTTCGTCCAGATAGCCGGACACGCCGCGGAAGTCATAAATGCGGCAGTTCGCCTCGATTGCCCAGCGGATCATTTCCCACTGCACAAGATAGTTCGGCATGACATTGCGGTGCTCGTTGGATGATGCGCCATAAAGGTACCAGACCTTGTCGCCGTAATGAATGGCGAGGGAGCCGGCAATGGGCTGCCCCTCGTAATAGGCCAGATAGATGCGTGCGTCCTCGCCGAAATTTTCCAGGATGCTGCGGAAATATTCTGTGGAGCGGATGCCGAAATCGTCACGCTTGCCGGTTTCGACCATGATTTTGTGGAAATCCTCTGCCGCCTCAGGGCCGCAGATTTTCACCTCAACGCCCCTCTTTTTGGCAACGCGGATATTATAGCGGTGCTTGGAGGCAAAGGCATTGAAGATTTCATCCTCCGTCTTCCCTTCCACATCGAGGCGGAAGACGAAACGCGGCTGGATGGTTTCAAAGCTCTGCGTGGTGGAATCGACGGTAAAACCGAGGCTTTTGACCAGATCGGCAAATTCCTTGTCGTCCACCTTGATATCCGTATCCATGGTCAGCACGTAGGCGTTGAATTCGCGGCCGACTTCGACCGCCGCGTCGACGAGCTTTTTCACCATTGCGCGGTCGTGCGGGTCGCACACGGGGCCGCGCGGGCTGTACAACAGGGAATAGGGCATGCCGGGTACCTTGCGGATGAGTAGGGCCATCGTGCCGTCGATTTTGCCATCTTCTCCGCGGCTGATCACGCCGCGCCACTGCCAGTTTTTTTTGACGCCCGCCCAGGGGCTTCCCTGCATAAAGCTTGCTTTATAATGGCTTTTGACAAAGGCGTCAAACTCGGCCGCCTGTTCGCGTTTGATGATTTCCAAGAGCGTTGCCTCCTATGATACTGCATTTGCATTAGTTGTCATTTTATTTTTATCATAATGGAGTTATTATAGTCCAATCCTATATCGTTGTCAAAAGAAATAGGAACGGAACGGGTATTTCTTTGACAGTGTGCGTGATTTCGATATCTTTATGCACACCAGGCGAGGGTAAGCGGCATTCTGAATGGAGCGGTTCTGTATTTCTCCGTAATTGTGGTTTCCTCATTTTTTCTGTATAATAGGCATGCCGGCGGGGGCGAGATTTCGCCGTGGTCGCTGCTGGAAGCTTATCGTTTTGATACGGAATTTGAGGCCATGCTCCGCCTGGTAAACGCCGAGGCACCGGCTCCGGGGTATGCACCGAGCAAAACCTGATGGGTGCGTGACACCGAGTCGGATAAACTCATCGGCGCGGTCAATATCCGCGCTTATCTTACAAAAGCTGGGTTTGAAGCATGGGGCCATATCGGCTATGGTGTGCGGCCCAGTGAACGCCGGAAAGGTTACGCCACACAGATGCTGCAAATGGCGCTCGAGTGCTGCCGAGCGATGGATCTTTGGCGGGTGCTCCTTGGCTGTGCGGACGACAATATCGCCAGCGCAAAAACGATTGAAAAATGCGGCGGCAGGCTGGAAAATATTGTTTGTATGGCAACGGACGGGAAGCAAACACGGGTCAGGCGCTACTGGATCGCTTTATGAGGAACCGATCGCATTGATCAGCATATGGAGCATCAGCGCAGCGCAGACGTTTTTGCATTTTAGGCGAAAAGGGGGATTTTCCATAGAACGTGAACCTATCAAAGCCACAGAGTATGGCGACCGGATCGAGCCGGTTGCCGACGGCGTTTATCATATCGATGATGCACATGCGCAGTCCTTTTATCTGATTGAGGGCGGGGAACGCGCCCTTGTGATCGATACGGGGATGGAGGCACGCGCACTTATCCCCCTCCTGCGCACACTGACGGAGAAGCCGTTTGTGCTCGCCCTGACGCATGCACATCCCGACCATATGTACCATGCGGATGAGTTCGAGACCGTCTACCTGGGCAGGGCGGATATCGCAGCGTGGAAAGGCACGCTCAGGCTCGTGACGGATGTGCTCGTCGGCATGCGGAAGTTGCCGAAGAAGAAGTTTCTAGTGGAAACTTATGTCCCGGTCACGGGCCGCACAAACATCGATCTAGGGGGGAATGTGATCGAGGCGCTGGAGGCGCCGGGCCATACGCCGGGCTCCATGATGTATGTCGACCATCAGCACCGCTGCATTTTTACAGGCGACGCGGTGGGCAGCGGCATGTTCGTCCTCATGGCGCTGCCCGGCTGCCTGAAGCTTTCCGATTATCGAGACAGCCTTGCGCGCCTATTGAAAAAGCTGGAGCCGATCGCGGATTACCGGATGTACGGCGGCCATTTGAATCAGGAGCGAGGCGCGGGCGAGCGGGGAGAGGATTATTACAACCCGGTGACCATTGAAGTGGTGCGGGATCTTTATACGCTGTGCGATAAGCTGCTGAAAAAAGAGCTTCTCCCGCAGGGAAAGGGATTTCTCAGTGCAAAATACGGTAAGGCGGAAATACAGCTGCGCAGGGATCAACTGCGCTGAGGGGAGAAAATTCAGACACGAACCCTTCCCTGTGCCTGGATCCGCGTGAGCGGGCGAGTTCGGAAAGATTAGCCCAACAGGTTGGATCGTGGCTTAGTCTCGTGCTGCCGCAGTGCCCTCCACAAATCCATCACTCATCTGAAGATAAGCTGAAATAGCAAATCAGAAACGCAAAATCCGCAGGCAAACGAGAGATTCGCCTGCGGGTTTTTTGCTCTACAAGAGGCGGAGGAGGAATACGGATATTCACCGTTTTATGGTGATATACCATATCTTGTGCCTCTCCTTTTTTGCCCCCACAACGCCGTTAAAAATTAAGTGCTATTTTGCAATAAAGCATATTTTTTCGTCTGAACGCTTGCATTTTCAGGATACAGTTAGTATAATAGCACTAAAGTGGAGCAGAAAAGAGCAAAGTGGAGCCAAAACCCACATCTTAAATCGCAAGGGAGGGAAAGGAGATGGCTGAGCTTTCGGCCGGCGCTGCCGCTGAAACTGCGGCGCAGGCCCCGGCAGAATCCATGCCCGCCGCGCAAACTGCAGCTGAGGCGCAGTTGGAAAAAAGGCCCGCGGAATTTAAGGGCTTTTTTGAGCATGGGCTGGATGCGAAGGGCCGTCTTTTTATCCCCGCAAAATTTCGTGAGCAATTAGGCGCCTCCTTCACGCTCTGCTTTGCACCCCATGTTCCCGCTTTAGTCCTATACCCGGACGAGGTCTGGAAAGAGATTTCAGACCGGATCAACGCTTCTCTCTTCGACGAGCAGATGCGCAAGGTGCAGCGGCGCACCATGAGCAGCGCGTTCGATATTGAAGCGGACAAGCAGGGCCGTATCACGATCCCGGCGATTTTCAAGCGTTATGCAAAGCTCGAGTCGGAATGCATCATCTCCGGTGCGGGCCGCAAGGTGGAAATCTGGAACCCGGATGCGTGGTATGAGGAGTTCACGCGCCAGCTGGAACTGCCGGAGGGTGAGGACGATTTTGGCGTTTCCTATGATTTTGGAGACGTGTTGGAACGGTAGGAAGATATCATTCATGAAGGGGCTTTTCCAATATGGAATTCTCCCATAAACCCGTTTTATTTGCGGAAACGGTTGAGGCACTTCAGATCAAACCCAATGGCGTCTATGTGGACGGTACGGCGGGCGGCGGCGGCCATTCCGCCGCGATTGCAGCCCGATTGTCCGAAGGGGGTCGATTGATTTGCATCGATCAGGATCCGGACGCGATCGCCGTTTTGCAGGAGCGGATTGGCGGCCTGCCGCAGGTGACAATTGTGCAGGAGAATTTTGCTCGCATCGATTCCGTGCTCAGCAGCCTGGAACTTCCAGGTGCGGATGGCATTTTGATCGACCTCGGCGTCAGCTCCCATCAACTGGATACGCCCGAGCGCGGCTTTTCGTTCCATACGGATGCGCCGCTCGACATGCGCATGTCTCAGCAGGGGCCGACGGCGGCGGAGCTGGTCAATACGCTCGATGAGCGTTCCCTCACACGGATTCTGAGCGAATACGGCGAGGAGCGCTATGCCCGTTCGATTGCCCGCAATATTGTGCGAACGCGGGAACAAGAGCCAATGAAAACGACGCTTCAGCTCGCAGAGCTTGTCAAGGCTTCCATGCCGGCTGCGGCGCGACGCGAGGGCGGGCATCCGGCGCGCAGGACGTTCCAGGCGCTGCGCATTGCGGTCAACGGCGAGCTGGACATGCTTTCCGCCGGACTCGACGCGATGTTTGAACGCCTCAATCCAGGCGGCCGGTTGGCCGCGATCACATTTCACTCCTTGGAGGACCGAATGGTCAAGCAGCGGTTCGCCTCCTGGTGCGAGGGCTGCATTTGCCCGCCCGATTTCCCAGTCTGCGTATGCGGCAGAACGCCGCGCGCGCGCCTTCCCTTCAAGGTGAAAGGGCCGTCTGCACAGGAGCTGGAGGCAAATCCGCGCAGCCGGAGCGCAAAACTTCGGGTGGTGGAAAAGTTTGGAAGATGATTTACTAGAATTACAAATAACAGATTTGATTTTATGATAGAAAGGAGACCGAACCATGGCACAGCGTACTACAGGAACCGGCGCATATGATTTTTCACGTTTTGAACGCGCACAGGCGGCGCCGCAGCGTGTTCCGGCCCGGCCACAGAAATCGCCTCCAAGGCCCGTCAAGGTCCCCGAGCCGCGGAAAACCTCTGCACAGCGCAGACGGGAGAGTGTTGACTCCCTGCGCCGTACGGTGAAGACCATATTGGTCTCCGGGCTCCTGCTCTCCCTTTTGGGCGGGATGCTTTACAGTGAAGTCAGGCAGGAGGATCTGACCCACGCCTATCGGAAGCTGGAAAGCCAAATGGCGATCGCACAAAGTGAAAACACCCGGCTGAACATGGAATTGAGTGCAAAGCTTTCACTGGACAAGGTGGAGGCCTATGCGCGTGAAAAGCTGGGGATGGTGAAAAACGACGCACCCATCGAGTGCATCAATATCCCGCAGGACAACGAGGTGTTGCTGGCCGGCGGAAAAAGCCAGTCGAATGCTTCCAAAACGGAGAGCGGCACGGATCAAAAGCAGCAAGCGGCTTCTCAGGAGCAACGAAACGCTTCTGCTTCCAAACAGTCCGGCACACCGGAGAAGCAGGCGGACAAGCAATCATCCGGGTCGGCGCTGAAAGATTTTTTGGAATATCTTTTTTAGCAGGGCAATACCTATGAATAGGCGGCATCTGATTCCGGCTGACTGTTGCCGGAGAGCTGCGGACAGAAGTTGATGCGGTGAGCTGGCTGCGCCGCGCGGGAACAAGCTTTCCGTGCGGCGGCGGTGCGGCCACCGCTGTTTCGATAAAAGCCCGTTCATTCATGGATACAGTGTGAAAGGATGATTATTCTTATGAGTAAAAAGCCATCGCGTCATATGGTACACCGTGCGATTATAGTATTGGTGGCGCTACTCTTCGGCGTTTTTGGAATGGACGTCGTCAGCCTGGCGCGCATTCAGCTGATCCATGCGGATGAATACCGGAGCAAGGCCGAGAGCCAGCAGCTGAGCGATACGGAAATCCAGCCGCAGCGAGGCGTGATTTACGACCGGAACAAAAAGGTGCTCGCCCAGAGCGCTAATGTCTGGCTCGTTTACATCAATCCCTCTAAAATCCCGAATGACAAGGTGCGCAATGCCATCTCGGAGGGCCTGGCGGAAATTTTGGAGATGGATAAAGATACAATCCTGAAAAAAGCGCAGAGAACGAATTACGGCTATGTAGCGGTCAAAAATCAGGTGGAAAAAGAGATGAAGGATGCGGTCAGCGATTTCATCTCCAAGCACGATGAAGCGCTGAAGAAGATCAATCAGAAAAATGTGCCGGATGATCAGAAGGATGCCTATTATTCAGAGATCATCTTTATCGATCCGGACGTCAAGCGCTATTATCCCAATTCCCATCTCGCTTCCACAGTCCTCGGCTTTACCGGCAAGGACGGCGTGGGCCGTTGGGGGCTTGAGGCAAAATATAATGAGACGCTTTCCGGCACGCCGGGCCGCATTCTAACGGCGAAAAACGCCGGTATGGACAGTATGGATACACCTTATGAGACGACTTATGACGCAAAGCAGGGCAATTCTCTGGTGCTGACCCTCGACGAGGTCATCCAGTATTATCTGGAGAAGAGCCTCGATCAGGCGCGCGTGAACGCGCAGGCCAAAAGCGCCTATGGGATCGTGATGGATGTCGAGACGGGCGGCATTCTCGCCATGGCGACCAAAGGAGATTTCGACCCGAACGACCCGCATGCCATCGCGGATGAGAAGACCGCGGCAGAGCTTGAAAAAATCGTTGATCCGGAGGAAAAATACAAAGAACTCACCAACGCGCAGTATACGCAGTGGCGCAACCGCGCGATCACGGATACCTATGAGCCTGGCTCCGTTTTCAAGGTTGTCACGGCGGCCGCGGCGGTGGAGGAAAACGTGATCCCGGATAACTTCACCTACACCTGCACCGGCGTGATCAATGTGGCGGGCACCAAAATTCACTGCCATAAGCGCTCGGGCCACGGGACGGAGGATTTTACCCACGGCCTGATGAATTCCTGCAACCCCTTCTTTATCACGGTCGGCCAGCGCCTGGGCGCGGAAAAATTCTATAAATATTTCGAAGCGTTCGGCTTTACGGAGAAGACTGGCATTGACCTGCCCAGCGAAACGGCGCCGGTAGAGGGCCAATCCTACCATACGCTCAAGCAGCTCGGTGTCGTTGAGCTCGCCAGCTCCTCCTTTGGCCAGACCTTTGAGACCACGGCCATCCAGATGCTCACTGCCGTCAATACGATTGCAAACGGCGGTAAAATGATGAAGCCCTATATCGTCTCCTCCGTACTCGATGAAGAGGGCAACACGATTTCCACCACACGGCCTACGGTCAAGCGGCAGGTCATCTCGGAAAAGAGCGCGGCCAAGGTGGCGGACATGATGGAGCACGTCGTTTCCGAGGGTACCGGTAAAAACGCCTATGTGGCAGGCTTCCGCCTCGCCGGAAAGACCGGTACGTCGGAAAAGCTCGCAGGCGGCGGGAAAAAGGAGGGCAAGTATGTGGCTTCCTTCGTCTGCTTCGCGCCCGCGAACGATCCCAAGATTTCGATGCTGATCGTCATCGACGAACCGGTCGGCCAGATCAACGGCGGACAGATTGCAACGCCCGTTGCCGCGGAGGTTGCAGAGGCAACACTCAATTATCTCAATGTCGACCCGCAGTACACCGCCAAAGAACTGGCCAATCTCGGAGAAGAAACGCCGTCCGTAACGGGCTTGCCCCTCTCCAAAGCGCGCGAAGCGCTCAGCGGCTTTACCATCAAAACAGTCGGCGAGGGCAACACGGTGATCAGCCAGATGCCGGCGGCCGGGCAGCTCATTCCGAAAAACGGCGTGGTGGTGCTCTATACGGATAAGACCTCGGAGAAAAAGAAGGTGACCGTGCCGAATCTGACCAATCTGAGCGTATCTGAAGCGAACCAGAAGGCGCTTGAATACGGCCTGAATCCAAAGATTTTCGGCAACTCCCTGACGATGGGAGAATCCGTCTCCTATAAGCAGAGCGAGGAGGCCGGTTCACAGGTCGACGAGGGAACGGTGGTCACCATCTATTTCAAATCCAATGTGGACGTCAACGATCTGGCGCGAAATTAATCCTGCGCCATGTGCAGAGAGGTTTCAGTTGGGCGGCGGATCGCCCTGCCCGCTCAACAGAGCAATCCCTGCAAAAAACAAATTGGAACCATAAAACTTCGCGTTTTATGGTATACTATGTTCGTTTCAGAAATGGAGGTGCGGCAATGCGCTTATCAGAATTGCTGCAACGGGTTACGCCGGCTCTGCCGGGCAGAGACCCTGAAATTACGTTCATCACTGACGATTCCCGGAAGGTTCGGGCCGGATGCGTATTTGTCTGCATCCGGGGAAAGAATTTCGACGGACACACGGCAGCGGCGGAAGCGGTCGAGGCCGGTGCCGCTGCGGTCATCGCGGAGTATGACACGGGGATTGCTTGCCAGGTGCTCGTGCCTGATACCCGGGCTGCGTATTCGCTGATGTGCGAAGCGTTTTTTAAAAATCCGGCGGAAAAGCTTCATTTGATCGGGATCACGGGCACCAACGGGAAGACGACCTCCGCCTTCCTGATCAAGGAGATCCTGGATGCTGCGGGGTATCAGACGGGGCTGATCGGCACGGTGCAGAATATGGTGGGGGACGAGGCGTTCCCGGCGCAATTGACGACCCCGGACCCATACGAACTCAATGAGCTCTTCGACAAGATGGTAAAAGCGGGCTGTACGCACTGCGTGATGGAGGTCTCCTCCCAGGCGCTGGCACAGCAGCGGGTAGCAGGGATGCATTTTGATATCGCGCTGTTTACCAATCTCACGCAGGATCATCTCGATTACCACGGTACCTTTGAAAACTATCTGGCGGCAAAGCACAAGCTTTTCGAGCAGGCCGATCAGGCGGTTATCAATCTCGACGACCCGGCCGCCGCCTCCATGACCGAGGGCACAAGCTGCGAAGTCGTCACCTATTCGATCGATCGGGACGACGCGGATTTTACGGCGAAAAACGTGCACGATATGCCGACCTATGTGGAATATGAGCTTGTCGGCAGCGGCATAATCGGGCGCGTGCATCTGGAGATACCGGGGCATTTTTCCGTATACAATTCCATGGGCGCGCTGTTGTGCGCCATGAAGGCGGGCATACCGTTCCAGCAGGCGCTCAATGCGCTGCGCGCGGCAAAGGGGGTAAAAGGGCGCATTGAGGTCGTCCCGACGGGGACGGACTATACGGTCATCATCGATTACGCCCACTCGCCCGACGGGCTGGAGAATATCCTCTCCTCCCTGCGGGAGATTGCGCGCGGGCAGATCATCTGTGTGTTCGGCTGCGGTGGGGACCGTGACCGCACCAAGCGACCGAAGATGGGCGCGGTCGTTGCGCGGCTGGCAGATGTGGCGGTTGTCACGTCCGACAATCCGCGCTCCGAAGACCCTGATCAAATCGTTCAGGATGTGCTCGAAGGGATGAAGGACGCGGCGATCCCCGTGCATGTTGAGGTCAATCGGACACAAGCCATCCGCCTTGCGATGCACCTTGCGAAAAAGGACGATTTCGTCCTTCTTGCGGGCAAGGGCCACGAAACCTATCAGATTTTGAAATCCGGAAAAATCCATTACGACGAACGTGAGATTGTCGCTCAGATTTTGCAGGAAGGCAACGACGAGGGATAACAGAGAGGAGAGATCAGCATGCTGCCACTTCAGATCAGAGAAATTGCACTTGCCTGCAAGGGAGAGGCACACGGAGAAGCGCAGATTACCAGCGTGTGCATCGACAGCCGGAAAATCACGCCGGGCTGTCTATTTATCGCTATCAAGGGCGACCGATTCGATGGGCACGATTTCATTGGAAAAGCCTGTGAGGAAGGCGCGGCGGCTGTGATGATGCACCGCGACGTCCCGTGCGACTGCCCGTTTGTCCGGGTGGATGACACGCGCGAGGCGTTGCTCCGTCTGGCAGGCTATTACCGTCAGTTCTTCCAGATCCCCGTTGTGGGGCTGACGGGAAGCGTCGGTAAGACGACCACGAAGGAGATGACCGCCGCCGTCCTCTCGAAGCGGTACAAAACGCTCAAAAACGAGGGGAATCTCAATAATGAAATCGGTATGCCGATGACTGCGTTCGGCCTGGACCTGAGCTTTGGCGCTGCAATCTTCGAGATGGGGATGAGCGGCTTCGGCGAGATTTCCCGCATGGCGCGCGCCGCCGCGCCGACCTTGGGGATCATTACGAACATAGGCGTTTCGCATATGGAGCAGCTCGGCTCGCAGGAGAACATTCTCAGGGCAAAGCTTGAATTGCTCGATGGCCTGGAACCGTATGCGCCTCTGATCCTGAATGGGGACGATCCGCTTCTGGCGGGCGTGCAGATCGAGGGGCACCCGGTCTTTTATTACGGCGTCGAGCAGGAGCGCTGCCGCATTCGTGCACAGGAAATCACACAGACGGATCATCTGCTCTCCTTTACGGTCTCCTATGGGTATGGCAGTGTTCGCGTCCAGATGCCTGTAGTGGGAATACATTTCGTATATGATGCGCTCGCCGCGTTTACAGCGGGGCTGATCCTCGGCGTTGCGCCGCAGGCCGCCGCCCAGGCGCTGGGCGAATACGAGCCTTCGGGGATGCGCCAGCGGGTGCGTCAGGTGAACGGCGTGACGATTCTGGAGGATTGCTATAATGCAAGCCCGGATTCTATGCGCGCGGCGATCAAGGCGTTGCGCATGCTGGACGCAAAGCGCCATATCGCCGTGCTGGGCGATATGCTGGAGCTGGGCGCGCTTTCCAAGGAAGCGCACACGCAAATCGGGGAATTTGCCGCGCAGCAGGGCGTCAACCTGCTGTTTGCCTACGGGCCCGAATCGGCTCAGACGGTGCGGGCGGCAAAAGAGGCCGGGGTTCCTCAGTGCTTTTATGCAGCCGACCAAAACGGACTGCTGGAGGATCTCCTGCACACGCTGCAAAAGGGCGACGCCGTACTCTTCAAAGCGAGCCGCGGCATGCGGCTGGAGAAGCTGATCGCAGCAATTTACGAGGGGTGGAAAACAAAATGAATACGACTGTCGCAATCATACTGTGTGCGGTGCTGAGCTTTGTGGTTTCGGCGCTGCTCGGAATCGTTCTGGTGCCGTGGCTGCACAAGCTGAAATTCGGGCAGACGATTCTGGATATCGGCCCGAGCTGGCATAAGAAGAAGCAGGGAACGCCGACGATGGGCGGCATCATGTTTATCATCGCCACGATCGCTGCGCTGCTGGTGGTGGTACTGACGGATTATTTTCTGGGCGGCAATCTTGTGCAGGGCGCTGACCTGAGCGGGGCAAACGCGCATACAAAGCTTTGGGGTGGCCTGCTCATGGCACTCGGCTTTGCCATCATCGGCTTTGCGGATGATTACATCAAGGTTGTCAAAAAGCGTAACCTGGGGCTGACGGAAAAGCAGAAGACGATCGCGCAGCTGCTTGTGGCAATTGCCTATCTCGCCTCCCTGCATATTGCAAACGGCACTTCTATGTATATCCCCTTCCTCGGCAACATCCCCCTTCACCCGATCGTCTACTATGTGTTCGGTATGATCGTCATCTATGCGGCCACCAACGCCGTCAATTTTACCGATGGGATTGACGGCCTGTGCGGCAGCGTGACAATGCTCGCAGCGATTTCCTTTACGATCATGGGCATCCTGCGGCAGATGATGGGCGTTAGCATCATGGGCGCGGCGCTCGCGGGCGCATGCGGTGGATATCTCATCTGGAACTGGTATCCGGGCAAGGTCATGATGGGAGACACGGGCTCCATGTTCCTCGGCGGCATGGTGGTGGCGCTGGCTTATTCGCTGGATTGCCCGATTATTTTGGTGCCGGTGGGCATCATATATGTGATTGAAGGTGGCTCCGTTGTCATTCAGCGCACCTATTTTAAAATCACCAAGCATAAAACGGGCACCGGTAAGCGTATTTTCAAAATGACCCCGATCCATCACGGGCTGGAAATGTCCGGCTGGAAGGAGACGAAAATCGTCTTTGTTTTCAGCGCGATCACGATCCTGGGTGGGGCTTTGGGCATATTGCTCATGTATTTCGGCTGAGTGTTCCCGGCCGGACGGAAACGAAGGAGGCTTGATAATGGCAGACAGGGCGAATACGGCGCGCAACCGGAACCGGATGCAGCCTCAGAGCACAAGCAAGGTCTCTGCGCTGCGTAAACTCATGTCAAAGAATGCGTTTGACGTGCCCTTTATGATGTTTACGCTCGCTCTTTTGACCATCGGCCTGATTATGCTGCTTTCTTCCAGCTATACCTACGCGTATTATAACAATCACGGGGACAGCACTTATTATTTCAAGCGGCAGCTGATTTTTGCGATTATCGGCGTCGTGCTGATGTTTCTCGTTTCAAAGGTCAATTATGAATGGTACAAATATCTTGCTATACCGGGCATCGTTGTGTCCATCGGCTTGTTGGTCGTAGTGTTGTTTTATCATACAAACCTGGGTGATTTCAAGCGCTGGATCCCGCTGCCCGGCGGATTTACCTTCCAGCCCTCGGAGATCGCCAAGGTGGCGCTGGTGCTGTTTTGCGCATGGAGCATGGAAAAACACCACCGGCAGATCATCGACAAAACGCCCTCGCGTGGGAAAACTGCTACGTTCCTGCGGGATAAAACCAACGGCCTGATCAATCCCTGCAAGGCGACTTCCACGCTCTACATGCTTTTCTATGCCGCGATTATCTGCCTGATGTGCGGCCTCGTCTTCCTCGAAAACCATCTGTCCGGCACGATCCTGATGTTTTCCATCGGCGTGGCGATGATGTTTTTCGGTGAGGTCAAGATGCGCTGGTTCGTCATTGGCGCGGTTGCTGTGCTCGCGGTGGTTGTTTTCTTTGTCATCTTTCCAGATAAACTGCCGAAATATGCGGCAGAACGAATCACGGCCTGGCTAGATAAGGATTATGAGCCGTTCGGCGCACGTTGGCAGACCAATCAGTCGCTCTATGCAATCGGTTCCGGCGGCTTTCTGGGCGCGGGGCTGGGCAACTCGAAGCAGAAGCACCTCTACGTGTCCGAGCCGCAGAACGACTTTATCTTTTCCATTGTCTGCGAGGAGCTCGGCTTTGTGGGCGCAACGGCGATCATCATCCTGTTCGGCTTGCTCGTATGGCGCGGATTTGTCATCGCCATGAAGGCGCGCGACCGCTTCGGTGCGCTGCTCGCCATGGGCCTCGTCTTTCAGGTGGGCCTGCAGGTCGCTCTGAATATCGCTGTTGTCACGGATACGGTGCCCAATACGGGTATTTCCCTACCGTTTTTCAGTTACGGCGGCACCTCGCTGATGATCCTGCTGATGGAGATGGGGATCGTGCTGTCGGTATCGCGGTATTCCAGGGTGCGAAAGATGTAAAGAGTTGAAAATAGTTGAGTTCAGATTGAAAAGAAGGGGAAACGCTTATGAAGGTTTTATTCGCCGCGGGCGGGACGGGCGGCCATATCAATCCCGCGTTGGCCACTGCCGGGATGGTGCGTGAACGCCATCCGGATGCACAGATCCTGTTCGTCGGTACGGCCGAAAAGATGGAGGCGCGCCTTGTCCCCGCCGCGGGATATGATTTTAAAACGATTGACATCAGCGGATTTCAGCGAAAACTGACTTTAGAGAACATAAAACGCAATATCGGTACTGTCTCCAAGCTCTTAAAATCCTCCTCTCAGGCGAAGAAAATCCTGCTTGATTTTCAGCCGGACGTCGTCGTGGGCTTCGGCGGCTATGTCAGCGGCCCTGTGCTGCGCATGGCGGCGAAGCTCGGATTTAAAACAGCGATCCACGAGCAGAATGCCTTTCCCGGAAAGACGAATAAGGTGCTTGCGGGCGAGGTGGATCGGGTGATGCTCGCCGTCCCGGCGGCGGAGCAGTATCTGCATCCGAAGCATCCATGCATCGTGACAGGGCTTCCGGTGCGCGGGGAGCTGCTGCGCGCCGACCGCACGCTGTCCCGTTTTGAGCTCGGGCTCGATGACCGCCCGCTGGTGCTCTCCATGGGCGGCAGTCTCGGTGCAGAAGCCATCAACCGCGCGATGGTGGAGGTGATCGCCCGGCGGCATGAAAAGGCGGACTGCTATTTTATGCATGCCATGGGGCAGTATGGCCTGTGGGTGAAGGATGCACTCAAGGAAAAGGGTGTGGATCTCGCAACCGAAAAGCATGTGATCATTCGGGAATATATCGACGACATGTACCGCTGCATGGCGGCGGCGGACGTGGTGGTCTGCCGCTCGGGCGCGAGCTCCCTGAGTGAAATCGAGGCCATGGGTAAGGCATCGATCTTGATTCCATCTCCGAATGTGGCGGAAAACCACCAGTACCATAACGCTATGGCGCTCGTCTCCAAAGATGCTGCGGTGCTGATCGAGGAAAAGGATCTGACCGGTGAGCGCCTCTCTCAAGAGCTTGGCGCGCTGCTTGACCATCCGGACCGCCGCAGGCAGCTCGGCGAAAATGCGAGGCGCCTTGCCATCACGGATGCAAACGAACGCATTTATCAGGTGATCGCCGAACTGGCGAAGGCAAAATAAATATCATCATTTTATTGTTGAATCTATATTTTCTCTTTTCACGCATATTCCACTGGACGCATAGTATACTGCAGGGCGGCAAAAACGGCCCGCTTGTGTTTTTTATGCGAAAGGGTGTGCGACAATGGAGAAAATCGTCATCGGAGGCGGGAAGCGCCTCAGTGGGGAACTGAAAGTGCACGGTTCCAAAAACAGCGCCCTGCCGATTCTTGCGGCTGCCGTTTTAACGACAAAACCCTGCGTCATACATAATTGCCCAAGGCTCACGGATGTAGACGCGGCAATCCGGATTTTGACCTATCTCGGCTGTAAGGTGGAGCGGGAGGACCATACGGTTGTGGTGGACGCTTCCGGAATGGAACGCTCTGACATCCCAGATCATCTAATGCGGGAAATGCGCTCCTCCGTCGTTTTTCTTGGCCCAATCCTGGCCCGGATGGGGAAGGCGAGCCTTTCCACGCCGGGCGGCTGTGAGATAGGGCTGCGCCCGATCGATCTGCATCTCTCTGCCATGCGCCAGTTCGGCGTGGAAATTCAGGAGGAGCATGGACGGCTGGAATGCATCTGCCCGGGGCAGATGAATGGCGCAAAGATCGCTCTCTCCTTCCCGAGCGTTGGCGCAACGGAAAATATCATGCTCGCTGCCGCCACAGCGCAGGGGCGCACTGTCCTCGTCAATGCGGCGCGGGAGCCGGAGATCAGCGACCTCGCTGATTTTCTCAACGGCTGCGGGGCGCGCATCCATGGGGCGGGCGAGGGCACGATCGTCATCAACGGCGTGAAATCCCTATCCGCTACGGAGCACACGGTGATCCCCGACCGCATTACGGCAGCCACCTATATGACTGCCGCTGCGGTAACACACGGCCATCTGACGCTGCGGGACATTATCCCGGCGCATCTGGGGCCCGTAATCCCTGTAATGGAGGAGGCCGGCTGTGACATCAGCATCTGTGCGCGGGACCTGACTATCAGCGCGCCACCGCGCTTGAGAAGAGTGCACACGGTGCGCACAATGCCCTATCCCGGCTTCCCGACCGACGCGCAGGCGCCCGTGATGGCGATGACTTCGATTGCGGACGGCACAAGCGTCATCATTGAAAATATTTTTGAGAGCCGTTATAAACATGTCAGCGAGCTGCACCGCCTGGGGGCCCATATCAAGGTGGAGGGCCGTGTGGCAGTGGTGGAGGGCGTACCGTTTTTGTCGGGCGCGCCGGTGGTGGCACCGGATCTGCGAGGCGGCTCCTCGCTGGTGATCGCGGGCCTTTCCGCCCACGGTACGACGGAGATTACTGGAGTCCGGCATATCGACCGGGGATATGAAAAAATTGAGGAAAGCCTGCAGAATATCGGGGCACAAATCAAAAGGGTGATCTGCGATGAACCAGAAGACGACTTCTAATCAAAAACGGGCGGCCGGCCCGCAGAAGAGGCCGGCCGTGTCTGCGCAGGCGGAACAGCCACCGCGTTCCCGCGATGAGCTCCGGCGTGCACAGCAATTGCGCACACAGAAAAAACGGCGCAGGAAAAAGGCGATTCTTTATCTTGTGCTGTTTTTGCTGATTCTCGGCGTGGGCGCAGTGCTGACATTCACCGTGTTTTTTCATATCTCCGGCTTTGAGGTCAAGGGGAACAGCCGCTATACAGCGCAGGAAATCATAGATGCATCGGGAATTGCAAAGGGCGAAAACCTGTTTCTGTGCAAGACGGAGCAGGCAGCCGAGCGGATTACAGAAAAGCTTCCTTATGTGGAATCCGTTTCCGTCAAACGCAAACTGCCGGACAAGCTGATCGTCACAGTCCAGGAAGCACAGCTGAAGCTGGCGGTCCAGCAGGGCAATTCCTATCTGATTATGACAGGCAGCGGAAAGGTGCTGGAAATCGGGGCGACGCAGCTTCCAGAGGGAGCGGCCCTGCTCAAGGGCGTGGAGGTCAGGAGCGCATCGCCCGGCAAACAGGCGGGCTTCCCGCCGAAGGCGCAGCAGACACAGGAATCCGCAAAGGCAGAGGAGACCGTGAAGGCCCAGCAGCAGGAAAGCGGCCAGTCTCTGGAAAAAGATATTCTCGATCATCTGCTGCAGGCGGCGCAGCAGACGGGCCTCTCCGAGATTACACAGATTGATCTGACGGATCCAGAGGATATCCGGGTGACCTATCAGGGGCGCATGGAGCTGCTTTTGGGGGATGATGAACAGCTGGCGCAAAAAATTCAGCTCGGCATGGAGGTCATTGCGCGGGAGGATACAGGCAATCCAGAGAAAAAGGGAAGCATCAATCTGACGATCCCGAAGAAGGCGTTTTTCAGCGAGACGATCGAACCGGCTCAAACAACACAGTCCACAACGCAGGCCGCCGAATGAATCAGGCGTGAACTGGACGAAAAAATATCTGAATTCTTTTTATATCATATTGAATTTTAAATCCCGCCGTGTTAGTATATTACTAATCATTCTGTATCTTTATGCCAAGATACCATTATGAAGTGCCGCTGTCTGCCAGGGCAGCGTTGCCTTGGATTGCCTTTTCCATTTTGTTCCGGATAGATTTGTTCAATAGGGGGACGTATGAATGCCGTTTGAGATTGATAACGACTTTGAAAACGTAGTACAGATAAAGGTCATCGGCGTGGGCGGCGGCGGCGGAAACGCCGTCAACCGGATGGTCCGCTCCGGTGTGCAGGGCGTTGAGTTCATCTCAGTCAACACGGACCGCCAGGTGCTGAATCATTCCCAGGCCACCCATAAAATTCAGATCGGCGAAAAGACGACGCACGGCCAAGGCGCCGGCGCGCGTCCGGAGGTGGGCCAGCGCGCAGCGGAGGAAAGCCGTGAGATGATCACGGACGCGCTCAAGGGTACGGACATGGTCTTCATCACTGCGGGCATGGGCGGCGGTACCGGCACCGGCGCAGCGCCTGTCATCGCCCAGCTTGCAAAAGAGATGGGGATTCTCACGGTTGGCATCGTGACAAAGCCGTTCCATTTTGAAGGCCGCCGCCGTATGGCGCAGGCCGAACAGGGCATTGCAGAGCTCGCCCAGCATGTGGACAGCCTTGTGATCATTCCAAACGAACGTCTTAAATTCGTTTCCGATAAGAAGATTACATTGGCAAATGCCTTTGATGAGGCGGACGGTGTGTTGCTGCAGGGTGTCAAGAGTATTTCCGAGCTGATCAAGGTGCCCGGCTTCATCAATCTGGACTTTGCGGACGTAACCGCTGTTATGAAGGACGCGGGGCACGCGCACATGGGCGTTGGCCACGCAAGCGGCAAGGATAAGGCGGAGACTGCGGCAAACGCAGCCGTTTCCAGCCCGCTGCTGGAGACCTCGATCCATGGTGCGCACGGCGTGATCATCAGCATCACGTCCTCTGACGATATCGGTCTGGAGGATGTGGAGGCGGCCTCCGAGATCATCGCCCAAGAGGCGCATCCGGATGCGACCATCATCTGGGGCGTGTCCTTTGACGATATGCTTGACGACGAGATGGTCGTCACAGTGGTTGCCACCGGCTTTGGAGAAGAAGAGCAGCTGGAGGAGCAGACCGCGGCAGCAGAAAAGCCCTCGGGACAAAAATCTCCTTTTGAAGAGGCGATGGAACATGGCGCCGCCGCTGTGGGTACAGAGGAGGAGACGAAAAAAACAGAGCAGCCATCCTTTGAGCTGCCGCCGGAACCGAAACCAACACGTCGGCCGGCAACGCCTCCTGCAAAGAATCCCTATGGCCCGGACGACGACGGCTATTTTGATATTTTGAGCATTTTTAAGGGCAATAAATAAGAACGAGAAACGGCGGAAAGGCAAGTGCTTTTCCGCCGTTTTTATCGTATGGCATGGGCGGACAATTTTTGAACCGAGGAGTTTTGGAGGGGAAAGGAGCTCGCACATCTTATCTGGCGATACGTTGAATCCCATTCGGTGGTTGCATTTTTTGACCACCTGTTTTGTGAAATGTGTATAGATTATGAAGAATCGGGATTGTTGAACAAAATTATACAATATGTAACAAAACAATTTCTGGATTAAAAGGCGAAACAGGGAAATAGATCGCACAAAAAAGGTAAAAAGCCTTGTAAATAGGTGCTTTTTTAGGCCTCCTCCCGAAAAACATTAAAAAACTATTAAATTACTATTTGTAATAATAGCTCCGGATATTCATTTATTATTAATAAATAAGGAAGACTCTGTCGTTTAGAGGGTTCCAACAAAAAAAGGAGAGTGACAATGTTATTCGAAAAAACGAGGTGAATATGAATCGGCCCTTCTGCAAACGTTTGCAACATGCCTGTGCAAAGGGCTGAGGATCATGGGAAGGTGATGCACAGGAATCGTGAAAAGAAAAGAGGTATGCACATGAGAGTTTCCAAAAAAGCGCTGAGTGTTTTCATGGCTATTTTAACGGTCATGACAAGCCTGAGCGTAGGTTTTTCAGCTTTCGCTGCCGACGACCCGTATCAGGTTCTGGCAGATGCGCTGAAGCTGGATGGAGTACAACACGCATCCTGGGGAAGCCCCCAAAACTACATCACAGTTGTGAACGATTCGACTGGTGATATCGAAAAAGCGGCGGAGGCATTCTGGAGCGTTGCTACCGCAGAAGCCCCCAGCCATACAGGCAAGAGCAGCGATGCCTCCAAGACGGCGTACGGCGTAGCTGAGGCGGTTCTGACTAAGCTGCAGAACGAATACGGCGTTACCGGAGACGACCTGTCGAACGCCCGCACGGCCATCAAAGCATTTATCGGCGGGATGAACGGCAACAACTTCGATTGGAAAAACAGCTCAGAACCCAGCGAGCCGCAGGAACGCACCTATGGAATCAGGGTTGTACGCAATGTAACGAGTATCCTGCTCGCGCAGGATACGGATGTCTCCAAGCTTCCGGATTCCATTCCGACGGCGGTGGAATACACTTGGAACCATGGTCGTTATGTGTGGAGATCAGGTTTGTTCAAAATCACAAGAAATGCCTGCAACTATTTGAAGGCGGACGGCTGGAGCCGCACGGAAACCGGCATGAATACGGAGATCCCGGCGCAGCTCAAGGCCTTTGGTAATTATTTTACCGCCAGCCTGCTTAAGACGGATCTCGACAAGCTGAATTCGGATGAACTTGTTCAGCTCGTCCGGAATAACCAGGCCGCCGTGGACGCCTGCTCCCTGTGGGGCAACGACGCGGTGATGAACCACTTCTTTGATAAGACGGCGATTAAGACCTTTATCAATGACGCGATCACCGCGCGAGACAAGAGCTTTGCGCTCAGCTTTGCGCAGCAGATCGTTGAAAAGATGAAGAACGATCCCACTACGATGGAGCACAACGCGCTGGCTGCGCTGCTCGACGAGATGAATGCACTTAAGGCGAATCTCAAGGGCTGCACCGCTGATGCGGTTGCTTATGCGCTTGCTGAAACCGGCCTTACCATGGAGAAGATCGATGCCTTCATTGCCTCTGTGAATGAGGAGAAGGAAGTCATCGAGCTCAGGGGCTTCCAGGCCACGATTGACGAGGTCATCCACAATATCAATCTTACAACCGCTGCTGACGACGAAGTGCTCAATGCGGCGAAGACGGTAACGGAGCAGTATGCAATGGTGACCTCCCGCACGCAGGGCGCGATCAGCCGTGTTTTCACGCAGGGCACTGATTATATCACCGCATTCCTCAAGGATGCCGATGTCGAGCTGCAGGCGCGCAAGCTGGAAGAGGCCGCACTGATCGATTACTTTGTCTATTTCAATGCGGATCTGCTCGGCATGGATCTGACGAAGATTGCGACGGATGAGCTGATCGACAACTACCTCGCCACTGCGAACACGAAGCTGGCAGAGATCGAAAAATTCGATCAGGCGGCGATCGACCGCGTATTTGGCGATAAATATCCTGCGATCAAAGCCTACATCGCTTCGATCGATACGACGCTGACCAACCGCGTGGAAGCGCAGATTGATAAGGCCATCGACAATTATGACGATTACGGCAAGATTACACTGCTCAACTACAAGGCGGTCAAAGAAGCCATCGGCGGTGTGGAAGGCCGCATCATGGATGTGATCGACGCTTCCGATGCGCTGAAAGCGAAATATGAGAAGATTGCCCCGATGCTTGAGGAGTACAATGCGTTTGTTGAGAGCAAGGGCTACACGGGCTATGTCAAGACCGAGATGGAATACCCGGTGCGCGACATCCTGCCCGGTGATATCGCCCGCACAGAGGGCGAGGCCTATACGGTTACGAACGAAAAGCTGACAGATGTGATTCAGTCGCTTGACTCCCTGATGGGCAATGCAGAGGTTACAAAGCTTCTTGGCCTTGACGGCACGCTTTCAGATATCATTAAAAACGCGATTTCTGGAGCATTGTATACGGACAAGACGGTCAATTCCGTTGTCAGCATGCTGTACCCGATGATTGTTGACCAGATCAACAACACCCTCAGTGTTGTCAGCGCAGATACAGTGGCAGGCCTTCTCAGCGGCCTGACGAAGGCCGGGCTTTACATCTACCCGGATACACTGGGCGAAAAGATCGACAGCAGCCGCTATCCCGAGGCTGCATCCGCTCTGAAGGCTGCCGGTAACAAGTGGAATGCTGTCAACTGGGACAACGTCAAGTGGAATGTTACGGACCGTGCGTCCTTTGTTGCGGCAATTGGTCATTCGCTCAGCGGCCTGACCCCATTCCTGCGCGCACTACTGGGCAATTACGACTATAAGGGCGGCTTTTCTGTCGTTGCCTATATCGAGCTTACCATGGGCCACAAGGATGTGTATAACAACGCAGTCCTGCCGCTGCTGGAAGTGCTCGAGTGCGATGGCGTAAAGTCTGCAGCGCAGTTCAACGCGCTGACAACCTCTGATGATATGATCGACGCTGTGCTGACGCCGCTGCTGACCTGGGTCGAAACTGTGGCGGAGCAGCCGGTAGAGAAGATCCTTGATCTTCTGCCGAAGCTTGCCTATATCATGGAATTCGGCATGATTGATGAGATCCTCAGCAGCATTATCATCAACCCGCATGTCAGAGTCCAGATCATCTGGGATGTCGTCAATCAGGACATCACGATCAACCTTTATGAAACCCTGAAGGGAATCGAAGGCGTCGGCGATCTGTTCCCGATCAACGATATCAACACGCTAATCCCGAAAATTCTCAAAATGGTCGCACCCGATGCGAATATCGTCCTCCCGACCATCAATCAGACGGTTCTCGCCAGCCACGGCGAGATGGTGAAGACCACCAGCGGCCGTACGGGCGGCGAGCGCTATGCGTTGGTCACGGACAAGGCGGACACATTGCTTGCAGTTCTACGCTATGTCCTTCCACTGCTGGGCGACCAGGACTTTCTGACTTCCGTCTTTGCGCTGGTTGGATCCCTGACCGGCTCTCAGTTAGAGCTCAGCGACGACGTCATGGCGATCCTCAAGAATCTCGGCGATCATCCGGATCGTGCCATCGCCGCGCTGACGGAGCTGTTTGTCCCGCAGGAGTATGCCTCCAAGAAGATGACCTATGCATTCTCCGAGCAGGCTGACGAGGCCATTGCAAACGGCGAGGCCGGCGCTGTGATCAACAATGTGACTTACAGCGAAAACTGGACGAAGGAACAGGCGCAGTACATCGCCGACCGCCTTCCGGAGTATATCGACAACATGATGCTTATCCTGGGCGGTAAGGATACCCTGAAGCTCAGCGAGCTGATCAAATCCTATGTCACGGGCATCTACACCAACGAGACGGTCACGAAGATCGTTCTGACGGTGAAAAAACTGCTCGGCGGCCTGGGCATTGATCTCAAACCGGTCCTCGGCCTTGTGGGTATCGACCTCTCCTCCTGGGACAAGGTTACGGAAGGCTACAACTGGGGCTTCGAGGATGGCGACAAGGACGGCTTTGCCAAGGCGCTGACCGAAGCGCTTGCTCCGGTTACTCCGATCCTCGCAACCGTTCTCGCGGATGAGGATCTTGAGGTGCTCGGCGCGGTGAAGGCCAACGGCTATCCGGGCTACAAGACGGGTATCCTCCCGATCCTGGAAAACCTCGGCTGCAACCCGGAAGACATTCTGTCCTATGAGGAGTATGTTGCGGCAGTCCGGAAAGACAGCAGCGCTGCGCTCAGCGCAATCCTCAAGCCGGTGCTCAACCTCCTGGAGGAAATCTACACCGATCCGGTGAATAAGGTCTTCGAGATCCTGCCGAACCTTCTGTATTTTATCAATAACGACGGCCTTCAGGTCTGCGTTGAAAACACCGCGCAGGCGATCTTCGTCCTGCTCGATACCGTCCGCCCGATTTACAGCATCGACTTCAGCCTGAATCTTGACCTGACCCAGCTCGTCATCGACGCGCTCGCGGGCCTTAAGATCAACGGCGAGCCGGTCAATCTAAAGATCCCGTTCCTATATGACCTGAATATGCTGACGGTTGGTACGGTCACGCCGTATACCTCCAAGTCCGGAGAGACGGCCTACCGCCTTGAGAATGTGGACAAGGCGGATTTCGTCACGGTGATCCTGCGCAATGTGGTGGAGATCGCGTTCTATGAGGACAACATCAACAGCGTTGCCGATCTGATCGCCAACAAGGTTGGCATGAACGACCAGCTCAAGCAGAGCCTGCGCGACGTGCTGAATACCTTTGCAAAGATGTATCAAGAGGATAACGGCGTCGATAAGATTCTCAGCGCCACCTACACGATCTTCAAGGGCACCGATCAGGCTGCGGACGGCGCAATTGGCGCGCTCAAGGATTTCAATGAGCGCTGGAACGCTGTGTTCCAGGCTCTCTACAACAGCGGCAATGAGGATCTGGCCAACCTTGCGAAGCTCGCGGACAAGCTCCTCGATATGATTTCCCTCGGCTTTGTCACAGGCGACGGTGTGGGCACGAACGGCCTGATCAAGTTCTTTGAGCGGCTCATCGCACTCTTTCAGCGGAAGGTGACGGACATCTCGATCGACCGCACGGAAGCGGCGGTTTATGAGGGCGAGACGACGAAGCTTACCGTTTCCCTCAAGCCGAGCATCGCGAAGAATAAGGATGTTGTCTGGGCATCCGCCAATGAGGCTGTTGCAACGGTGGACGGCGGCGTTGTCACTGCGGTTGCCCCCGGCAACACCATGATTACTGCTACGTCGGTTGACGGCGGCTTCGAAGTCAGCTGTGTGATCCACGTCCGCGCAAATAAGGCGCAGCTCGAGGAGATCATCCAGAGGGTTCAGAACGCCGGCCTTCAGGAGGCTGACATGACAGCCGAGCAGTGGGTCACCCTTACACAGGCGCTTGAAGCTGCCCAGGTTGCTCTGGATCATACCTATGCCTCCCAGAAAGCTGTCGACGAAGCTCGTGACGCTTTGACAGCTGCCTATCTCGCAGTGAACCGCTCCACGAAGCTTGAGAACGTTGCCATTACGAGCAATGGCGCTCCGGTGGAGGGCGAGGTCCTGTACGTAAAGGTCCCGTGGACCAAGAGATGGGATGCTGTTCCGGTCGAGGTTGGCCTGCAGACCAACGAAGGCGTTGAGCTGAAGAGCGTCAAGTGGAGCTATGCGAACTGGTCTGATAAGGATCAGCAGGCAACCATTGAATCTCCGGATGCAGAGACGACTTTGATCCGCGCCATCTACGGTGTAGGACCCCGTTCCTGCTGGATCAAGGTGACGGTGGAGGATGTGTATGGCAATACCGCTACTTCCGCCCCGATCAAGGTTCGCTTCTACAACTATGATTGGCAGAAATAATGCTGCATCCGTGCCTTGACGGTATGCAATAGAGAGCTCCCCTGCAGCAACGGGCTGCAGGGGAGTTTTCACTGCGCGTTTGTCGGCTGATCCTTGAAGATGGGGAGGGCATCAGTTCCTATTTTTATATGCCTGCCGTTTGTTTGCCTCGCGATCAGGAGCAGAGAAAGGGGCAAGTCAAGTTGTTGCCTGATTCGAAGGGCAAAGCAAAAAAGCTGGACCGCCCACCAGATCATCAAACGTTTGTTGCCATTTAAATGCTGGCAGCAGCATACGGCGCGCTTTTTTGCCGGTTCTTGCTTGTCGGACGGAAACATGCTATGATAACAGACAGTTTGTAATGATAATATGGAGCGTTTTGACTTATGGCATATTTACACGCTTACAATTTAAACGTCAGCTTTGGCGACAAGGTCCTGTTTGACGGTGTTTCCTTTGAGGTCGGTGAGCATGACCGGGTGGGCCTCATCGGCGTAAACGGCGCGGGCAAGACGACGCTGTTTCGGCTGATTACCGGGGAGCTGGAGCCTACGGCCGGAGAGGCCTTTGTGTCGAAGCAGGCGCGTGTAGGCTATCTGGAGCAGCACGCCTGCGCGGACTCCGCACGCAGTATCTATGACGAAATGCTGTCCGTTTTTGCGGACGTGATGCAGGTTGAGCGGGAGCTGTCTGAGACGACACACCTGCTGGAGGCGGGAGAGGGGGAGCTCAACGCACTGATCAACCGGCAGCAGGATCTGAACGACCGATTCGAGCGCATGGGAGGGCTTACCTACCGCAGCCGCACCCGCGCGGCGCTGATGGGCCTCGGCTTCCCAGAAAAGGATTTCGACCAGCCCTGTGGGAATTTGAGCGGCGGCCAGAAGTCGAAGCTGAGCCTTGGCAAGCTCCTGCTGTCTGGGGCGAACCTTTTGCTGCTTGACGAGCCGACCAACCATCTAGATATCGAGAGTGTGGAGTGGCTCGAGGGCTTCCTGCGCGATTTTACAGGTGCGGCGCTGATCATTTCGCATGACCGCTATTTCCTCGACCGCGTGACAAACCGCACGATGGAGCTCGAGCACGGGCATGTGAAGCTGTTCAAGGGAAATTACACTGCCTATCAGCAGTTCAAAAAGCAGGAGCGCGAGGTGCAGCGCAAGCACTATGAAAACTCGATGCGGGAAATGAAGCGCATTGAGGGGATCATCGCGCAGCAGCGGCAGTGGAATCGCGAAAAAAACATCCGCACTGCCGAGAGCAAGGAGAAAATGCTCGAGCGCATGAAGGCTGAGCTGGAAATTCCGGATGCCGAGCTCGACAGCCTGCGGTTTGCCTTCCAGCCGCGTATGGTCAGTGGAAACGATGTGATTCTCGCGTCCGGGCTGGCAAAATCGTTTGAGGAGAAGAAGCTATTCGCCAATGTGGAGCTGCATGTCCGGCGCGGCGATCGGGCTTTTCTGTTAGGGCCGAACGGCTGCGGAAAGACAACGCTCCTGCGTGTACTTTTGGGCAGGACGCCGGCTGACCAGGGGCGCTTTACGTTTGGCACGAATGTGCAGATCGGATATTTCGATCAGGGGCTTGCCGGCCTGCATCCGGAAAAGACGGTGCTCGATGAAATCTGGGATACCTACCCCGCGATGACGCAAACCCAGGTGCGCTCGGCGCTGGCGGCCTTCCTGTTTCAGGGCGAGGATGTGTATAAGCAGGTGCAGACGCTCAGCGGCGGTGAAAAGGCGCGCACAGCGCTGTTGAAGTTGATGCTCTCCGGCGCGAACCTATTGCTGCTTGACGAGCCAACCAACCATCTGGACATCTCTTCGCGCGAGGCGCTCGAGGACGCACTTTCGGGCTACGAGGGGACGATGCTGATCGTATCGCACGACCGCTATTTTATCAATAAGCTTGCAAACCGCGTGCTCCATCTGACGCACGACGGCGTGAAGGAATATCTCGGCGGTTATGACGACTATGTGCAGGCGCTGGACAATCAGCCCCGCCCCGGAAAAGTGGCGGCGGAGAAGCCGAAGCAGAATGATTATAAGCTGCGCAAGGAGCGCGAGAGCGAACGGCGAAAGCTCATGGGGCGTATTTCCCGCTGTGAGCAGGAGATCAGCGCTCTCGACGAGGAGACCGCTTCGCTCAATGCGCAGCTTGAGCAGCCCCAGGTGGCAGCGGATTATGCGAAGGTGCTGGAGCTGACGCAGCAGCTCGCTGCTCTGCATGAAAAGCAGGAGGCGCTTTATGCGGAATGGGAGAAAATGCAGGAGACGCTGGAAGCAGAAGAATAGGGATATGGCAAGGTTGCTGGAAAGATTTTTTCAGATTGTTGACAAGTTGCCGCATCATGCATATAATAGATTATAGAATAAATGCTGTCTTCGGGGCGGGGTGTAATTCCCCACCGGCGGTAATGGAGCAGAATCTTCGAGCCCGCGAGCCAATGGTATGGAGATACCAGGCCGATTCCGGTGCGATCCCGGAGCCGACGGTTAAAGTCCGGATGAAAGAAGCGGCGCAACCAATTCTTGCGTCTGAACGCCCTGTATCTGTAGATACAGGGCGTTTTTTCGTGGACAGCGGAAAAGGGAGTGTCTTTTGATGCAAAAGAAAACCATCCGGCTTATACTGATCAGCCTGCTATCCGCGATCGCCTTCGTCTTGATGATGCTGGAAATCCCGATCTTTGCCGCAATTCCGGGCCTACAACACCTGAAGCTCGATTTTGGTGACGTGCCCGCCGCCCTCGCAGGCGTCCTGCTGTCTCCCGGTGTCGGCGTGGTCGTCGAGCTGATCAAAAATCTGCTGGAGCTGCTCGTGCGTGGGATCGGCTCGCAGATGGGATTCGGCAATCTGATGAACCTGCTGGTGGGCTGCGCGTATGTCGTGCCATTCGCTTGCCTTTACCGGGGCCTTTCGCATCGCTTTCCGGGTAAGGTGACGCGCCTGACGGTCGCGGGTGTGGCCGCGACGCTTGTGATGGTTGCGATTGGCGCAGTAGGAAACTATCTGATCGCGCCGCTGTTTTTCCGCTATTTCCTGCAAACGGAGCTGACGACCCCTGTACTGCTCACTGCGGTCGGCGGGGCGACGGCGCTCAATGCGGTTAAGGGCGTCCTGGTTTCGGTCGTCATGTATCCGCTTCTGGTAATTTCGGAAAAATATCTGACGCATTACATCAAGCCGTTGGAAGGGAAAAAATCAGCGAAGCAATCCTGAATGCATGAAAACCGGCCTGATCCTGCAGGCTGTTTCAGCCTGTCAAAAAAGGGATAAAAATGCACGGGAACAATTTCGTAAGTTTCTCAATTACGTCTGCCTTTTTTGATTGCCTGAACAAGGGAAGAAGAATTGGAATGCGCTCAGGCCGCGCGGGCCCTTCCTTTTCCGCTCGGCCGGAAAAGGAAG
>OKRX01000034.1_pt1 | contig 81696 bp, 70 predicted proteins | sample 1601241 | NCBI WGS metagenome assembly OKRX01 (sample SAMEA3541500, study PRJEB24748) | human gut metagenome | biome: human gut; feature: human-associated habitat; material: faeces | place: China | collected 2012
TTTTCCTACATCAAGGGGGACTTTGTCTATTGTCCGTTTTTACTGGACCGGTTCACTCCGTGCGGGAGGCTTTTTGTAATTTTAAAAATAGATTCTTAGCCATGTAAATCTATAGTGTTTCTGCGTTGCAGCCAGCTACATTTTCTCTCTTATAAAATGGATTGGGCACACATAAGCGCTGCTTTTCCGGCCAAAAATAAACAGAGCACAAAGCCTACCATTGGGAGGAAGCGTATGGAATCCATTTGGTCTCAAAGTTGTAGTATTCGAGAGCGTGAGACGCTGCATGATGATCTGGAGGTTGAGGTTGCAGTCATCGGCGCAGGCATGGCCGGTATTTTGACCGCCTTTGCCTTGCAGGAAGCTGGACGCCAGGTGGTGGTCCTGGAAGCCAATCGAATTGGCAGCGGTCAAACCCGGAACACCACAGCGAAGATTACTTCACAGCATGGCATGGTCTATCAAAAATTGATTCAAACTATGGGGATGGACGCCGCCCGGCAATATGCCCAAGCCAATCAGTTGGCCGTCCGCGCTTACAAAGACATCATAAAAGCCAACCGAATTGACTGCGATTTTGAAGAGCGCAATGCCTATGTCTACGGAAGTGACGCCCAAACGCTCCAGGAAGAGGTGCGGGCAGCTGTAGAACTGGGTCTTCCTGCCTCCTACGTCACAGATGTAAGCATCCCTGCTCCGGCTGTGGGTGCAGCAAAATTTGACCATCAGGCTCAGTTTCATCCGTTAAAATTTTTGAAATCCATATCCGATGGGCTGACCATCTACGAGCACACCCCGGTCCAAACAGTGGAGGAAGACAGACTGTCCACCCCCTATGGAACAGTTAAAGCCCAGCAGATCGTCTTTACCTGCCATGTCCCCTTTCTCAATTTTCCGGGGATGTATTTTACCAGACTGCATCAGGAGCGATCCTATGTTCTGGCGTTGGCCAATGCCCCCAAAGTGGACGGCATGTATATCAGCGCAGAGAAAGGGGGCTGGTCCTTCCGGAACTACGGGGAGTTTTTGCTGATGGGGGGTGAAAATCACCGGACCGGAGAGAATACACAGGGAGGCCGATATGAGCGCCTGCGGCAGAAGGCCAGAGAGTGGTTTCCTCAAAGCCGTGAGGTTTCCCACTGGTCTGCCCAGGACTGTATCACACCGGATGGAGTTCCGTATATTGGCCGGTATACTGCCAGCCGGCCAAACTGGTATGTAGCCACCGGCTTTCAGAAATGGGGTATGACCACGTCCATGGTGTCCGCAATGATACTCCGGGATATGATCTGTGGAACAGAGAATTCGTGTGCCCAGGTCTTTGACCCGGGCCGGTTTGAGGCTGCCGCTCTTCCAGGCGTGGCGGCAGAGGGCGGACAAGCCGTTAAGGGGCTTATCAAGCGGTTTTTCCAAATTCCGGCGGAGGAGGCGTCCAACATTCCCGCGGGCCACGGCGGGATCGTCTTTTTAAACGGGGAAAAGGTTGGCGTTTATAAAAAACAGGACGGTACCATCCATGCGGTGGACATCCGATGCCCGCATCTTGGCTGTCAACTGGAGTGGAATCCCGATGAGCTCAGCTGGGACTGCCCCTGCCATGGCTCACGCTTTGACTGCGATGGGCGGCTAATTTCAGGGCCAGCTCAGGAGGAAATTTCTCTGCCGCAAACCCAAGCATAGCTCAGAAATACCGGCATAGCTCCGCGGGGAGCCTGCCGGTATTTTTACACCATTTTTCTTTTTGTTGGCTCTGTATGGGCAAATGCCAGCTTAGTCTTTTGAAACAGCATCCGCCTTTGTGCAGTGGACCGTTCCTTTGGGATGGTGAGGCGGAACATAGATGGAGGACAGCTTCAGCGGGCAATCCCCGGTATTACAAATATTGTGCCAGGATCCTGCCGGCACAAAAATGCCGTCTCCGGTTTTCAGGCAACACTGGAAATCCAGGCTTTCTTTCCTATTCCCCACACAAACAAGAGCCTGCCCGTTTTCGACCCGGATGAACTGATCGGTATCAGGGTGCATCTCTACACCTATTTCCCCGCAGGTGGGAATGTGCATTAGGGTCATTTGTAAGCAGCTCCCGGTCCAAAATGCAGTACGAAAATTTTGATTCTTCTGCGCTGCGCCCATAACATGGACGATACATGGTGCCGGCCCGTGGTTGTTCACACAAGCGCCACAGCTGCCCTTTTTAAAGGAATGAGTCTCCATACGATTTGCTCCTTTTTATGGTTGGTACTTCATCCTATGTGTCCCACTCTCATTTGGTGAGAGGAGCAAAAAAGCTTGGCGTGCTGCCGTGTATGTTTGCTGTCATTCCGGCCAGACTATGGAGAAAGGGGGCGTGTCCTATTCAAATTTTTGTTCTTTGCCTCACCACGTTAGGGTCCTTTACTGCCATCTTTCTGGCGGCAAAGTTTATTGGCCACAAGCAGATCGCGCAGCTGGATTTTTTTGATTATATCACGGGAATCACCATCGGCTCCATCGCCGCGGAGATGGCCACAGAACTGGAGCAGCCCTGGAAACCCCTTACCGCAATTTTGATTTACGCAGGAGTCACGTTTCTGCTCAGTGTGGTGACCAACAAATTTCCCAGAACACGCAGATATCTCTATGGTTCCCCCACGATCCTTATGGATCAAGGGAAGCTCTATCGGGAAAATTTAAAAAAAGCGAAGCTTGATTTAGAGGAATTTCTGGTTATGTGCAGACAACAGGGATACTTTGACCTAACCAGCATTCAGACCGCAATTTTCGAGTTCAATGGAAGGCTGACCATTCTTCCGGTGAGTGCCCAACGCCCTGTAACCCCCAGCGATATGGAGCTTTCCCCAGAGCAAGAGCTGTTGTTCACCGAATTGATTATGGACGGGCGGATTCTGGAGAGCAATCTCAAACACATGGGACTGGATTTGACCTGGCTGGCCAAACAGCTCAAACAGCGCGGGATTCATTCTGCTCAGGATGTTTTCTTGGCGGTCTGTGACAAAAACCAACGGCTTGTCATCTACAAAAATGACCACAACAGAAGGCACACAAACTAGGCGTATTATATGTTTCGTTGCGACGACAAATGGAGGTATTAAAATGGCAAAAAAAGGAATGTCCCGTCCGGAGTGGACCCATACAAAACCTCGAAATAAGGTGCCGCCCGTTCCACAAATTCAAGGAAAAGCCAAACACGGAAAGGAGAATGCAAAGCCCATTATAGAGGGATCTTCCGGCCCTGATCAAAAGGTTTTCCATTAGAACAAACAAACTTTTCATAAAACATGTTTATGAGGTCAATTTCAAATAAAAGCACCTTCTCTTGCAGTTTGTTTCTATTGGGACTCATGGCATTTTTTTAAATTCACAGCACTTATGCTGAGTAACATACTGGCTCTGTGCAATCGCACCCTCACACAGCTTTTATATCACCATGACCATGGCTATTAACCAAACATGCCGCAGTTTTCACTGCGGCATGTTTTTTCTTCAACATCTGAAAACTCTCTGATTCAGGATACCACTTTCTAAATGTATACCTGCTCCTATCCGGCTCAGCTTTATTCCTTACTGTCCACCCACATCAGGACTTTTCTGCACCTGGGGCAGTGCCATGCCGGGTGTTCCCCCAAAGCAGAAGGGATATCTATAGTCTGCCGGGTAAAAAACCCCCGAATTCCTTTTTTCGCTCGCTCTGTCTCTGAAGTAAACTCATACCAGCTCTCAAAGCCGGCGCCGACACACTCTGTCACGCCCCGCTCCATCTCTGCTCCACAATCCAGGCATTGCACGGTTTTCTCCTCCGTTTCGGCAATCTTTCCTTCATCAAGACTTCTTTATATTTCTGATTCTGCGCAAAACAATTTTCAAAAAATAAACATAGTAGGCTAAAATACCAATACCCAAGATCAGAGAGACCGTTCTTCTGAAAAGACCTGCTTCTTCTATCAGAAATGCCAGCAGAAACAGGCAGGCAATACCAAGTATAAGCACAAGAGACACAAAAATGGTGCAGATAATCCGAACCGTTCTGGATGTCTGTTCCGACTGTGCTACATCCATGAACTCTTCCAGCAAAACTTTCAGCCACATATAGCTGCAAACCTCCTTGTCTCAGCACATGATACCAGCTGTCTATCAGCTATTTCTGCTTTCTTTATGTCGCCTGCTGAGTCTTTGAAAGCATAGCACCGAAAACCAGGCGGCTCCCTAAATATTCTCTTAAATTTTCTTAATCTCTATCAAATCTTCGACAAACAGAGGGTTTGAAATTCTTTTCATCTTTTTGCTACCTATTCTTTTACTTTATCGTTTTGCGAATCTTTTCTCACTATATATGAAACACCCCCTGTTGTAGTTTTATACTACATCAGGGGGTGTTTTCCTATTTTCGCTAGTCTGAAGGAGCAAACAAAGAGCCCGCTACGCAGCTTCAGAATCAGATTTTTCCACGGCCCATTTTATGCTTCCTCTTAAAATTAAATTACGTAGCTCCCAAATAGTCTTCCTGAATTGCCGGATCATCAAGAAGTTCCTTGCTGATGCCCTCACGGATAATCGTTCCGGTCTTCATAACATAAGCCCGGTCCGACACCTCCAGAGCCAAATAAGCGTTTTGCTCTACCAACAGGATTGTCTGTCCCAGTTCCTTGTTGATTCGAGTAATCATTTGGAACACTTCATTGATAATGATTGGTGCCAGTCCCAGAGAAGGCTCATCCAGACACAACAGTTTCGGCTTCGCCATCAAGGCACGGCCAATCGCCAGCATCTGCTGTTCACCGCCAGATAAGGTACCTGCCATTTGTCCAATACGTTCCTTCAAGCGGGGAAAAAGTTCCATAACCTCATCCATGCTCGCCTGGATCTCTGTTTTGGACTTCTGAAGATATGCACCCAGCTGCAGGTTTTCATGGACAGTTAAGTTCGGGAAAATTCGTCTCCCTTCAGGAACCAATGAAATGCCCTTAGCCACAGCCAAATAGGATTTGGTAGGCAACGGTTCACCCATGAATTTAATAGTTCCGCTTTTATACTCCTTATCAGCGGCAATGGTGCGCATGGTGGTAGACTTTCCAGCTCCATTACTTCCAATTACGGCCACAATCTCGCCGGGTTTGATGTGCATGGAGATACCTTGGATAGCATGAATTCCGCCGTAGTATACATGCAGATTTTCAACGTCTAACATATTTGTACTACTCATCGTTACTCATCTCCATTCTGCTGCCCAGATAAGACTGGATCACCTGCTCATCATTCTGAATATTCTCAGGAATATCCGTTTTCAGCACTTTGCCCAGATTCAACACACAGATTCGATCACACAAGCCAAAGACCAAATCAATGTGGTGTTCAATCACGATCATAGTTACTTTGAAACGTTCCTGCACCTGGCGCAGCAGCTTATCCAGCTCCACGCACTCGTCATTGTTCATACCAGCCGCCGGCTCATCCAACAGCAGCAGCTTGGGAGAAGTCGCCAATGCACGGGCAATTTCCAACTTTCGCTGCAAGCCATAGGCCAGGTTTCCGGCCCGCATGTTCGCGTATTGAGTCAGGCCAAAAATCTCCAGCATTTCTTCTACCTTCCGATTCACTTCCCGCTCCGCTCTGCGCACACTGGGCAGTCCCAGCAACGCCTCCAAGCGAGAATACATCGGAACACAATGAAATCCAATGGAAATATTCTCCGCTACCGTCATCTTGGGAAAAAGCCGGATATTCTGAAATGTACGGCTAATACCTGTACGCGCAATTTTATCCGGTGCCATAGACAGCAGGGATTTCCCATCCAACAGAACATCGCCCTCTACCGGCGTTACATTTCCGGTAATTACATTGAAGATCGTGGTCTTACCAGCGCCATTGGGTCCAATCAGGCCAAAAATTTCCCCCTCTTTTACCTGGAAGGATACATGATCAGATGCCCGCAAACCACCGAACTGTACAGAAATATCTTTCAGTTCAAAAAGAACTTTATCCGACATGTTTTTTCCCTCCTAACTTACTGGGCAAATTTTTGCACCAACGAATAATCCCACGGAAAGAAAATTCCTTATATCCCAGCAGACCTTCGGGCTTAAACAGCATAATGACTACAAACAGCAGTCCATAAATCACGAAACGCCATGTATCAAATGCACGAAGCACCTCGGGGAATACAATCAGCAGAATTGCCGCAATCGTGGGGCCAGTAATGGAGTTGGTTCCGCCAAAGACCACAGCAGCAGTCAGGTCAGTAGACTTTGTGGAGGTGAAGTTGGAAGGATACAAACAAGTCATGTAGAATCCAAACAGTGCACCACCTACGCCGGTGAAGAACGCACTCAACGCCAAAGACCACAGCTTGGAGTTCACTACATTGATTCCCATCATCTCAGCGGCTACTTCCTGCTGCTGAATGGCAACCAGGTTTTTGCCGTACTGTGACTTGGTGTAATTTCTCAGCAGATAAATCACAATAATCACAGCCACGACAACCACTGTGAACGTGGTCTTTTTGGGAATACCAGTCAAACCTAAGGCACCGTTGATAAACGGATAGATATTACTGGACAAAAGGCGAATCACTTCACCGAATCCCAGCATGGCAATGGCAAAACAGTCGCCGGTAAGTCGGTTTCTCAATGTAGGAATACCTACAATCAAACTGGACAGGGCTGCTGCAACACCACCCAGGAATACAGCCAGCACAAAGGGAACATTTAAGTAAATGCTCAGGCATGCAGACACATAGCCGCCTACCGCCATAAATCCTGCGTGTCCCATAGAGAACATCCCTGTAAAGCCAGTCAGAAGCGTCAGACCGGACACGCAGATAACATTGATGCCAGCAACTGTGGCAATACTCAGTGCGTAATACATTCCAGTCCCCCCTTAAATCTTTTCGCCCTTACTCTTACCCATCAGACCGAACGGACGGAAAATCAAAATCACGATCATCAGGGAGAAGGAGAACACATCACGCCAGGCGGAAGACACAAAGCCAGTAATCATCGTTTCCAGGACACCCAGCAGCAAAGCGCCGATTACGGCACCGGGCAGGCTTCCCAGGCCGCCGATCACGCTGGAGATAAACGCTTTGTTGGAGATCGTTCCCAATGTGGGATATACGGCATATTTCAGTCCGAAAAACACTCCCGCAAAAGCAGCCATCACGCCAGACAAAGCAAATACAATCAGAGAGATCACATTTACGTTAATACCCATCAGCCCAGCAGTTTTGGTATCCACAGAAGAAGCTCGAATCGCAATACCATACTTGGACTTGTATAGCAGAGTCCACAACAGAAGCAACAGGATCAGTGCTACGATCGCGGAGCAGATATCCAGCTTAGCAATGGACACATTTCCAAATTTAACGGATCCTACCAAGAACTCAACACTCAACGGACGAACGTTGGTGCTGAACAGATTGACGCATGTATAGGTAAGGATCAAATCCACACCCATGGCTGCAATCATCAGAAACAGCCGGGATGCGTTTTTATTTCGCATGGGACGATAAGCAACCAACTCGGTTACGACAGAAATAACGATACCGCAGACCAAAATAATAGCCAGCGCCACAGGAAGCGGTAAGCCAAAATAAGAAATCGCAAAGAACGATGCATAGGCACAGCACATCATCAAAGAGCCAAATGCAAAGTTTGTAAAGTCGAAAATACTGTAGATCAGTGCATATCCTACGGCCAGCAATGCATAGATACTGCCAATGGATATACCGGTGATCAGCTGCTGTATAATTGAAGCCATTGCAGAAGCCCCCTCCCGGACAAGAAATTCATCAGCAAAAACAGGATTTGTGGTATAACGACAAAATTCGACACATTATCGGTCTAATTTCCTTTTTAAGTGTGCTGCCCTTCCACGTTGGAAGGGCAGCACATCTCATCATGTCTCGACACTTACCAATGGGTATGTGGTCTCAAAATCAACCCTCGGGAGTGTACTCCTTGTAGAACTGATACTCACCGTCCTGAATGGTCAGGATGGAGACCGGCTTGTTGTGGGGGTTGTGAGTTTCAGGCTCCATGGTCATCGTGAAGGTAAACAGAGGTGCATCCTTCATATTTTCCAGCTGATCGCGAATGGAAGCGGGATCTGCAGAGTTGCCGGCAGTGATGGCATACTCGGCAGCCATCATGGCGTCCATGCCGTACAGAGCATAGATGTTGGCACTCTGATCCGTATGCTTCTTATTAAAGGAAGCGTAGTACTCATCATACTGGCCGCCCATGTCGTTTACACCGTTGGAGAGATAGCACTTGCCGTCCAGCAGGTCGCCCACATTCTCCAGAAGCTCGTTGGAGTACACGGCATCACCAAACAGCCAGGTAAAGTCCAGACCCAGGTCGCTGGCCTGCTGCACCATAAAGGCGGCATCCTTATAAGCAGTACAGGGGACAAATACGACCTCTACGCCGGCATTGGCCAGATCGGTCAGCTGTGCACGGAACTCCACCTCGCCAGCACGGTAGCCCAGCTGCTTGGCAATCTCGCCGCCCAGGCTCTCGTACTGCTCAGCAAAGTAAGAGGACAGGCCCTGAGCATAGCTGTCTTCCAGAGGGGCCAGAGATCCAACTACGGGAGCACCCAAATCATTGTAAGCGAAGTCAGCCAGAGCAGTACCCTGATACGGATCGATGAAGCAAACACGGAACACATAGGGCTGTACATTACCATTGTCATCCACAGTGACCGCCTGGTTGGTGGCGGACAGGGAGATCATAGGAATGCCCGCCTCATTCACCACAGGAGCAGCAGCAATCGCGTGCGCACTAGAGGTAGGACCAAGAATAACATTCACTTTGTCGCTGTAGCACAGCCGGTTGACAATATTAACGACCTCTTCGTTTTTACCCGCGTTATCATAGGCAACCAGTTCCAGCTGCTTGCCCAGCAGGCCTCCCTGAGCGTTCAGCTCTTCGATGCGGTCCTCGATGGCGTAACGGCCAGCCATGCCAATGTATCCATCGGCAGAGGACATATCGCTGAAGTAGCCGATTTTAATGGTATCTCCGGAACCACTTCCGCTGCCGCTACTGCTGCCACCGCCGGAACTACCGCAGGCCCCTAAAGAAACTACCATTGCAAGAGCGAGAACTGTGCTTAGGATCTTTTTCATCTTTATCCCTCCTGTTTTTGTATCTATAAAATCGGGAGAGGCGGGGGTGCGGGGGTTCCTTATTTCCCGATCTTATATTTGGTTTTTGTTCTGCTTTGTAACGGGAATTTTCCGCTACTGTAAAAACACTTAATAGTATCCTTCGCTAGTCATCCTAGCCAGCGGAAGATCTTTGGACCATTCGTTTTGGGCCAATTCTCCGGATATGCGCTCCGCCGACTGGTTAGCCTTTTGAATTACCGTCTTTTCGTCTTCGGTCAAGAGAACATGATTTTCTACCACTACCTTACCATTCACCATGACCAGTTCCACCTCGTGCCCTCGAGCAGAATACACCAGATTGGGAATCAGATTGCGGATGGGGAAGGTGTAAATGGGGTTCAAGTTTGGATAGGACAGGTCAATCATAATAATGTCAGCCAGCTTGCCTGCCTTTAGCGATCCAATTTTGTCATCCATCATCAGTGCTTTAGCACCCTCAATGGTGGCCATCCGAAGCACCTTCCAGGCCGGCATCTGTGTGCCATCTTGTGCAGCGTGCTTGGTGGACAAAGATGCGCACTTCATTTCTCCGAACATACAGGTGCTGTTATTGGCCTGGTCAGTAGCCAGAGCAACTGTACCGCCATACTCAGCATACTTTCTTGCCGGCGGCAGCGAGCCATCTACCAGCATATTGCTGCCCATGCACAAGACCATGGCAGTACCAGACTGTGCCACTGTACGTATCTCATCATCGGTGGCGCAAGTCAGGTGAGCGGCAATCAGTTTGGGCCCCAGATATCCAAGTTCTTGGAGCAACTGAGTCGGCCTGCAGCCGTTGCGCATCATACACTGCCGGTTTTCACCATTACTCTGGGACAGGTGTGTATTAATTCCGACTTGGTACTTATCTGCACAAGCCTTGATCTCCTTTAGCAGCTCCACGGTGCAGTATTCCACCGTGTGCATACCAAATCTGCAGGTGATACGTCCCTCATGGCTCTGATGGTACTGTTCCACCAGTTTGATATTACTTTCCAGCTTCTGATTTCCCACTGTACTGTCCAGCGGAAGCAGTTCATCAGGAGAAATCCCAATGGTATCCTTGGGCATCTCATTGATCATATCACTGACACAGGCTCTTGCACCCAAGTCAATATAGTTCTGAACAATAGAGGACATGGGGCTGTAAAAATCACCGAAGGTCGTAGTACCCGCTTTCAGTGCCTCAATAATATTCAGCCGCGATCCGATAATATAGTCCTCATCCTGGGCCAGGCCAAGCAATGGCAATATGCCGTGGATGCGCCAAATATCGCCCGGAATATCCTGCGCACAACTACGAACGATTACATCACCGGTATGAATGTGGGCATCTACAAACCCAGGCATAATAGCCTTTCCGGCAGCATTGATATATCGGTGGGCAGTGTATTCTTTGAGCACATCCTCGCTTTCTCCAACTGCAACGATCTTGTTGCCCTTTACTGCTACTGCACCATTGTTGATAATCCCTGTTCCCGGACCTTCCATGGTGATGACAAAACCACCGTGAAAAATTACATCAACATTCATTTCTACCATCCTGCTTTCTTTTGTAGGGTGGTGTTTTTATCGGCGGCGGATAAACTCTCCGTAGCCATCCGGCACCACAATTTCTGTGCCGTTGTACACCAACTGCCCCCGCACATAGGTAGCAGCAACCTTGCCCTGGAAGTTCATCCCCTGGTATACGCCCTTCGTACTCTTTGTTTTGGAGAAGGACTTCGCTCCATCGTAGACCCACTGGACATTCGGATCTACCAAAACGATATCGGCATCTGCTCCAGGCAACAGATTGCCCTTGCGAGGATACAGCTGGAACATTTTAGCGGCATTTGCAGACATAAGCTCTGCCAAACGGCACCAGCTCATGCCTCGCTTATGTACACCTTCAGTGATCATGGCCGCCAGAGTCGCATCAAAGCAGCCAAAACCGCAGAACTCCTTCCAGAAATCACCCTGCTGAACCTTTTCTTCATCTGTGAATGGTCCGTGATCAGAGCCCAGCACATCTACCGTTCCGTCCAGCACATAATCCCAGAGCTTATCCACGTATTCCCGGCTGCGGAAGGGAGGTGTGCATTTCGCAAAGGATTTTTTCTCTCTGAGAATCGTCTTATCGAAAATCAGATAGTGGGGACAGCTCTCCACATAGACGTGCACACCTTCACTCTTGGCCTGCTTCAAAAACTGCATGCCCTGCGGAATGGTAGTGTGGCACACTTCCAACCGTGCACCGGTCACCTTAGAAAAAAGAACTGCCCGCTGGATTGCCTCATATTCAGTCCACCAAGGTCTGGCTTCATCAAACATCGCCTCATCCTGGCAGCCCATTTGGGAAAACCGGTCGCATCCCATAGCGGCTACTTCCGCATTTTCTGCGTGCACACCAATCAGTCCGTCAAACTCTTTTACCAGCTTCATTCCTTCCACCAGATACCCGTCGGTGATCTGGGGATACTCCTCGGTGGCAAAACACATAAAGCCCTTATAACCAACACAACCCAGTTCATTCAGCTCAGGCAGCTTGTCCAAATTTTTGGGGTTAATACCGCCCCACAACGCGAAATCCACCACCGAGTGTTCATTCGCAGTGTTGTACTTTGCTTCAAACCCCTCTTTCCCCAGCACAGCAGTACTGGGAAGAGGCATATCTGCGATCGTGGTAATTCCTCCGGAAGCTGCACATCGGGAACCATGAGCCCAGTCCTCCCGATAATTGAAGGGACCTGGATCTGTCATATGGACATGGGTATCAATCAGCCCAGGAAGAACCATTTTCCCTTCTGCATCCACTATCGTGCATCCTTCCGGAGCCGGCGTGCCCTCAAAAATACCGGCAATCTTTCCCTCTTGAATCAGCAAAGATGCTTTTACTACCCGATCTGGTAAAACAACATTACCATTTTGAATCCAAAGTGATTCCATGTGAGCTATCCTCCTTCTTTCCTCTTCCTAAATGGTACTCAGCAAATTGCAACCTGATAGTTCGGTGCACTGACTTCCTTTAATACATGGCAACTTTCCGCCAGCAGAGCTGGGATCATCTGAGTCATACCACACTCAATAGCAATCTCACCTTGATAGCCTAACTCCTGCAGCATCTGCAGGTAGGGCAAATAGTAGTGGATATTCCCTCTCGTCAGCGGGTAACGTCCGTTACTCGCATGTGCAATATGAACCATCTCTATCTTGTCCATGGCAGGCAGCACCGCTGCTGGATCCTCTCCCATCATCCACGCATGATAGATATCATAAATCATACCTAAGTCATTGCAAAGCTGAATAAATTGGAAAGTATCTTTTGTGCTGTTAAGCACATTTGTCATCTGGCTGCAGATGGGCTCCATCAAAATTCGAATCTGATACGGCTTGCAAATCTCTGCAGCACGGCACATGCATTCCAGCAGCTGTTCGTCAGCCAACTTCCTTGGGAATTTAGAGGGAATCTTTCTGGAGAGAGGAGCCCCAATCCCAATTTGTGTAATACCAAGCTCTGCTGCTCGTGGGGCCAAGTTAGAAACGTACTGCTCCACCTGCCCCAGTTTATATTCCGGTCCACACAACTTCAGTTCCGGAGGACAAAAGTCATTTAGGGACCGACAAGTTAAATGAAAATGATTCAAGGTACGGGACAATCCCTGTATCTGCTCTTGTGAACTGCGTTCCAGTTCACTGGCCGAGAGTACCACGCGGTCAAATCCGCATTCTGCAACAAGCTGACACAGGGAGGCGGATGCACAGCAGCTAATATACATTGCTCTCACATCCTCATGACGATTATACATTCTTCCAGTTCGGCATTGTTAATTGAATACAATTTTGTTTTCAATCCACATTGTAGCAGAACGATAAGAAATGTCAATTCTCTTTTTCTTTTTTTGTTGGTTTCGATATACTCTTTTGATCTAATTTGAAAATCAAATTGAAAATTCGCGTTTAATATCTTTTTTATTCGCAGAATTTAGCGAAATATGTTGCAAAACCCTCTTTTTATTTTGTCGTCGCTTTACACAAAATCACAGCTCTTTTTACGATTTTATTGCTCCTTTAATCCAAAAATGTCAGATTCAATAAATTGCAGCTTGTTTATTTGGCGCTTTTGTCCCCTCTTTGTTTCTTGCTTTTCGCTCCAAAAAATTGTATATTAAATTGTATTCAATTTTGAGTTTAATTTAGGGCCGCAGCAAATTCACCTCATTTTAAAGGTTATATTTGCAAATACGGCCCTAAATACAGCTATATTTTGTTCTAATTCAGGTTTATTTGTCTCGATTTTATATGTGAGTCCTTTTACAGATTAAAACTAAGAAATCTAACAAATTCACAGTCTATGTTCCTGTTTGTAAATATTTGTAATATGCGCCATAGCAAGATTAAACTGCGGATTGTACTGAGGACTGGAGAGTACTTCCTTGAAATTGTTCTCACTGCGGTCCAGGTGGATTGTCAAACTCTCCACACTGGCTTGACGATCGTTATCCATTAGTGCTTGATAAATGTTTTTATGCTCCTCCCGCGCCTCTTCCATACGGGATGGCACTATAAAGCTCAGCCATCTTGCACGATAAATTTGAAGCCTCATTCGATTTGAAATCTCAGCCAAACGGCTATTGTTAGCCATTTCCATAATCTCTCCGTGGAACAAATCATCGTACTGATAATTCTGAAGCGCATCCGTTGTGCTCTGCAGCTTTTTATAAATATCGGTCAATTTATTTCTTTGAGTTGCAGTGCCTCCACCATTATCCAGCAAAATATTGACCGCCGCTATTTCTACAGCCTTTCTTACCTGACAGATTTCAACTATGTCCGTTAAAGTCATTGGCGCCACTTGTGCACCGGTGTCGGTAGGAACAATCAAGCCATCGCTGGTCAGCATAAAAATTGCTTCTCGGACTGGTGAGCGGCTCATATTCAGTTCCTGGGCCAGCGCATGGTCCGATACGGCAGCTCCCGGAGGAAGTTCAAAGCTGAGTATTTTCGATTTGATATATATATAAGCCTGCTTGGACTGAGGTCCTTTTCTTCGTGCCATGTCCATTACCTCCCTGCAGCTTTTAATTCATTTCTTAAGATAGTATTCAATATAAAACACAATTTGTCAATATTTGCTTCTGCTGCAATTTTCCAATATTTTTTAAGTTTTTTTGCAGAAAGCATGAAATAAAGAAAGGAAGATCACCATGAAAAAAATTGTGTCCTTCTTCGGCGAACCCTCCCCTGTATTCGATGCTCTAAACCAGCAAGCAAAGGAGTATGCGGCACAAAAAGGGTTTGATTACAGCTGGGTCCCTCAAAAGCCTTTTGACCAGGACGCTGTAATCCGTTGCCTTCAGGAGTCCGACATGGGACTTATTGATGTCGAACCCTATGGAGAAGAAATTTTTAGCTCCATTGAAGGCAAGTGCCCTCTGTTGGTTCGTTTTGGTGTCGGCTTTGACAAGGTAGATCTGGCCGCCGCCAGCCGCCATGGAATTGCGGTTGCACGGACTACAGGTGCCAATGCCAGCGGCGTGGCGGAAATGGCCTTGACTCTGATTCTGGCCTGCCGCCGCGAACTCCAGCCTAACCGCCACCGCTGCATTGAAACTGGCCACTGGGATAAGTATATTGCCAACGAAACCGCAGGTGCTACCATTGGCATTCTTGGTTTTGGTGCCATCGGCCGCTTGCTGGCCAAACTGATGCTGGGGTTAGGCTGCACGGTAATCGCTTACGATCCCTATCCCAATGAAGCTTTGGCCCGTGAACTTGGTGTGCGCCTGGTAGATTTGGATGAACTGTTTACTACTGCTGACGCCATCAGTGTACATGTCCCATATAGTGCAGAAACCCATCACATGGTCAATGCCGAGCGTTTGGCTCAGATGAAACCGACTTCTGTGATTGTCAATACAGCCCGCGGAAACATCATCGATGAAGACGCCCTGTACGATGCCCTGAAGGCAGGACAGATCCGCGGTGCAGGTTTGGATGTTTACGCAGTCGAACCGCTGCCCGCAGACAGCAAACTGCTGGAACTGGATAATTTGATTCTCAGTCCCCATTTCTCCAGCCAGACCGTAGAATCCCTCTGGAACACCTATAAAATGGCCATCGACATTACTGCCGACTTCTATGATGGCAAGGATTCTCCTCATATTCTTAACCCTGACTACAAGGCTGCTAAAAAGTAACCTTCCCGGCTTTTGGTGGACTTGGAAGGGGCACAGCTCCTTCCAAGTTCCCAAATCCCTATACCCACTCACCCAATGAGAACAATTTCACATGAGGAGTGATTTGATGGCTCGATATTTAATGGGGATTGATAATGGAGGGACGGTAATCAAAGCTGCTCTCTACCGGCTGGATGGGAAGGAAATAGCTGTCGCCTCCCAACACACCCCTGTATTTTCCCCTCAGCCTGGGTATCAGCAGCGAGATATGGAAGAAGTGTGGCAGAAAAACTGCGCCTGCATCCGCCAGGTTTTGAAACAAGCAGCCATCTCTCCAGAAGAAGTAACCGCCCTTGCTGTGTGCGGCCACGGAAAAGGATTGTATCTCTGGGGAAAAGATGGGCGCCCTGCCTATCCTGGAATCGCTTCTACCGATAACCGAGCATGGTCTTACCCAGGGCGTTGGAAAGAATCCGGTATTTTCAGCCAGCTTTACCCCCAACTCTGCCAGCAGCAATTATCCTGCCAGCCTTCTGCCCTGCTGGCTTGGCTGAAAGATCACGAACCCACAGTTTATCAAAATATCCAATGGGTCTTTTCTATTAAAGATTACATTCGCTTCCGTCTCACCGGCACCGCCCTAAGTGAGTGCACCGATCTCTCTGGCTCCGGACTGATGGATGTAAAAAATCAATGTATCGACTCTCAACTGCTGCGGACACTGGGCATTGAGGAGGCAGCAGAAATGATCCCTCCCCTATGCCGCTCCTTTGATCCGTGCGGCCAGGTCACGCCAGAGGCCGCCACTCTGACCGGCCTTTGCCCCGGCACACCAGTAGCAGGCGGCATGTTCGATATCGACGCCTGCGCAATCGCTATGGCCGTGACCTCTCCAGATCAGCTCTGCACCATTACCGGCACATGGAGCATCAACGAATTCATTTCCACGCAACCCAAGCTCGGCACAAAGGTAGCCATGAATTCTCTGTACGCTATCCCCGGCTACTACCTGCTGGAAGAGTGTAGTCCCACCAGCGCGGGTAACCTGGAATGGAATCTGAAACAACTGGCTGCCGGTCTTGATCTGCCCCAGGGAGAGTCTCTTTACGATGGCGTTAACCATCTGGTGGATTCGATCTCGCCAGAGGACTGCCAAGTCTATTACCTCCCATTTCTCTACGGTTCGAATACTCACCCACTGGCGAAAGCCAGCTTTTTAGGGCTGACATCCTATCACACCGCCGCCCATATGCTGCGAGCTGTGTTCGAGGGGGTTGCCTTCTCACACAAGGTACACATCGATCGTCTTCTGACCGCTCGTCAAGCGCCAGCAGTCATCCGCATGGGTGGCGGCGCAGCAAACTCTGCAGTCTGGTCTCAAATGTTTGCCGATGTTCTGAACCTGCCCATTCAGCAGGTTTCCGGTGTACGGGAGTTGGGTGCTCTTGGCTGCGCAATGGCCGCCGGAATTGCAGCAGGTATCTACCACGATTACTCTCAGGCCGCTCAGGCAATGGTACGCATGGGAACACCTATTCTTCCAGACCCGGACCGACATGCAATTTATCAGACTAAATTTGAAACTTATCAGGCAATTTCTTCCGCTTTGGACACCATTTGGGATCGTTTTGTTGTCTGATTAGAAATATAAGGAGTTGTTTATATGCTGGAAGAACTGAAAAAACAGGTGTGTGAGGCAAATTTGCTTCTGCCCAAGCACGGCCTGGTCACCTTTACCTGGGGTAATGTGTCTGGTGTGGACCGGGAAAAGCGGTTGATGGTCATCAAGCCCTCCGGCGTGGAGTACGACAACATGAAGCCGGAGGACATGGTGGTAGTCAGCCTGGAAACTGGCGAGCGGGTGGAGGGCAAGTGGAAGCCATCCAGCGACACCGATACCCACGTGGCCCTCTATAACGCCTTCCCCACTCTGGGCGGTATCGTCCACACCCACAGCCGCTGGGCCACCTCCTTTGCCCAGGCGGGCAAGGGCGTGCCTGCCATGGGCACTACTCAGGGGGATTATTTCTATGGGGAGATTCCCTGCACCCGGAAAATGACTCCGGAGGAAATTGCCGGCAAGTATGAGCTGGAGACGGGCAACGTCATTATCGAGACCTTCCATACCCGGAACATTGACCCTGCTCAGGTTCCGGCGGTCCTGGTCCACAGCCACGGTCCCTTCACCTGGGGCACCGACCCCTTCAACGCGGTACATAACGCCGTAGTGTTGGAGGAAGTGGCCTTTATGGATTTCCATGCCATGGCCCTGACTCCCGGGCTGCCTTCCATGCAGCAGGAGCTGCTGGACAAGCACTATCTGCGCAAGCACGGCCCCGGCGCCTACTATGGACAGCGTTGATCTGCAAGGAGGAAACACCCATGAAATTTCAAAAGCAGCATCTTTGTCATCTCCCTTGCTGTTATGCTGTGTCGCCGCTGATGCAGGATGGCCGCTTGAAGTATGTACTGGCTACTGATGATATTGGGCCTTGCTACTGTATTGATGCTCAAAGTATGGAATGTGAAACCGTATGGCAGGAGCCTGGTGGAACCATGTCTATCGTTCCTCTGCCGGGAACCAATGGAGACTTTTTAGCTACACAGCGGTTTCTTCCTAATTTTTCCGCACTTCACGCCAGAATTATGCGTGTCATGCGGATCAATGGACAATGGCAGCAGCAGCTTTGGATGCAGCTGCCCTATGTACATAGATTTGACATTCTTCAACGCGGAGGCCAAAACTATTTCCTTGGCTGCATTCTTTCTACCACAGACCAAGAGCAGGCTGATTGGTCTAAACCAGGGACTCTGGTCGCCGCCCCTATTGATACTGACTTTACTCCACCAGCTCAACTGGAAACCATCGCTGTGGGTATGAGCCGCAACCACGGCTACTTCCGTGTAGAGCGTGAGGACTACTCTATGTGCTATACCGCTTGTGATCAGGGTGTCTTCCAAATTGCCCCTCCGGCACATCCAGGCCTGCCTTGGGAAATAGAAAAACTATTGGATGTTCCCGCTTCCGATGTAGCCGTGTGCGACCTGGACAACGATGGCGAGGAGGAGTTGGCTGTCATTCAGCCCTTCCATGGCAATGAGTTTGTTATTTATAAAAAATTCGATGGCCACTATCAGGAAATTTATCGCTATCCCACGCCCGTTGACTTTCTCCACGCCATCTGGGGCGGTTCTCTGTGCGGAGAAAATGTTTTTCTTGCCGGCTGTCGAGCACTGGACAAGGAATTGTTCTTAATCCGATGGACTTCTCAAGGCCCAAAAGAAGAAGTCATTGAACGCGGATTTGGTCCCAGTAATGTCGCGGTCTTTGGGGATGGAGAAACAGACTATGTCCTAACCGCGAACCGTCAAAAAGATGAGGGTGCCTTATTTACAGTGCGAAAGGAGGAGCGTACATCATGAAGGCTTACCGTCTTGGACTGTATGAAAAGAGCATGCCAAATACGTTATCTCTGCCAGAAAAATTAGCAGAGGCAAAAAAAGCAGGCTTTGATTACTTAGAGCTATCCATTGACGAGTCAGACGAAAAGCTGTCCCGTTTGGACTGGGGCCAGGAAGAAATTGAAGCTCTCTGCAACGCTCAAATTGAACAAGGAATCCCTATTGGCTCCATCTGCTTGAGTGGTCATCGGAAATACCCTCTTGGCCACCCTGACCCCGAGGTACAAAAGCAAAGCCTTCAAATCATGGAAAAAGCCATTCGGCTTGCCTCCCGTCTTGGTATCCGACTGATTCAACTTGCGGGTTATGATGTCTATTACGAGCCTTCCAGTCCGCAAACCCGTGAAAATTTTGCTAAAAATTTAGATATCTGTGTTCAGATGGCTGCTCGCGAAGGGGTAGTCTTGGGTTTTGAGACTATGGAAACCCCATTTATGAACACCGTAACCAAAGCCATGTATTGGGTCAATCAAATTCATTCTCCTTATTTGCAGGTCTACCCGGACATCGGAAATCTGACCAACGCCGCCGTTCAGTACGAAAGCGATGTATGCCAGGATCTGCAATTTGGCGCAGGTCACATTATTGCTGTTCATCTAAAGGAAACGACCCCAGGTGTGTTCCGGGAAGTTCCTTTCGGGACAGGCCATGTAGACTTTGATACGCTCGCTCCCTTGACACATCGCTTAGGTGCATGTATGTTCGTAGGTGAGTTTTGGTATACCGGGCAGGAAAATTGGAAAGAAATTTTGCAGTCCAACAACCGCTTCTTAAGGAGCGCTCTGGATATGGAATCTCCTGTACTGCAGCCGTGTTTAGTATAAAAGGAGGGCAATTTGATGAAACAAATGCGCGGAATCGCAAACCGTGATGCATCTACGAAAACAGTATTTACTTCCGGCTCGTTTACCTATGAATTGATCCCCGATTATGGCTGTTTTCCTGAAGGCTATGAATTTACTATGTACCCCAGCGGCTGTTGCGACAAAGAGGACAATCTATTTTTGACCTCCCGCAATTTACAACATCCCATTGTTATGCTGGATGCCCAGGGAAACTACGTAAAAGATTTTGGCAAAGGATTGTTCCAAGAAACTCATGGAATCTGCGTAACACCTCAAAACACTCTCCTATGCCCTGATACAGCCCTGCATGTAGTTCGGGAGCTGACAATGGACGGAGAGCTGCTGCGAGATCTGGGTAACCTAGGGGTCCCCAGTGACAGCGGCTATGATCCGAATATCTGGCGCAAACTGCAGCGCCAAGGCAAGCTGATCCCCACTGACGTCGTGTTTGATAACAACTGGGCCTTTAGCCTTGGACTGCAAAGCATTAAGCGCGCCGCACCACCCTTTAACCGTCCCACTGGTGTGGTGGTTGGGCCTCAAGGTGATATTTTTGTCAGCGACGGCTACGGAAATGCTTCTATTCATCGTTTCTCTCCCGATGGTACTCTTCTAAAGACCTGGGGTGGCCATGGAGACGAACCTGGAAAATTTATTATCCCTCACTGCATTTGGTGCGACCGCCTGGGCCGTCTATGGGTCGGCGATCGCGAAGGGAACCGAGTCCATGTGTTCAACGAAAATGGCGAGCTCCTTGCCTATTTGGAGGATAACCTGTACCAGCCCACTGAAATCTGGGCAGACAACGATTATGTCTATATTGCCGAGCGAGGCGGCGGCGTGACCATTGTCAACATGGATCTGGAGGTAGAGGCACAGATTGGATTTTATAATTCTCCAATCCGCGCCCATGGCATGTGCGGGAACTCTAAGGGTGACCTATTCTTGATGCCCTTGACCACATACGACCGCCATTATCTTATGAAGCTGGCCCGCATTCGGTAAGCGTTCATTTTCTACCATCTTATCAACAAAATACGCGGCAATCATTGAAATTGATTGCCGCGTATTTTGCTATTTGAGGGTCTATTAGTATAAATATTATCCTATTTTTTCTCAACAAACACCTGCTCACACGCAAGCACTTTCAAATTTTCTGATCCCATCCTTTTATGACACTTCTACCTTAAGTTTTCATAAGATAATCCTATTTCATTGACACGCGCAGAATCAATTAGATATACTGAGGCATCTATCTAAAACAGCATCTTATGCGCTTTCTGCAGGCCATACAAAGCCTGTACCCGACGCCCAATTATCTCTCTATATTTACAAAGGAATCCAAATGACCATCCTTCCCCGGTGAACAATGTTTTCCAAGGCTGCTTACATAATTTTTTCCCATAGACGTTTGAGATAAATCTGCAGCCTTGAAGCAAATTTCTCTATGCCTTTTTAGGTTGGTCTGATTTTGTCTTGACTTCTTATCGTTTATTCTTATAATAGAATTAGAATAATTCTAAAAACAAGCATTTCCTTGTTTGAATCTATCAAAGGGAAGTTCTCCATCCGTCGTGGGCGCGGCATTTCAGCCGCGGTATGCCCCCATGACGTGTTGGAACCATGCAGGGACCTATCGTAATAGAAAGGAATGTGAGGAAACTGAAACACCTACCCTTATCCGTCCGTGTCCCCATTGAGGAGGACAACCCCAGCATCGTGCGCTGGGAAGAAAAGTGTATCCGCTGCGGCATGTGCAAGGAGGCCTGCACCAACCTGATGGGCGTGCTGGGCACCTACTCGCTGGAGGAAACCGGCGGGAAGGCGGTCTGTATCTACTGCGGACAGTGCGCCAATGTCTGCCCGGTGGACAGCATCACCGAGCGGGACGAATGTCCCCAGGTACAGCAGGCCATTGCCGACCCCAACAAGGTGGTGGTGGTCAGCACCTCTCCGGCGGTCCGTGCCGCTCTGGGTGAGGAATTCGGCATGGAACCCGGCGCCTTTGTAGAGGGCAAGATGGTGGCCCTGCTCCGCGCTCTGGGTGTGGACTATGTGCTGGACACCAACTTCGCCGCCGACCTGACCATCGTAGAGGAGGCCAGCGAGCTGATCCGCCGAATCACGGAAAAGGATCGCCCCCTTCCCCAGTTCACCAGCTGCTGTCCCGGCTGGGTACACTTTACTGAGATCTATGCCCCGGAACTGCTGCCCCATCTCTCCACCGCCAAAAGCCCTATCGGCATGCAGGGTCCCACGGTTAAGACCTACTTTGCCAAACAGATGGGACTGGATCCCCGGCAGATCGTCCACGTCACTCTGACTCCGTGTACGGCCAAGAAATTCGAGGTCCGGCGGGAGGAGATGCACGCCGCCGGCGACTACCACGGCATCCAGGGCATGCGGGACACCGACCAGGTCATCACCACCCGGGAGCTGGCCCGCTGGGCCAAGGCCGCCGGCATCGACTGGACCGCTCTGGAGGACTCCGCCTACGACTCCCTGATGGGCAAAGCCTCGGGAGCCGGCGTGATCTTCGGCAACACCGGCGGCGTGATGGAGGCCGCCCTGCGCACCGCCTACGCATACCTCACCGGCCAGAGCGCCCCGGAGTCCCTGCTGCAGCTGGACCCGGTGCGCGGGTACGATGGAGTGCGTGAGGCTCAGGTAACCATCGGCGAACTGACCCTTCAGGTGGCCGTAGTGTACGGCACCGCCAATGCCCGCCGCTTCCTGGAGCGCATGAAGGAAAGCGGCAAGCAGTACCACTTTGTAGAGGTCATGGCCTGTCCGGGCGGCTGCATCGGCGGCGGCGGACAGCCCAAGGATCTGATGAAAAATGCCGACGAGACCCGCAAGAGCCGCATCGCGGCCCTATATCAGCGGGACGGCTCCATGACACTGCGCAGCAGCCATGAAAACCCTGAAATCAAGGCTGTCTATGAGGCCTTCTACGGCCAGCCCCTCAGCGAGCTGGCGGAACGGATGCTGCATACGACCTACTACGACCGCAGCGATATCAGAAAAAGAAAGGACGAAAAACCGATGAATAAGTGGAAATGTAAGATTTGCGGCTATATCTATGAGGGCGAGACTCTGCCCGAGGACTTTACCTGTCCCCTGTGCAAGCAGCCCGCCTCTTCCTTTGAAAAGCTGGAGCAGGCCCCTGCCAAGAGCGGCAGCAAGTACGCCGGCACCCAGACCGAGAAAAACCTGGAGGCCGCCTTTGCCGGAGAGTCTCAGGCCCGGAACAAGTACACCTATTTCTCCACGGTAGCCCAGCAGGAGGGGTACGAGCAGATCGCGGCCCTGTTCCGACAGACCGCGGAAAATGAGATGGCCCACGCCAAGCTGTGGTTCGAGGAGCTGGGCGGCCTGGGAGACACCGCTCACAATCTGCTCCATGCCGCCGAGGGCGAAAACTACGAGTGGACGGACATGTATGACGGCTTTGCCAAGACCGCTGAGGAGGAAGGTTTCCCCGAGCTGGCCGCCAAATTCCGTCTGGTCGCTGCCATTGAGAAGCGCCACGAGGAGCGCTACCGCGCCCTGCTGCGCAATGTGGAGACCGCCCAGGTCTTTGAGAAGAGCGAGGTCAAGGTTTGGGAGTGCCGCAACTGCGGCCACATCGTGGTGGGCACCGCTGCCCCCGAGGTGTGCCCCACCTGCCGGTACAGCCAGAGCTTCTTCGAGATCCACTGCGAGAACTATTGATTCTTTCGAGAAACCGTTAACAGCAGCACCCCTGTGGGATAACCACAGGGGTGCTGTTATTATATATGCAGACCATTTCTTAAAAAACGCAGCGAAGGGCCGGCATAAAGCCGGTCCTTCGCCGCCGGGGGTATATGGTTGATGAGAGGGGAATCAGTCCACGTACTCTACGCCGATCTGCTCCAGGATCTGGTCCACGAAGGGACGGGGGAAGCCCTTGCCGGTCTTGATGCCCTCCAGCTGGCCCTCCTCCTTGACCTTGACCGCCTTGGCGGCCTTGGCCAGCTCTTCCGCGTCCTCAGGCTTGATCACCAGGATGCTGTCGCCGTCGCCCACCAGGATGTCGCCCGGGCAGATGACCTGGCCGCCCACGCTGACGGGGAAGTTGATCTCGCCGGGGCCGTTCTTATAGGGGCCGTTGGGGATAACGCCCTTGGCATAGACAGGGAAGTCGGTGAACTGAGCCAGTTCGTCCCGGTCACGGACACAGCCGTCGATGATGAAACCGGCGATGCCGCGGCTGCGGGCATAGGTGGCCATGATCTCACCGCACAGGGCGCGGCTCATGCTGCCGCCGGCAGCGATGACCAGCACGTCGCCGGGCTGGGCCAGATCCAGGGCCTTGTGGAACATGAGGTTATCACCGGCGGGGCACTTTACGGTAAAGGCGGTGCCCAGCAGGGGAGAGGAGTTCATGGGGCAAAGCTCAGCCTGAACGGCGGAGAGACGGTTCATGCAGTCGTCGATGTTGGCCACGGGAATGCCGCGGAACGCCTCCACCAGGCTGCGATCGGGACGAACGATATTCTTTTTAATTCTGCATCCAACTGCCATGATAAGATCCTTCTTTCAGTACAATGATTTAAAGCGATTGAAATAACCGCGGATTGTGTGGTAAACTGTCAGTAACTTTTTACGCTCTCATTTCCGGGTGCCAAGGAGGCGTTTGTATGGATCTGGCCGATATCGAGATGTTTCTCTCCATTGTCAGTACCAAGAGCATTTCCAAAACAGCGGATGCTCTCTTTCTCTCCCAGCCTACGGTGAGCCACCGGCTCAAGCTGCTGGAAAAGGAACTGAACTGCTCGCTGATTCTCCGCAGCAAGGGATTTAAACAGATCGAGCTCACCCCAGAGGGGGCCGACTTTATTCCCATTGCGGAGCGGATGATGTCTCTGTGGAAGGAGACCCGCCTGCTTCAGGGTCGGCGGGAGCGGACGCTGCTCACCATCGGCTGCACCGACAGTGTGAACGTGGCCCTGCTGGCGCCCTTTTACCGGCAGCTCATCCACAGCGGGACGGTGCTGGATCTCAACATCCGCACCCATCAGTCCTCGGAGCTGTACAGCATCCTGGACGCCCACGACATCGACCTGGCTTTTGTGTACTACCAGCTCTACTACAAAAACATTCTCTGCGAGTGTGTCTTTGAGGAACAGATGTACCTGGTCCAGTCCTCCAACCCGGCGGTGGAGAAGCCCCTGGTCCACACCGAGGAGCTTGACCCCGCCAAAGAGCTGTTTTTAAAGTGGGACGACCCCTATCAGATCTGGCACGACCAGTGGTTGACCAGTTATTCCCGCCCCTGTCTGTCCGCCGACACCATTACGGTGATCTCCAAAATGTGGAACCCCAGAGAACAGTACTGGATGATCGCCCCGGAATCGGTGATCCATGAGCTCTACGGCAGCCACGCCCTGTATGTCAGTCGGCTGGAGAATCCTCCCCCCAACCGCTGCTGCTACAAGATCAAGCACCGCAATCCTCTGATCACCACGGAAAAAGCGCTGGACTATTTTGAACGCAACCTGGCCCAATATCTGCAGAATCTGAAATTCGATCTGCACATCGGCCAGACCTGGCAGCGTTTTTAAGCCTTCTTGGGCAGCTTGGCCAGAGCCTTGCGCATGCGTTCCATACCCTCCACGATGCGCTCATAGCTGCAGGCGTAGGAGAAGCGGACGTAGCCCTCGCCCTGAGAACCGAAGGCGGAGCCGGGCACGGTGGCGATCTTGGCCTCCTCCAGCAGGTAGTTGGCCATGTCGGCGGAGGACATACCGAAGGACTTAATGTTCATGAAGACATAGAAGGCGCCGCCGGGGGTCTTGCAGCTCACGCCGTCCATGCTGTTGATGGCGGAGACCATGTAGTCTCTGCGGCGGGCATACTCCTTGACCATCTCCTGCACGTCGGGCTCAGCCTTCTCCAGAGCGGTGATACCGGCCTCCTGGACAAAGGAAGCGGCGCAGGTGTTGATGTACTGGTGGACGCGGACCATAGCCTTGATGAAGTCCACAGGAGCGGCGGCATAGCCCAGACGCCAGCCGGTCATGGAGTAGCACTTGGAGAAGCCGTTGAGGGTGATGGTGCGCTCCTTCATGCCAGGCAGAGAGGCGATGCTGATGTGCTTCTCGCCGCCGTAGACCAGCTTCTCATAGATCTCATCGGAGACCACGATCAGATCGTGGCGGATGGCGATATCGGCCAGGCCCTTCAGGGTCTCATAGGACTGCACCACGCCGGTGGGGTTGCCGGGGGTGTTGATGACCAGCATGCGGGTCTTGTCGGTGATGAGGCTCTCCAGCTCCTTGAGGTCGATCTGGAAGTCGTTCTCCTCCCGCAGCTTGTAGCTGACAGGAACAGCGCCGAAAAAGTTGGGCACGTGGATGTAGTTGAGCCACACGGGATCGGGAACCAGAACCTCGTCACCGGGGTTGAGGAAGGCGGCTACCGCGGCGTAGGTGCCCTCGCCCACGCCGATGGTCACCAGGATCTCGTCGGCGGTGTAGTCCACGTTGTTGTCCCGCTTGAGCTTTTCGGCGATGGCCTTGCGCAGCTCAGGGGTACCATAGTTAGAGGTGTAGAACACGTTGCCCCGGCGGATGCTGTCATAGGCGGCATCCTTAATGACCTGGGGGGTATCGAAGTCGGGGCGGCCGATTTCCATATGAATGACGTCCTCACCCTTCTTCTGCATCTGGGTGGCCTTCTCCATCATGACACGGATGCCGGAAAACGGGAGCATCTCCATACGCTTAGCAGTTTCAAACATACCGATTCTCCTTTCCTGTATATCCAGGTTGATTTTTGTATGATCCATCAGTTTTTCTTGTTCTCTTGCTTGTGGGCTCATTATAGCGCACAGAAATTATATTTGTAAAATGAATATGTGTGATAAGAATTATTTAGAAATCCAATAAAAGCCCGTCAGAGTACACTCTGCGGGCTTTTGCGCTGGATACCGCCGTTTAAATATTAAGAAACTAAATAAAAGAAGTTCGGAATATTTATTTGTCGAAAAACTTTGGAGATGTTATCCTTAATTCAGACGGTGAGGCCGTTGTTTTTTGGGCAATTAAGATAGGTTTTCTCCTGTCGACACCGGTGACCCAAGAATCAGCCGCCGAACCAAACCTTGCGCATCCCATAAAGAGCGGGATACGAGATAAATGTTGTATACGGGAGTTGAAATCATGGTTGAGAAGAAACGGAAAAGCTTTGTCAAGCGCATGGTGACAGCCCTCATCCTGGGTGTTATATTGGGTATTGTCATCTCCTTATTAAAACCCTCCATGTCCCCGGCCACGTGGGATATCCTGAATAAGATCTTCTTCCAGGACATCACGGTCAGCGAGGGGCGCAATGCCATCGGCCTGTTCTACATTATTCAAACCGTATTTACCAACGCACTGAAGCTGGCCATCGTGCCCATGGTCTTTTTCTCCATCATCATGTCCGTATGCGGCATGAACGACATGAGAAAGCTGGGCCGCATCGCCGGCAAGACCATCATCACCTTCGTTCTGTTCTACCTGGTGGCCTGCTTCTTCGCCGCTGTGGTCTCTGAGCTGGTCATCAACATGGGTCTGTACCGTGAGTTCGTGGTGGACAGCCTGGCCGCCGACGTCACCGAGGCCGAGACCAGCAACATCCTGGTCACCATCGTCAACGCGGTGCCCGACAATATGATCTCCGCCCTGAGCAGCAACAACAAAATGCTGGCGGTCATCACCTGCTCCGTCATCATCGGCGTGAGCATCGCCGCTATGGACGACAAGATCAAGGTCTTCAAGGTCTTCTGCGACGAGTGCAGCCAGATCGTGCAGAAGTTCCTGGACTTCCTGATCATCGTGTGCAGCCCCTTCTCCGTGTTCTGCATGATCACCCGCACCTTCGCCATCTACGGCATCGACCAGGTCAGCAACATCTTCTCTTACATCCTCGTCACCATCATTGTCCTGATCATCTACCTGCTGGTGGCCTATCCCATCGCCATCGGTGCTGCTACCCGCTGCAACCCCTTCATCTTCATGAAGAAGATGATCAAGGTGGCCATCATCGCCTTCGGCGCCGCCGCCTCTGCCCCCGCCCTGCCCCTCAACCGTGAGACCTGCGTGAAGGAGCTGGGCTGCTCTGAGGAGATCACCGACTTCGTACTGCCCGTGGGCATGACCATCAACATGAACGGCACCGCCATCATGCACATCATCGGCGCCGCCTTCATCGCCACCTGCGCCGGTCTGGAAGTCACCCCCATGAACTACCTGACCATGACCCTGCTGGCCATCGCCGCCTCCATGGGCACCCCCGCCATCCCCGCCGCCGGTTCCGTTATGCTGTACGCGGTTCTCACCGGCGCCGGCTTCAACACCGAGCTTTGTACCCTCATCTACTCTCTGGTGCTTGCCATGAACAAGCCCTGCGAGATGGTCCTGACCACCCTGAACGTGGTGGGCGACGCCGCTACCACCGTGATCGTCTCCACCAGCGAGAAGGAGTTCGACAAGGAGATCTACAACAGCTGATCCTTTGCCGCCCTGTCATTCTGCACCTATAAATCCATCCGGCCGGTCCATAACCATGGACCGGCCGGACAAGTGGAGGAACCTTTATGTATACCTTACATGACGTGGGCGATCAGGCCCTGTTGGTAGAATTTGAAAATGAGATCAGCATGGAGGTCAACCGGAAGGTGGTGGCCCTGAAGCGTGCTCTGGAGGAGCGGCGGCTCCCCGGGATCGGAGAACTCATCCCCACCTACCGTTCCCTGGTCATCCACTATGACCCTCTCACCGCAGATCTGGACCAGTTGAAGGAGGCCATTGACCAGGGCGTCAAGCACCTGGATCTGTCCAGCCTCCCCAAGTCCATTGTCACCGAGATCCCTGTCCTCTACGAAGGTGAATATGCCCTGGATCTGGAGGAGATCGCCCGCATCGAGGGCAAGACCGAGGAAGAGATCATCCGCATCCACAGTCAGAGCGATTATTATGTGTATATGCTGGGCTTTGCGCCCGGCCACCCCTACACCGCCCGCTTTGAGAACCCCTTCTCCTTCAAGCGGCGTGAGACCCCCCGGGTACGCATTCCCGGCGGCAGCATCGTGGTGCAGCTGGGGCTGAGCGACATCATCCCCTTCGATCAGCCCTGCGGCTGGAATATCATCGGCACCACTCCCATTCTGGCCTGTGACTACCGCAAGAAGAACCCCTTCCTGCTCAAGGCGGGCCAGTGGATCCGCCATGTCCCGGTGGACAAGGCGGAATTCATGGATATCAAGCGGCAGGTAGAGCTTGGCTGCTACCAGCCCAAGACCTATGAAAAGGAGGGCTGAACATGGGCGTCGTAGTAGAAAATCCCGGAGTCCTGACCACCATTCAGGATAAAGGCCGGTACGGCTATGAGCAGTTCGGCGTCTCCCCCTCCGGCCCTATGGATCTGGAGTCCTTCCAGATCGCCAATATTCTGGTGGGCAATTCCAGAGATCTCAGCGCTCTGGAGGCCACCATGCTGGGTCCCACCCTGCGCTTTACTCAGGACAACATCATCGCCGTTACCGGCGGGGATATGATGCCCCTGCTGGACGAGAAGCCCCTGCCCATGAACCAGGCGGTTCTGGTAAAGGCGGGTTCGGTGCTGAAGCTGCGGGCCGCCCGCACCGGCTGCCGGACCTACGTGGCCTTTGCCGGCGGACTGGACGTCCCCGAGGTAATGGGCAGCCGGGCCACCGGTGTGCAGAATAAGGTAGGCGGCCTGGAGGGCCGCAAGCTGGCCAAGGGAGATGAGATCTCCTTCCTGGCTCCCAAGACCACCCTGCCCCGTATGGAATCCCGCCATACCGACCACCCCATGCCCGCCGGAAACCAGCGGGTCCTGCGGGTCATTCTCGGTCCCCAGGACGACGCCTTCACCCCCAAAGGCATCGAAACCTTCCTGGGTCAGCCCTATCATGTGACCAACGACTTTGACCGCATGGGCTGCCGTCTGGACGGCCCGGTCATCGAGCATAAAGTCGACGGCAACATCATCTCCGACGGCATGGTCACCGGTGCCATCCAGGTGCCCACCTCGGGCCTACCCATTATCATGCTGGCCGAGCGCCAGACCGTGGGCGGCTACACCAAGATCGCCACCGTCATCACCGCCGACCTGCCCGTCATCGGCCAGTGCCGCCCCGGCGACGTTATCCGCTTCCAGTCGGTCACCGTCCCCCAGGCCCACCAGCTGTGGCGGGAGATGCAGAACCGACTCAACACCTTGGATCAAAATCTGAATGCTCCGGCGCCCCAGGCCCAGCCTTCGGTCCAGGCTCACCAGTCTCCCGTTTACCCCGCGACTACCCTGCCTGGTCCTGTGCGCCGTTACCGCATTACCGTCAACGGAAAAGTCTATGAGACCTCCATCCAGGTGGTCTCCCAGTAACAGAAAGAGGTGCGTTTCATGTATACCATCGATTTGAACAGCGACATGGGCGAAAGCTTCGGCGCTTACCGCATCGGAAACGACGAGGGCATCATCCAGCACATCACCTCCACCAACGTAGCCTGCGGCTACCACGCCGGCGACCCCATGGTCATGGATAAGGTGGTCCGCATGGCCAAGGAGCGGGGCGTGGCCGTGGGCGCTCACCCCGGCTATCCCGATCTGATGGGCTTTGGCCGCCGGAAGATGGTCCTGTCCACCGACGAGGTGAAAAACTACATGAAGTATCAGATCGGCGCTCTGATGGCCTTCACCCAGAGCTATGGCCTGAAGCTGCAGCATGTGGCTCCCCACGGCGCCCTGGGCAACCTGTGCCAGTATGACCGGGAGGTCTCCCGCGCCATCTGTGAGGCGGTATATGAGATCGACCCCTCCATCCGCATCTTCTACTGCGCCGGCGCTGTTCTGGGCCAGGAGGCTCAGAAGATCGGCCTGAAGACCGCGGCTGAGATCTTCGCCGACCGCGCCTACATGGAGGACCTGTCCCTGGTCCCCCGCAAGCAGCCCGGCTCCATGATCACCGATGAGGACCTGGCGGTGGAGCGCTGCATCAAGATGATCAAGGAGCACAAGGTCACCGCCATTACCGGTAAGGAAGTCGCTATCCAGGGCGACACCCTGTGCGTCCACGGCGACGGCGCCAAGGCTCTGGCCTTTGTGGAGCGCATCCGCAAGGAGTTTGAAGCTGAGGGCATCCAGATCCGCAACTTCCAGTGACACTTTGGTCTTTCCAGTAAAACATGACGGCAGCCCCATTGCAGAACGGCACTGCAATGGGGCTGCTGTCATATCCAGATGCAAACGAAGTACGCCCCCTGAGCCATTGGGCTCAGGGGGCGTACCGTAGGAAGGGAAAACAAACTGGCTTATTTATTCACCACGTTGATGGGGCTGCCATTGATGTAGGCCTTCACGTTGTCCACGGTGATATCCATGATACGCTGGCGGGCTTCCTTGGCACCCCAGGACATGTGGGGCGTGATGATGCAGTTGGGGGCGGTGAGCAGGGGATTGTCCGCCTTGATGGGCTCGGTGTATACCACGTCCAGGCCGGCGGCGCCCAGCTTGCCGGACTTCAGAGCGTCGGTGACGTCCTGCTCGTCAATGAGCTGACCGCGGGAGTTGTTGATGAGGATGGCGCCGTCCTTCATCTTGGCGATGTTGGCCTTGTTGATCATCTTCTCGTTGTCGGCAGTGAGGTTGCAGTGCAGGAAGACCACGTCAGACTGGGCCAGCAGGGTATCCAGATCCACGTACTCGGCAATGGCCTTGCCGGAGTCGTTGGGGTACAGGTCATAGGCCAGCACCTTCATGCCCAGAGCCTTGGCAATGCGGCCGGTGGTCTGGCCGATGCGGCCGAAGCCGATGATACCGGCAGTCTTGCCGTCCAGCTCGATGAGGGGGTAATCCCAGTAGCACCAGTCGATGTGATTGGCCCACTTGCCCTCGTGGACGGTCTTATCGTGGTGGCCGATGTGGTGGCACACCTCCAGCAGCAGAGCGATGGCGTACTGACCCACGCAGGCGGTGCCGTAAGTGGGCACGTTGCACACCAGCACGCCCTTCTCCTTGGCGTAGTTGTAGTCGGCCACGTTGTAGCCGGTAGCCAGGAAGGCGATGAGCTTCATGTTGGGGCACTTGTCAATGGTCTGCTTGGAGATGGGGGTCTTGTTGGTGATGACCACCTCGGCGTCGCCGATGCGCTCGGCAATGATGGGATCCTCCACATAGGAGGTGCGGTCATAGACGGTCACATCGCCCAGCTTGGCCAGCTCGTCCCAGCTCAGATCGCCGGGGTTCTCGGTATATCCATCCAGAACTACGATTTTCATTCAGAATTCCTCCTTCAGGTTCTGTTTTGTTATCCTCAATATAGCAAACCCGTTCTTGTATTTGGGCCAAAAGTAAGATAAAATTTTTATATGAAATACAAACCCCAGGAGGCGAGCACCATGTTCCTGACCAAAGAGAACGGAATGCGGATCGTAGAGGAGATCAAGGAGACCATCGGCCGGGATGTGAACATCATGGACCGCACAGGCACCATCCTGGCCAGCACCGACCCCAAGCGGATCGGTCAGCTGCACACCATCGCCAAGGAAATCCTGGAGCAGCAGCTTCCGGTGCTGGAGGTGGCCGCCGGAGAGGAGGGACCGGGCGCTCAGCAGGGGGTAAACCTGCCCATCTATGTGGACGGAAACTGTGAGGGGGTCATCGGCATCACCGGTCCTCCCGACGCGGTGCGGGATTTTGGGGCCATTGTGAAAAAAATGACCGAGATCCTGCTGACCACCATGCGCCAGCAGGAGCAGAGCCTGCTGGTGGAGCAGGCCCGGAGCCTGTTTTTGGAGGAGTGGCTCTTCGCCCAGGACCTGGACTGGTCCGCCTTTGCCGAGCGGGGCGCACTGCTGGACATCGACATCCGGGAGCCCAAGCGCATCGCCATTCTGGAGTATGAGCCCCGCGGCACCGCCCAGCCTCCGGAGCTCCACGGCGGGCGGCTTCTGCAGATGGCCCAGCGCTATGTCCAGGGGGAGCAGACCCTGTGCGCCGTGGTCAACCGCCGTCTGCTGCTGGTGTTTGGCCCCGAGCAGAAGGCCCTGGAGGTGCTCAAGCGCTTTCAGCAGGCCGCGGAGAGCTTTTACGAGGTCACCCTCAGCGGCGGGCTGAGCTCCCTGTCCCGGGGCGCAGAGGATATCCGCCGCTGCTATAACGAGGCCAAGATCGCCGCCCGGGCCGCGGCAAAAAACCACACCATTTTGGAGTACAGCGGCATCTCCCTGGATTTTGTGCTGCAGAACCTGGAGCCCAAGGTGAAAGCGGATGTGTGCCGGGCCATTTTTGAAACGGTCCCGGAGGACGAGCGGGAGGAGCTGCTGGAGTGTCTGGTCCTCTATTTCCGCTGTGAGGGCAATGTGGAACGGGCCGCCCAGAGCATCCACGTGCACAAAAACACCTTCCGCTACCGCATGGGCAAGCTGGCCCAGTACACCGGCTATGACCTGCGCCGGCCCAGAGACGCCGCGATGCTCTATATCGCCATGCAGTTTTTGGATGCAGAACGCAATTCTTTTCCCGGGGGAAATAACCCACAGAAATGACGCTTATCACAAATAGCAATAGCGAGCACCTGGAGTTCTTTGTGGGAAAGTGATATAATTTCGCTGATAAAACTTAAGTCATCCTTTTTTAAAGGGGGTCAGACCGAGATGCCGTACAATATCAATTTAAAGCATCTGGAGTGCTTTATTAAAGTGGCCCAGCTGGGCTCCATCAACAAAGCGGCCCAGGCTCTGTTTATTTCCCAGCCCCATCTGGGCAAGATCATCCACGACCTGGAAAACGAGATGGGCTATCTTCTGCTCAACCGCAGCAACCAGGGAGTCACCCTCACGCCCGAGGGGGAGGAGTTTTTAAAGCATGCCGCCCGGGTGCTGGAGGAGATGAACTGTCTGCGACGACCCAGCATAAAAACCGCGGAATTTAACCATCTTTCCGTCTCTATGACCAAGTTTTCTCATGTAATGGAGAGCTTTATCGAAGTGGTCCTCAACCACCAGGACCAGCCCTCCTTCTCCCACCGGCTCTACGAGGGCAACGCCGAGGAGGTCATCGACGACGTACTCTCCGGCCGGGCCACAGTGGGGGTATTTCACTTTGACAGCAAGCGCCGCCGGGAGATGGAAAAGCTTCTCTCCTCCCAGCGGATGGTCTACCGCAGTCTGGCCTATGTGGAGCCCCACATCGTCATCTCCAAAAATCACCCCCTGGTGCGTCAGCACAAGCCCATTACCCTGCAGGCCCTGGCTCCCTACGGCATGATCCGATACCTTGGCCAGTATGACGACCTGGCCCATAACCTCTTTGAAACCCAGCTTCAGGGCATGGAGAGCAACAATTCCAAGGTGATCTACCTGTCCAACCGACAGTCTCTCATGCGCCTGATTTCTGTGAGCGACTTTTACAGCATCGGCATCCACGACTTCGAGATGCAGGACGCCGGCTACAAGGCCATGTCGGTCCCCATCAGCGGCTGTGACTTCATGTTTGAGTTCGGCTATGTGAAAATGGAGGGGGAACCGCTGTCGGACATCACCCAGGAATTTATTGAAAATGTAAAAGCCAGACTAAATTAACCAAACGGATAGCGGTCTCCGCTATCCGTTTTATTTATATCCGCCAAAACAGTTTCGTATTATACAAACGCGCCTGTCCCTGCTATGCTTTAGCCCAGAAAGCCAACGCGTCAACATCAAGGAGGAAAACACCATGATTCAGACCGTACTTGCCCAGGCAGTGGCCGCGGCCAGGCCTGCGGCGGAACTGGGACAGACTGCATCGTACATTCCGGAGCTGAGCAAGGTGGACAAGCACCAGCTGGGCGCCTGCGTCTTTACCGCGGACGGCGGGCGGTTCTCCGCCGGCGACACCAAGGTACGCTTCAGCATCCAGAGTATCTCCAAGGTCATCAGCCTGGCCGCCGCCCTGGAGCTGTGCGGCTTTGAGACCGTATTTGCTCAGGTTGGCATGGAGCCTTCCGGAGACGCCTTCAACGCCATGGGCAAGCTGGAGGCGGCAGGCAGCTCCCCCAGCAATCCCATGATCAACGCCGGAGCCATCGCTGTAGACAGCTACCTGGAGCCCAAGATCTCCTTTGACAAAATGCTGGCCTTTACCCGAAAGCTGTGTATGGACCCGGAGATCGTTCTGGACGAGAAGGTCTACCACTCGGAGATGTCCAATATCTCCCGCAACCGTGCCATCGCCTACCTGCTGGAGAACAAGGGGGTCATCCGCAGCGATGTGGAGCGCACACTGGACTTTTATGTGCGCATGTGCTCTTTGAGCGTGACGGCGGAGAGTCTGGCAGGACTTGGCCTGCTGCTGGCCAGCGGCGGCATCTGCCCTGCCACCGGAGAGCGCCTGCTCTCCCCCGACACCGTCCGGGTGGTCAAAACCATCATGCTCACCTGCGGAATGTACGACGGCTCGGGCACCTTTGCCGTCCAGGTGGGCATCCCCTCCAAGAGCGGCGTTGGCGGCGGCATCCTGTCGGTGGTGGACCGGCGGATGGGCATCGGCATCTTCGGCCCTGCCCTGGACGGCAAGGGCAACAGCGTGGCCGGAGAACGGGTGCTGCGCCACCTGTCCCAGCAGCTGCATCTGCACATCTTTGACACGGACAGCCAAACAGACTAAACAAACAGGAGGTACCTCGACATGTTAGAGACCATCGCAGCCGCATACAGCGGTTTCATCGGCAGCATCAGCAACTATCTCTATACCTACATTCTCATTGTCCTGCTGGTGGCTGGCGGCATCTACTTTACCGTGCGCACCAAGTTCGTCCAGTTCCGGTTCCTGCCCGAATCCATCCGCATCGTCATGCAGCCCAGCGAGGACCAGAACAGCATCTCCGCCTTCAAGACCCTGATGGTCTCCACCGCCTCCCGTGTGGGTACCGGCAACATCGCCGGCATCTCCACCGCCATCTGCCTGGGCGGCACCGGCGCGGTGTTCTGGATGTGGGTCACCGCCCTGCTGGGCAGCGCCACCGCCTTTGTAGAAGGTACTCTGGCTCAGATCTATAAGAAGCGTGCCAAGGACGGCAGCTGCTACGGCGGCCCCGCCTACTACATTGAGCAGGCTCTCAAACAGCGCTGGCTGGGCGTTCTTTTCGCCGTGGTGATGATCCTCACCTACATGGTGGGCTTTAACCTGGTGGCCTCCTTCAACATTGCCGACTCCCTGAAGGCTTACAGTTTCTATGATCCCACCCTCACCCCCTGGATCGTGGGCATCGTGCTGGCCGTGGTGTTCCTGGTGTGCATCAGCGGCGGCGGCAAGCAGATCGCCAATATCACCGCCGTGCTGGTGCCGGTGATGGGCGTGCTGTACCTGGCCGTCACCCTCTTTGTGGTCTTTACCCATATCTCCCTTATCCCCGCCGTGTTTGCCAGCATCTTCCGCAACGCCTTTAACTTCCAGGCCATCTTCGGCGGCTTTGTGGGTTCCGCTCTGATGCAGGGCATCAAGCGCGGCCTGTTCTCCAACGAGGCCGGCATCGGCGCCGCCGCCTGCGCCGCCGGTTCCGCCGGCGTGTCCCACCCCGCCAAGCAGGGCCTGGTCCAGGTTCTGTCCGTGTTCATCGACACCATCGTGGTCTGCACCGCTACCGCTATGCTGCTGCTGTGCTCCGGCGTGGATCCCACCGCGGAGGCCGCCGGCATGCCCTTCGTGCAGCAGGCCATGGCCGGAACTCTGGGCCAGTTCGGCGTGATTTTCATCACCGTGGCCCTGTTCCTCTTCGCCTTCACCACCCTGCTGGGCAACTTCTACTATGCAGAGACCGGCCTGTCCTACCTCTTCAACCAGGCTCCCTCCCGCACCGCCGTGTACGTCCAGCGGGCCATCGCCACCGTGGTGGTGTGCCTGGGCGCCACCATGCAGCTCACCGTGGTTTGGGATACCGCCGACGTGCTCATGGGTCTGATGGCTCTCATCAATGTGCCTGTAATCGTCCTGCTCCTCAAGCCCGCCCTGCGCTGCCTCGACGACTACATTCAGCAAAAGAAGTCCGGCAAGAATCCGGAGTTCAAGGCCTCTTCCATCGGCCTGAAGGAAAAGGTGGATTTCTGGAATTAAATAGTTCCTCTTCCTTTCTAAAGGGGGCGCTCCTACGGGAGCGCTCCCGCTTTTTATGTTCATGCAGAACAGTATGAAACTTCATTTACATTTTACACCGCTGTGCAGGACAGATTTACATTGCTTTGTTACACTGGTGCTCGTGTGAGAGAGAAACACAAATCTAAGTGGGAGGCTATAACCATGAGTACCATCCAAAATCGTTCTGCCACACAATCTCAGAAACTGATGATCTTTGTGCTGACCATGTCCCTGTACGGACTGGCCACGCTGTTTACCGAGCTGATCCCCAAGTTCCAGGTGGGACTGGTGGAGTTCTCGGTGGAGTACTTCCTGTTCATTCCCCTGACCCTGGCAATGCTCTTTGATCCCCTGTCCGCCGCTCTGGGCGCTGCCACCGGTGAGCTGGTGTTCAGCGAGATCATGCTGGGCCAGTTCGGCGGCCTGGGTGAGCTGGAGAAGTTCATTACCGTCACCATCGGCGTGTACATCGCCGGCCGTATGGTCAAGGATCCCTCCAATCGGGTCATGGTAGGCGTGGCCGCTATCACCGGCACCGCCGCTCAGCTGCTGATGGGCACCGTCGTGGACATCGCCAAGGTCCAGTTCGCCGTGGAGGACTTTGAGGCGGTGGAGGGTCTTCCCGAAAGCGTCTTTGCCACCGAGGGCTTTGCCTTCTGCAATGACCTTCTCTTCTCCGGCATTCTGTTCTGCCTGCTGCCCACCCTGTACCTAGTACCCAAGCTGTACGGCAAGATCGAGCCCCTGGTAGGCATGCAGCCCCGCACCCCGGACAGCGCCGTCTCCGGCATCAGTCCCAAGGCCATTGTGGTATGCGTGATCGGCTTTGTGTGTGCGGTCGTGGCTGAGCTGGCCGCCACCGCCGGCATGTCCCTCATCGACTGGGAGGCCGAGTGGGCCGAGAGCGGCACCGCCCTGGCTGCCGGTATGCTGGTGGCCGCCGTTCTGGCTGTGGCGGTCCTGCTGGTGATGAAGAAGAACGGCAAGGCCGGTGCGGTGGGATAAGATGAACGCAGTCGAGATCCAAGACCTCACCTATACCTACCCCGGCGCCGCCCAGCCCACCCTGAAGCACATTTCCCTAACCATTCCACAAGGGGACTTCCTTGCAGTCGTTGGCAACAACGGCTGCGGGAAGTCCACCTTGTGTAAAGTCCTGAATGGATTGATTCCTCATTTTATTACAGGAAGCTATCAGGGGAGCACCAAAATCCACGGTCTGGACACGCTGCGGACCGACGTTGGCGCTCTGGCCCGGAAGGTGGGCTATGTCTATCAGGACTTTGAAAATCAGATCGTGCGGCCTACCGTGCTGGACGATGCGTCCTACTCCTGCCTCAACTACGCCTTCCCCGACTACCTGGAGCGCGGAAAGCAGGCCCTGTCCCAGTGCGGGCTGGAGGGCCGGGAGGAGGAGTATGTCTGGCAGCTGTCCGGCGGCCAGACCCACCTGCTGGCTCTGGCCGGCGCGGTATCTCTGGGGCCGGACATTCTCATTCTGGACGAGCCCATCGCCCAGCTGGACCCCATGCACGCCGACCGGATCTATGAGGTGCTGCGGCACCTTAACCAGCAGGGCAAGACCATCATTGTCATCGAGCACCACACCGAGTACATTGCCGATTACTGCAAAAATGTGCTTCTCATGAAGGACGGACAGGTGCAATGGATACTGCCCACCGGAGAGGCTTTGCAGCGGGTGGAGGAGCTGGAGGCCTGCAACATCTTCCCGCCCCAGGTCACCCAGGCAGCCTACCGGCTGAAAAGGGAGGGCAACCTTACCGGGCTGGACCACCTGCCCACCACGGTGGAGGAGGGTAAACAGGCCTTTGCCTCTCTGTCCTTCCATCCCGCTCCTCCCCGCTCCAAGCCGGAGCCGGGAGAGAAACCGGCTGTTACCTTCTCCAATGTGGAGCTCTCCTACCGCTCGGTCAAAGGGGAGCCCCGCACCGTCTTTCAGAATCTGGATCTGGAGCTGCACCAGGGAGAAAAAGTGGCTCTCATCGGCTCCAACGGTGCGGGTAAATCCACCCTGATGAAGCTGATGGTGGGCCTGCTGCGGCCCAAGGCTGGCACCGTTTCTCTGTTTGGCTCTCCCATCGGGGATAAGCCCGCTGAGGAGCTGTCCCGGCAGGTCTCTCTGGTCTATCAGAACCCGGAGGAAATGTTTATTCAGGACTCCATCCAGGCCGACATCGCCTACGCCATGCGTGTCCGTGGGGAGAAAGACTGGCAGGAGCGCACCCGGCAGCTGCTGGAGCGCTTCCGGCTTACCGAGCTGGCCCAGCGGGATGGGCGGCTCATGTCGGGCGGGCAGATGCGCCGGGCCAGTCTGGCCATCGGCATCGCCCTCAACCCCGGCATCCTGCTGCTGGATGAGCCCACCGCCAACCTGGACATTGCCACCCGGCGGGAGATCCTGTCTGTGCTCACCGACATGAAGGACGTGATCCAGACCGCCGTCATCGCCACCCACGATATGCAGCTGGTATGTCAGTGGGCCGACCGGGTGGTGGTTCTGTGCCAGGGCAAGGTGGTGGCTGACGGGCCGGTGGACGAGATCTTTTCCCACCAGGATGTGGCCCAGCAGGTGGGCATCCGCCCGCCGGAGATCTTCACCATGGCCCGCAGTCTCAATCCCAACGCGCTGTGCTACACCATTGACGAGTTTGCCGCATGCTTTCAGGAGGTGTCATAAATGGAAAAAATGATGGCGAAGCTGTCCGACAACCTGCTGGACAAATTCTCTATGGACTTTCTCCGCAGCCAGGTGCTGAAAAACGCCTACGGCAACGACGACACCGTCATCGCTGCCCTGGACCCCCGCATCCTGCTGGTGTGGTATCTGTTCTTCGGCCTGGTACCCTGGTTTTTAAATGACATTCCCCTGCTGCTGGGCTGCTTCACTCTGGTGATGGCCACCACGGTACTGGCCCGGGTGGCCGGACTGGTGCTGTTCCTCTTTGCGCTGGGCGTGTTCTCCCAGACGGGCTATCTGTTTCTGGTCACCCTGTTCTTTGGCGGTGATGCCTCCGCCATTGCCCCGCTGCTGGTGCTCACCCTGAAGGTGGCCACCATCTCCCTGGCCTCGGTGACGGTGTTCTCCGGCCTGGACCCCGACCGGCTGTCCAACGGCCTTTTGTGGTACGGCTGCCCCGAGCGGCTGAGCTTTTCCATCTCCTACTCCTACCGGATGCTGCCCATGCTGATGGAGGAATTTCAGAATGTGCTGCTGTCCTACCGCCTGCGGGGCAATCCTCCCGCCCATGACACCCTGATGGGCAAGGTGCGCTACCTCATCTATCAGGTCAAGGTCATCATGCACGCCTTCTACCCTCTGATGCTCAACACCGCCAAGCGCTCCCGCACCACCGTGGAGGCACTGGAGCTGCGGGGCTACCGCTACGCCGCCAGCAGCAAGGCGGTAAAAAAGATCAAGCTGGCCTCCCTGAAGGTCACCTACAACGACCTGCTGTTTCTGGCCGTCTCCTTTTTGTGGATGACGGCAGCCTTGCTGGCCTCCACCCTGCTGTCATAAGAAAGAAGGTTATTCTCTTGCGTCTTGATTTTCACACTCACGGAAAGCTGGCCAAAAAGCTGCCCTTTTCCACCGTATACACCGACTGGCTCTTCGACGAGGCCCGGCGTGCCGGTCTGGACGCTCTCTGCCTCACCGAGCACTTCAACACCCTCCAGTTTTCCGACCTGTACGGTTATCTCGCCTCCAAGAGTTGCCGTGTGGGCGACACTCTGGAGCTCCCCAACGGTCTGCGCATCTTCCCCGGCATGGAGACCGATGTGGCCGAGGGAGGACACATCCTGTCGGTAGGTCCTCTGGAGGCCATTCTGGAGCTCAACCGCCAGTTGGAGCCCTACAAGGGAAAGGGAAAATTCCTGCCCTTTGAAAAGCTCATGGACCTGTTTGAGCAGTATCCTGTCCTGGTGGGCTGCGGCCATCCCTACCGCGCTCCCGGCCATGTGCCGGAGCTGCCTCTGGAGCAGCTGAAGCGGCTGGACTTTCTGGACCTCAACGGCAAGGACATGGCGCTGGACCGGGAGCGCACCCAGCGTCTGACCTATGATCTGGGACAGACGCTGGACATCCCGGTGGTATCGGGCAGTGACACCCACCAGGCCGTGCAGTACGGCTGCATTGCCACCTGCTTTGACGGCACCTTTGATACGGTAGAGGAGATGCACCGGGAGATGCGGGCTGGCCGGTATGAGATCCAGCTGGCCGACAGCGCAGCCTTTCAGGTGCGCACCGCCTGCCTGCTCAAACGCTCTCTCAAGGAAATTTACGCCCTGGGCGGCGACTATGTGGCAGTACTGACAAAAGCGGTCTCTGCCTGAAAAAACGCGGAGGAACCACCATGCAGTTTTCTGTGGATGTCGGGGATCTGACCCGAGCCGAGCAAAAGATCCTGGAATTTATCAACACAAACCGGGATACCTTCCTGTATTTATCCATCGGCCAGCTGGCCCAGGCTTTGGACATGTCCGATGCCACCGTGTCCCGGTTTGCCCGCCATGTGGGCTGCCGGGACTATAAGGCGTTAAAGGCCCTGGTGATGGAACAGTCCGCAGGCCCGGCAGCCAAAATGGCGGGCACTCTGGGCCGGGAGGGCGGCTTCTCTCCCACTGCCTGGTTGGAGCATCAGCAGCTTTGTCTGAGCAAAACTGCCCAGCAGCTGGATGAGGCGGAGTTTCAGCGGGGCGTAGAGGCTGTGTCCGGAGCCCGCAGGATCTTCATCCACGGAAAAAACGCCTCTGCCTCCCTGGCTCAGATGCTCCACTTCCGCCTGCGTCGGCTGGGGCTGAATGTGTCTTTGCTGCCCTCGGGAGGCTCCGAGCTGCTGGAGGGACTGGCCCAGGCTGGAGAGGAAGATACGGTGATCCTGTTCAGCTTCTCCAAGCTGTCCAAAGAGGGGCGGGTGCTGCTGGAGCAAAGCCACCGCGCCGGTTACCGCACTCTGGCCTTTGTAAGCCGGACCTGCATGCCGCTGGAGGAGCGGGCCGACATCTCCCTGTTTGCCTACCGCGGTGAAACCAAGGAATATCACTCCATGGCAGCCCCCGCCGCCCTGGCTGACGCGCTGGTGGTGGCGGTGACCGAGCGGCTGGGCACGCAGGGTGTCCAGGCCCTGGAGCGTCTGCATCAGATGAAAAAGGACTACGGAGGACAGCTGTAAACATTAGCATAACTGCGCAGGCCCATATGTAGTTGGGCCTGCGCAGTTATGTTTTCTGAGGCAATACTTTAGGTGCCAGTACAAGTGATAAAATCACTGCCAGCACTCCTGACACCAGTTTTCCCACCAAAACAGGAACACACATTGCCGCATCAGCCTGGCTGGTATAAGCTAGGTGATCTCCAAGCAGACAAGAAGCGGAGACCAGAAATGCAACGTTGATCATGCGCCCCCTGCCATCCATTTCCTCCAGCATGGAACAAACCGGAATACCGTTGGCAAACGCCAGAAGAAATCCTGTGAGCGATGGCTCATTGACATGCAGAATACGCCCAAGTGCAAACAAAGGACGGGTGAGGATCCGGCGTATGACCGCCAGCAGTGGAAATATACCCGCCAAAAACACGCAGATATTTCCCACAATGCTGTATACCTCATCCAGTTTCCCCATACCGGATATTAGTTCAATCCCGTTTAAGTCCTGGAATCCGGCAATCATCAGGCCTATGACGGACAAAATCAAGATCCATTCGCCTAAACGGGACAGTGCAGCAACTACCCCTTGGCGGAAGAAAATCAAAGCGATCACCAACACCAACGCAATAATCACCACAGGCACTGTGTTCCAAGCCACTTGCTTAAGCGGAAAACCGGCACATACCCCGCCCACCAAGCAGCCGGGCGGGATAGTGATAATACCGGCCAGAAGCCCGTAAATGGCAGCCTCCCGTTTTGTGCCGTGGGTATTTGCAATGGTCAGCGGAATGATAAACATGACGGTCGTTCCCATCATAGCACCGATGATCAGTCCGCTGTATCGCCCCATCTGAGGGTCATCTGCCATCTCAAGGGCCAGGACCGAACCTCCGGAGTCATTGGCAAAGACCAGTCCGGCAAAGACACTGGGATCCCAGCCGACACTGCGGAATATAGGCGATATAACCGGGGACAGAAGCGCGGCGATCACCGGAGCAAGTACAATAAACCCGGCCATACATAACAGAAGACGGCCAGCGGCCAGAATCCCTTTTTCAAATTCCGCTCCCAAACCAAACCGGTTATGCAAGATATAATCTGTGCCTCCTAAAACAAAAAAGACCGAAGCAGCTGCCATGATCCAATGTTCCAATTCTCTCCGCCCCCTTTGTAATAAGAGAGACGGCGTCCCTCAGAATTTACTCTGGGGACGCCGTCTGCACATCGTTTTTTGATTTACAGGAAGCACAGACCGTCAACAGCCATCGTTCCATCTTTGGTGAGGACACCGCCTCCGCCGTCAACGCGGCTGGTTCCGCCGGGATAGAACACCCCGTCCTCACAGCGGATGCCGTTTGGCATAACCAACAGGACACCAAAATCGCCAGTTTCCTTAATGTTGTGACCACGCTCCTTCAGAATACGGATCGTGTCGGGAGAGAATCCCTCTTCCAGCTCCAGACCCTGCTCCTTGGTCAAGCAGCACATATGCGCAGTCTTTACCGCAGAGTCCATCATCATACCGTAATCAATGGAGTTGATGATAAGCTGGAGGGTACTGGTGATAATACGGGGACCGCCTGCCGCGCCTACGCTGAGCAGGGGCTTGCCGTCCTTCATTACAATGGAGGGGGACATGCTGGACAGCGGGGTTTTACCGGGACGAATGGCGTTGGCCATGCCGTACGCCAAGCCCTGGGTGGTACGCACGCCCACCTTGGGACTGAAGTCGGCCATGGTGTTGTTCATGATAAAGCCTCGGCCGGGAATCACAACGCCGCAGCCCCACCAATTTCGGATGGTCTGAGTCTGGGAAAGCACGTTGCCGTAGGCGTCCATTACGGTGAAGTTGGAGGTACAGCCCCGGTACTCCTTGGCTTCAATCCCCTCCGTGGGAGCATACTCTTTGGCCTGTCCCATATCAATCTTGGCCGCCAGCTCCTTGGCATACTCCTTGGAGATGATCTTGTCCACATTGACGTCCACAAAATCCGGGTCGCCCATGGCCACAGACCGATCGGCAAACATCATCTTCATGGTTTCCGTAATCACATGGGTGCTGTCAGCAGAGTGGAACCCCATACCCTTCAGATCAAAATTCTCCAGGATATTCAACATCTGAATAATGTGGCTGCCGCCGGAGGAGGGAGGAGGCATGGAGATAATGTCATGGCCGCGATAGGTGCCACGTACCGGAGTGCGCTCCTTGGGAGAGCAGCCGCTCAGATCCTCTTTACACAGAAGTCCCTGATACTTGTTGACCTGCGCCACCATTTCATCTGCCACAGGGCCGTTATAGAACCAATCCACTCCATGTTCCGCCACAGCTTCCATGGTATCGGCCAGATCAGGGTTGGTGACGATCTCACCGTAGGAGCGGGGATTTCCGTTGTTCAGGTAGAGCTCCTCAAAGCCCTCGTAGCAAGCCTTGTTGTGCTCCGCCTCAGGGGTGTTGCTGATGCGGGCATAGGCAAAGCCACAGGCGAAGCCCTCCCGGCAAAGCTTGATGGCAGGGGCAGAGACCTGCGCCCAAGTCATAGTACCGTAGTTCTTCAGCAGGTTGTCCATGGCCCGATACAGTGCGGGGACAGCCACAGAACGGCCGGAGAACTCGGTGAGATTCAAGTCCACATCGCCCTTCTCATCCAGGAACATATCCTGATATGCGTGGATAGGAGCCACGCCACGGGCGTCTACAGAGTGGAACTGGTCATTCTTCTTATCATAGAATACATGGAAGCAGCCACCGCCAATACCGCTGTGATAGGGTTCCACAGCGCCGAGCACCAGAGAGATGGCAACCGCAGCGTCAAAGGCGTTACCGCCCTGCTTCATGATTTCCAGGCCGGCCTGGGTGGCATAGGGATTGTTGGAACTGACCGCACCGGCGCTGCCGGAGACATGGGGCTTATACATGGCGATGGTATCGTCTACCATTCTGCCTAAGTAGGGACGATTGGGCATAATACTGTTGCAGCTCCTTTCCTAACTAGTTAAGGGTAAATAAGCATCTTAAAGTTTACTGGGCAATCGCAGATTTCGAGGAGGTAGACAGAGAGACCGCGATTCCCACAACGTAGCAAGCAATAATAGTGGGATAAACCACGTTGATTTGATCATTCAGACCAGCGACCACCCAAACAAGGGCGACCACGATACCGGCAATAATGCTCCAGAAGGAACCCTTTGCGTTAGCCTTGCTCCAGAACATGCCAGCCAGAACAGAGAAACTAAAGGGAGCGGTAACTACATAGTTGACGGTGAGGAACATATTGGTCATCTGAGCGGAGGGGATAAAGAAGCCCAGCAGCAGGGACACGTAGGCCACCGCCACAGTACCCAGGCGGGACATCGTCAGCAGCTTCTTCTCGTCCGCGTTGGGATTAATTTGCTTTTTGTAGACATTGGTCACAATGGTGCCCGTAGCCATCATCATCGTAGCCAGGGTAGCGGCAATGATCATGGTCATAACGGCAAAGATGATACCGGCCATAACGGGGGAACTCATATCCTTAATAGCCCAGGCAAAGGCGGTGGCACCGTCGCCCAGATCGTCGGTCTTGGCTTTGGCCATCATACCAATGATAGCGGTAAGGATACAGATGGGACCGGCAATAACATAGCCCAGAATACAGCCCCAAGTGGCAGCCTTGTCGCTCTTGGCGGCCAGCACAGGCTGCAGAGCGGACTGCAGTACAATGGAGGTCAGTACGCCACCAATCATCCAGGCAACGATCTGCTGAGCAGACATAGCGCTCAGCTGGTCATAGCCCTCGGGCAGCTGAGAAATCAAACCGGAGTAGCCGCCGAAATCGCCAATGTTGGTAAAGATAAACCAACCCAGCAGGATGTAAGTAGCAATGCAGACGACGCGGCCCACAATGGATGCGCCTTTCATGCCGGCAAATGCAGTGTAGGCCACGGCAATGGTCACACCGATAAACATACAAAGCTGAGTATTCAGGTTGGGAAGGACGATCTGCAGGATGGAAGCTACCGTCTTAAGCTGAATGGGAATATACACCAAACCAAAGATAATCCACACATAGGACTGAAGACGGGCAACTCGGACCGAGTAGCGCTTTTCCAGGTAATCAGGGAGAGCATCACTGGGGAAATTCCGGCGCATTGTCTTAGCCAAAATACCCAGGGCCAAAATGTAAAGTCCATTGGCGATGGAGTACCAGCTGCCGGCAATGCCCATCACATAACCGTTTTGCGCTGCGCCTACGATGCTCATACCACCGATCTGCCAAGCACCCAGCACAGCACCCACAGCAAAGATACCCATGGAACGGTCACTGCCGGACCATTGTCCAGAATTGGTGATCTTGGTTCCAGCATAAACACCGATGCCAACGATCAGAACAAATGTAATGATCCAGGTTGCTATCAACATAATTATTTCCTCCTTATTTGTGTATTCTAGTAATCCTCCCCCTTAATTCAGTCAATATATTATCATATATCTTGTTTGTTTTATTGAAAAAATCGGAAGCTTCCCCTCCCCTTTTTGCTTCATATTACAAAAAAACGTCCCCAGCATACGCTGAGGACGAGAACGTGAGCTTCAATAAAGCTTATTTTTTCTGATATATTGTGGGTGATATTCCAGAAAACCGTTTGAATTCCCTACTGAAATGAGCTTGGTCACTGTATCCTAGTATCTGAGCAATCTGAGAAAGTGTAATTTGGGGATAGCCGCACAGTAAAAACAGCGCCTGTTGGAAACGGATTTGGGCGCAAAGCTGTTTGGGCGCAACCCCCACCTGACTGCCCACGACAGACTGAATATATCTGGAGGAATACAGCGTTTTTTCCTCCAGATCCCGCACACGAATGTTCCCTTGCCGTTCCCAAATCAACTGCGTGACCTCTTCGACCAAAGATCGCTCGCGGCTGCTAGTCCGACTGTCCGGAGACTCAGACCATGCTCCGATCATTTGCAGCAGCGCAGTACCTGGATCTGGCTTTCCAATGGCACACCGCATTTCCTCCACCTGGGACGGTGAAAACACGTCTCTCAAATCCAGCCCTTCCGCAGGAATCAGGTTTGCTGGGATATTGCATATCTGAGAAAAGGTTCCTGGAGAAAACCGCATGAAATAGCCATCTGTTAATCCGTGGAGCGGAATACTTCCCTTTGCATCCAAAACCCCATAGCAAAAGCCCTGAAAAGCTTCCGGACCGCTCAGCATGATCCCAACCTGGCCATTCCCCGGAACACACTCCAACTCCTCCTGATTCCAGTGGAAATGTGTAATGGAAACGCGGTCGGTGGTCAAGTGCTGATCTTTTTCCAAGCAAGACCAGTAGGGTTGAATGGAAAAGAAATATTTTTGTTCCGTTTTATTGGGCATGTGGTTTCCCCTCCTTTGAAACGAGCACAGATAAAAGGCAACTGCGATTTTGGAAAGGGCAACTTTATTTTATAGTGTATCTTCTTTTACGGTTTAGCGCAATAGATTTATGTGAAAAACCAAAATTTACCTTGTAAATTTTATCATTGCTTTAGATTGTTATTTATATTTTCCCGCCCGAATCAGTCAACTATATTGACAATATTTTGTGGATTTTTGTATAATAGCCATACTGTTAGTACAGTACAAATTACATATGGGGTGGTTTATATGAAAATTGATCCTCGGTTTTGTTCCTTTTACTACGAAAATATTCAGGAATTGCCCGATATCCAGCTGGAGTTGGATAAAACTGCCCTACTCATTGTTGATATGCAAAAGCATTTCGTAGCCAAAGACGGTCCCGATGCCCAGCAATGCCGCGAAGCAGGAGAGTGGGAGCGCTGGTCTTATTTCTTTGACCGTGTGGAAGAAACGGTCATCCCAAACACTCAGCGGTTGTTGACCTGCTGCCGGGAGTGTGGAGTCGAAGTCACCTTTGGCCGGATTGCCTGCCTAAAGCGGGACGGATCGGATCGAAGTCGGGTACAAAGTACGATAGGCTGGAACAACATTTTTGTCCACATCGATGCTGACAGCGCCGCCATGGTGGATGAACTGGCCCCTTTACCGGATGAAATCGTGGTGAATAAAACTACCGATAGTGTGAGTTTAGGTACCAACTATGCTCAGTTGATGCGTAATATGGGAATCGACACCATCATTGTAACCGGAGTTGTTACCGACCAATGTGTAGCTGGTACGGTTCGGTCCCTGGCAGATCAGGGGTTCCGCGTTATCTGCGTAGAGGACTGCTGCGCTGCCCCTGACCCGGTACTTCATGAGACAGAGCTGAAAATCATGAACGTAATTTACTGCACGGTATTGAGCACTGACGAAACCATCAAGCTAATTGAAAACGCGCTTCCCACTCCCAACGGCCCCAAACAGTAAGGATTAAGAGCTGCACGGATGATCCCGTGCAGCTCTTTTTGTTATTTACCAGGGCAGAAATACTGATTGGAATCATCCGGTGCCTCATCTCGCTGGGTCTCCGTATATGTACGGATGGGCTGAAGCACCGTAACACGGTAAGATTGGAACAGCTTCTTCCGGCCTATATTTTGCCGTATGCGGTGTTCCGCATGGTTTCGCCACTGAGCCGCGGCCGCTTCGTCCGCCCAATAGTTGATGGACAGCTCCACATTTTCGTTCTGGGCAGAGCGGTAAGAGCTTCCTCCCAGAAATCCAGGCTGCTGTGACAAAGCTTGTCGGACACTTTGGCCCAGGGCATGATATTCGTCCCGGCAGCCCTCCCTTAAGGTCACCTCAAACAGTACTGCAATCATGCCAAGCCCCTCTGCTTACAGATAATCCGCACTGGCAATCAGATTTCGCCCCGTGCCTGCAATGTTCTCCAGAAGCACATCCCCCTGGTGAACAGGAGCAGATACCTCCAGATTTTTCACCAGCTCCATGCACTGGAAGAGCAGCTCTTTAGGCACTGCGGCATCGGTTCGGGCTGCCAGAAGTGGGGTATCCGGGTGTCCCTTGGTCTTTACTACGGTAGTGAGCAGCCGGACAGGCGCTTCATACTCAGAGCGAGCATAGCGCTCTCCTCTGGGGCAGGAGTACCCCGTGCATTCAAGGGCTTTGCCTTCCTCACCGGTCACTGTGATAGAGCACCCCATGGGGCACACCGTACAGATAATCTGCTTTGTCTGTGTCATTTCAATTCCCCCTGTTCCATCTCTACAATGACCGTACCCTGCTCAGGCAGCTGTGCTACATCCACAGTCAGTGACTCCATTTCACCGGGGCTGACCCGAGCCGCCTTGCGCTGGGCCAGGATCTGATCTCCTACCCGCGCCCGCAGGGTGACCTGAGTGGCCGGAGCGGAAACACGGAAGTATAGGCGGGCAGGCTGAGCCCCGCTGACTCGTGTCAGCTTCTGGGGGCAGACATAACGCACACCAGAACCGGCTTGGGTGGGCAGTGTGCTCAACGGGGCAGGCATAGCCCCCATAGCATACAGGGCTGCACTGTGGCCGGCCTGCTCGCTCTCCCGGGAAACGTTGTCCACCAGATCGTTCACATGAACCACATTGCCGGCCGCAAAAATACCGGACTGACTGGTCTGCATGAACTGATCCACCACAGGTCCTTTGGTCACAGGGTTCAGCTCCAGCTGGGCTCCTCTGGAGAGCTCATTTTCGGGAATCAATCCCACCGACAGAAGCAGGGTATCACAGGGATAGAACTCCTCCGTTCCGGGGATCGGACGGCGCTGGGCATCCACCTGAGCTACCTTGACTCCCTCTACGCGCTTATTTCCTACAATCTCGGTCACCGTGTGGGACAGCTTGAGGGGAATCCCGAAGTCGTCCAAGCACTGTACCCGGTTCCGGGTCAGACCGGCTAGGTAATCCATGATCTCCACCACAGCGACTACCTTGGCTCCCTCCAGGCTGAGCCGCCGGGCCATAATCATGCCGATATCGCCGGAGCCGAGAATGACTACCGTGCGGCCCACCATTTCATTTTGCCGGTTGATCATGCGCTGAGCCGCGCCGGCCGTGTATACTCCGGCAGGTCGGGTTCCGGGGATAGCCAGAGCGCCGCGGGTGCGCTCCCGACAACCCATAGCCAGTACTACGCTGCCGGCCTGGATCTGTACAATTCCATGGGCTGCGCTGACACATACCAGTCCCTGTCCGGGAACAACCTCCAGCACCATCGTGTCCATAAGGATCTCCACGCCCAGTTCCTGGGCCTGGCGCGCAAACCGTCCAGCATACTCCGGGCCGGTAAGCTCCTCCTGGAAATACTTCAATCCAAATCCGGCGTGGATACACTGCTGCAGAATTCCTCCCACGCCAGTATCCCGCTCTACAATCAGTACCTTCTCCGCTCCGGCCTTCCGGGCGGACACTGCGGCAGCCAGTCCTGCGGGGCCAGCGCCAACCACAGCTACATCACATTTCATCTGATACATCTTGTTTTCTCCTCTCCCTGCTCAGCGCGTCCGGCCGGCGACCATGTAGGAGCCGGTCTGGTTTTTCCGAACCTCCTGCGGGGAAATCCCCAACTCCCGGGACAAAATATCCACCAGCTTCGGTCCGCAGAAACCGCCCTGGCACCGTCCGGTACCGGCACGCAGACGGCGCTTGATGGCATCCATGGAACGGGCGGGGATGGGACGGTGGATAGCCTCTACAATTTCGCCTTCTGTCACGGTCTCACAGCGGCAGATCACTCTTCCGTACAGAGGATTTTCCTGGACCAGCTGATCTTGCTCCTCCCGGCTCAGATCCGGGAAGCGGCGGATCCCGGTACGGATGGGATTGAAGTCGGGATTGAACTGGGCGGGCATTCCCATTTCAATCAGAACCTGCGCTACATATTTACCCAGCGAAGCCGAAGCAGTCAGGCCGGTAGAGCGCACACCGGAGAGATTGACGTAATTCTTGACGTCTTCATAGGTATCTACATGAAGCCCCTCGGGGTTGCGGTTTGGACGCAGGCCGCAATACTGGGTAATGGTATCCTGAAGATTGATATTGGGCACCAGGTTGCGGGCATCCACGGCAATGGAGGCCAGTCCCTCGGCGGTGGTGGACTTATCCTCCTTATCCGTAAGATCCTCGGCAGTGGGACCCACCAGCATATTCCCGTGGATGGTGGGACAGACCAGTTTGCCCTTGGTGAGTTTGGTGGGAATGGGCAGCACGATATGCTCTACCCGGCATTCGGTATTCTTGTCCAAAATATAGAACTGTCCCTTGCGGGGATTGACGGTGTAGTCAGCCTTTCCTACCATGGCCGCCACTTCGTCACACCAGAGTCCGGCAGCATTGACAATGTACTGGGCCTGGATGTCCCCTGCGGTGGTGCGCGCACCTACTACCCTGCCATCTTCCTGGAGGATCTCGGTTACTTTGGTATTAAGCAGAAAACTGGCACCGTTATCCTGAGCATTTTCCGCCAGTGCTACTACCCAGAGGAAGGGATCGATGATGCTCTCCCGGGGGATGTACAGGCCGCCCTTGACCTCCGGATTCAGATTGGGCTCCATCTCCAGCAGGGCTTCCCGGGAGAGATATTCCACATCATATACCCGGTTGCGGAACGCCTTTTCCTTCAAAGATGGCAGCTTTTCAAACTGCTCCTGGGTAATGGCGGGAAGGATCGCGCCGATCCGCTGGAAGGGGACATCCAACTGGGCGGTCAATTTGTCATACATGGGGTTTGCCGCCACTACCAGCTGGGATTCCAACGTACCGGGCGAGGCATCATAGCCGGTATGAATAATCGCACTGTTAGACTTGGAGGCGTCTCCTCCCACATCTTCATTTTTCTCCACCACAAGAACGCGAAGCTGATACTTAGTCAGTTCCCGGGCAATGGCGCAGCCGACTGCGCCCGCGCCGATAATCAAAACATCCGTCTGATACAAGTTATTTAAACCCCTTTCCATGTTCCTCCCAGTGCAGAGAGCGCTCTACAGCCCGATGCCACTGGTGCATCCAATATTGGCGCTGATCCTCGCTCATGGTTGGCTCATAGCAGCGCTGTTCCATAGGCCGACCGCACAGTTCACTTAAATCAGAAAATACCCCATGTCCAAGGGCCGCACACAGCGCCGCTCCTAAAGCGGTGGTGTCCACCACTTGCGGCACCTCCACAGGCACTCCCAGAATATCCGCCTGGAATTGCATAAGGAACCGATTTTTAGCCATGCCTCCATCGGCGCGGATACTGGGAATGGTGATGCTGGAAGCGGCCTCCATAGCGTCCAGATTATCTTTAACCTGATAAGCTACGCTTTCCAGCGTGGCCCGTACAAACTGAGCCTTTGTTACACCGGCAGTCAATCCCACAATGGTTCCGCGGGCGTACTGATCCCAGTGAGGCGCTGCCAACCCGGCAAAAGCGGGGACAAAATACATCCCGCCATTCGTCTCCGCCTGCTCGGCAAGCAATTCTGTCTCACCCGGACTACGGATCAGCTCCAGGCCATCCCGGAGCCATTGAATAGCGGCTCCGGCAATATAGACGCCGCCGTCCAGAGCATAAGTAGTTTTCCCTCCCAGCCGCCAAGCTACGGTAGTCAACAGCTGAGTCGGGATCCGTACCGGCGTGTCTCCCGTGTTCATCAACAGAAAACACCCTGTTCCATAGGTCGCTTTTGCCTGACCAGGGTAATAGCAGCGCTGCCCAAAAAGGGCCGCCTGCTGGTCCACCAGCATCGCAGTGATAGGCGCTGAGATACCCAAAAAAGTCTCCGGATCGGTCGTTCCAAAATAGCCGGCACTTTCCCGGATTTCAGGGAGAATATTTGGGGGAATGTTCATCAGTCCCAGCATCTCCCCATCCCAGCATCCTTGCTCCAGATGGAAAAGCATGGTGCGTGAGGCTGTACTGGGATCTGTACAGTGGGCACGCCCTCCGGTCATATTCCACAGCAGCCAGCTGTCCAACGTTCCAGCCAATACCTCGCCGTCAACGCTTTTTCTGCGCAAATCGGGCACATTCTCCAGCAGCCAGCCTAGCTTGGTGGCGGAAAAATAGGCGTCAGCCATCAGGCCCGTTCGTTCCCGAATCATTGCTCCATGTTCTTGCGCCAACCGGTCCGCATCTTCCGCGGTCCGGCGGTCCTGCCATACAATGGCCGGATAGACTGGTTTTCCTGTTTTCTTGTCCCAAATCAAGCAGGTCTCGCCCTGATGGTCCAAGCCAACACAACTGATCTCGTCAGCACGAGCTCCTGCCTGCTCCATGGCCTGTCGGGCCGCATCCAACACCGATTCCCAGATCTCCACCGGGTCATGCTCCACCCAGCCTGGCCTGGGATAATATTGCCGCAGTTCCCGGTATCCACGCCCCCGGACAGCCAGATTCTCATCCAGAAGCAGCGCGGTGGTTCCTGTGGTACCTTGATCCACACCAAGGTAATAGCGCACAGCCAACGTCATCCCTCCTTCTTCCCCAACATGTAGTCAAGATATTTGCAAGTATTTTGTGGTTTTAGTTTATCAGCCAGTTTTTCTATTGTCAACAACAAACGCTTGAAAATAAAGAATATTTTTTGCCGCATTACTTTATATCAATCCATCAAAAAATGATACTTCTTTTTGCCTCATCTTGACTGCACACCGAAAAATAGGTAAAATATAGTCATATAATTCCAACCACACAAGAAAATTAACTCAATCGAGGGGATACTCCGTGAAATCGAAACGTCAAAGCGAGATTATGCGGCTTTTGCTGCTGGAGCGCACCTTAAAAACTGAAGATCTGGCCCATCGGCTTAACGTATCTGTGGAAACAATCCGGAGAGATATCAATGCCATGGTATCCGATAAAATTGTGCGGAAAGTCTATGGCGGGATCGAGCTTGCGCCCGATTCCCGGCGAATCACAGAAATGGCTGCCTGGGATGCCCGTTTGGCCCACTGCCATGCAGAAAAGGCTAAAATCGCTGCACGGGCATTGGAATATATTCCCGACGGAGCAACCATCGCTTTGGATATCGGCACGACGACCTACGAGCTCTCTTCCCTGCTGGGAACGAAAAAGGATCTAACTATTATTACAAACTCTCTCCGTGTCGCCACCAATATGGCCCAGAACACAGATCACTGTGTGTATTGTATCGGTGGTCAGATGACCCGGGTGGAGATCGTGGCGGGCGGAATGGCCGCACGGGATTTTTTAAATAACTTTGCCGCCATTGACTATTATCTCTGCAGCACCGACGGAATCACTATCGAAAACGGAATGACCGAGTTTGACGAAGCCGTGGTGGCTGTCAAGCGCCGGTTGGTGGAGATGTCTGATCAGGTCATCAGCCTCATCGATCACAGCAAATTTGGAAAAAAGGCCTTGTTCCCCACTTGCTCTCTGCAAAACCTGGACCTGTTAATTACAGACGCCGGGATTGATCCCCTTTATCTCAAGCAGCTTAAGTCTGCCAAAGTGAATGTAGTCATTGCAGAATAAACCAATTATGCACCGCCGCTGCCCTTCCTTAAAAAGGAGCTTGGGCCGCGGCGGTCTACTCTTGTGCATCTCATCCAAAGAATCGATCAAAAATGGGGCAAGACGCCAAAATTAACATCCCCCTCTTGACTTTTCAAAAATTAAGGGATACCATTACCTTAGAAATTGGATACATTATCATATATCAAATATCTATGATAATGAATCAAAGCAAAGAGGAGGAAAACCATGAGCCCAAGCACCATTACCCTTCTTTTCCTGGTATTCGCTATCGTAATGTTCGTCTGGGAAAAGATCCCCCTGGGTCTGACCGCCATGATCTGCGCCATCGGTCTAGCCCTGACCGGCGTTCTGGATGTATCCGATGCCTACGCCGGATTTGTCAACAGCAATGTGATCCTGTGCGTAGCAATGTTCGTCGTGGGACAAGCCCTGTTTGAGACGGGCATGGCCAACAAGATCGGCGGCCTGGTTACCCGCTTTGCCAAGACGGAGCGGCAGCTTATCGTCGCCATCATGGTCATCGTGGGCGTGATGTCCGGATTCTTGTCCAACACCGGCACCGCCGCAGTGCTCATCCCCGTGGTCATCGGCATCGCCGCTCAGTCCGGCTACTCCCGCGGCAAACTGCTCATGCCCCTGGTGTTCGCTGCCGCTCTGGGTGGAAACCTGTCCATCATTGGCGCGCCCGGCAACCTGATGGGCGTCAACGCCCTCAACGAGCTGGGCATTGAAACCGGATTCTTCGAGTACATCGGTGTAGGCCTGCCCATGCTGGTGGCTGGCATCCTGTACTTTGCGGTCATTGGCTATAAACTGCTGCCTGATGGCAACAACCTGGGTGACGTAGAGGATGACCAGTTTGCCGTTAAGGATTTCAGTAATGTACCTAAGTGGAAGCAGATTACTTCTCTTGTGGTTCTTATCGTCACCATCATTGCCATGATCTTTGAAGAGCAGATTGGCATTGCACTCCAGGTCTCCGCCAGCGTAGCCGCACTCTTCCTGATCCTCACCGGAGTCATCAGTGAGAAGCAGGCTCTGCGCTCCATCGATCTGAAGACCGTGTTCCTGTTTGCCGGTTCTCTGGCTCTGGCGGATGCCTTGGAGTCCAGCGGCGCGGGCAGCATCATCGCCGATACCATCATCAACCTGCTGGGCAGCAACCCCTCGCCTATCTTCATGCTGCTGGTCATCTTTGTGGTCACCTGTACCCTGACCAACTTCATGTCCAACACCGCCACCACCGCTCTGATGGTCCCCATCGCCGTGTCCCTGGCCCAGGGTCTGGGCGCTGATCCCCGGGCTGTTGTGGTCGCTACCGTCATCGCCGGCTCCTGTGCCTACGCCACTCCCATCGGCATGCCCGCCAACACCATGGTGGTCGGCATCGGCGGCTATCACTTCCGGGACTATGTGAAGGCCGGCCTGCCCCTGATTTTGGTTTCCTTTGTGATTTGTATGGTGCTTCTGCCCATTCTGTTCCCCTTCTATCCCTGATCGACCATTTAAAGGAGGTAATCGACTATGACCAAAGAAGAAAGCGTCCAGCTTATGACGGACAAAATGGCCAAGTTTGTGGCCTATGTAGGCAAGAAATTGCCCGACGACGTGGAGGCCAAACTGGCTCAGCTGCGTGAGCAGGAGACCAGCCAGCTGGCCACCACCATTTACGACACCATGTTCCGCAACCAGAAACTGGCCATGGAATTGGACCGTCCCTGCTGCCAGGATACCGGCGTACTCCAGTTCTGGGTCAAGTGCGGTGCCAATTTCCCCCTCATCGGGGAACTTGAGGCCCTGCTGAAGGAGGCCGTGGTGAAAGCCACCTTCGCCGCTCCTCTGCGTCACAACAGCGTAGAGACCTTTGACGAGTACAACACCAAGAAGAACGTGGGCAAGGGCACTCCCACCGTGTTCTGGGACATCGTACCCAACGATGATCACTGCGAAATCTATACCTATATGGCTGGCGGCGGCTGCACCCTGCCCGGTAAGGCTATGGTGCTGATGCCCGGTGCCGGCTATGAGGGCGTCACCAAATTTGTGTTGGATCAGATGACCAGTTACGGTCTGAACGCCTGTCCTCCCCTGCTGGTGGGCGTGGGCGTAGCCACCAGCGTGGAGACGGCCGCCCTGCTGTCCAAAAAAGCTCTGATGCGTCCTCTCGGTACTCACAACCCCAATGAACGTGCTGCTGCCATGGAGAAGATACTGGAAGACGGCATCAATTCCATCGGCCTGGGTCCCCAGGGCATGAGCGGTAAATTCTCCGTCATGGGCGTACATATCGAAAACACTGCCCGCCACCCTTCCACCATCGGCGTGGCAGTAAATGTGGGCTGCTGGTCCCATCGCCGCGGTCATGTCATCTTTGATAAGGACCTCAACGCCACTGTAACAACACATTCGGGGGTGAATCTGTAATGGTAGAGCTGAGAGACGGAAAGAAAGTTCTGGTTACGCCGGTAACGGCGGAGGATCTGGCCGATATCCATATCGGCGATATCGTATATCTGGACGGCGACCTGGTGACCTGCCGTGACGTGGCCCACCGCCGCCTGATTGAGGGCAAGCGGGAGCTGCCTGTGGATTTGAAGGGAAAGGCCATTTTCCACGCTGGCCCCATTGTACGGCCCATTCCCGGCCAGGAAGACGCCTATGAGATGGTGTCTGTTGGTCCCACCACTTCCATGCGCATGGAGAAGTTTGAGAAGGAATTCGTGGAACAGACCGGCGTGAAGGTTATTGTAGGCAAGGGCGGCATGGGCCCCAACACCGAGTACGCCTGCAAGAACTTCAAGGCTATCCACTGTGTCTTCCCCGCCGGCTGCGCCGTGGTGGCTGCCACCGAGGTGGAGCGCATTGCCGAGCACCACTGGGATGAACTGGGCATGCCCGAGACTCTCTGGTGCTGCAAGGTGAAGGAATTTGGTCCCCTCATCGTATCCATCGACAGCGAGGGCCGGAACATGTTTGAGGAGAACAAAGTTGTCTTCAATCAGAAGAAAGACGCTGCGGTGGAAGAGATCTGCAAGCACGTCAGCTTCATTAAATAAATCAGTCCCTCCGCAAAACACGGGGACGGCCATTAGGACCGTCCCCGTGTTTTGCTTACGTTGCACTTTATTTCCAGAGTGTGGTATAATCTCAAAGGAAAGAACCCCCTTTTCTTTCCGGGTCCTTTTCGGTATAATATCGTGTTATCAGTTTATTAAGCAAGGGAGTTACCCCTAGAACCAGAAGGAGAGGTGCCGCCATGAATCCCCCCATGATCAGTCAGACCCTGCGGGATCAAATTGCTGCCCAGCTGCGCAGGGAGATCGCCTGCGGCCGTCTGACTGACGGAGAGGAACTGACCCAGGAGCGGGTATCCGCTGCTCTGGCGGTATCCCGTATCCCAGTTCGCGAGGCCTTTCTCCAACTGGAGTCGGAGGGGGTACTGCGCCGCCTTCCTAACCGGCATGTCCAGGTGGTGGGTTCCACCCCGCAGCGGCAGCGGCAGGGACTGGAGTTTTTGTCAACGGTGGAGTGTGAGATTGTCCGTCTGAACCCGGATGGTCCTAACTATTCTCTGCTGGAGCAACAGCTTATCCTCTGCCGCCGTGCTCTGGAGGCAGGCGATTTGGAAAGTCTCTACCGCTGTGACGATCAGTTTCACCTGGCCTTGGGCCACGGATTGAACCACCCTGCGATTTTACAGTTCCACGCCGTGGGGCGCAGAGGCCTGCTGGAGGCCGCCGTTGCTCCCCTTCCCGGCGAAACCATCCTGACCTTAAACGAGGCTATCCTGGCCGCCTGTCAGCAGGACCGTGAAGCCTTGTGCCGGCAGATCCAGCGCTACTATCTGGCCTATACTGAGGTGGAATATCCATGAATCAACTCTCCCCCATTCAACTTCTCCCCGCCCGGGATCGGGTTGCAGCCGCCTTGCGGGAAGCCATCCTCTCCCATCAGCTTCTCCCTGGCCGGGAGCTCTCTCTAAAAGATGCCGCACAGATGCTTGGCGTGTCGGTCACTCCGGTACGTGAGGCTTTTCAAATGCTGGATCAGGAGGGGCTCATTGAACTGCGCCCCAATCGGGGTGCTATTGTTCTTGGTCTGAGTGAGCAAACTATTCGGGACCATTATGAGCTGCGGGCGATCCTGGAGCGGGATGCAGCTGCATCTGTGTGCCGCAACGGGGCGGATCTCTCCGCTATACGTCAGGCATTCGACGAGTCCAAAGATGCTTTGGAACGCGGAGATTCCCTGGCCTACGGAAACTGCAACGAACTGTTTCACATGGCTATTTGGACGGCCAAGGGAAACAAGAAAATCGTGCAGACTCTCTCCCAGCTGTGGAACGGCCTGTCTATGGGCCACAAAGTGACCCGTGAGTCCTATGCCCAGATATCCATGGCCGAGCACACCCAAATCATGGAGGCTCTGGAGCATCGGGATGCCAAGGCAGCAGAGGAACTGATGGACCGGCATATCCACCGCAGTATGGAAAATATCCTCACCCACCTCAGTGCCGCCCAGAATCCGGAACAAAAAGTATAAATAAGAAAACCTTTGTTACTAGCCCGCACCTCCCGTCGTGCAAGTACGATCTGTCGGCCGCGAGCGTTCTGCTACTTGCTGCCCGTCAACGGGTTTAAAAGTTTCCCATAGTCAATTGATCTCCGGCCTTATCTTCATCTAACTGGTGTTTGTGCAGTTGGCAGACCGCACTTCCATTATAGCAAAGGGAGTCTTTTTTCTCATCATTGCCATTAGGCTTTTTTGAACCACTCGCCTAGCGAGTGGTTTTCTTTATACAAAAAGCTGCAAGCCAAATGAAACAAGGCTTGCAGCTTTTTTCTGCATATATTATGATGTTGGCATAGAAAATCCAGATATATTTCTTCCGTATATTTCGGCGAAAGGAGACCGGTATGGACTCGATCACCCAGTATTTTCAGCTGGCCGCCCGGCGGCCTGAGCTCTTCGCCCCCTCTGACCAGATTCCTCTTTGTATGGACGAGGAGACACTGCGAAACTACTCTGCCTCTACTGGAAAACCGGTAGGGGTCGTCTACGACAACTCGCCCTACTACTTTGTTCTGGCTGATCTGTGCATACGGGAAAATGGGGAGCTATATACCTACGCCCGGGTAGTCTATCCCCATAAGAGTAATGGTGTGGTCGTGATTCCCTGCCGGAATGGCCGTTTTGGTCTTCTGTCCATTTTCCGTCATCCCCCCCGTATGGAGAGCGGCGGAGAATTTCCCCGAGGCTTTGGGGAAGATCTGACTCCGGCGGAAAACGGAGCCAAGGAGCTTTGGGAAGAGCTGGGTGTCCGCATTGCCCCAGAGGATTTGGAGTTTTTGGGGGAAATTCAGACCGATACCGGCATCAGTGCAGGCAAGGTACAGGTATTTTGTGCCCAGGTAGGGGAAGTAGACATCCCCGCCGACAACGGAGAGGGCATCCACGGTTTGCGCTGGGTCACACCGGAGGAGATGGCTCAGCAGGTGGCCGACGGCACCATTACTGACGGAATTACTTTGGGCGCCTATTTACAGTATCTGTGCCGAAAGAAACATTCTTAATCAGGCTTGCGCAGCCATGCTCGCAGCAAGACTGCTCCGTCCCACAGGGACAGACCAAACTGACGAAAAATCTCCAGAATGTCCAGCAAATTGAACTTCCAGGAGATAAAGGAGCCCACCACACCAAAAATCACGATACTAAGTGCGGTCAGGGCGTGGGGATTTACATGGCCCTGCGCCCCCAGATCCAGAAACAGATCCTCAGGCAATTCCAAAAGCCGGGAGACCAAAAGGAATAGCAGGCCATAAAACAGCGCAATGATAATCTGGCGACACAGGCTGAGGGCGATATATCGCCCCCAGCCTCTTTTTCTGCCTTTTGCGGGAGCGTCCGCTTCCTTCTGATGCCAACCTGGGGCATGCCGGACCAACCGGGACGCTGTATCCCAACGCGGCAGACGGCCTGCGGGCGGTGCAAGCGCCGGAGCGGTACTGTCCGGTTTAAGAAACTTATGGATGCCCTGCTGGCCATCCTTCCAGTAGGACGGCAGCCGCTGAAGGAAATCCTGCCAAAACAGTTCCTCGTCCCGGAAGCTTCGGGTCAGTCCCTGAATACTCTCAGCAATGGTATAATTATAGCACAGATCCACAATAGCCTCGGCCATGCACAGCGAGGAAACATCCCACCCTTTGGCCTGGGCTATACGAAGAACAGCGTACCAGTCACTGCGCTGGTTCAGTGCGCCCCGCTCCTGGACTATGGGCCACAGCTGTCCAATCACTTGAGCGCCCCCGCACAGCTGAGGCCAGAGAGGGAAAGCCTGGGGCGGCTGTGCCGCTTCACACTGTGCCAGCACACGAGACAAGAATTCCGTCATAGGCGGATGGGGTTCCAGCTGCGGCGGATTGGCTGCCAACGGCTCCCGGCTTAGGCGAAGGATGAGTTCCACATAGGTCTTGGCAAAAGCCAGCCTCTCCCGCTTCAAGGCCTCACCCTTCTCCCCCACTCCATCGGTGTTAAGGTTGGCCGCTGCATGGTGTACCTCATCCAGAATCGATGGATCACTGTACTCCAGTGCATAATGAATGGCAGAAAGCATCCTTTTGTTATCTGAGCGGAACGGGAGAGCGGAAAAAAGGAACCGTCCCTTGGTATCACTGAGGCATTGGTCTACTCCGTTTTGAATGTAGTGGGAGGCCGTGCGCAAAATACGCTGCGGGGCACGACTGGGCAGCGGATCATAAGCTTTCAGTACACCGGCTTGGAACAATGGGGCATGTTCGCTGCGGCAGGAGGAGAGTTCTCTGCGCAGGGCAGCGTCATCCACCGGCTTTCCATAACTCCCCGGAGCAAAACGAGAGTACTTCAGCACACCCATTTCAAACAAAGCCGCCAGATGGGGATAAAGTTTGGGGTCCCGCACGCCGCACAAAAAGCCCTCTGAGTCCGTGAGCTGATTGAAGGAGAGCACCACCCGGTTTCCTTTCAGCGCCACCTCCCGAAACATAGCCCACTGCGCTCGAAGGATCTCCTGGGGTGAGTTGCGCACGGAGTCCAGCTCAAACAGATACACCAGTTCATCCATATGGCCCGCCTCCCCAAAGAAGAAAGTGTTTGATGCTATCATACCATATCCCACCTGTTCTGCCAACGCAGACTCAGACAGGCCCGACCGTATGAAGCATAAAAAAGCCTTCGTTTCCCGTTGGGAAACGAAGGCTTTTCGTTAATCAAAGTCCTCTTCAAAGTAGAGCAGCCGCTCTCTGGGCGGGAAGGGGGAGTAAGGATAGTAGGGATAATAGGCGTGCTCCGGCTCCTCCCGGTCCTCTCTGGCTCTGGGCGGCCAAGGCTCTTCTCCCAGGGCATAGGGCAAAAAGTAGGGCATCTGCTTGTTCCACCAGAACCAGCTGTGATCCACATCAAAGCCCCAGTAGTCCATTCTGGCCCGAATACCTTTGCGCAGGAATACCTGCTCCAGACGGCGGGTAGCTGCCAGGGAGGCCTCCTCCCCCGCTCCCTGTCCGCAGCAGAACACCATGCGCCGGCGGTTGAACATATCGATATAGGGGTGGTCCAGAGCCATGCCGGACAGGCTGACACAAGGGTCGTTGGCATAGGCCACCTCATCCATATAGCCCTGATACATCCCATAGGTGTCGTACACGCCTGACAGGGCGATCAGCCCGTCAAAAAGGTCGGGGCGGCGCAAAAAGAAGTTGGCCGCGTGGTAGGCGCCCATGGAGCAGCCCACCACCAGCAGATCCTGCCCGGTGGCGTTCAGCTCACCGATGCGGGGGACCAGTTCATCCACCACATAGTGGTACCAACCCTCGTGCATGCGCACCCGGTGGTAGGGGTCGCCCCACTGGTTGCACACCGTCTCCGCGTCGATGGTGTCGGCCACAAACAGCTGCAGGCGGTGCCGCTCCAGCTCCGACTTCAGCGCCTCCACCATCCCGGTCTCCTCCCATTGGAAGAAGCGGCCCTTCTCGCCGGGGATGGCCAGCACAGGCTTACCGCCGGAACCATAGACCTTGAATTCCATATCCCGGCCCAGGCAGTCGCTGTATTCCTTATGGTACGCGGTGATCATAAACCCACCTCCCAAGGCAGAATGCTTGTGCAAGCGGATACATTCTTATTCCATATCATACCACATATGCGGACTGGGGACAAGAGGTCCCCCTCAGGGTGTACGCAGGGATGCAATAAACTGCCGGGCCACCCGGGGTGTGCGTCCGGCGTGAGGAATCTCCTCGCCTCTTAAAACTAAAGCCGCCCAAGTTTTTTATAATCCCTGTTTTTGCATTCTGTGTTGGACCAATCGTTCTTTTCTTGATCAGACGAAAACATACAAAAATTCCTCAATATATTTATTTATATTGTTTTTCGAGAGAATAAATCTCGGTTCTATTTTTACTAAATTTTTCTTGACAGAATACGCTCTCTTTCGTATAGTAGGAAAGTCCGTCTATTTTGAAAATGTTTCCATATGGTATAAAGGCCTGCTTGGCCTTTATAATAAAACATTTATGAGAAGGAGAAAACACATGAACAAAAAGTTCCTAACCCATGTAGCAGCTCTGTCTTTGGCTGCTGTTGTCATGGTGCCCAGCGCCATGGCTCTGAGCTGGCTGGACGGCGCTCCCGCCAACTATAAGTTCACCTATGCTGATGGTGACGCCGGCATTGTCAGCGTGACCGCTTCCGACACCAATGGAACCTTCTGCGGCGAAGTGAAGGAGGGCCAGACCATCACCACCAAGACCGGCACCATTGCTTGGCGCGACAGCTATACCAACACCACCACCTTTACTGTAGAAGTGAAGCCCGGCTATGAACTGGTGGGCCTGACTGGTGATAATGTGAACGTAAATGATTTTACAAAGAATGACAATGGCACTTATTCCTTCCAGTTTACTGATAAGGGCGCTGAGGCCTGGTGCTATGGCAAGGACGTAAACTTCAATCTGATTACCAGCCAGTCCCATTATTTCGTAGACACCTACTCCGATGGAACTTTCTTTAAAAGCACTGAGTTGATCATTGGTTCCAATCTTGATAATCTTTCTCGTCCTGCCAAGTTGGGCTATACTTTTGACCATTGGACTTACAAGGGCAAAGAAGTACATGAGCTGGCAGATGTTCTGCCCTACGCAGACGAAAACAATCACATTCGTCTGGATGCTGCTTATTCTGTAAATTACTATACCGTTACCTTCCAAGGTGAAAATGGGGAGGATTATGGTTTTATCACTGCCTCCCTGGGTGAGCCTCTGAGCACTTCCATTGTACCGGAAAAGGAAGGCCATACCTTCTCCCACTGGATGTTCGGTAATGAAAAAATGCCCGACACCTTGACCATGGAAATGATCAACCAGGCGGACGGTCAGGACAACATTATCGTAACCCCTGCCTTTACCGTAAACCAGTACAGTATGCGCATTAATTGTTATGAGGATAATACTCAGGGTCGGATTATTTTTGCCAACGAAAAGCCGGTTGACTACGGCACCGTAATCGACTCTCAGTGGCTGACTGATAATGGATATCTGACGAGCGAATATAAGATCATCGGTGGCAGCGACCACGCTGTCACAGTCGGTGTGAACGGCGCTACCATCGACCTGGTAAAGTACACCCCTGCCCAGGAGGACTTCTGGTCCTATGAGTACGGCTTCCTGTTTGGCAGCAAGACTGCAGATATCAAGAGCGTGGAGTACTCCATCGACGGCAACGATTGGACCAGCATCGATGTAAATGAGGATGTGAAGTTTAATACCACTATTACAGGTGCAGATCGTACAAAAGCTATCACCTTCCGCGTCAAGGTTACCGAGGGCATGCAGCTCGATCTCACTGTGGACCATGGTGAGGACACTGTTTCTTTCGAGAATGGCTACTACACCTTTACCTTTACCCGCACCGCTCATCAGGGATTGAATAATACCAATTTCGCCAACGTGATGTTCGATCTGAGCGCTGTTGTGAAGTAACACTCTCCACTTTAAAACAGCCCCAAACCCAAAACACCCCCCTGTTCAAAATATACAGGGGGGTGTTTTTTCACAGGCCGGACGTCCCGCTCAGGGCCTGAGGGATGAGCAGGGATGCAATAAACTGCCGGGCCACCCGGGGTGTGCGTCCGGCGTGGCGGATTTCCCATTCCATGGCCTTGGCATGAAGCACCTCCCGGTCCATCTCCAGCCCCTCCAGTCCGGCCAGATGATCCACCAGACTGAGGTATTCCTTCTTGTTCATGGTGAGGTAGGGGATGCGCAGGCCGAAGCGCTCGGCCAGGGCGGTCTTCTCCGCAATGGTCTCAAAGGCATCCACCTCGTCGGTGCCCCGGTCGGAGAAGTTCTGGCGCACCAGATGGCGGCGGTTGGAGGTGGCATAGATGGCTACGTTGGCCGGGCGCTTCTCCAGTCCGCCCTCCAGGATAGTCTTCATGGAAGAGTAGGTCTTATCGTCCTGATCAAAGGCCAGGTCGTCAATAAACAGGATGAACTTGTGCCGGCGGCCTCCCAGAGAGCGCATCAGCTGGGACATGCCCACCAGGTTCTCCTTCTGGATCTCAATGAGGCGCAGGTCCTCCATCCCCTCCCGGTAGAGCATGGACTTCACGGTAGCCGACTTGCCGGTTCCGCCGTCGCCGAAGAGCAACACATTGTTGGCCGGGCGGCCGGAGAGAAGCAGACGGGTGTTGTCCAGCACCTGCTGCCGCTGCTGCTCATAGCCCAGCAGCTCGATGGGGTGGGGACAGTCAGGATCGGGCACCGGAACCAGATGTCCCTCCTCCCACAGAAAGGCCCGGTACCGGGCGTACAGGCCGCAGCCATTCTCCCGGTAGAAGGCGGTAAGGGACTCAAAATCAAAGGGGACCTTGGCCTCCCACTGGGGCAGTCCCTCCACCACAGAGGCATACTCCTGGGGCAGGGCGGCAGTCATGGCCTCCAGATAGGCCGTACAGGGGGTGCCGGCCAGGTCCATCAGGGCCTGCACATCCCGGCGGGCAGCCCCCTCCAGCACCGGGTCTTCTCCGCCCAAGTCTACCAGAGTCCCGTAGGGGTTGTCGGTGTAGCGCAGCTGATCCCACAGCCAATCACCCAGGCCGGAAAAGCCCTCCCGGCGCAGCTGATAGAACACTTCGGTATATCGGTCCAGAGCCTCCTGTCCCGCTCCGCCCCGGCAGGCCTGCAAAAGCTGGCTCAGCGCGGTCATCAGAGGGGTTTTGAGGATGGGACGGTAAACGCTCACGCCGCCCAGAGCGGCGGCACGCAGGGCAAGCTCCATGGTTTCTCTCTCCTTATATATCAGGGTTTTCCCCAATTTTAATGATTTCCGCCGCCCTTGTCAACCAATACAGGGTGTGATACAATGGCGTGAACAGTTCGGGCCGGGAAGGTTTTCCGGCCCTTGACCATAGGAGGACACATGGTATCCATCGCTGGAATCAACATTGAAACACCCCTGGCTCTGGCCCCCATGGCCGGAGTCACCGACGTGGCCTTCCGCACCATCTGCCGGGAGCAGGGCGCAGGCCTGACCTGCACCGAGATGGTCAGCGCCAAGGCCCTGTGTTATCAGGATAAAAAGACCATTCCCCTGCTCCAGCTGGGAGAGGGAGAGCACCCCGCCGCCGCTCAGATCTTCGGCAGCGACCCGGTGTGCATGCAGGAAGGCGCGGCCATTGCCCACGAGGTATCCGGGGCCGACCTCATCGACATCAATATGGGCTGTCCGGTGCCCAAAGTGGCCAATTCCGGAGACGGCTCGGGCCTGATGCGGGACCCGGACAAGGCAGTCAAGGTGCTGGAGGCGGTGATCCGCGGCGCGGGCTGCCCGGTGACGGTAAAATTCCGCCTAGGCTGGGACAAGGGCTCCATCAACTGCGTGGAATTTGCCAAGGCCATGGAGCAGGCGGGAGCCGCCGCTGTGGCTGTCCACGGCCGCACCCGCAACCAGATGTATTCCGGCACCGCCAACTGGGATTGGATCCGGGAGGTCAAAAAGGCAGTGAAGATCCCGGTCATCGCCAACGGCGATGTCTTTAAGGGCGAGGACGCACCCCGGATCCTGAAATACACCGGAGCGGACATGGCGATGATCGGCCGGGGCGTATTCGGAAACCCCTGGCTGTTTGCCCAGTGCAAGGCCGCTCTGGAGGGCCGGGAGATCCCGCCCATGCCCCCGCTGGAGGAGCGGTGCCGCACCGCCGTGCGGCAGTTTGAGCTGTCGGCGGCCAACAAGGGCGAAAAAATCGCCTGTCTGGAGGCCCGGCGGCACTATGCCTGGTATCTCAAGGGCGTGCCCCACGCAGGCTATTATAAGGAACAAATCGTGAAGATCACTACCCTGGAGGACGTATACAAGGTGACCAAGGGGATCTTGCGGGACCTGACGTAAGGGCCATATGTAACCAAAACAGAAGGGAAACGAAGTTTCCCACAAAGTTCTTTGCCAAGCTTTCTTTCAAGAAAGCGGGGGAAGGAGGTGGAGAAGATGACAGAAGCGGAGTTGATCGCCCGGGCCAAAGCAGGCGATCAAGGAGCCTTTGAACAGCTGGTGCTGGACAACCAAAACCGGGTGTATTCCCTGGCCCTGCGGATGCTGGGCGACCCAGAAGACGCCCAGGACGCAGCCCAGGAGGCCTTTCTCAATGCCTGGCGGGCTCTGCCCACCTTCAAGGGGGAGAGCAGCTTCTCCACCTGGGTATACCGTCTCACCAGCAACGCCTGCATCGACCATCTCCGCCGCCGCAAGCGCCGCCGAGACCTGGAAGTCGCCTCCCTCACCGGAGAGGACGGCGAGAGCGACTGGGAACCCGCCGACCACCAGGCTGATCCCGCTCTTCAGACGGAGCGCCGCATGGCGCAGGAAGCGGTGGAGGCAGGCCTGCAAGCTCTCCCCGACCACCAACGGGAGATTTTGGTCATGCGGGAGCTGTCCGGCCTGTCCTACCAGGAGATCGGAGCGGCGCTGGACCTGGACCTGGGCACGGTAAAATCCCGCATCGCCCGCGCCCGGCTGGCTTTGAAAAAAATTTTGACTGCGGAAGGGAACTTTTTTGCCTCCGACACGTCTACCCAAAAAGAAGGAACGAAACGGAGGTGATGGCTGTGATCTCGTGTGAACGCGCCTGGGAACTGCTCAGCCAGCAGTTAGACGAACCCCTCTCCCCTCAGGAGAAGCAGGAGCTGGAGAAACATCTGGCCGCCTGTCCATCCTGCCGCAAGGACAAGGAGGAGCTGGAACAGCTGGACCAGGCCCTGCGGAACCTGGGAGAGATCCAGGCTCCGGCAGACTTTACTCAGCGTGTGATGGCTCAGGTGCAGCAGCAGACCCAGAGCAAGCCCAAGGTGATTCCCCTGTGGCGCCGGCCTCAGGTCCGGGCTTTGGCGGGATTGGCAGCCTGCGCCCTCCTTTGCATTGGCATTTACCGCTCCCTGCCCCAGGATGGGAATTTGAGCGGCGGCATGGTCACCTCCGGTCAGGGCGAAGTATCCTCCCAGTCGTCCGGCACTGCTGACGGCTCCCAGAGCGATTCTGCCACCCAATACGGTGTGGACCCCGCCCAGGCTCCCGACGATGGGGACAGCGATCCCGCTTCCGTCCCCCAGCCCCGCACCGCGGATCCCCAGCCGGAGGTAGAATCAAGCGGCACGCAGGGCTCTCAGTCCTCCGGCCAGACAACCCCCGACTCATCGGTCAGCGGTTTTGAGGGCCAGAGCGGTGAACCCGACGCGCAGAACAAGGCCCAGATTTCCACCGCATCCACTCAGACGGTCCTGGTGCTCTACACCATGCCGGATGGCGTCTCCGATCTGCTGCCCGCTCTGAATGAGTGGTCTGTGGACAACGAGGGAAACGTCAGCTGCACCGTGACCAGCCAGGTGCTGGAGCAGCTGTGCCGGATTTTAGATGAGAAGAAGGCGGAATACACCGTCACCTCCACCCCCTGGAGCGAAACCTGCATCGTCCGTCTGGGCGAAAGCGGAAAATAATCCCAAAGGGACCCGGAATTTTTCGGGTCCCTTTTTTATATTCTTTGTTAATTTATACAATTCCTCGCTTTTTAGGCACTTTTCATAAAAAAAGGTATGGAATCTCCCGGCTCACCCGGGGCACAACGGGCAATCGCGCCAAAAAAACAGTTGCCAGAACCGGGGTATTACGTTATAATAACCAACAGGATTGTACCACATGCCAGAGTGCAAACTCTGCGCATATGTGTCACAGATGTTCGAAACAAGGAGTTGGATCAACCATGAGCTATTCTGTACAAAACATCCGTAACGTCTGCCTGTTGGGTCACAGTGGAAGCGGTAAGACCGCTCTGATCGAGAGCCTGCTGTATATGACCGGCGCCATCGACCGCATGGGCAAGTGTGCCGACGGAAATACCGTATGCGATTACGATCAGGAGGAGATCAAGCGTCAGATCTCCATCACCACCTCTGTGGCTCCTCTGGAGTACAAGGGATGTAAGATCAATGTGCTGGATACTCCGGGCGGATTTGACTTCTCCGGCGAAGTGATGCAGGCCCTCACCGTGGCCGACGCCGCCATCATCGTCTGCTCCGCCAAGGACGGCATCTCCGTGGGCCTGGAGAAGGCCTGGAAATACTGCGAAGAGCGGGATATGCCCCGTTTTATCTATATCTCCAAGACCGACGAGGAAAACTCCGACTACAACGCCACCTTCGACGCCTTGCGTGAGCGCTTCGGCAACAAGATCGCTCCCGTGGTCGTACCCATCTGGGACGAGAACAAGAAGGTCACCGGCATCATCGACGTGCTTAACAAGCGCGCCTATGAGATGCAGAACGGCAAGCGCGTTGAGATCGACATCCCCGAAGGCAAGGAAGACGTCATCACCGAGTTCAACGACGCTCTGAAGGAGTCCGTGGCCGAGACCAGCGAGGAGTTCATGGATAAGTTCTTCTCCGGCGAGGACTTCACCTATGTCGAGATGATTCAGGGCCTGCGCCAGGGCGTGCGCGAGCTGTCCCTGTTCCCCGTGCTGTGCGGCTCTGCCGTGAACACCATGGGCTCCCTGATGCTGATGGACAACATCGTGGAACTGATGCCCAACCCCGCCGAGGGCAACATGCGTAAGGGCGTTGCTCCCGACGGCACCAAGGAGGAGTTCGCAGTCGCTCCCGGCGGCGTGCCCTGTGCCTTCGTGTTTAAGACCGTCTCCGACCAGTACGGCAAGTACTCCTTCATCAAGGTCCTCTCCGGCAATATCACCTCCGACCTGACCCTGGTGGACTCCCGCACCGGCAACAACGAGAAGCTGGGACGCCTGTACATCATGCGTGGCAAGAAGGCCGAAGAGGTCAAGGAGCTCTCCTGCGGCGACATCGGCGCCATCGGCAAGATGGAGAAGGTTAAGACCGGCGACACCCTGTGCGACGCCCGTAAGGTCATCTCCCTGGCCGCCATCCCCTTCGCTGAGCCCAACTACTCCGTGGCCATCTCCCCCAAGACCCGCGGCCAGGAGGATAAGGTTGCTCAGGGCCTGAACCGCCTCAACGAGGAGGATCCCTCCTTCAACGTGGTCAACAACGCCGAGACCCACCAGATGGTGCTCTACGCCGCCGGCGACATCCAGGTGGATGTGCTGGTGTCCAAGCTGAAGAGCCGCTTCAATGTGGAGACCGAGCTGAAGACTCCCCGCGTGCCCTACCGTGAGAAGATCCGCAAGACCGTCTCCAAGCAGGGCCGTCATAAGAAGCAGACCGGCGGCAGCGGCCAGTTCGGTGACGTGTGGATCCGCTTCGAGCCCAACTTCGACCAGGAAGAGATGGTCTTTGCCGAGGAAGTGTTCGGCGGCTCCGTGCCCAAGAACTTCTTCCCCGCTGTGGAAAAGGGTCTGCGCGAGGCCTGCGTCCATGGTCCTCTGGCCGGTTACCCCGTGGTCAACCTGAAGGCCGTGCTGTACGATGGAAGCTACCACCCCGTGGACTCCTCCGAAATCGCCTTTAAGACCGCCGCTCAGCTAGCTTACAAGGCCGCTATGCCCGAGGCCAACCCCGTGCTGCTGGAGCCCGTGGGCGAGCTGAAGGTCACCGTGCCCGACAGCTACATGGGCGACGTGATCGGCGATCTGAACAAGCGCCGCGGCCGCGTGATGGGCATGACCCCCACCGACAACGGTGAGCAGGTGATCGAGGCTGAGGTGCCCATGGCGGAGATGACCTCTTACGCCATCGATCTGCGGGCTATGACTCAGTCCCGCGGTTCCTTCACCTTCCACTTTGTCCGTTACGAGGACTGCCCGCCCATGGCTCAGGCTAAGGCCATTGAGGCTGCTAAGGCTATGGCAGAGGAATAATCTGATCAATCAAAATACTCCGTTCCCCTTGTGGGAACGGAGTATTTTTTGTCCACATTTTAAATTCAGAATGTGGATAAGTTTTTAAGTTTTTCTCTGTAGGGAGGACGAGTTGTTACTTTCTGCTCGCACAGAAAGTAACCAAAGATGCGCCAAGGGGTGTGTCTCCGATGAACGCCTTCGCGCAGCGGGCGTTCAAAGTCGCCCCACCCCCTGGACCCCCATTTACGAGAGTGGGCCACTCCGGATTACCGAATCGTTCCGGCGGGCAAAATCAAGTTCTGTTTCTGTTCTATTCCCGGGCCTTAGGCCCTACTGCCCGCAAAATTTAGAAGCAACTACTTCTACGGCACACCGCCTGGTGCCTGCCTACCTGTTTGGTGCAGCGGTGGTCGGGCGGGCGTAACCTCCTTACCCATAAAAAAGTAGGAGCGACGGGAGATGTCGCTCCTACAAATATGTGTCTTACGGGCGCAGAAGGGAAACGAAGTTTCCCACAAGGTTCTTTTGCCTACTTTTCTTTCAAGAAAAGTAGGTTAAACGGCGGCGCGGTTCTGATCGGCAAACTTCTTGATGGCGCCCACGCCGGTGAGCTTCACCGCCTGTCCCTGATCCTCATAGACCAGGGTGGGAGCCTGCCGCACGCCGTAACGGGTGGTGAGATCGGGGCTCTCCTCCGCCACTACCTTCCGGTAGGAAATCCCCGCCTTGTCCAGCAGGCTGATGGCCTGGCGGCAGTTGGGGCAGGTGCGGGTGGTGAAGAGCAGCAGCTCGTCGCTGTCCGCCTTCTGAGCCGGAGTGCTGTCCACCGTGACCTGAGAGCCGGCGCGGCCGGCACGGCGCAGGTGGGAGTGGCTGATGTCGTACACCTTCCGGTCCTTGAACTCCTGGGTCTTGCCGTCATTCCAGTTCTTCACCGGGCGGTAGTAACCGGTGATGCGGCTGTACACCTCGGCCTCCTTGCCGCAGATGGGGCAGACATGCTGCTCGCCGGTGAGGTAGCCGTGGTCGGCACAGACGGAGTAAGTGGGGGACATGGTGTAGTAGGGCAGCTTGTAGTTCTCCGCGATCTTCCGCACCAGGTTGGCCGCCGCCTTCCAGTCAGGCAGCTTCTCGCCCAGGAAGGCGTGGAACACGGTACCGGAGGTGTAGAGGGTCTGGAGCTCGTCCTGGATGTCCAGGGCGGAGAAGATGTCCTCGGTATAGCCCACAGGCAGGTGGGAGGAGTTGGTGTAGTAGGGGGTGCCGTTCTCGTTGGCAGTGATGATGTCGGGGAACTCCTGCTTGTCGTGCTTGGCAAAGCGGTAGGTGGTGGACTCGGCGGGGGTGGCCTCCAGGTTGTAGAGGTCGCCGTACTCCTCCTGATAGTCGCTCAGACGCTCCCGCATGTGGTTGAGCACGTCCTTGGCAAACTTCTGGGTCTCCTCATGGGTAAGGTCTGCCCGCAGCCACTTGGCATTCAGGCCCACCTCGTTCATACCAATGAGGCCGATGGTGGAGAAATGGTTATCAAAGCTTCCAAGATAACGCTTTGTATAGGGATAGAGGCCTGCATCCAGCAGCTTGGTGATGACGGTACGCTTGGTCTTCAGGCTGCGGGCGGCAATGTCCATCAGGTGGTCCAGGCGCTTGTAGAAGTCGGCCTCGTCGCTGGCCAGATAGGCGATGCGGGGCAGGTTGATGGTGACCACGCCCACAGAGCCGGTGGACTCGCCGGAGCCAAAGAAGCCGCCGGACTTTTTCCGCAGCTCCCGCAGGTCCAGACGGAGGCGGCAACACATGGAGCGCACGTCGGAGGGCTCCATGTCGGAGTTGATGTAGTTGGAGAAATAGGGAGTGCCGTACTTGGCGGTCATCTCAAAGAGGAGCTTGTTGTTTTCCGTCTCGCTCCAGTCAAAGTCCCGGGTGATGGAGTAGGTGGGGATGGGATACTGGAAGCCGCGGCCGTTGGCGTCGCCTTCGATCATGATCTCGATGAAGGCCTTGTTCACCATGTCCATTTCCTTCTTGCAGTCCCCGTAGGTGAAGTCCTGCTCCTTGCCGCCTACGATAGCGGGCAGGTTCTCCAGGTCCTTGGGCACGGTCCAGTCCAGGGTGATGTTGGAGAAGGGCGCCTGGGTACCCCAGCGGCTGGGGGTGTTGACGCCGTAGACGAAGCACTGGATGCACTGCTTGACTTCTTTCTGGGTCAGGTTGTCCACCTTGACAAAGGGGGCCAGGTAGGTATCGAAGGAGGAGAAGGCCTGGGCGCCCGCCCACTCGTTCTGCATGATGCCCAGGAAGTTGACCATCTGGTTGCAGAGGGTGGACAGATGCTTGGCGGGGGCAGAGGTGATCTTTCCGGGGATGCCGCCCAGTCCCTCCTGGATGAGCTGCTTCAGGCTCCAGCCGGCGCAGTAGCCGGTAAGCATGCTGAGGTCGTGGAGGTGGATCTCGGCGTTGCGGTGAGCGTTGGCGATCTCCTGGTCGTAAATTTCGCTCAGCCAGTAGTTGGCGGTGATGGCGCCGGAGTTGGAGAGGATCAGGCCGCCCACAGAGTAAGTGACGGTGGAATTCTCCTTCACCCGCCAATCGTTGATCTGCAGGTAGTCATCCACCAGATCCTTATAGTTGAGCAGAGCGGAATTGACGTTGCGGATCTTCTCCCGCTGCTTGCGGTACAAAATGTAGGCCTTGGCCACGTCGGAGTATCCCGCCTCAGAGAGGACGGCCTCCACGCTGTCCTGAATGTCCTCCACGGCGATGCGGCCGTCCCGGACCTTGGGCTCAAAGTCAGCGGTGACCCGCAGGGCCAGAAGGTCGATGACACTGGGATGGAACTGCTTGTCCAGAGCCTGGAACGCCTTGGTAATGGCGGCGCTGATCTTGCCGATCTCGAAGGTGGCGGCGGTGCCGTCACGCTTTGTCACTTGGTACATGACTCATTCTCTCCCTCTTCTTTCAGACTGTGTAACGGCCCGGCAGGTCGCCGGGCCGTAGTTCGCGTGCCTTCACTATATCACGTTGAAAGGGGGGAGTCAATATATTGAATTCGACAAAAAATATGGCACAATATCTTGTTGCAAAGGCGCGATCCTTACTGCCCCAGGGGATTGCGTCATTGTGCTTTTTTGTCGATCCACTCGGTTTTGAATTTGGAGTAGACGATCTTTTGCTCGCTGTACAGACCATAGTATCCAGAGAGCATGTAGGACACGCCGCAGCACAGCGCATACAGGGGTAACCCCTCGCCGCCGAACAGTTCCAGGGAGAGGAGCAGGGCGGTCATGGGACAGTTGGTAGCCCCGCAGAACACCGCTGCCATGGCCATCGCTCCGCCGAATCCATGGGGGATCCCCAACAGCGGTCCCACCGTAGTACCAAAGGCCGCACCGGTAAAGAGGACGGGGACAATCTCGCCGCCCCGGAACCCCGCTCCCAGGGTGACAGCGGTAAAGAGGATTTTCAGCAGGAAAGCCTCGGGGATGGTCTCTCCGGCCAGCATGGCGCGGATGACGGCGTCGCCTGCTCCGTTGTAGGTCTGCTCTCCCACCAACAGGGTGAGCAGCAGCACCAGCACGCCGCCCACCGCCGCCCGGGCCAGGGTATTGGGCAGCACCCGGGCATAGAGCTTGGGCGCGCAGTGCATGGCCTTACAAAATAAAATAGACACCAGAGCGCACAGCAGGCCCAGCCCCGCCGCCTGGAGCATGGTCAAGGGGGTGAGGGCCATGGCCTCTCCCACCGGATAGCCCAAGGTCTGGTGCAACCCCAAAAAGCGCGCCAGCAGGAAGGCCACCGACGAGGCCACCGCACAGGGCACCAGCGCGGCGTAATACATGACGCCCACGCTTACCACTTCCATAGCAAAGACAGCAGCGGTAAGGGGAGTGCCGAACAGGGCGGAGAAGGCGGCGGCCATGCCGCACATGACCATGACCCGCCGGTCTTTATCGTCCAGACCGATCCCACGGCCCACCCAAGCGGCTAAGGAGCCACCCAGCTGCAGCGCGGCTCCCTCACGCCCCGCCGAGCCGCCTACCAAATGGGTAAGGATGGTGGACAGGAAGATGAGCGGCGCGGTACGCAGCTTCAGCGGCTCTGCCTCCCGCACAGCCACCAGCACCAGATTGGTGCCCTGGTCTTTTTCCATATGGCACACCCGGTACAGCAACACAATGGCCACGCCTCCTACCGGAGCCAGCCAGACCACCCAGGGGTGTTCCCCCCGCAGTTCGGTGGCCCAATCGATGCCGAAGTGGAACGCGGCCGCTACCGCTCCCGCCAACAGCCCGATCCCGCAGGCATACAGCAGCCATTTTAAAAAAATCCCCAGCTCCCGGATATGGCCCAGCCAACGCTCTGAACCCAGCTTCATCGCTCTCTCCTCCGTCCGGTGTTTGGAAAAATTATAGCATATCCGTCGGCCATTTGCACCCTATTCCCACACTTTGTAAAAGGAAAGCACCTGCTTCTGTTAAGTCTCTGTTTTTGAGCGGCAGCGGGCAGAGAGCCGCCGGGGTTTCTCTTGCGCAGAGGAAGATTTTGTGCTATCATGCAAATTGTATTCGTATATTTTTTAAATTTAAGGGGGAATTTCCGTGTCTGGGGACCATTTATGGCCCATATTGTTTGGGATCAGTCTGGCTGTCAATGTAATTTTACTGCTCTACCGCCCAGTTCTGGCCTGGCTGCGCCGGGATAAGGGTGAGGAACTGGCCGATGAGATCATGGCAATGGTGGAGGAGGGCGAGGAGTCCGGCGCCATCGAGCAGAATGAAAAGGAGCTTATCGCCAACATCTTTGAATTCAACAGCATGACCGCCGACGACGTGATGCGTCACCGCACCGATATGGTAACCCTGGCGCTGGATGATGACGACCAGACCATTCTGGACACCATCCAGTCCTCTGGTCTGTCCCGTTTTCCGGTCTATAAGGACGATATTGACGATATCGTGGGCATTCTGTCCACCCGGGACTACCTGATCAACAAGAGCAAGCCCGATCCCCTGCCTCTGGAGCAGCTGCTCCGTCCGGCCTATTTTGTACCGGAGTCGGTACGGGCCGACGTGCTGTTCCGGGATATGCAGAACCGAAAGATCCACATGGCCCTGGTGGTGGATGAGTACGGCGGCACCGGCGGCCTGCTCACCCTGGAGGACCTGCTGGAAGAACTGGTAGGCAAGATCTACGATGAATTCGATCCCCAGGAGGAGCAGGAGATCATCCAGCTCAGCGACACCCAGTGGAAGGTGTCTGGCTCCGCCGATCTGGAGGACCTGGCCCAGACCATGGGCGTGGACCTGGACGAGGAGGAGCTGGAGCGGCTGGACTGCGATACTGTGGGCGGTCTGGTCTTCGCCCTGCTGCCGGTCATCCCTGAGGACGGCAGCCGTCCGGTGGTGGAGGCCATGGGCCTGCGCATCCGGGTGGAGGAGCTGTGCGACCGCCGGGTGGAGTGGGCCCTGGTGGAAAAGCAGGCGCCCGCTGCTGCCGCCTGCGAATAGAGACGCGCTTCAGGACTGCCGCGGCCTTGCCTGCGGCGGTCCTGTTTTTTCCGCCCCGGGCGGGCAGATCAGAGAGAAAGGAACTTCACCCATGACAAAGGCAATCTTTTTCGATGTAGACGGCACGCTGGTCAGCTTCAAGACCCATCAGATCTCCCCAGCCGTCCGCCAGGCCCTCCAGGCCCTGCGGGAGCGGGGGATCAAGCTGTTCCTGTCCACTGGGCGGCACCTCGCCATGCTCGATCCGGTGCGACAGGTCTTTGACTTCGACGGCTATGTGACCCTCAGCGGCCAGTACTGCACGGCCCAGGGACAGGTGCTGCGGAGCACTCCCATGCCCCCTGAGGCGGTGGAGGAGCTGGTGGCCGCCGCCCGGACCGACGCCTTCTCCTGCATCTTCCTGGAGGGGGAGGAGATCTATATCAACTGCATCAACGAGATGACCCGGCAGTTCATCCGGGATCTGTCCATCCCTATGCCGCTCCAGCGCCCTGCGGACTACGCCCGGGGCCGGGAGGTCTATCAGGCGGTGACCTTCCTGACCCGGGAGCGGGAGCATCTGCTGCTGGACCGGGCCCCTCACCTGAAGACCACCCGGTGGCACCCCAATTTCCTGGACGTGATCCCGCCCAGCGGGGGCAAGGACCGGGGGATGGACGCGCTTCTGGACTACTTCCGCATCCCGGTGGAGGACGCTATGGCTTTCGGAGACGGGGAAAACGACCTGTCCATGCTGCTCCACGCGGGCATCGGGGTGGCCATGGGGAGCGCCCACGAGGAGATGAAGCGGCAGGTGGACTGGGTCACCGGAACAGCAGACGAGGACGGCGTGGTCCAGGCGCTGGCCCATTTCGGCCTGATTTGAGGGCGGCGAGAGATTGTACTGGAACTTTCGACAAAAAAGGTGTACAATAAAACTGAAAAATCGGCATATAAAAAGGAGGACACTGGTATGAAGCTGAGTTTCTTCGGCGCGGCCCACGCTGTCACGGGGAGCTGCCACTGTCTGGAAGCCAACGGCAGGAAGATCCTCATCGACTGCGGCTTGCAGCAGGGCCGGGACGAGCATGACGACAACGCCCTGGACTTCGCCCCCGGCCAGATCGATTACTGCCTGGTCACCCACGCCCACATCGACCACTCCGGCCGGCTGCCACTGCTGGTCAAGGAGGGGTTCCAGGGGCAGATCATCACCACCCGTCTCACCGCCCAGCTCCTGTCCATCATGCTGCGGGACTCGGCCCATATCCAGGAGAGCGACGCCCAGTGGCAGAACCAGAAGGGCAAGCGGGCCGGCCGTGACGCAGTGGAGCCTCTCTACACTGTGGCTGACGCGGAGGCCGCCCTCCAGCAGCTCTATCCCGTGGAGTACGGCCAGGTGCTGGATCTGTGCGAGGGGGTCCGGGTCCGCTTCACCGATGCGGGTCACCTGCTGGGCTCCTCTGAGGTGGAGCTGTGGCTCACCGAGGGGGATGTGGAGCGGAAGATCGTCTTCTCCGGCGACCTGGGCAACATCGACCAGCCCATTATCCGCGACCCTTCCTTTGTGGAGGAGGCGGACTATGTGGTTATGGAGTCCACCTATGGCGACCGGAACCATGAGCCGCCGGAGAGCTACACCGAGTCTCTGGCCCAGCTCATCGACGAGGTGTTCGCCAAGGGTGGGAACATCGTGATCCCCTCCTTCGCGGTGGGCCGCACCCAGGAGCTGCTCTACTTCCTCCGGGAGATCAAGGACCGTGGGCTGGTGAAGAGCGCCCCCAACTTCACCGTGTGCGTGGACAGCCCGCTGGCTGCGGAGGCCACCCGGGTGTACTCCGGCGACCTCCACGGCTATCTGGACGAGGAGGCCATTGCGGTGCTCCAGGGGGGAGATGACCTGTTCACCTTCCCTGGCCTGACCCTGACCCAGTCCACGGAGGAGTCCAAGGCACTGAATATGGACCCGTCCCCCAAGATCATCATCTCCGCCTCCGGCATGTGCGACGCCGGCCGCATCCGTCACCACCTGAAGCATAACCTGTGGCGGCCGGAGTGCGCGGTGGTCTTCGTGGGCTATCAGGCGGAGGGCTCCCTGGGCCGCCGCCTGCTGGAGGGCGCCAAGACGGTGAAGCTGTTCGGCGAGGAGATCGCCGTCCGGGCCCGTATCGTCAACTTCAAGGGGCTCAGCTCCCACGCGGACCGGGATCACCTGCTGGAGTGGGTGGGCCGCATCGCGCCGGCGCCCCGGCAGGTCTTTGTGGTCCACGGAGACGCGCCGGTCACCGAGCTGTTTGCTGAGGACCTGAACCAGCGGGGCATCCCCGCCCACGCACCTCTGTACCAGGAGGTCTACGACCTGGCTGCGGACCGGATGCTGGCCAAGGGCGTGGTGCTGGAGAGCAAGCGGACCACTGGCGGCGCCTCCGCCCCTTCGGCGGCCTATGTCCGCCTGGTGGACGTGACCAAACAGCTCCAGGATATGGTGGGCCGCAGCCGCGGCCGGGCCAACAAGGACCTGGGACGGCTGGCCGACCAGCTGAAGGCCATCATGGAGAAATGGGATGCTTGATCTGCCACCGGGCAGGAGAGAGGAGCGTATATGAAGATCGACCGAAAAGGCCTGAAGGCGCAGGCCAAGCAGGCCATCCGTGCGGCGGCCCCCGTGTTCTGGCTGGTCACCCTGGTGTATCTGCTGCTGACCGAAGGATTGAGCACTGTGGTAGGCTGGCTCGCCCCCACCTTCCAGCCTGCGGACCTGCTTTGGGGCGGAACTGTGGGATGGCTCAGCTTGTTTATCTCCATCCTGCTGACCCTCTATCTGTGGGTGATGGACTTTGGCTATCGCCTGTGGGCCCTCCGCGTCACCCGCAGCCAGCAGGCGGGGTATGGGACGCTGCTGGAGGGTTTCGGCATCGCAGGGCGGGTCATTGCCATGAACCTGCTGATCCTGCTGTTCACCTTCCTGTGGTCCCTGCTTCTGATCTTTGTGACCACCATCCTGGCTTTTTTTGTCCTTGATTCCCTGTTTCTGCAACTGCTGGTGATGGCAGGAATCTATGCGGCAGTCTTTGCCATCATGCTCCGCTATGCCATGGCCCCCTACCTGCTGGCCGACTACCCGGACGACGGCGCAGGGGCTGCGGTCCGCCGCAGCGTGGAGATGATGCGGGGGCGCAAGTGGGAGCTGTTCAAGCTGTATGTTTCCTTCCTGGGCTGGGAACTGCTGGGCGTCCTGCTCACCCTGCTGGCCTATCTGCCCTTCCTCCCCGGTATCCTGGCCCAGGTCAACTCGGTCGCGCAGTTCTACTCCGTCCTGTCCAGTCTCATCCCGGCCACTGGTCTGGCCCTCCTGATCAATCTGCCCCTCACCCTGTGGCTGACCCCCTACCGCACGGCGGCGGAGGCCCTGTTTTACCGCTCCATCCTGGAGGGAGATGTGACCACCGTATCCTCTCCCGCCGTGGCGGAGATGGAGAAGATCCTGGAGAATACCTACCGCAACATCAACATCGGCCTGGTAAATGAGCTGGCCATTTTGTGCAACAAAATGAACATCGACATCTGGGAGGTCATCGACGCCGCCAAGACCAAGCCCTACGGCTTCCAGGCGTTCTATCCCGGTCCGGGCCTGGGCGGGCACTGCATCCCCCTGGATCCCTACTACTTGAGCTGGAAGGCCCGGGAATACGGCTTCCACACGTCCATGATCGAGGCGTCCATGATGGTCAACGACCGGATGCCGGAGTATACGGTGGAGCGCGCCGGTAAGATCCTCAACCGCCACAAGAAGGCGCTCAACGGCGCCAAGGTCCTGATGCTGGGCATGGCCTACAAGCAGGATATCGACGACTACCGGGAAAGCCCTGCCATCCGGGTGATGGAGGAATTCCACAAGACCGGCGCCCAGACCGACTTTTATGATCCTTTCATCCCCAAGCTTCGCCATAACGGACAGTGGTATACCGGTGTGGAAACGCTGAACGCCGAGGTGGTGAAGGGGTACGACCTGGTCATCATCACCACCGCCCACAGCAATGTGGACTATCAGATGGTAGCCAACTGCGGTGTGCCGGTGTTTGACTGCAAAAACGTGATGAAAAACATCTCCAACCGGGAGAATATCGAGGTGCTGTAAGTGAAGAAGATCTGTTCCGTTGTGGGGGCGCGCCCACAGTTCATCAAGTTAGCCGTGGTGTCCCGGGTCCTGCGGAAGGAGTTTCAGGAAGTGCTCATCCACACGGGACAGCACTATGACCACAATATGTCCGATGTCTTTTTTGAAGAGATGGATATTCCCAAGCCGGATTATAATCTGGGGATCTCCGGCGGAAGCCACGGCAAGATGACCGGGGAGATGCTGGAAGAACTGGAGGAAGTCTTCATGAAGGAAGCGCCGGACATGGTGCTGGTTTTCGGCGACACCAATTCCACCATGGCTGCGGCACTGGCGGCCGTAAAGCTCCATATCCCCATCTGCCATGTGGAAGCGGGTAACCGCCTGGGAACGTTGGAAAGCCCTGAGGAAGTCAACCGCATCGTGACGGATCATGTTTCCAGTCTGCACCTGGTATGTACCCCCTCCGGCGTGGAGTTTCTCCGTCGGGAAGGCTTCCAGGATTCTGTGGTACTGGTGGGAGACCCGATGTATGACGCCTTCTGCTACTACACCCGGCAGCTGGACGGCAGTGAACTGGCGGGCATCGTGGATTTCCAAGGCGCTCCGCTGGAGGTCCCGGCCAAATTCTACTATCTCACCTGCCACCGTCAGGCGAATACGGATACGGACGAAAATCTCCGGGGTATTTTTGATGCTATGGAGGCACTGGATGCCCCGGTGATCTACCCGGTGCATCCCAGGAATCACGCCAGGGCAGAGCGGCTTTGCAGTCAGCGAGCCTACCGGAACCTGCTCTTGACGCAGCCTGTGGGCTATCAGACGTCCATCTCCCTGGTGAACCGGGCTGAAAAAATCGTGACAGACTCCGGCGGTGTCCAGCGGGAGGCATTCTTCGCCAAAAAGCCCTGCGTGACGGTGCTGGACTATGTGGGCTGGCCGGAGACCATGGTCAACGGCTACAATCAGCTGGCCAGGCCGGAAAAGGCGGACATCCTGGAAAAGCTGTCCCGGCCCGTGACGTTCGACCCCGCCTACCAGCCCTTCGGAGACGGCCATTCCGCGGAGAAGATCGTCTCTGAGATCCGAAAATTCCTGCAATGATACACGTCTGCCATATGACCAGCGCCCACGCATCCGACGACACCAGGATCTTTTATAAGGAATGCGTCTCTCTGGCAAAGGCGGGATACGAGGTATCTCTGGTGGCCCGGGGCCCGGCCCGTGAGGAGGCCGGCGTCCGGGTCGTGGGCGTGGGCGTGCCCTCAGGCGGCCGTCTTTTCCGGATGCTGTTCTTTGCCCGCAGGATATACCGGCAGGCGCTGGCATTGGACGCCGAGGTCTACCATCTCCATGACCCGGAGCTGCTGCCATATGGACTGCGGCTCAAGCGCCGCGGGAAGGTGGTCATATTCGCCAGCCATGAG